>Ga0256908_1000966_pt1 | contig 10102 bp, 12 predicted proteins | sample MC6MC0761MT_FD_186331 | JGI IMG/M metagenome (GOLD analysis project Ga0256908, IMG submission 186331) | Metatranscriptome of enriched soil aggregate microbial communities from Iowa State University, Ames, United States - MC6-MC0761-MT... | ecosystem: Environmental > Terrestrial > Soil >... | reverse complement strand
GTATTGCTTGATGACCACTGTGTCGTTGACCGGTGGCCGGACCATGGCCTGCACTGGGTATCCGCTCACGGCGTGGAGCTGGGCCAGGATCGACTCAAGGCCGTTGGGGCTGTGCTCTGCGTCGATCAGCAGCCAATCCAGTCCGGAGCCCGCACAGATTTCTGCCACCAGCGGACTGCCGGAACAGACCCACATACCGGCCAACGGACGACCGGCGTCTGAGAGGGCCGAGTAGAAGGTAGGGCTCAGCTGAAGTGACATGTCACAACTCCCAACGGTCCGTAGTCCGCATGAACGGTATCCCCTTTGTACACCCACAAAGGCCTGGTAAACGAGCCCGCCAGGATGATATCTCCGGCCTTCATCGAATCACCGTGCGCGGCAATCTTGTTGGCCAGCCAGTGCACGCCGTTTGCCGGGTGGTCCAGCACTCCAGCAGCGACCCCGGTCTCTTCCACGGTCTGGTTTTTGTACAGGATCGCGGACACCCAGCGGAGGTCGACGGCGTCGGGACGCACCGGCCGTCCGCCCACCACCATCGCACCCATGGCGGCGTTGTCAGAGATGGTGTCCACGATGGTCCGGCCCTCCATCTCGATCCTGGAGTCCAGGATTTCGAGGGCCGGAACCACGTAGTCGGTGGCGTTGAGGACGTCGAAAATGGTGCAGCCGGGCCCCTTGAGACCCGACTTCAACACGAAGGCCAGCTCCACCTCCACCCGGGGATGGGTGTACTTGTCCCACTCCACGGAGCACCCGGTTTCGAGGACCATGTCATCGAAAATGGCACCGTAGTCCGGTTCGGTGATGCCCGTGGCGGCCTGCATGGCTTTGGACGTGAGGCCGATCTTCCGCCCCACCAACGTGCGTCCGGCTTCCTCGTTCCGCCGCATCCACAACTGCTGAACGGCGTAGGAATCCTCCACCGTCATGTCGGGGTAGCGGGCGGTGAGGCGCGGCACCGGTTTGCGGTTCCGGCCGGCTTCGAGGAGCTCGTCGGCAATGGCTTCGATCGTCTTCGCGTCCAGCATGGTTTAGACCTGCGCTCCCAGCTTGAAGCCCTCCGCCGCATCTGAAGCGCCTTCGGGGCGGGTGTAGGAGAAGCCGTCGGCGCCCACGGTGACGGCCATTTCGGACTTGTCTTCGCGTTCGATGATGGGCTGTGGGTTGCCGTCGAGGTCCAGGACCAAGGAGGCCTCGGTGTACCAGGAAGGGACCACGGGGTTGCCCCACCAGTCGCGGCGCTGGTTGTCGTGGACGTCCCAGGTGACGGTGGGGTTGTCCGGGTCGCCGGTGTAGTAGTCCTGGGTGTAGATCTCCACGCGGTGGCCGTCCGGGTCCAGGATGTAGAGGTAGAAGGCGTTGGACACGCCGTGGCGTCCGGGGCCGCGTTCGATCCGGTCGCTGATGCGCAGGGCGCCCATCTTGTCGCAGATCTGGATGATGTTGTGCTTCTCGTGGGTGGAGAACGCGATGTGGTGCAGGCGCGGGCCGTTGCCGCCGGTCAGTGCGGTGTCGTGCACAGTCTGCTTGCGGTGCATCCACGCCGCGTACGTGACGCCGTCGGAATCCTTGATGTCCTCGGAGACACGGAAGCCGAGGTCTTCGAGGTACTTGCGGCCGCGCGGAACGTCCGGGGTGACCTGGTTGAAGTGGTCCAGGCGAACCAGTTCACCGGCGGAGTAGAGGTCGTAGCGCTGGGTGAGGCGTTCGACGTGCTCCACGTCGTAGAAGAACTCGTACGGGAAGCCAAGCGGGTCCTCCACGCGGACGGAGTCGCCGACGCCCTTGGTGAAGCCTTCTTTGCGGCGCTCCACGCGGCAGCCCAGCTCGCGGTAGTAGGCCTCGGCGGCATCGACTTCGGCAGGCGACTTCACGCGGTAGGCGAAGGCAGCGGCTGCGGCAACGGGGCCCTTGCGGAGGACCAGGTTGTGGTGGATGAACTCCTCGAAGGAGCGCAGGTAGATGGTGTTCTCGTCTTCCTCGGTGACGTGCAGGCCCAGGAGGTCCACGTAGAACGCGCGGGACTTCTCAAGGTCCGTGACCACGAGTTCCAGGTAGGCACAGCGGACGATGTCCGGAGCCGGAACTGTGGGAGTGGGGATGGGGCCGGTGAAGGGGTTGCTCATGATGGTCTCTCTTCGTTGAAAGGGGGTATTAAGCGCCGAACTTGGGTGTGTGAACAGCGCCGAGCGTGATGTGCACGGCCTGCTGGTCGGTGTAGAAGTCGATGGAGCGGTAGCCGCCCTCATGACCCAGGCCGGAGGCTTTGACGCCGCCGAACGGGGTGCGAAGGTCGCGGACGTTGTGGCTGTTGAGCCACACCATGCCGGCTTCGACGTTCTGGGAGAAGTTGTGGGCCCGCGTCAGGTTCTGGGTCCAGATGTAGGCCGCCAGGCCGTACTTGGTGTTGTTCGCCAAGGCGAGGGCTTCGTCGTCGTTCTCGAAGGGCGTGATGGCCACGACAGGACCGAAGATTTCCTCCTGGAAGATCCGCGCATCAGGCGCGACGTCGGCAAACACCGTGGGTGCGATGTAGTTGCCTTCGGGCAGGTGGGCAGGACGGCCGCCGCCAGCCAGGAGCTTGCCCTCGGACTTGCCGATCTCCACGTACGATGCCACCTTGTCGTAGTGCTCAGGGTGGACGAGCGCGCCCACCTGGGTCTTGGGATCGTGCGGATCGCCCACCACGATGTTCTTGGCGCGGGCGGCGTACTTCTCGCAGAATTCGTCGTAGATGGCGCGTTCAACCAGGATGCGTGAGCCGGCGGTGCAGCGTTCGCCGTTGAGGGAGAACACCCCGAACAGGGCCGAATCAATCGCCGCGTCCAGGTCGGCGTCGGCGAACACGACGCACGGGGACTTGCCGCCGAGCTCCATGGACAGGCCCTTCAGGTTGGCTGCGGCGTTCCGGAAGATGGTCTGGCCTGTGGTGGTCTCGCCGGTGAAGGAAATCAGCGGTACGTCCGGGTGCTTCACGAGCGCGTCGCCGGCTTCTTCGCCAAGGCCGTTGACCAAGTTGAACACGCCGTCGGGCAAGCCGGCATCCTTGAAAATCTGAGCCCACAGCGACGCGGACAGCGGCGTAAACTCGGCCGGCTTGAGGACCACGGTGTTGCCGGTGGCCAACGCCGGGGCGAGCTTCCAGGACTCGAGCATGAACGGGGTGTTCCACGGGGTGATCAGGCCAGCGACGCCGATCGGCTTGCGGTTTACGTAATTGATCTGGGAACCCGGGACCTTCATGGCGTCGTCGAACTGGGCCACGATCAGGTCGGCGAAGAAGCGGAAGTTCTCGGCAGCTCGCAAAGCCTGGCCCTTGGCCTGGGTGATCGGCAGGCCGGTATCGAATGTCTCCAGCTCCGCTAGCCGGGCTTCCTGGGCTTCGACGGCGTCGGCGATCTTGTTCAGCACGCGGGCACGTTCGCGCGGCTTCATCTTCGGCCACGGACCGTTCACGAACGCTTCGCGGGCGGCGGCGACGGCGAGGTCGATGTCTTCCTTCTGGCCAGCCGCGGCCGTGGCGTAGTTGCCGTTGGATACCGGATCCAGAACGTCGAAAGTCTTCCCGGAGAGGGAGTCAACGAATTCGCCGTTGATGAAGTGCTGGATGTGCGTGGGCAGGTTCTCGGGGATGTAGTGCTTGGTGGTTTCTACTGAGGTCGTCATCGTTGTCTTCCTTTTCTTCCAACGCGGGGTCACTTATGGCCCATTCGAGGTGGGTTTATGGGCCATAAGTGACCCCGCGTTGCTTTTAAGTGGTGGTGGAGAGGTATGCCTCGAGGGTGGCGGCGCGGTGTTGGCGGGCTGCTTTTTCGATGGTGTCGGCGTCGGCTGCGGACTCGATGAGCTGCAGCAGCGCCTCATGTTCGCGCACGGATTCCTGGGCGCGGCCGGGGACGAAGCGGAACGTGGACGAGCGAAGGGACGCCAGCCGGTTCCAGCCCCGGTGGACGAGGTCAAGGATGTGCGGGTTGGGGCAGTGTTCGAACAGGATGCTGTGGAAATCCTGGTTCAGCGTAGTGAAGCGGACAGGGTCGAAGTGCTCCAGGCACTCGCGCATCTCCTCGTTCACGGCACGCGCCCTGGCGATCGCGACGGAATCAATCAGCGGCGCCGACAACGCTGTGGCAGCACCTTCCACGATGCTCAGGGTTTGCATCGTGTACAGGTACTCGGTGGGGTCGATCCCGGACACCGTCGCGCCGACGTTCCGTTCGAACTTCACCAGCCCTTCGGCCTCCAGGCGGCGAATCGCTTCGCGCACCGGAACCACGCTGAAGCCCAGGTCCTCGGCGATCTTCGCGAGCACCAGCCGGTAACCCGGAGTGTAGGTGCCCTCAACGATCCTGGCCTTGACGGCGTCATAGGCCTGCTGGGATTTACTTCCGACGGCGGTTTCAGTCACCGGATGCTCCTTCCGGGCTTTGCTTGGCGGACCAGTCGGCGTAGCGCGCCTGCCATTCCTTGTTCATGGGGTAGAGCCCATCAACACTGTTGCCTTCCTGGACCATCTGGAAAATGAACGTCTCTTCCTTTTCCTGCTGGATGCAGTCGTCCGCGAGCTCCCCCGCGATGGCTGGCGGGATGACCAGGATCCCATCGGAGTCGGCCACGATGATGTCGCCGGGCTGGACTGTAGCGCCGCCACAGGCGATGGTGATGTCCGTATCCCAGGGAATGTGGCGGCGGCCCAGCACTGCAGGGTGCGGGTTGGCGAAGTATGTGGGCATCTCCAGATCGGCCACGGCGGAGTAGTCGCGGACGCCGCCGTCGGTAATGATCGCCGCAGCACCGCGGACCTGGGCCCGCAGTGCGAGGATGTCCCCAACAGTGCCAGTCCCCTTCTCTCCCCGGGCTTCCATGACCAGGATTTCGCCTTCGTTGACGGAATCGATAGCGCGTTTCTGGGCATTGAACCCGCCGCCGTGGGTCTTGAAGAGATCCTCCCGGTTGGGCACGTAGCGCAGCGTTCGCGCGAGGCCCACGACTTTGCGGTCCGGGCGCGTGGCCTGCAGGCCGTCGATACTCACGTTGTTAAGGCCGCGCTTGCGCAGCTGCGAGGACAAAGTGGCTGTCGCGACGGACTCGAGCTTGGCCTTCAACTCCGGCGTCAGGACATTCCCGGTGCCGGCATCAGCCGCGGCGGGGGCCAGTCCCGCAGCCTCCCGCGAGCCGTACGCCTCTTCGCGCTGGGTGTCATCGGACTTGGGCAGGGCACCAAAGTCCGCGAACGGCGTCGTGCCTTCCGTCACCTTTGTAACCAGGCGTCCGCTGCTGAAGTCACCGCCGGTGACTTCAATCTCGACGACGTCTCCCGGCTGGGCGACTGACGCGCCGGCGGGGGTGCCGGTGAGGATGATGTCGCCTTCTTCGAGGGTGAGCAGCTGGGACAGGTCCGCGACGAGCTGCGCAAACGGGAAGAGCAGGTCCTCGGTGGTGTCGTCCTGGACGAGGTCGTTGTTGTGCCAGGTCCGGATCCGCAGTGCAGCGGGGTCAACGGCGTCGGCCGGAATCAGCGCGGGACCGACGGGGGTGAAGCCGTCGCCACCCTTGGACCGGACGTTGGAGCCCTTGTCCGCGTAGCGGAGGTCGTAGACGCCGAGGTCGTTGGACGCGGTAACCCACTCGACGTGGCTCCAGGCATCCTCCAGCCCTACCCGGCGGGCGGACTTGCCGATGATTAGGGCGATCTCGCCCTCGTAACCGAGCAGCTCGCAACCCGCCGGCCGTTCGACAGTGCCGGGGGCGCCGGCTGTGCCAAGCGCCAAGGACGATGAGGGTTTCAGGAAGTAGGAGGGCTGCTGCGGAGTGCGTCCCCGCTGGGCTGCGCGGCTGGGGTAGTTGATGTGGACGGCAATGACTTTGCGCGTCCGCGCCAGCATGTCCTGGTCGACTTCCTGGGTCCGGAACTCCAGCGTCACGGGGCCTCCTCTTCACTGAGCGTTATCAAGTACGAAATCGTATACGATAACTATGGCCCGTGATTCACAGCACGTCAACCCCTTGTCGGGGACCAGCCGAGTTGGCATATGCAGCTACGGGTGAGTGGAAGGGAACGGCCCCTTACATCCTGTCGGTGAGCTCACGTAGGGTACCGGCATGGACATCATCCTGGTACCCGGCTTCTGGTTGGACGCGTCATCCTGGGAGGAAGTGACGCCGCCGCTGGTAGCAGCGGGGCACGCGGTTCATCCGCTCACGCTGCCCGGGCTGGAGTCCGTTGACGCCAGCCGTGCGGGAATAGGCCTGCAAACACATATCGACGCCGTCGTCACCACGTTGGACACCCTCGAAGGCAAGGTCGTCCTGGTGGGGCACTCAGGCGGTGGGGCAATCATTCATGGCGTCGCGGATGCCCGCCCGGACCGAGTGGCACGCGCCATCTACGTGGACAGCGGGCCGCTGGGTGAGGGCGGGGTCATCAATGACGAACTGCCCGACGACGGCGACGAGATCCCGCTGCCGCCGTGGGAGGCGTTCGAAGACGAAGACCTCGTTGACCTCACCGGCGAGCTGCGCGAGGCCTTCCGTGCCCGCGCGATCCCCCAGCCCAAGGGTGTTGCTTTCGATCAGCAACACCTCAAGGACGTGCGCCGCTATGACGTCCCGGCCACGATCATCGCCTGCGAGTTTCCCTCCTCGCTCCTCCGGGAGTGGATGGAGGCCGGGCACCCGTTCACGGCGGAGCTCGCAAGGATCCGGAACGTGGACTACATCGACCTGCCCACAGGGCACTGGCCACAGTTCACCAGGCCCAGGGAGCTGGCCGATGCAATCCTGTCGTCCGTGGAAGGCACCACTTAGGGGCGGGGCCGCGTATTCGTTGCCGGTCCCTCCGGTGCGGCGCCGCCCTCGTCCGTCCAGTCGCTGCCCGTAGTGTCATCCAACGCGGGATCCGAAATGACGTCCGACTTAACCGTGGGCACCGTCGCAACAGTGGGTTTGGAGCTGGAATCCTGGCCCGACTTTGGGGCGTTGATCCCCGGGAGAAGGGTCTCGGCCTTCTCGAGCAATTTCTTTCCGGCGTCGTAGAGGTTGTCCAGGATGTCCGGCACGGACTCTTGGACGGCCTCAGTAGCCTGGTGAACATTTTGCTGGACTTCGGGGTTGTTCAGCACCTTCTCGGTACCCCCGCGAAGCCGGCGGTACACCTCCGGCCAGGACTTGGATCCCCACACGTAGCCGACAGCCACGCCAACGGCGAACAATGCCTTACCTTTCACAGCAATCACTCCTTCCGAGGTGTTTATCCTTCGACACTAGTCCGGCAGCCCACCCGCTGTCACGCACGCATTCTTCATGTACTCGGTTAGTGAACATTTGCTGAATTGGAAGAAACAACTAATCTCTTATGCCAAGCAGCGGAAAACCGCTCACGGTAACCGCATCACGCCCGAGGACTGAAAACCATGGGACTGGGCGACAGGATTAAAAACAGCACCGAAGAAGCAGCGGGCAAACTGACGGAAAGACAGGCGACTCGACCGGTGACAGGGAGCTTCCGGCAGAGGGCCGAGGGCTGGCGCCACGTGCTGACAAATAGACAGGTTACTTGCTACTTGCCCCGGTAGCAGCTAGCGTTACTGGTGTAGCAGCAAGACCGACCCAATCGGCAGGAGTGCTTTATTGGCCGTCGTTAACAAATTCATCGGGGTTTCGTAACCGTTCCACTCCCCGCATTGAAAAGGGCCTTCAGGGGCCCCATTATGGTGCCTGAACACTGGAACAGGCACCCGATGAACTGAACCTCTTCATAATGTTCATGGAATTTCCATCAACAAGAAAGAAGGAACAAAAATGGGTTTCTTTGGTTTTCTACTGCTCGGTCTTTTGGCCGGCGCTATCGCTAAGCTTATTCTTCCCGGCCGCCAGGGTGGCGGCTGGCTGGTAACCCTCCTGCTGGGCGTCGTGGGCGCTCTGCTGGGTGGTTGGATCGGCGGCCTCATCTTCGGCACCGGCCTGCAGGAATTCTTCTCCTTGACCACATGGCTGCTGGCCATCGGCGGATCCATCATCGTCCTGCTGATTTGGGGCCTCGTGACCAACCGCAGGACCCACCATGGCTAACAACCAGAATCGGGACGCCAACGGCGAGGAACTGGACGGCCAGTACGTTGAGGGTGACTACGGCGATGCCGGTGCTTCACCGGAAACCCTGAAGGACGACGCCGGGGGGGACTACACCGAAGGTGACTACGCCGAGAAGACGGTCCCTTCAGCTGACGCCGAGCTTGATGAGCGCAACACGGAGGAGACCCCGAAGGATCGTCCGTTCTCATCTGAACCGGACGACGAAGCCTCGGGCTCCAGCCGACCGTAACAACTGGACACAGCGAAGAACCCGGAGGACTGCGTTTGCAGCCTCCGGGTTCTTGCGTTTACGGCGTCCTTGCGTATCGGCTCCAGAAAGGGGCCGTGACTCGTTGGTACCTGGCGCGTCGGAGCCCCTTTTCGCCAGTGACCGGACTGCTGTGTACCCGGCCACACCCTGCCTAAACCTTTGGGGCTAAGTCCGCAAGGTCTTGGACTTCACCATAAGGAAGAGTCCATAAGCGATGAGGCCAACGGCCACTGCGGCCAGAAGGTATGGTCCGTATGGCTGCTCCTTAAGGGCCTTCAGGCTCCCGTCCAGCCCCGTGGATTGCTCGGGCTGGGCCCGCAGCGCGGCGATGACCACCAGGAGCCCCACCAGGAAAAGCGCTACGCCCTTAGCTATGTAGCCCACCACGCCAACACCGGTTTGGAACTTGCGGACGGCCTCGGTGGAGGACAGCGACAGGTCCCGGGTGAACGTTTGCCGGAATCCACGGACCGCGAAAACGATGCCTGTGATGGCGATTCCGGCGCCAACGGCAACCAGCAGGAAAACCCCGAAAGGAGCTTTCAGGAGTGTCAGGGTCCAATCGCTGGTGGATTCCCGGCTGTTCTGGCCCTTGCCCATGACGAAGGAAACAATCGTGGCGGCGAGCGCGGCGAATACCAAGGCCTGGCCAGCTGCTGAGAGCCGTTTGGTGAGCTTATTGTCCGACTTCCTGCGGTACCCCAGGACGGCGTTTCCCAACTGCCAGAGTGCCAACGCGGCACAGGCGGCGAAGCATGCCCAGAGCAGGAACGGTCCGGCAGGTTGGCTGGCCAGGGATGAGACGGCCCCGGAGACGTCGGCTTCACCGGTACGCCCAAATGCCAGTTGCAGGGCGATGGCGCCGATGAGCAAGTGCAGCAGCCCACTGACGGCAAATCCGGCCCTGGCAACGATTTCGAAGGCACGTGAGTTTGAGGCATCCTCGGCCGCGTCAGCTGCCTTCTTCATCTCCTCTTTGATGACAAGCCTCCTTAGCTATTGCCTGCACTCCATCGTGCCATTCGATCGTTGTCCCGGCCACCGCTTTAACGACGGCGGACAGGCACCTTGGGTGCCTGCCCGCCACAACTCGTTTGCGGGCCTTAGAACCCGACGACCGACTGGGGCCAGATACTCCTCAGACCCACGCCAAGGGGGTTGAACTGCTCACGGACGCTCACCACTGCACGGGCCTGGCCCGGGACCTCTCCTGTGTGACGGGCAGCGTCAGCGGTGCCGGCAAGGGGATCGGACGTGACGAGCGCAGGGCCGGTACTGACAGATATGGCGGTGATCTGGTCGGGCATTTTCGGTGGTCCTTCCTGGAAGTTCCCATCAGCTTTGATTGGCTGATGTTTCAACCATCGGACTGGGCGCTCAAGAACCACGCCGGGTCATCTCAAGATTGGCTCAAGAATTCCGGGGACTGACCGAACCCGCCTGAACGGCGGCTGCTATGCCAATAAACGCTCGATATCGGCGAAGCCCAGCCCCGAAGCGATCGCGAGATCGGGGAGTTGCGCTCCCGCCTCAGCGGCACTTCTCATGGCGCGCAACAGGGTGTCCTCAGCCCCGTCCATTTCCCACTGCAGGCTTTCAACCCGGGCCGAGGCTGCCCAGACATCGTCCAGCAACATCGTGCGCCGCGATGGCGCGGACAGGGCGGCAGCACCCTCGTTCGCAGGCCCAGGAAGAGCTCGGTCAGTCGTTTCCGCCCTCAGTGCCACAGTCATAGCGCGCCTTCCTCCATGGGGAAAT
>Ga0256908_1000965_pt1 | contig 10105 bp, 11 predicted proteins | sample MC6MC0761MT_FD_186331 | JGI IMG/M metagenome (GOLD analysis project Ga0256908, IMG submission 186331) | Metatranscriptome of enriched soil aggregate microbial communities from Iowa State University, Ames, United States - MC6-MC0761-MT... | ecosystem: Environmental > Terrestrial > Soil >... | reverse complement strand
TCGATCGATCTGTAGGGTGACAGCGAATGTGAAAAGAGGTGCGTTGATCTCTAAGGGATTTTCCAGTTTCTGTGTCACGTTGATCGTCGGAGTGTGCCAATGAAACTGAAAAAATACGTCGTTGGTGACAAGGAAAGTGAAATCATCCGCAAGTCATCTGCTGCAGTCAGATCAGCGCCTCCAAGCGCTCCTTGAACTGGTCGTAGCTCAGAGCCTCACACGTGACTGCTACCTTCGAGAAGCGTGATCGAAGCTGAGCGTCCTGGCTGACAAGCCATTGGGCTATCCAATCCGCTGCATCTGCGATCAGGGCATCGTTGATCCTGCGAGAGCGTCCAAGGTGTGCATCGAACGTTTGGCCAGCGCCAATGCTGTCGACACAGGTCATCAAGCCGATACGGCCCACAGTATTGCCTCGCAACACGTAGGGGAAGAATGACGGGACGCCTTTGAAAGGCGACATCCAGAGCTCTTGCGCGACCGTTCTCGGCACGATGATCTGCAAGCGGCCTTCGCCGACTTGCTCACGAATGACTTGCACCGTTGCAGCATCGACTGCCAGCCGGTCGTAGATGTTCGTGTCGAGTACAGCGGAAGTGAGCACGCGTTTTCCTGAAATGCGTTGCTAGAAGCGCGGCAGCATGAAAAGGGAAATGGCACCCACCACGAGGACGACCGATCCGACCAGTCGTCGCAGTCGACGGCTGGTCACACCCTCCCAGCGCAATGATCCATGTCCCTTTGCAAGGTCCGCCTCCAAGAAGATCTTCATGGCTTTGCTCCTTGGCGCTTCAAGAGTTCTTCGAAATACTCAAAGGTTCGCGAGTATTCAGGCGCGGCAAGGATGCGTGCCCATTCCTTCGGGTCCTTTGACACGGGAGATCCTGGAACCACGTAGTCGTCGGGGTGCCAAACCACGTTGGGCGGATTCCGATGAAGGACGGTGGCGGGAAGAGCCTCGCCGTTGATCAGAAGGTCGTAGTCTGCGGGGGCAAGATGCTTGCCGGTCACATAGACCCCGAGCCGTCGCGCGAAATAGACCACCAGCTTGATGTGCTCACGGCATGGCTGGTAGGACCAACGGCCTTCGTCCCATGCTTCGAAGGTCTCCAGCGTTTCTCCGCCGGGCAGAGCCGTACTTCGAGTCAATACCGGAATGAAGTGCGGCAGACGGCTCCAGTCCTGTCTGTCATCGAGCATGGTGAGATCCGCTCCCTTCTTGATGAACAGCGTCAGCTCCGTCTGGCTGCAGGAGTTTTTGGCCTCGACCAGCTTGTCGGCCGCAATGTCCATCGACTTGTACCAACAGTGCGGCGTCAGGTGGAAGACTTGATCCCCCTTGCCGGCCAGCCAGTCATATTCCACATAGAAGCGCTCGGAAACACTGCGCAGCACGGGTGACGACAATTTGAGCTGGAGCGACTCTACCGATGCCAGATCTGCGAGCGTGATACCGAGGTCGGAAAGTGCCTCTACCGCGGCAGGGAAAGACAGGCCGTGCTCTTGGATCAGGATGCTGAAGCGTTCCGCGACTCCGCGCAGGGCGGCGGATCCACCGTCGCGTCCTTGTGTGGCCATCGCGACGCCGTCAAGAATGGCGCCGGCCACACCCGCAATCGAGCCGCCGAGATAGGCGGCCTGCGCTTCGAGAAACGCACGTGTCTCCGGACGAACGACCACAGGAAAGCGGCCGGGGTTCGTAGACGTAGGCTGCTTCAACGAAGCATCCGTAGCAGCACCTACCAAGCGATAGAGGATTTCCTGCAGGGAGGGAACAAAGCGGGCGGCCATATGAGCGATTCAATTTGATTCATTTGAATTTAAGTGAATCAAAATGAATCGTCAAGCAGGATCGGCGCGAAACTTGACCTTGAGGTCGAAGTATTAAATACTTCGAAAATGCAGCGGCCTAAATCATTGAAATACGACAACTTCCTCCAAGCGGTTCGAACCCTTCGCGGGCACGCGCTTTCGGACGGGGAGGCGTTCGCAGTGTCCCTCGGGGTCTTGGTCTGGGCCAAACTCTCCGTGCACAACCGCCTTCCAGAGGAGTGCCGCATTGAAAGTGCACTGGAAATGGCCCCCGCAGCCCCCCTCGACCGTGTGCTTGCGATCACGGCAGAAACGTATGGCGACGGCTTACTCACCGACGTTCTGAAGCTCAAAGGCATGAACGATGGGCTTCTTAAATCTCTTCTGGCGTCAGCGCGCCACTTGGCGCTGGCCGGCGAACTCGAGAATCTGTCAGTTGACGATCTCCTTCCGCGAAGCAGTCTCGCCCCTTTAGTGCTTCCGGCAGAGCTAGTGTCGGTCGTCGTGAGCATGGGGGGCATCTCGGCACCCGACACCGTTTACGCGCCTTGGGACTTCTATGGACAACTCGCTATCGGTGCGCAGGCACGGGAAGGCGTGACATACGTTGAAACGCCCATTCGCTCGAACGTTCCACGTCTCATCCAAGTGCTGGCGGACGCAAGTTACGAGGTTCACTATTCAGATCCAGTGTTCGCGCCCTCCCTGACCGAGGGCGATGGTCTGCGGAAATTCGACATCGCCCTGGGATTCCCGCCCATTGGCCTACGCTACGAGAAGCAAGTATCTATTGAGGACCGGCTAAAGCGATTTCCCGAACACACCACATCGGGCTCAGTACTGTCGATTCGACATCTGCTCGGGCAGACACGTCGACGCGTAGTTGTCGTGGTGCCAAACAGTCTGCTTTCCAATTCCGGAGCAGAGCGAGCTCTTCGCAATGACATGCTTGAACGCGGCATGGTCGAAGCAGTTGTAGCCCTTCCTGCGGGACTCTTTGAAGCGACAACTGTCGCAACTGCCATTTTGGTATTGGACCCTCGGGGCGGCCATGGGAAAACCCAATTCACCAACATCGAAGACTCGCAATTTTGTGAGTCGGTCTCCAAAGCGCGATCGAGACTGACGAATATTGAAGAGCTTTCAGAGATCGTTCTCCACTCCGAAGTGGATAAGTTCGGCGAGGGTTGTACGAGGATCGTTGCGGCGAGCGAAATCCTCCGCAACGATGGGCTGCTCCAGGTCAACCGCTATGTGCAGCCGCCGGCGATGAGGAAGCTTGTCACTCGACTCGCATCGGAAAAAACGATCGCGTTGGGCGAACTCGTACAGACAATCCGTCCGCTGCCTCCTACCACGTCGAAAGATGTGCCTTCATCAGCCCGCGCTGCGTTGATTCATGAGGTCGGCGCAAATGATCTCCCCTCACATGGCTACATCCTCAGGGCCAGTCGCGAAATTTCGATCGATCACGCCGCGCTTTCCTTGGCTGGTCCGCTTTTCGTAAAACCCTTGGACATCGTCCTCATCGTGAAGGGGAGCGTTGGCAAAGTCGGCATCGTCACGCCCCAGATGTCGACACCAGATTCCCCTCGTTGGGTCGTCGGTCAATCTGCAATCATCCTGCGAGTTTCTGCGCCACAAGTTGTCGATCCCCATGCACTTTTCGTGATGTTGCGCTCGCCAATGGGTCAGCAGCAGCTGAGAGGCATCGTAGCGGGTACCACTACGCCACTTATACAGCTCCGAGAACTGCTGGCTCTTCTGCTGCCACTTCCTTCGAGGGCCGAGCAAGATCAGTCGATCGAAGCGCTCGAGTCCGAAAGCACTATTCAACGTCAAATTGACCAGCTCCAGGCTCAACAAAGAAAAGCTGCGGAACACCTCTGGTCGCTGGAGCAACGACAGCGCGAAAGTGATCCCATATGATGAAGTTTCCGCCAGATCCTGATCAATTCAAGTACTTCCGAAGTGACCCACCGGAAATAAAACTCGAGGCTTGGAAGCGGTTGCAGTATCGATTGACCGTTCGTGATCTTGCAATCAGTTTGGCGGTCGTCGTATCCTCAATCGCCACAGCATTGATCACGCTACTAAAGTGACTACGCCGTAGCAACCCCGGTATCGCCTTTCTCCAAAATATGTGGCCAGATCTCCTCGCCACAGTTGCTTCAGTCGTGCCGCTGAGCGTGCCGGCCCTCCGTTAAATTCCCTTGTAGCTATAACGACTCGACGCCGGATGCATGATGCGTTCTATCCCAGACTCGCGAAGCCCTTTCTGCAGCGCGCGGTACATGAGCATAAAGTTCGGGATCTCCAATAGATGCTGTCCGTCAATTCGCCGCCGGCCAAATTCAAGTAGCATCTTTTTATGGCTGACGTTGAATGGAAAAGAATGTCTTCTGTCGAACTTGTGAGCCAGAAGTAATTTAGATCGAGCTCTAACCGCCCGATAGATCGTTGAAAGGATCCAGCCGTTTAGTCGGTTCAACTGATCTTCATCTGAAATAAGAGGATAAAAGCTCATCACGCCTTTAAAATGAAGGGCGCGCCGGCGCCCTTTTGCATAGTCCGCAAGCGCGCGATGGGACAAACCTCCATAAAGATAGCGTCTGATTTGCATCATTGCCGTTAAGAGCGCAGGATCTCGATTGTTTGCTGGAATTATTAGGCCGCGTAGCGGAGTTTCCTTAAGTGGCTGGATAAGGTTTCTATAGAGCAAGTAGGAAACCTGCCTCTTAATCCTTAGTTCAGCCTTGTCGCGCATGGATGTTTTACCTACGCCAATAGAATAGCCTAGAAAATCGAAGCTATCCTTTGCGGCAATTTCGGCTGGTAGGCCGGGGCGTGCAAGCAAACTGATGCCAGCGGATTTGCGAACATTAATAGGAACTCCCGCCTCGCGGGAAAACTTATCGATTAAAGAAAACGATTGGCAAATGGCTGCGTAGTCTGGGCTCCAAATCACCGTATCATCCGCATACCTGGCAAATTTCAGCCCCATTTTCTCAAATGACCTGTCTAACTTCCAACAAACCAAGTTCGCCAAAAAAAGGGAAATTGAGGTCCCTTGCGGAATTCCTCGAGGGCGAGTTGTAAGAAACGCACGAACCACCCTCTCGTCTTCGATGCCGACGAGAAAGCCATTTTGGTTCAGCTGCTCAAACAAGTAGCTATGCTCAATATTTCCAAAAAAATCCGAGAAATCGAACTCGGCAATAAAAGTGCGAGCATCGTTGGCAAGATCGACGGTTATGTCCTGTATGGCGAAATGTACATTCCGGTCATTTCGATATGCATACGCGAAAGAGCTGAACCGATGCCTATTTTTTTCGAGAAGACGCTCGTAAAAATACCTGGATACGGCGGCGTCAGGTATTTGAAAAATAGTTAGCTCGCGCTCTCCTCCGTTTGGTTTTGGGATTTTCTTCAGAAATGGCTGATTTGGAGAATAGGTGCCATTTTCGATTTTGTCTGCGATCGAGCGCGCAATCGCCGCGCTGTTTGATCTGACATAAAACGGATTGAATTTGCGATCATCTTGCCAGTAGTCGGGGGTGATTATTTTCTTTGCTGGCGCACTCGCCAATCGCTTTTTATTCCGCTCCCACTCCGTATGAACGCGATTATGGTATTCATGATGACGCGTGATGAGTTTTACGCATTCAGCATCGATTCTCTCGCGTATTAAAAGCTCAAGAGTCATTAAACAAAAAACCCGAGGCTTTCGCCTCGGGTTCTCCACGGAGTGAACCTAGTAAAAGTAAGTTGCCATCTGGTTGGCACGATTTTGAATTCGCGCCCCCGGAGTCGCGGTATTACCCGCAAAGAGAGGCACCCCGTTCTTTCTCTAAGAAAGTGCGAAAAATCATCGCCGATGAAGTTACGTTTTGTCAATAGCGGATTGCCATGAACGCCTTCGCCTCCTCTAGGCCATCATCGCGATGGCGCAGTACGCCGTTTTTGTTGGGGCGCGTTGCGGCTCAAGTCGCCAACGGACTTCGTTCTGGGGTGTCGTATTAGGTGCGACAGTCGCAACTCGTCTACAGGAATCCAGCTCGGAAACCTCTTTCGAAGCGCTGCATCCTGAATGGGCCCGAGTGCCCCATCCGATAGCGTTGTCCCTGTGCCCTGCGGGCGCGCAGGGCCTAGGTAGCTCTCTTCTGTAGGCAGCTTCTGCGCACACACTTGCTCTTGATCGTTCTTCCTTCGATTGCAAGCCTCCGATGAAGCACAAGACCCCAGCGAGCAAGGGAAAGCACGTTTGCCGCCTGCGCAATGTTCGTGAGAGACTGTAACAAGCAATGACTACTAGGAGTTCGGCGTGTCAGCAGTCTTGAATGGTGCACTCCCCCCAAACGCGGCGGCTAACGATCACGAAGGCCAAGGTTCGTTGCTAGACAAGTTCGCCGCTCGACAGTCTAGAGAGCTCGTTATCGCTTTCGCGGGGCCGATCGGCTGCGGCATTGCCTCGGTCATAAATACAGCCGAAACAAGTCTCAAGGAAATGGGGTACGTCGATGTGATTTCCATCAAATTGAGTGATTTTTTGACGGCGTCGCTCAGTGATGGAAATATCGTCTCTTCAGATCAAGACTCCAACAAATCGACGAGATATACCCGTTATAGAAATCTCCAACGTGCTGGAATGGATTTGCGCCGCGCTACCGATAATCAAGCAATACTTGCCGAGTACGCGATTAAAAGTATCGTAGTGCATCGGCGCCAAAATAATCCAACTGCTGTTGGCGCATCACAGATGCCAGTAGTCCCAAAGCGGGTTGCTTATTTGATTGATCAGGTCAAACGTCCGGAAGAAGTCGCCCTCCTTCGGGCACTGTACCGAAATCTCTTCTACCTCGTCGGCGTAACAAAAAACTATCAACAACGAGTTGAAGTTTTGGCAAACGAAGGGGTAAAAACAGAAGAAATAAATGATCTTATACAAATTGATCGAAACGAAGACTCCGAGACAGGCCAACGATTAGATAAAACGCTCCATCTGGCAGATTTTTTCTTGCGAAACGATTCTGGAGTGGATAAAAAAGAAAGTATCGATAGATTTTTGCACCTAATTCACGGTGACAAAAGTAAAACGCCAACGATTGTCGAACAAGGTATGTATGCAGCATACGCTGCTGGGCTTCGATCCGCATGTTTGTCTCGACAAGTTGGAGCGGCCATTGGAACTCCTGCAGGGGAAATCCTCGCTACCGGTTGCAATGACGTACCAATGGCTGGGGGCGGTCTCTATAGAGCAGGGCTCGCCGAGGACTATCGCTGTGTGCACATTGGCGAGAAACGCTGCTTCAACGACTTGCACAAGAGAAAATTACTTGATGGAATTGAATTGCAAATAAACGAGGCACTGGCGAAAATCATTGAGGGCGAGCCGGCAGTTCAATTAACCACAGCGAGAAAGAAAGGTTTAATTGAAACTATTTTTAGAAATACTGGCATTAAGGATTTGATCGAATTTTCCCGATCCGTCCACGCGGAAATGGATGCCATAGTTTCACTCGCCAGAGCAGGTGGGGCTGGGGTAAAAGGTACTACCCTCTACAGCACAACGTTTCCCTGTCACAGTTGTGCGCGACACATTGTTGCTGCCGGCGTCAGTGAGGTCTACTACATAGAGCCATATGAGAAGAGCTTAGCTAGTGAATTGCACTCGGACGCGATATCGTTCGAATTTTCCAAAGACAAAACGGCGGTTGACGGCCGGGTCAAATTTTTGCATTTTGAAGGAATATCGCCGCGACAGTTTCCACATGTTTTTAGATCACTCACTCGAAAAGATGGGAATGGAATATTTATTCCGATCGAAAGACAAACCGCCGAAAAAATTCTTCCAGAGTACTTGGATGACTATCAGGTTTTCGAGCTAAAGGCCGTGGAGCATTTTCAGGCAGATATGGACAAATTAGTTGCAAAAAAAGGATCTTGACTGGAGCTGATTGGCGGTATATAATGGCAGGTACTAGATCTCTGGGGGAATTTAAATGAAGAAAACTCCAGGTAATTCCGATCAGTTGCCACTTCGATTTGAGCCAAGTGGTTTTGGTGAACTTCCAGATAGCCCTTGCGCGTCCAATGTGCTTGCCTTTGCCGTCTGGTCCAAGCGCAGAGTTTTAAAGTCTGACGCTCCCAAGCGCGCTCAAAGTGAAGCTGAGATCATTCAGAGTGTTCTTACGCAAGCTAAGAAGATAAGCTGGTAGGGCATTAATCATTACGCTTGTCTCGCATATACGTAGGCACGGCGCGAATAGCAAAACTCCTTCTATTTTCTTGTCCGATCTCGGCTTATACGCTTGTGTAGCGGTTGAATATATGCTGAGTTTCACGCTGGCAGGAGGCGCTTCGCACCTCCTATAGAAGTACTGCTGGGCGCTGTTGACACGCGGGCCGCATACCAGCTGGATCTTTGCGCGATTGCATCCAGCCTCCGGACTGGTGGCGCACGCGGTGGCCAGTTCGGCACGCGACACGTATTTCTGTCTGAATGCCCACGTCCACGCGTCGGACCACCGAGCCGCGTGCGTATCGGGGACCGAATTTAGAAGATCGCTTCTAGCGAGCTGATAGGCGACTTGCTGCTTGACCTCCAAAGCGTGAGCGGCCTGATCGATCGACATGGTGTCGTCGTCAGCGCGCCGCACCTTAGCCATGAGTGATAGCGCTTAATAGTGCGCCGAACTCCGCGGGTGTTGGCGCCAACAAGGCGGGTGCAAAGCGTCACGAACGTCGATCAGTTTCGTCCTCAGATCGCCAGGTCATCTGACACGCGCGGTGGCATTTTCGACCTGAAAGAGTGACGCGACGAAATTGACGCGAGCAGCCTCAAGCAGGTGTGGTGCATCCGCCCTCCTATAAAAGTACTGACGGATGCCGTCGATGCCTGGGCCGCAGACCGGCTTGACTTGAATACGCGCCAGGCACACTTTGGGGCTTTCGTTGCATAGCTTGGCGATCTCGGCGAGCGCCACATAGTCTCTTCTGAACTCGTCCACGGCGTCGCGCCGCACCTTGCGACCGCGCGTGTCGTCGAGAGTCGACGCAAGGAGACCGGCTCTGACGAGTTGATAGGCAACTTGCTGCTTCATCTTCAGCGCCTGGGCGGCCTGATCAACCGAAAACCAGCTCTCAGGGCTGCGTCGAAGATTCGCCGTGAACTTTCGGACCACCTGTTTATCGACAAGCTTGTCTCCCAACGGCCTGTCGTACGAGAGGCCTGACGTTTCGACGGCACGCGTCCGCACCGCATGCACAAGCGCACAAAATTCCTGTTCACTCAAGCGCCACTCGCGCGCGAACTTCTTCAACGCGACGGCGTTGGTTATCTCGCTGACGCGGGGTGAGCCATCAACCTGATTCATCGCAGCCAAGGCCGACGCATCGATCCGCCACCTCGTGCCTGCCTGATGTGACTTGCTCTGCTGAGGGCTTGCGAACGGCACCATGTCATGTGCCAGAAGTTGACGCACACGTTTAGCGGGCAGGGCGAGCCTGTGGGCCGCTGTGCCTAGCGTGACGAATTTCGCGGTCGCCGCGCTGAGTGTCAAGACGAAAGACGCATGGACGGTGCGGCGCCGCCTCCAGTTGCCCGCACGCGGTTCGTGAAGATCGAGCTTTGATTGCTGGATGTACTGCTCGGCCATCACCGATGTCGTTCGCGCCTGCTGTGCTGCTTGCCTGATGCTCAGTCGAGGGTGGGCATCGATGGTGGTCGATTTCAGCGACCGGTTGCGCCTGCACAGCAGGCCCCACCAGTGCCCATGCAGATACGCTTCGAATGCGTCTCGCAGAAACTGGAAGCATGGCGCCGCCAAGTGTCGATAGAGGACGGAGTAGATCGGCCCGAATGCCTGCGCGAGGCGGTCGCTGGATGGTCCTGCCCAGCGAGCTCTGTCGAGCAATGACCACAGGCCGTGCGGCCAGTCCTGCAGGATCTGAGCTACGTCATGAATGTGTTGCGTCGCGATTCTCAAGTCGTGCAGGCGCGCGGTCTGACCCGGTTTGGCAGGACGTGGCTGCCTCTCACTGAATGCCCCAAGGTAGCGGATCAGCTTCAGCCAATCGCGCGCCACAGGCGAGGTCGCAAAAACGGCCGTTGTAATGAAGGCAGTGAGGTCGACGAGCGCCATCGACGTCCTTTCAGCGATGCCCGCATCTAGTGTGCTGTCCCGCTTTGATCTAGCATAAATATTGCATGTCCTGCGGTATCTTTCCAAGAGGAGATATCGCGATGGCAAGAGGAAGACCGAAGGCGGCATTGGTGCTCAGCGAAGATGAG
>Ga0256908_1000960_pt1 | contig 10128 bp, 8 predicted proteins | sample MC6MC0761MT_FD_186331 | JGI IMG/M metagenome (GOLD analysis project Ga0256908, IMG submission 186331) | Metatranscriptome of enriched soil aggregate microbial communities from Iowa State University, Ames, United States - MC6-MC0761-MT... | ecosystem: Environmental > Terrestrial > Soil >... | reverse complement strand
GTGGACATGGATTCCGCCCATGGCCGGATGGCTCCCGTATCGATCTACCTGGATGTCGACGGCGTGGTGAACCCCTTTAGTCCCGTAGGGGCCACTGATTGGGGGAATGAGTGGACCTTCGCCGACGCCGGCATCCTCGAAGTCGCCTTTGCCCCTGAGGCCGTCGCCGAACTCAACAACCTCGCCAGCCACCCTGCCGCCCGCTTCGTCTGGCTGACCACCTGGGAACGGCTGGCCCCCGAGTTCCTGTGTCCCGCCATCGGTTTAAGGGGGCAGGACTGGCCGGTGCTTTCCAGCCAGGGGTGGGACGAGGGGCCTGAATGGTGGAAATTGGTGGCCCTCCAGAAGGATCTGGCGTCGGTCGGGAGTGATCGGATGATCTGGGTGGATGACCAACTCAGTGCCGAGTCGGACGCCCGCTCCTGGGCTGAGTACCAGCAGGACCGTGTGCTGTGCATCTCACCGGATCCGCGGAAGGGTCTGACCCGCAAGGAGTTGGCGGCGGTCCGGGCATATTTGGGTTGAAGCCTGGACCGGGTACGTTTGTCCGCTCAGCCCCCGCCACGTAGGATTCTTAAGGTTTCAAGCCCGCCAGAGTGAATCCCGCAAGTCGAGTCAGTTGAACAGATGCTGAACTATGCTGTGGATGGCAGGTACGGGGAAGTGGAACTGCTGAACGTCGACTCTGCAGATTGGGCAACAGGTGGATATCACCTTCATGGTCGCGCTGGTAATAGCGTTGGCCCTATTTTTTGACTTCACCAACGGGTTTCACGACACAGCCAACGCGATGGCTACGCCCATCGCTACGGGGGCGATCAAGCCCAAAACGGCTGTCGCCCTGGCTGCCGTCCTCAACCTTGTGGGCGCGTTCCTCTCTACGGAAGTGGCCAAAACCATTTCCGGAGGCCTAATCCGGGAAGGTTCGGACGGCATCCACATCACGCCGGACATTATTTTCGCCGGACTCATGGGCGCAGTTCTCTGGAACATGGTCACCTGGCTCAAGGGCCTGCCATCCAGTTCCTCGCACGCCCTGTTCGGGGGCCTGATCGGTGCCGCGGTGGTTGGCATCGGCTTCCACTCCATCAACTTCGAAACCGTCTTGCAGAAGGTCATCCTGCCCGCGGTCTTCGCGCCCCTGATTGCGGGGCTCGTAGCCTACATTTGTACCCGTCTCGCCTACGCGCTCACCTCAAGGCACGATCCCGAGACCGGCGACAAACTCACGCAGAAACGCGGCGGGTTCCGCACCGGCCAGATCTTCACCTCCAGCCTGGTGGCCCTTGCCCACGGCACCAACGACGCCCAGAAGACCATGGGCATCATCACCCTGGTCCTGATCGCAGGAGGTACCCAGGCCCCCGGCAGCGGGCCCCAGTTCTGGGTCATCACCGCCTGCGCCCTGGCCATTGCGATCGGCACCTATGCGGGCGGCTGGCGCATCATCCGGACCATGGGCTCCGGCTTGACCGAGGTGAAGCCCGCGCAGGGATTCTCCGCCGAAACAAGCACGGCCTCGGCCATCCTGGCGTCATCACACCTGGGTTTCGCCCTCTCCACCACGCAGGTGGCTTCAGGTTCAGTTATCGGTTCGGGCCTGGGACGAAAGGGCACGTCGGTCCGGTGGGGAACCGCCGGGAAGATTGCGTTGGGTTGGCTGTTCACCCTCCCGGCCTCGGCGATCGTTGGTGCCCTGACGGCCCTCCTGGTAAGTACCGGCGTCGTAGGCGTCGTCATCGCCGCGGTGGTTGGAACGGCAGCCGTGGTGTTCATGTTCGTTGTTTCACGTAAGTCGCATGTCGGCCACCACAACGCCGTCGAAGTCGATGAAGCCGGTCACGCTGTGCGGTTCCGGAAAAAGAAGAAAAACCGAAAGACCACCCCGAGCGGAGACGTGCAGCGATGAAATGGTTGGAATTGCTGCAGGTTGCAGGTGTCACCCTCGTGGCGGCGGTCACCCTTGTGGTCCTGTATTCGCTCGGGGTGCGCCTGACGGCCATCGCTGGGGACGCCCAGCAGAAGTCCCCTGCACTGGTGCGTTCGCTGGCCTACCTGTGCTTCGGCGTGTGCGGGGTTGCCGTCCTGTTCGGTATCTACTTGATTGTTCCCTACTTCGGAAAATAACGGCCTCTCTGGTAGTCACGTCCCATCGGGAGAATAATCAGCAGTGTAGTTATGCACATGACTGCGTGATCGTGATCCGGCAGATGTGGGGCTGTCATGAAATGCCAATCCCGGAGCCATCTCATCGGACTGGCCCTGGTGCCGGTCCTGATGCTGGGGCTCTCTGCCTGTCTACCCCCATCCACAGAAGGACTCCGGCCTGACCAGGGCTCGAGCCCAGCCTCCCCGGGCACCTCGCAACCACTGCAGCCAACCGCTGCCGCGCCTACCGCTGCCCAGCCCGCCGGCCCTGCCGGCCCCGGCGCGCCACAGGCGAACGCACCAGTAGTGCAGTGGTTACCAATCGGCCCCATTGGGCCCAACGACCCCACCTCGGGACAGCGGTATCTCCTGCTTCAGCAATTCCAATGCGACGCGCTGGCCCAAAGCGTCGAAGGCGCGGAGGACGCCGCGGTGTGGCAGGCGGGCGCCGCTGTCTGCCAGGCGCTGCAAAGCGGAAGCCAGCAGGCCTGGCAACGGGCCTCGAATGCAGTGGGAGCAACTCCGCAGATTCCGCAAAGCAAATGCCTGGAATTCAGGGTTGCCGTTACCGCGGCGTCCTTGGTTGCCCAGCACCGCAGCAATCCGCAGGCCAGCCTCAACGTTCAGCCAGGGCAAGGCCAGGCCTGCCCAAGGCAACTGGTCGGGTTGACCGTGGTGGACAAGGACCTCAGGCCCGTTCCCGGCACAGCCCGCGCAACGGGTCCCAGCACTGGCGGCACCATCGTCCGGCTGGACGGGTACTATGTGCGCGTAGCTGAGGTCCTGTTCGACGGCGTACCAGCGGATGTCGACTTCGTTGGCGACAGGCAGGACTACGGAACGGTCTACCTGCGGATGCCCCCGGCAAATGGTCGGGACTCAGTCCGGATCTCGATCACCGACACGGTGGACGTCGCAGGAACGGTCACGTTCTTCTACGACGACTCTGGCGTGTCCACCAGTACGCAACCTCCATCGGCACCCACCCCGACCGCGCCCGCGACACAGCCGCCGGACGTCCCCACGGCCCCCGTGACATCCGTTGAACCGTCCACGACGGCCGCACCGTGAGCGAACCGCAGGAGGCCGACGAAAACAGCACCAGCAATACCCGCTGGAAGAGGACCCTCGAGGTCCTCTCAGTCATCGGGCCCCCATTGACGGTCGCCACCGCGCTGCTGGTCTATTTTGGGTGGGCGCGCACGGATGCCCAGGCAAAAGCCATGGGACTCGACGTGAGCCTGTTCGGCTACACAGTCCAGGATTTCATCCTTCGAAGCATCCAATCCCTGTTCCAGCCACTGGCCTGGCTGGTGGTCATCGGGCTGTTGTGGCTGATGCTGGACCGCGCTGTGTTGCGGCTTATCGAAAGGGCCACCTACCGGACGCTGGTCCATCGGATGGCGATGGTAGTTATCATCCTGGGGTTCGCGTATGCGGCAGTGATGTGGATCGTTGTGGTCACCAGGCCTGCCCAAATTCTCCTGTATGCCCCGTTCCTCATTGCGGCCGGACTTGTGATCGGAACCTGGGGCCTGGGCGTGAGGCGTCGGGCGGCCATCCCCTCCGGTGGGCTGCGCGCGACCAGGCCCAGGGCCTTGGAGCGGGCACTGGTCTTCGCCCTCGTCACACTGCTTTTGTTTTGGGGTACATCGGATTACGCCCAGGCGTTGGGGCGCGGTGCCGCCGTCGACTACCAGGAACGGTCCGGACTGTTGCCAACCGCCGTCGTCTACAGCAAGGAGCGCCTGGCCGTCACCGCCCCGAACGTCCATGAGGAATCGGCCGGTACCGATGCAGCCCCGCTGTACCGGTACACCGGACTCAGGTTGCTGGTTGTCAGCGGTGGCAGGATCTTCCTGCTCAACGATGGCTGGAGCCTTGCCCGGGGGCGTGTTGTGGTGCTGCGTGACGATGGCAGCGTCAGGGTCGAGTATGGGAACCCCTCCGCTGGCTGACTAGTCTGGGGCCATGTCACTTTTCCAGTACTACGTAGCGTCCACCATTGACGGCTTCATCGCCTCACCCGATGACGATCTGGCCTGGCTCCTGCAGTTCGACCAGGTAGACGGCGTTAACGAAAGCATCGGGTCCTTCATGGCAGGAGTCGGCTGCATCGCCATGGGTGGTGATACCTACCGGTGGCTGATCGAACACGAGCCGGACAACTGGCCGTATCCGGAAACACCCTGCTGGGTCTTCACGCACCACGAGTACCGGGCACCAGCGGGATCGGACATCACCTTTGTCCGCGGCGACGTCAGGGAGTTCGCACCTGACCTGCTCAAGGCAGCCGGCGAAAAGAACGTGTGGTTGGTGGGCGGCGGAGACCTGGTGGCCCAATTTGCCGACGCGGGACTCCTCCACGAAATCATCGTCACCATCATTCCGGTGCTGTTGGGCGCCGGGAAGCGGCTCTTGCCGCTGAAGGGCCCGACGGCGCCCCTTGAGTTGGTCTCTTCCCGCATCCTGGGGGGCGCCGCGGCTGAACTGCACTACCGTATGCCGCAGGCGGTCACCGCTTCTTAGTGCCGGTTGTCCCGGATCATGTTGGTGATCCGGGCCGTCGAGAGGCGGCGGCCCTTGTCGTCGGTGATGACGATCTCGTGCGTGGCAAGTGTTCCGCCCAGGTGGATGGCCGTGCAAGTGCCAGTCACCAAACCAGCGGCAACCGAGCGGTGATGGGTGGCGCCTACTTCGATCCCCACCGCATGCCTGCCCCTTCCGGCGTGCAAGGAGGCGGCGAAGGATCCCAGTGTCTCGGCGAGGACCACGTGGGCCCCGCCGTGCAGGATTCCGGCCACCTGGGTATTACCCTCCACGGGCATGGTTGCCACAATGCGCTCGGCGCCCATCTCGGTGAAACGGATGCCGAGTTTCACCACCAAGGCGCCAACTCCGTGGGCCGACAGCCAATCATGGAATTCTTCAGGCACACCTGCCTCATTCAGCTCGTCGACAAACGGGTTCGGCGTGAAATTGTCCTTCATGCCAACTAGGCTGGCACCTGTGAGTGAAACAACCAAACCGGACCAGGTTCCAACGGCCCAGGCTGCTGCCGTCGCTACAGCACCCGCACCTTCCGCCAACAGCACGGGGGAGGGCCGGCCCAGGTTGCTGGTCCTCGATGGCCACTCCATGGCGTTCCGGGCGTTCTATGCCCTTCCCGCCGAGAATTTCTCCACTGCCCGCGGGCAGTACACCAACGCAGTGCACGGCTTCACGTCCATGCTGATCAACCTGATCAAGGACCAGAAGCCGACGCACGTCGCGGTGGCTTTCGACGTTTCCGACGACACCACGTTCCGCAAGGCCGAGTACAGCGAATACAAGGGCGGACGCAACGCCACCCCCGCGGAGTTCGCTGGCCAGATCGGCCTCATCGCCAAAGTCATGGAGGCCTGGGGTATCCGGACCATCGCCATGCCCGGATATGAAGCGGACGATGTCCTGGCTACGCTCGCCGCACAAGGCGACGCGGCGGGCTTCGAGGTCCTCCTCGTTTCTGGCGACAGGGACGCATTCCAGCTCATCAACGACAACGTTTTTGTGCTCTACCCCAAGCAGGGCGTCAGCAACATTCCCAAGATGGACGCAGCAGCCATCGAGGAGAAGTACTTCGTCAAGCCGAGCCTCTACTCGGACCTCGCCGCACTGGTGGGCGAATCGGCAGACAACCTGCCCGGTGTTCCCGGCGTTGGCCCCAAGACCGCCGCCAAATGGATCAACCTTTACGGGGGCCTCGAAGGCATCCTGGAAAACCTCGACTCCATCGGCGGCAAGGTGGGTGGCGCGCTCAAGGAGAACCTGGAGAACGTCAAGCGCAACCGCAGGCTGAACCAGTTGCTGTCCGACCTTGACCTTCCGCTGACCCTGGCGGACCTGCACGAGCCCCGACCGGACCGGCAGGCCATTGAAGAGCTCTTTGAAGAGCTCGAATTCCGGACGCTCCGCACCCGCCTCTTTGACCTTTACGGCGACGACACCGCAGGAGCCGCACCCGACACCATCGACGCCCCGGAGTTCTCCAGGCTCAAGGATGCCGGCGCACTGGAGGCGTTCTTCGCGGCAGGGTCCGGCATGCGCTCGGCCCTCGCGGTGCAGTTGGTTCCCGGGCGGATCGGCGATGACGCGAGTGCACTGGCTGTTGTCCGGAACAACGGAGCAGCCTACATTGAGCTCACGGACCTGGATGCCGCAGCAGAGTCGGTGTTGCTCCGCTGGTTGCAGGACCCCGAAGAAGCCAAGGTGTTGCACGAGTTCAAATCGGCACTCAAGGCCCTGCACAACCGGGGCCTTGGGCTCGAGGGCGTGGTGGATGACACATCCATCTCCGGTTACCTGATCCAGCCCGACCGCCGCAGCTACGACCTCTCCGAGCTCGCCCAGGTGCATCTGAAAATTTCGCTCACCGCCGCTGCGGCCCAATCCGGCCAACTGGAGCTGGACCTTTCCGGGGAATCGGACGAAGTTGCCGCAACAGCGCTGGTCCAGCATGCCGCCGTCGTTCATGCCCTCAGCAAGCACTTCGAAACCGAGCTTGCCGACATCAAGGCCGATGCCTTGCTGACGACGCTGGAGCTTCCCGTGGCGCGCGTTCTGGCGCAGATGGAACTGACAGGTATCTACGTCTCCACGGACCGTATGGATGAGCAGCTCGCCGACCTCACCAAAGTGATCGGCAATGCCCAGGAGCAGGCGTTCGCCGCGATCGGCCACGAGGTGAACCTCGGATCCCCGAAGCAGCTGCAGACCGTCCTCTTCGACGAACTTGGGCTCCCCAAGACCAAGAAGATCAAGTCCGGCTACACGACGGATGCTGCGTCGTTGAAGGGGCTGCTGGAGAAGACCGGCCACGAGTTCCTGGTCCAGCTCATGGCGCACCGTGAGTCCTCCAAGCTGGCCCAAATGGTGGAAACACTCAAGAAGTCCGTCGCCGATGATGGCCGTATCCACACCACCTATGCGCAGAATATCGCTGCCACCGGCCGTATCTCGTCCAACAACCCCAACCTGCAGAACATCCCCGTCCGCAGCGAGGAAGGACGCCGTGTCCGCGGTATCTTCGTTGTCAGCGAGGGCTACGAGTGCCTGCTGTCCGCGGACTACTCACAGATCGAGATGCGCATCATGGCGCATCTGTCCGGCGATGAAGCCCTCATCCAGGCTTACCGTGACGGCGAGGACCTGCACCGGTTCGTGGGCTCACGGATCTTCAACGTAGAGCCGGCCGAAGTTACCAGCGCCATGCGCTCCAAGGTCAAGGCGATGTCGTACGGCTTGGCGTATGGGCTGACGTCCTTTGGCCTTTCCAAGCAGTTGGAGATCTCCGTCGATGAGGCGCGCACCCTCATGAAGGACTACTTCGACCGTTTCGGCGGCGTGCGGGACTACCTGCGCGGCGTCGTGGACCAGGCCCGCACGGATGGCTACACGGCCACCATCGAAGGCCGCCGACGCTACCTGCCGGACCTGACCAGCACCAACCGGCAGGCGCGTGAGGCAGCAGAACGCATCGCGTTGAACTCTCCCATCCAGGGTTCGGCAGCGGACCTCATCAAGCGCGCCATGTTGGGTGTCTCAGCGGAGCTGGCCAGCCAGGGCCTGAAGTCCCGCTTGCTGCTGCAGGTCCACGACGAACTGGTCCTTGAGGTTGCACCCGGGGAGCGCGAAGCAGTGGAGAAACTGGTCATCGAACAGATGGGCTCGGCGGCTGACCTCTCTGTCCCGCTGGATGTTCAGATCGGCGTGGGCTCCAGCTGGTACGAGGCCGGACACTAGCCCAAGCAGGCATTCAATGGATCGCCGGAGGGCGCGCCGCCGAGATGGTGGCGCGCCCTCCGGGGTCTGGCTAGGCTCGGGAGCGTGGCTGATCCCAATGAACGAAACCTTGAAAAATACTCCGTCCAGCGTTTTCCTGCCGTAGGAAACCCGGATGACGCCGGTTACGGCCGCTGCGCCACGTGGGTGCAGGCGGTCTCGCACGGCTTCCACCAGCAACGGCGCGACGACGAATACCTGGCCAAGACACTTGCGGCCTACCAAACTGACCAGCGGCAGCTGACCGGCGTTTATGTCAATGGCAGCGTGCCTGATCACTCGTTGGGCGCCGACGTTCCCGTGGCGACGTACGCCACGATGCGAAAGACCTTGAACATCGGCTTCGGTCGGCAACTTGAATCCAACCTGGTCACCGCCGTGACGGTCCGTGGCACCCACCGCCGGAACGGAATTCTCCGCGGCATGATCACCGCCGACCTGGAGTCCGCCAAGGACGACGGCTTGGCGATGGCGGCCCTCACGGCTTCCGAAGGTTCCATCTATGGCCGCTTTGGCTTCGGGGTGGCTACTTTCGAACGCAGCATCAAGGTTGATGCCGGGCCACGTTTCCGGCTGAGGGGAGAACCGGAGGGCACCGTCGAGGTCGCCGATCCTGCAGTCCTCCTGGACGTGGCACCGAAGGTGTTTGAACGGGTCCAACGGCTTTCGCCCGGTTCAATTGACCGGCAGGAGTACTACCGGCTGGTCGCGTCCGGCTCCATTGGCCACGACGGCAAGCCCGACACCAGTGTCCGCTGCGCCCTGCACTACGACCTTTCCGGGGCATTGGACGGATACGTTTCGTACCGCTTCAAAGGGTGGGAGCACAAGCCCTACACCATGGAAATCGTTGACTTCGTAGCGGCGACCAACGCCGGATACCTTGACCTGTGGCGATTCCTGGGCAGCATCGACCTCATTGACGAGATCACGTGGGCCGAGGCGCCGGTCGACGACCCGCTGGCATGGGCCCTTGAAGATCCGAGGTGCATTGATGCTTCGGAAATCCGGGACATGCTCTGGCTCCGCATCCTGGATACTCCGGCCGCCCTGCAGGCCCGCCGCTACGCCACGGCCGGACGGCTGGTACTGGACGTCGCGGATCCGTTGGGGCTGGCGGGCGGCACCTGGGTTTTGGAGTCCGACGGCGGTGCTGCCGCCGTCGTGCGGGACGCTGCGGGCGAAACGCCCGACCTCAGCCTGGACGTGGCGGACCTCGCGTCCATCTACCTGGGGGCCGTGTCGCCGGTGACCCTGGCTGCCGCGGGGCGCATCAACGAGAAACGACCAGGCGCCGCGCTGGAAGCCCAGCAGCTCTTCGCAGTTGAGCGATCCGCGCATTGCCTGACCCACTTCTAGGCCCTTGCCCGGAGCGACCATAATCACATAGCCACATAAAGATAGGGACATCCATGGGGGATTCCAAGCGGCGGCCGTTGGCCCGCCGGCGATCAGTGCTGCTTGGAATGGCGGGCTTAGCCTCAGCCGCCCTGGCAGCGTGCTCGGACAATGCAAGTGCACCCGGCCCCAACGCCACCGGGATGGGACAGGGAACACGGCCGGCGTCGGGCCCCGCCACTCCGCCTCCGTCCATCGCAGCCCGGTCCCGCGAACAGGCCGCTGCCGCCCTGGCACCAGCGCCCAAGCCTCCGGCGGTGCCGGACAAGCAGCAGGTCCTGGCGGAGTTCGGTGGGCGCAGGCCCAAGGAATGGGGGCTCCACGTGACCGGGGTGGTGAACAACTCGCAGTCCCGGCACGTGGCCCTCACCTTTGATGCCTGCGGCGGACCAGGAGGGGCAGCGTGCGACCAGAAGCTGCTGGAAACGCTGCGGCGGCTCAAAGTACCCGCAACCCTCTTCATGAACAGCCGTTGGATCCATGCCAACCCGGGGCTTGCGGCTGAGCTGGCAGCAGACCCGTTGTTTGAGCTCGCCAACCACGGAACCGCGCACCTTCCCTTGTCCGTGAACGGCAAGTCCGCCTATGGAATTGCCGGAACTGCTACCGCCTCGGCGGCCTACGACGAACTGATGGGCAACCAGGAAGTCATGCACGAACTGAGCGGGAAAACGCCTGGCTTCTTCCGGCCCGGGACTGCCTACTACGACGACGTGGCCGCTGCCATGACGCACCGGGTTGGCCTGCTGCCCGTCAACTTCT
>Ga0256908_1000959_pt1 | contig 10132 bp, 10 predicted proteins | sample MC6MC0761MT_FD_186331 | JGI IMG/M metagenome (GOLD analysis project Ga0256908, IMG submission 186331) | Metatranscriptome of enriched soil aggregate microbial communities from Iowa State University, Ames, United States - MC6-MC0761-MT... | ecosystem: Environmental > Terrestrial > Soil >... | reverse complement strand
GTTGCGGGTTAGCAGGAGGCTGTTAGCCCCGCGCTGCCGCCTTGGTGGCTTTTGCCTTGGCGTTGACGAAGCAGCCGGCTGCGATCGCGAGGATCAGCAGGAAGGTGCCTACCAACTGACCGGCGCTTTCCGGGTTGGCGAAGCCCACCACGAGGATGACGCCCAGCAGGACCAGGCCAACAATGGTGAGGTAGGGGAAGCCTTTCATCCGCAGCGGCAGTTCGGCCCCTTCCCGGTCCGCCCTGCGGCGCAGGATGAACTGGGACACCAGCGCCGTGCCCCAGACCACCAGGCAAGTAGAGCCAACCAGGTTCAGGAGCGCCGGCAGGATCTTATCGGGGAACAGCAGTTCCAGGATGGTGGCGATGAAGCCGAAGGCAACGGAAACGCCGACGGCGGCAACCGGAACCTTGGAAGCGCTCAGGCGGGAGAGGAGCCGGGGGGCTTCCCCGCGCTCGGAGAGGGAGAAGATCATCCGCGAGGCGCCGTACAGGTTGGCGTTCAGTGCGGACAGCAGTGCGACAACGGCTACCAGGGTGATGGCTGCGCCGGCGCCGGGAATTCCCGCCAGATTCAGCACTCCGGCGAACGGGGACTTCAGTCCCTCGGAGCCCATGGGAAGCACGGCTGCGATGACGAAGACCGAACCGATGTAGAAAACGAGGATGCGCCACACCACGGTGCGGATCGCCTTGCCTACGCTGTGGGCGGGGTTCTCGGTTTCCGCAGCGGCAACGCTGACGATCTCAGTTCCACCGAAGGCGAAGATCACCACAAAAAGTGCGGCGGCGATGCCACCAATTCCGTGGGGAGCGAAATCCCCGAAGGCCGAGAGGCCTGGCGAGGTAACGTTCGGCAGCCAGCCAAAGAGCAGTGCAGCGCCGATCAGCAGGAAAATCACGATTGCGGCCACCTTGAGGATGGCAAACCAGAATTCGAACTCGCCAAAGTTGCGGACGCCTACGAGGTTGATCCCGGTAAAGACCACCATGAAGACCAGGGCCAGGACCCACACCGGAATAACCGGCCAGACGGAAAACAGCAACCCTGCCGCGCCGAGGGCTTCAGCGGCGATGACCACCACGAGTTGGAGCCACCAAAGCCAGCCGATGGTGCCGCCGGCCGTTTTGCCGAGGGCCTTTTCGGCGTAGACCGAGAATGCCCCGCTGTTGGGGTTGGCGGCTGCCATTTCACCCAGCGCCCACATGACGAGGATGATCAATGTTCCTGCAACAAGATAGGAGATCAGGACCGCCGGGCCGGCGGCCTGAACGCCTGCCCCTGATCCGAGGAAGAGGCCCGCGCCGATTGCGCTGCCCAATCCCATCATGGTCAGCTGGCGGGGTTTGAGTGAGTGGCCGAGTCCGGCCGTTGGTGCAGGAGCCGCGATGGACTTCGTTGTCATACGTGTCTACCTTCTATGGGTTTCATGCTGGTTTGGCGTGCTGGCTTCATGGGCGTGGCACGCGGGCGTCGACGACGCAGCAAGAGCCGTGGAATAATTCTCGCAGTTTGTAAGATACATCACTTTTTGCTGTGGCGATGTGATGGGTATGGATCCCCGGGGACAGGAACTTTGATGCTGGTCGATGCGCTTGATGCGAAAATTGTACGTTTCTTCACCGATTCACCGCGATCTTCGGTGTTGGAGGCCTCGCGCGTGCTGAAGGTCGCCAGGGCTACGGTGCAGTCGCGGATCGATCGAATGATCGAAAACGGGGTCATAGGATCGTGGGTGCCTCAGCCGGATCCGGCCAACTTCGGGTTCCCGGTGGTGGCTTTCTGTTCCGTGACCATCACGCAGGAAATCGGGCATGACGCGATCATCGAAAGCCTGGGGGCGATTCCGGAGATCATCGAAGTCCACACGGTCACTGGGAACTCGGACCTTATGGTCCGTATCGCCGCTCGGTCCAACCCCGACATGCAGAGGGTGCTGGACGCCATGATCGCCACCAAGTCCGTGGTGCGCTGTTCCTCGGTGATTGTCCTGAACAGCCACATCCAAGGCCGCACCCTTCCACTGATGGAGGCGGCGGCGAAGTCCGTGTGACGTAAAGCATTTTGCGGGATGCCGATTGAGTCGTACCATTAGTTCTAGTCAACATGACTTTAACTAAGATCCACTCAGGATCGCAACGGCGACGAAGCGAGGTGAACGCCGTGAACACCAGCTCAGCCAATGTGGCCGAACGGCGGCTCGCACCGCCGTCGTTGGCTATCTCGACGGTGATTTTCGCCTTGCGCCCCAGCGAAACATCCGGCCGCCCCACGCTGTGGTTGCCGCTTGTCCGCAGAATCCGTGAACCGTACCGGGACATGTGGGCGTTGCCCGGCGGCCCACTGGCACATGATGAGTCCCTGCAGGACGCGGCCTCCCGGAACCTGCGGGACACCACGGGGCTTACCCCGCACTACCTTGAGCAGCTATACGCCTTTGGTGGCCTCCATCGATCACCCACCCAACGCGTCGTGTCCATCGTCTACTGGGCGCTGGTGCAACCCACTGAGGCTGCGCTCGCGGACGAATCGGAGAATGTGCGGTGGTTCCGCGCGGACAAACTCGGCGAGTTGGCGTTCGACCACAACACCATCGTCGACTACGCCCTGTGGCGGCTGCGCAACAAGATGGCTTACGGGTCCATTGCCTACCACCTGCTGGGGGAGTTCTTCACCCTCGCCCAGGTCCGGGAAGTCTACGAAGCAGTGCTGGACCGCCAGCTCGATCCCGCAAACTTCCGCCGACACATCAAAGCCACACCGGAAATCGAAGAAACCGGTGAATACCTGCAAGGCGGAAAACACCGTCCGCCACGCCTCTACCGCTTCACCGGCACGCCCGGCCTCGGGCCAGATAACAGGAGTACACCATGAGCAGCGTCAACACTGCCGTCCAGCTGATCACTCGCGAAGAAGCCGAGAAGGGCCTCTCCCGCGCAGGGTCCACGTGCAGCCCGGCCTTGGCCAGGGGCCCATGGGAATACGACCTTGCCGAGGCCCTGGCCGGCGAGCCCGCTTATGGCCCTGGTGCCTCCAGCAGTGATGTTGCACCCAAGGCCACACCGCGCCAAGGCCAGCTGCCGGAAGAATACAAGAAAGCTTCCGACGCCGAACTCGACGCCCGCATTCGGGCCGCCAAGGCGACGCTCGGGGACCGTGCCGTCATCCTGGGCCACTTCTACCAGCGCGACGAAGTCATCCAGTACGCGGACTTTGTGGGCGACTCCTTCCAGCTGGCCAACGCCGCGCTGACCAAGCCCGATGCCGAAGCCATCATCTTCTGCGGTGTCCACTTCATGGCCGAGACTGCGGACATCCTCTCCACGCCCGCGCAGGCTGTCATCCTGCCCAACCTCGCCGCCGGCTGTTCCATGGCCGACATGGCGGATGAGGACTCAGTGGAGGAATGCTGGGAGCAGTTGGAGGAAATCTTCGGCACGGAGCCGGACGCTAACGGCCGGGTACCGGTCATCCCTGTCACCTACATGAATTCCTCTGCTGCGCTCAAGGCCTTCTGCGGCCGGAACGGCGGCATCGTCTGCACGTCCTCCAATGCCAAAGTGGTCCTGGAATGGGCTTTCGAACGAGGACAGCGCGTCCTTTTCTTCCCCGATCAGCACCTCGGGCGCAACACGGCCAAAGCCCTTGGCGTCCCGCTGGAGCAGATGCCCATGTGGAACCCGCGCAAGGAACTCGGCGGCAACGATGAGCAGGAACTGCTCGATTCCAGGGTGATCCTCTGGCACGGTTTCTGCTCGGTGCACAAGCGGTTTAACGTAGGCCAGATCGAAAAAGCCCGCCGGGACTTCCCGGGCGTCAACGTGATCGTGCACCCCGAATGCCCCATGGAGGTAGTGGACGCAGCTGACTCCGCCGGGTCCACCGACTTCATCAAGAAGGCCATAGCCGCCGCCACCGAACCCACCACGTTCGCCATCGGCACCGAAATCAACATGGTCAACAGGCTTGCCGCGGAAAACCCGCAGCACACCATCTTCTGCCTCGACCCCGTCATTTGCCCGTGCTCCACCATGTACCGCATCCACCCCGGCTACCTCGCCTGGGTGCTGGAGGAACTCGTCGAAGGACGCATCGTCAACCGCATCACCGTGGACGACGCCGTACAGGACAACGCCAAAGTTGCCCTGGAGCGCATGCTGGCCGCCAAGCCTGCCTAGCACAGGCATTCCCACTAGCCGAAGAGAGCCTCGCATGACCACAGAGAGCGTTGCTGGAGGGCCCCGGCCCAAGCGGCTGATCGTCGTCGGAAGCGGCATCGCCGGACTGTACTCCGCCTTGCTGGCCGCCGAAGCCGGCGCTGACGTGGTGTTGCTGACCAAGGGTGCCCTCGCGGACAGCAACACCTTCTACGCACAGGGTGGCATCTCAGCAGTCCTGGACGAGCCGGCGCCCGGGGATACGGTCGCCGTCCACATCGCTGACACCCTCAAGGCGGGCGCCGGGCACTGCAACGAAGAAGCGGTGCGGGTGCTCTGTACTGAGGCAAGGCTGGACATCGCCGGGCTGGTACGGTTCGGGGTCCGCTTCGACCTGGACGACGACGGCGATCCCGCCTTGGGCCTTGAAGCTGCCCACTCCGCGCCACGCATCCTCCACGCAGGGGGCGACGCTACCGGGGCCGGGGTTGCCGCCGCACTGATCAGGACCGTCCTGGACTTTGAGGCAGCAGGCAGGATCCACGTGATCGGCCACGCCCATGTCACCTCCCTGTCCCAAGGCGCTGGCTTTCACGGCGCCGGCCGCATCGCGGGTGCCAATTACATCCAGGACGGACGCCACCACAGCATCCAGGGCGACGCCGTACTGCTCGCCACCGGAGGCGCAGGGCAGCTGTTCGCACAGACCACCAACCCATCCGTAGCTACGGCTGACGGGCTGGCGCTTGCCTGGCGCGTCGGTGCCACGGTGTCCGACCTTGAATTCTTCCAGTTCCACCCGACGTGCATGGTCCCCGCTCTCATCGGCCAAGGGCCGGCAAGCAGCCAAACCAACACCCACCCCTTGCTGATCTCTGAAGCCGTCCGCGGCGAAGGTGCCATCCTGATGGACGCCACCGGCCACCGCTTCATGCCCGACTACCACCCCGACGCCGAACTCGCTCCCAGGGACGTGGTTTCGCGCAGCATCGCCCTGCACCTGGCAAAGCTCAACGACCCCAACGGCCACGTCTTCCTCGACGCGAGGATGGTGGAAGAAGTGCGCGGCCATGGCTTCCTGGAAAAGCGATTCCCGACCCTCAGCAAACACACCCGCCAAGCCGGCGTCGACTGGACCCGGGAACCCGTTCCCGTAGCACCGGCCGCGCACTACTGGATGGGTGGAGTGGTGACCGACCTCTACGGCCGGACCTCGGTTCCCGGGCTGCTGGCCGCCGGCGAAGTTGCCTGTACCGGGGTGCAGGGTGCCAACCGGCTGGCCAGTAATTCGTTGCTTGAGGGGCTCGTTTTCGGGCGGCGGGCTGTGAGTGCTTTCATTGGGGCGGCTGACGCGGTCGCTCTGCGTACTGACTCGGCCGCGGGCGGCCTCGCTTTGACGCGCGCTGCCGCGACCCTGCCAGCCGACGACGGCACGTCACCCGGACAACCGTCGCGCCCCGCGTTCTCTCGGAGTGCGCTCCAAAAACTCATGACCGCCAAGGCCGGTGTGCTGCGGAGCGGTCGATTGCTGGCTGAAGCCGCCGAGGCTCTTGGCGAGTGGGAGAGTGGGGTTCTTCCGCTGACTGTTCCTGACTCGGTTGAGGTGCGGGAGCATGAGGACGCGAACCTGCTGTTGGCCGCGCAGTTGCTGGTGCAGGCTGCTCGGGAGCGGCGGCGTTCGCTGGGCGCGCATTACCGCAGCGACGGCGTGACCGAACCCGCCGCCGTCGAACATTTTGACCAGCCTTACACCATGAGCCGGAAAGCGAGCCTCGTCCATGACTAACCTGACCCTCCCCGCAGCCCCCGTCCGGGAGATCCTGGAACGGGCGTTCGCGGAGGACGCTCCGAGCGGCGACATCACCTCCCAGCTGCTGATTCCCGCCGAGGCCCGGGCCACAGCCGTGCTGAACGCACGCGTACCAGGGGTTTTCAGTGGCGGCACGGTATTCCGCGACGCAATGAAGCTGGTGGACCCGGACACTGAAGTTGAGCTCCTGCTCGCCGACGGTGAAGCGTTCGACGCCGGCACGCACCTCGCGCGGGTCAACGGCAGTGCCCGTTCGGTGCTGCTGGCTGAACGCGTAGGGCTCAACCTGGTGCAGCGCATGAGTGCGATCGCCACCAAGACTGCGGAGTTCGTCCGGCTGGTTGAAGGAACGCGTGCCCGGATCACGGACACGCGGAAAACCACCCCCGGACTCCGGGTGCTTGAACGCTACGCCGTGCGTTGCGGCGGGGGAGCGAACCACCGGTACAGCCTCTCCGATGCGGTCCTGGCCAAGGACAACCACCTTGCCGTCATGACCGGCGGCGACACCACCAAGCTGACTGAGCTGCTGACGGCAGCCAAAGCACAGCTGGGCCACACCACGCACTTCGAAGTCGAAGTGGACAATGCTGAGCAGATCGAACCGGTGCTGGCGGCCGGAGTGGACACCATCATGCTGGACAACTTCTCCATCGAAGAGCTCCGCGCCGGTGTCAAGCAGGTGGACGGCCGTGCCATCGTCGAAGCCAGCGGCAACGTGAACATCAACACCGTCACCGGGATCGCAGCGGCCGGCGTGGATGTCATTTCCGTCGGCGCACTGACCCATAGCGTGAGCGCTTTGGACCTGGGCCTCGACATCGAACTCACCACATCGCAGCCCTAGGACCACGTCACTCCCATGATCTTCCTCGATGCCGCAGCCACCACTCCAATCCGCCGCGAAGTCCTCGACGCCATGTGGCCGTACTTGAGCGGCGAGTTCGGCAACCCCTCCAGCCATCACAGCCTGGGCGAAGCGGCTGCCTCTGCGCTCGCGGAGGCGCGCACCGGCGTCGCGAAGGTACTGAACTGCCGTGCTGGCGAGGTGACCTTCACCTCCGGTGGAACAGAGGCGGACAACCTGGCGGTCAAGGGCATCGCACTGGCCAGGCGGGCGGCGGATCCCTCGCTGGGCCGTGTGGTCATCAGTGCAATCGAACATCCGGCCGTGGAAGAATCGGCCCGCTACCTGCAGCGCGTACACGGTTTCGACGTCGATGTCGTACCAGTCGATAACCAAGGATTGGTCACCGTGGCTGCCCTACGGGGTGTGCTGCGCCCGGAAACTGCCTTGGTGAGCATCATGTACGCCAACAACGAAATTGGAACCGTCCAGCCGGTAGCCGAACTTGCTGCCGTGGCCAGGGAGCACGGAGTGCCGTTCCATACTGACGCCGTGCAGGCCGCTGGGTGGCTTCCCGTGGACGTCAAGGCCCTGGGCGTGGATGCGATGAGCATCTCAGGACACAAGCTTGGGGCACCGAAGGGGTCCGGGGTGCTGTTCACCAGGGGGCGCCTAAGGGTCGAGCCCCTGGTCCATGGCGGAGGCCAGGAGCGGGGCAGGCGTTCGGGTACCGAAAACGTTGCTGGCGCCGTGGCCCTGTCCACGGCTCTGGGCATCTCGAACGCCGAGCAACAGGAACAGGCGGCCAGGGTTTCGTTGCTGCGCGATGCGTTCATCAACCGGGTACTTCAGGCCGTGCCCGACTCCATGCTCACGGGCCACCGGAGCCTGCGGCTGCCCTCGGTTGCGTCGTTCTGCTTCCCGGGAACCAGCGGTGAATCGGTGTTGCTTGAGCTTGAGCGGCTTGGCGTGGTGTGTTCCAGTGGCTCGGCCTGCGCGGCCGGCTCCGATGCGCCATCGCCCGTTCTGGTGGCCCTCGGCATCGCCCCGGAAACTGCGCAAACTGCCGTGCGCTTCAGCTTCACGTCAGCTGTAACCGACGCCGAACTGGAGCTGGCCGCCGCCGCTGTGGAAACCGCCGTCGGCCGTGTGCGCAACCTGGCCCCCCAGTAGCCCCAGCCCGGGCTACACGTGGCGGGCGCGCCGGAAAATCCAGTGCCGTAGCAGGGTGAACCGCACTGCCGTGGCCACGAACCCGGACAATGTGGTGGTCCAGAGCTCCTCGGTTACCGTGGCTTCGGGCCGGAACAGATGCAGCAGGCCCAAGCTGCCGCCCGTGATGACCAGTGCAATGCCGATGACGATAGCGCCGCTGAGGTGGTCCTGGGCGCGTTTCTTCCTGCCCGTGATTTTGAAGGTGAGCCGCCGGTTCAACGCAGTGTTCATCAACGACGTCACGATCAAGGCAACAGCATTGGCCAGTTGGGGATCGATCCAGGGACGCAACAACGCATAAATGGCCAAGGAACTGGCTGTGCAGACGATACCGACGCCCGTAAACCGCAGCAATTGGCGCACCACCGGGTACTTCAAGACGCCGCGGTGCCGTTTTTTGGGCGGCTTGCGTAGGGGAGAGGAGCGTAGCTCGGTGGCTTCCGCGGCAATCTCCATGTGTTAAGCCTGACACACTATGCCGTGTGCTCCTCCCAGGAAGCGCCGGTGACAGGGTTGCGCAGCTCGCCGATTCCTTCTACCCGGCACACAACAGTGTCTCCGGGATGGATGCGCGCGCACTCTGCCGGGAAGCCCGTGAGCACCAGATCGCCAGGCTGGAGCGTCATGAACGAGGTCAGGTAGACCATGATCTCATCCACTTTCCAGCCGAGGTCCGCAGAACTGGCGGTCCTTAGTTCCGTGCCGTTGTGGACAATTCCGATGGAGAGGGCTGAGTCGTCGAGTTCCGTGACGATCCAGGGACCTGCTGGCGTGAAGGTGTCCTGGCTCTTGGCGCTGATCCAGAGTTCGTCGGACTTCTGGAGGTCGCGGGCAGAGACGTCATTGCCGATCGTGTAGCCCAGGATCGCGGACTTCGCCGTTTCCAGGGTCAGGCCCCGCGCCTTACGGCCCACGACGACGGTCAGCTCGGCTTCCGGGTCCACGTGGCCCACGGTCGAGCCCACCTGGATCGCGTCATCCGGGCCGATCACACTGGACGCCGCTTTATGGAATGCCTGCGGCGGCAGGTCGCGGCCTGGTTGTCCGGTGTTGTGGGCCATCCCGAGCACGTTGACCGGTATGGAGGGAGCCAGGAATCGGAAGCTGTCTTCACCGACCACGGTGCCCGGCTCCCACCCTTCCCGGTTGGAGCTGGAAGCATTCGCCCGTGATGACGGGAAGGGCGAGTCGATGACCGTCCACTGTCTGCCCTCAGCAGAGTCGAAATCGGCAGCATCGTTGGCCACGAAGAAGTGTTCGTCGAAAGCCTGGCCCGCGGAGGACTCCGAGGCAACAGGGCGGACGCGGGCGATGCGACGGGAAAGGCGTGAGGTCATGAAGACATCCTACGTCCTCCCTGAAGATCTCCTGCGTTGTGAGGCCCGTTTGACGCCCCATATCCCATCCGATCCGCGCAGAGCGGGCCTCGCAACGCATTCGGCAAGTGGCTTAGGCGAGCGGCGCGGACCCGAACGCGACACTGAAACGGTCGCACCAGAGGACCACCGAGGTCAGTCCGTCGATGACGGTGCTCGCAGGTATGACGTAGTTGTGGTTGCCATGGGTGGCCTTAACGGCACCAAGGTCCACGTATCGTCCCGAGCGGTACTTGAACCAGTCCCCGCCAGCTTCCAGGCTGCTGAGCCAGACTTTGACGTCCGGGCCGTCGCTGCTGGCCAGGTTCTCAAGCCGCAGCAGGTGGCTGCCGTCGGGGAGTTCCAGCAATTGGGCGGTGCCGGTCGTTTCGTGTTCCTGGGACCCGAACATACCGGACCTGAGCACCGTCGGCCCCCTCGGTGTCGGCGAAGTACTCGGGCCCGCGGAGGTTGACTGGCCCGCAGGCGGCTGTGGGCCCACGGTGGTTGATGGTCCCGCTGAAAGCTGTTCGGCAGGCAGGGCTTCGTCGAGGCTGCTGCTGGTGAAGAGCCGCCACGGTTGAAACAGCATGGCCCCGGCCAGCACCGCGCTCAAGACCAGCACCCCGCCCAGCAAGGTCAACATTCTGTGGGCCCTGATGAAACCCCGGAATCGGTTCATGGTTCAAGGCTAGGCTTCGGGCCGTCGCCGCAGGGGCTTCATTGCTTACGGTACGGTGACGCGTTG
>Ga0256908_1000954_pt1 | contig 10174 bp, 8 predicted proteins | sample MC6MC0761MT_FD_186331 | JGI IMG/M metagenome (GOLD analysis project Ga0256908, IMG submission 186331) | Metatranscriptome of enriched soil aggregate microbial communities from Iowa State University, Ames, United States - MC6-MC0761-MT... | ecosystem: Environmental > Terrestrial > Soil >... | reverse complement strand
GGCGTCACTCGCCAACCCAGCCTCCTCCAGGAGGGGTGCCAAGGGAGTTCCCGTCCACTCCGCGGTCCCTACTGCCCCTAAGCCCCAGGGCTGGCTAAGCGGACGAGGTTGCAGGAGCGACCGCCCATTGCCGGCGCACTCCAACGTGACAGGCATGGTGACGGCAGGCCAGGCTTTGATGTCTTCGAGGCTCAGTTCAACACTGCGCTCAACAGCTCCACCCAACCGCAAACGCCAGGTCTCAGCGGACACGTGGGGGATGTCGAAGTGGATGAGCAGGTAGTGAAGGCCGGCCGGGGTGATGTCGTCGTGCAGGGCCTCCAATGGCATGGAGTGGTTCCGCCCGGACAGTTGCAGTTCCTCGTGGGTCAGCGGACCGTCGGTGGGTTGGCCGGAAGTAGAGGCTTTTTGCTTGACGTGGTGCTTGGACATGGGACGGCGGCGTTCTACTGGAAGCTAAACGCTGCGGAGTGCCGCAGCACTTAGGACAAGGATCACGCCGCGGGCGGAACTCCGTCAATAGCTCGTTGTGAGGCCCACTTTGCAGGGTAAACGAGCCCAATACCCTGCGGAGCGGGCCTCACAACGGAAGGGCGACTACCGGCGTCGTAGTTCCGGGTACTCAAGATGCGGCGCGACGGTGCCGGCGTCGCGTTCCAGGAAATTGACGGCGGGCGCCACGATGTCGTCTATTTCGTCGAGGATCGTCTCGCTCAGGACCACGTCCGCTGCCTTGAGGTAGTCGGTCAGATGGTCTTCGGTGCGCGGCCCGATGATTACGCTGGTCACGGCAGGGTGGTTCAGTGCGAACGCAACAGCGAGTTGGATGAGGGTCAATCCGTGCCGTGCTGCCAACTGGGCCAAAGCATCGGCGGCGTGCAGCTTGCCCTGGTTGAACGGAGCGTTTACATCGAATCGGCCGGGAAGAGCTGAGAAGCGCGAACTTTCCGGCTGCCCGGAGCCAACGCGGTAACCACCTGCCAGCCAGCCGCCGTCGAGCGGTCCATAACTCAAAACCCCGACGCCGTACTGCTGGGTGATGGGGAAGACGTCGCGTTCGTTGGCACGCACCAACAGCGAATAGGGAACCTGGTCGACCACGGGCGGCGTCAGGTGGTTGGTGTTGGCGATCCACTGGGCCTCAACGAGCTGGGCTGGGCTGAACACAGACGTGCCGTAGTACAGGATCTTGCCCTGCCGGATGAGGTCGTTCAGCGCAGTGATGGTTTCAAGGAGGTCGGTGTTGTAGTCCGGCCGGTGCGCCTGATAAAGGTCGATCCGGTCCGTGTTCAGGCGCCGCAAGCTGTCCTCCACAGCCCGGACGATCCATCGCCTGGAATTTCCGGCATGGGCAGGGTTGGAACCCATCTGACCATGGAACTTTGTGGCAAGGAATACGTCGTCGCGCCGGCTGTGGATGGCCTGGCCAACCACGGTCTCGGCCTCGCCTTGGGAGTAGATGTCCGCGGTGTCCACACTGGTGATACCGGCGTCGAGCGCTGCTTTGATGATGCGGATGCTCTCGGCAGGACCTGTGGGCGCGGCGCCGGTGCCGAAGTTCAGGGTGCCCAGTGTGAGGGGGCTGATCAGGGCGCCAGTGCGCCCAAGCGTACGTAGCTCGTTGAGGCTCATGTTGGCTTCCTGTGGAGGGGCAGTGCTGGGATGTTCAATCGAGGCTACACACGGCCGTCGACGGCATAAACGCAAGCGGTAGAACTTCTTCGTTTTTCGTCTTGCGAGGTAACGGAAGGAGCCATATTCCGCGACATTTCTTGACATGCGGCAACACAAATGTCTTTCGGATCAACAAATATTGCCGTTCTCCCGCGCAGGTGAATTATGGGAAGGGAACTCAAGCCACACACGAAGGGGACAGCGGAATGACACAAACCACAGTGGAAGAAACGGCGGCCATCAAGGCTGCCTTTGCGCAGTTCCCGTCAGGAGTCGCAGCGTTCAGCGCGATGGTGGACTTCACGCCAGAGGCCCTGGTGGCATCGTCGTTCACTGTAGGTGTTTCGCTCGAGCCGCCGTTGGTGATGTTCGCAGTTCAGAACTCCTCCACAACCTGGCCGAAGCTCCGGCAGGCGCAGCGTTTGGGAGTCTCCGTCCTCGCTGAAGGACAGGAAGGTGCCGCACTCCAGCTGGCCTCGAAAACGCGCGATCGCTTCGCCGGACTGGACACCAGCGTGAGTGACTCGGGCGCAGTCCTGATCGACGGTGCGGTGCTGGGGTTCGAATGCGAAGTTGTGTCCGAGACACCGGCCGGGGACCACGCAATCGTTGTCCTGGAGGTCAAGGCAACCACCATCAACCACGAATCAAAGCCGCTGATCTACCACGGCGCGGCTTTCCGACAACTGGCCGCCTAAGGCCTCAACTAAGAGTTGCGGCTGGCGCTCAACGAACCTTTACGGATCGGGCTCGGAGACTTTCCATTCTTGGAAGTGTTCGGGCCCGTTTTCTTGGCGCCGTTTCCTGTGACCGGTTTAGGGGAGGCATCAGGCTTGGATGCACCGCCTGGCGATTCCGGGTTCCTCGGGGCAGGCGTCTTTCCATTGGGCGACGGGGCGGGGTCATCCAGATCCCGGACGGTGACCTTAATGGCCGGCGGTTGACCGGCTTTCGCGCGTGCGGCGGCCCGGCGGTCGGCTTCGGCCACGGCATCTGCCCAATCCTTGGCCAGAACAGGTGGTTCCTTGGCGGCAGCCACAACCATCGGATGGTGAGCGGTCTGGTGCTCCACCACGGACTTCACTTCCGCGGGCTTGGGCAGCTTGCGGGGGTCGACTTTAGCCTTCCACGCGCCGTCCTTGACTGCGGCGGACGCGCCGTCCTTGACTGCGGCGGACGCACCGGAGAGCCGCCGTCGGACGTCTCCCAGGAGGTCCCGCTTAGGTGCCCCGGGAGCGCCGGGTGTGGGGACAGAGACAGCAGCCGGGGCTTTGGCTGGTGCCACGGGAGACGGGGCGGTGTTAAAGGCCGATTCCAGGACGTCGGCCCCTTCAGGAGCCGGGACACGGGCAGGGTGGGGAGGCAAATGAACGATGGGGGTCGTGGCCTTCTTCGGGAAAATTCCAACCATCGCCAGGAGAATGATCGACAGTAGCCGCCCAACTCCGGCAACCACCAGAGTGATAATGACGATCAACCCGAGACCCAGGAACATCAGGACAGCGAGTCCCAGCGTTCCCAAGTACGTCAGGTTGATGGCGAGTGTTGTCGGATCCTCCACGTAGCCCCCCTGGCTGTCGTTTTGTGATGCGCGCATTGCCCACCTCGCTTGCTTACCTAGCCTAAGGTCCAGCACCGACGGAATCACGCCCCGCCCCTCACTCTGGCCGGGTTGTTTCAAAGCTGTTATCTCGCATGGGAAAATATGTTGCCCAGCTCTCATTTACAGCCTCAGATTGGGACTCCGTGACCCCTGACTTGACCCGCCTCCGCAGCGGAGCGTGCCCGTGTCTCTCCGGGGACCAGTACAACGATTGCTGCGGGCGTTTTCACCGCGGCGAGTCCGATGCACCGACGGCCGTTCAACTCATGCGCTCCCGGTATTCGGCGTTCGTTGTCCTGGATCCGGAATACCTGCTCAGGACCTGGCACGCCTCCACCCGCCCGGACTCCATGGACCTGGACCCGGACATCCAGTGGCGGCGCCTGGACATCCTGGACACATCAAGCGGCGGTCCCCTGGACTCGAAGGGCACCGTGGAGTTCGCTGCCCACTACAGGCACGACGGCGAACGCGGGCTCCAGCGGGAACTCAGCCGTTTTGTGCGGGAGGGCAAGCGCTGGTTCTACGTTGACGGCGACGTGCGCTGACGCCGCTGCCCGACAGCCCCGGCCAAGGTGCGGGACTCACCGATACCTGCGGTGCAGGTTTTCCTTGGTCGAAACGCCCGGCGCGGCATCACCAATCCATGGCCCGGTGCCCTCCGACTGGTCCAGCACGCCTTCCTCCAGCCAGACGTAGTCGCCGCCGAGAACTTTGCGGGAGAGGTGGTGGTCACCGTCGTCGGTGTTTCGCCACAACTGGTCGAAGTACTCGTCCACGCGGACCCTGGCCTGTTCACAGAAGGCATCAGCGAGTTCGAACGCGCCAGCCCCCTCCGCCGGGTTGGTTCGGAGGATCATCTCGGCCCGTGAACAGCAGGCGGCCATCGCAAACAGCTCCGCACCAATGTCAACGATCCTGCCCAGGAACGCCTGCTTGAACTCGAGCTTCGCCTGCCACCTGCCCATCCCGTAAAAGGTCTGCCGGGCGAGTCGCCGGGAGGACCGCTCCACGAATCGCAAATGCTTGCCGAGGCGACCGAACTCCGAGAAGGATCGCGGGTCCATGCCGGCTCCAGCTACCAGCTTGGGCAACCAACGCGCATAGAAACCGGAGGCGCCGACGGCGGCCCTCGCCTTGTCCTGCAGGCTCGCGTCCGCCGCGGCGAGGTCGCCAGCCGCGGCAAGGTGCGCATCCACGGCTTCGCGGGCGATCAGGAGTTTCATGATCTCGCTGGAACCTTCAAAGATGCGGTTGATGCGGAGGTCTCGGAGCAGTTGTTCGGCAGGCACGGCACGTTCCCCGCGGGCCTCCAAGGACTCGGCGGTTTCGAAACCCCTGCCGCCACGGATCTGTACCAGTTCGTCGGCGATCCGGCAGCTCAGTTCCGTGGACCACAGCTTGGCCAGGGCCGCTTCAATGCGGATGTCCTTCAGTCCGGCGTCGGCCATCTCCGCGGACAGCTCAAACACGGCTTCCAGAGCGAACGTGGTTGCGGCAATGAACGCGATTTTCTTGCTCACGGCTTCGTGCTGACCAACCGGGCGGCCCCATTGGGTCCGGGCGTTGGACCATTCACGCGAGATCTTCAGGCTCCACTTCCCTGCGGCGACACAAAGCCCCGGAATGGAAAGCCGGCCGGTGTTCAAAGTGGTGAGGGCGATCTTGAGTCCTTGGCCCTCCCTGCCCAGACGGTTCGCGGCGGGCACACGGACCTGATGGAAACGGGTCACACCGTTTTCAATACCGCGCAGGCCCATGAAGGCATTCCGGTTTTCCACCGTGATTCCGGGGGAGTCCATCTCAACAACGAAGGCGGAGATGCCGCCTTTGTGCTCCGTTCCATCGGCATCCGTGTGCGAAGGGACCCTGGCCATGACCACCACCAGTTCGGCGATCACGCCGTTGGTGGTCCACAGTTTGACGCCGTCCAAAAGGTAGGAACCGCCGTCGTCGGCCAGTACGGCAGTGGCGCCCATACGCGCCGGGTCGCTGCCGACGTCGGGCTCTGTCAGGAGGAACGCGGTGATGGCGCCGGCGGCGCAGCGCGGCAGGTACTCTTTTTTCTGCTCGGCTGTGCCGAATTCCTTGACGGGTTCCGGAACGCCGATGGATTGGTGTGCCGAGATCAGCGCGCCGAGGCTCGGGTGCACTGAGCCCAGCAAAGCCAGGGCGCGTCCGTAGTAGACCAGGGACAGGCCCAGACCGCCGTATTCGCGGGGGATCTTCATGCCAAAGACGCCCAAATCCGCGAGCCCGGCCAGGTAGTCGTCCGGGATCCGGGCATCGCGTTCGATGACCCGCCCGGACATGGTCTTGGCAAACGCGACCAAGCGTTCCATGAACTCTTCGCCCCGGTCCACATCCTCTTCCTTGGCCTGCGGCCACGGATGGATGAGGCTGAGGTCGAAGCTGCCCAGGTAGAGGCCCTTCGCGAAGCTGGGCCGGTTCCATTCCGTTTCACGCGCGGCCTCAGCGACGGCGCGGGCTTCTTCCGCGGTGGCGTTGACGCTTGCGGCAGTGAGACTGTTATCAGTGGCGGACGTCATGGGGTAACTCCTCTAGCCGGTTGTGCCGGATGGAGCCAGGGTCCGCCTCGGGTGGGAACCCTTCAGCTGTCCCTCAATGCTACCCGCGAGTAGCTACCCGTGCTAGGGGAAATCTGCGGCTGGAATTCGGCCGGAATTTCCACTTGGCCAGCGTGATGGACCAGGCTGTCCCACGCAAAGTTGATGCCATGGACGAGGCCTCCCAGTACGCCCTTCACGGCGTACCAGGTCATGCCCATGGTCCCAATAAGGATGATGGTCGCCATTGCAGCTGCCGCTATGAAAGCGGCCAAAAGTACGGCGAAAAATAGTGTTCCAAGAACTACGTACGTGCCAGTTTCAAGCGCAGTGACATCGAAATCCATGGTTCCCCCCCGGGGCGACGGTGCGTGGGACGGCGCGGCGTGGCTGCGTCGATGCTCTGACATTAGGGGTGGGGGCGCATTCCGGCCAGTGCAGACGCGCGCCGCGGACGCGTTGATACGGGATCGAAACCATACCAGACGGTAGGTTACGGAATGGTTGCGACAGCGGCCCGCGCCGCTCGTTCGACGGCGGTACTTCAGTGCCGCCCGACGCCCCCGCGACGCTCTGCGTTAACCTTGTACGGGGCAGTTTCCGCTGCCAGCCAGGTTTCGCAGCAGCTGAAGGAGAGTAGTTGTCCCGTTCAGCCATGTCCTCAGCGGACGCCATCGGCGCGAGGCTCCGTGATCTCGAACTGTTAACCAAGGGCCCGGCATGGGCTCTGACGCGATCCGCGCCGTGGGTGATCGCGGTGCTTCAGGCATCCTTCACCCGCACCCGGCCGCAGCTTCCGCTCGAAGAGTTCCATGCCGACGTCGACGCCTTCCTTGAGCAGCTCCGCCGGCAGGACCCGGCGCTGGGCGGCCAGCAGAACGGCAAGCTGTTCGGTGACGAATGGACCCGCAAGCAATTCCTGACCCGTCGCAACCAGTCGGGTCAGATCGTCTACGAAGTCACAGAACCTGCGGCCCGCGTGCTGGCATTCCTTGACAGCCTGTCGAGCGAGCGGTCCACGCTCAATGGTTCGCGGCTGGGCACCCTGTTGGGCGACGTGGAGAAGCTCGCCAACGAGACCAACCCGGATCAGAGCGCCCGACTGGAAGCCCTCGAAGAGGAGATCCAGGAACGCCAGCAACTGGTGGAGGACATCAGTTCAGGCGAGTTCGATGGCTTGCTTGACGACGAGGAAGCCGTGGAAGCTGCCGGCAACATCCTGGACCTCGCCGCCAGCCTGCCCGCGGACTACAAGAAGATGCGTGACCGTATCGAGGAACTGGTGGGCGAACTCCGCAACCAGATCATCGAGGAGTCGTTGAGCAAGGGTGCCACCATGGCCCAGGTCCTGGAGGCCGACAAGCGGCTGCGGCAAAGCCCCGAGGGACGCACTTTCCGCTCTTTCACGGCTTTCCTGGAAGACCCGCAGCAGCAGCTGCGCTTCCGGTCGGCGATCGGCGAAGTTCTGAGCCGGCAGTTCGCGGACGACCTTTCCCCTGAGGATCGCGAAACCCTCAAGAACCTCGTGGCGGAGTTGCGGTATCAGCACAGCCAAATCCAGCGGATCTACGGCAAGCTCTCGGAGAGCCTCAACACATACATTCAAAGCGACGACGTGCGGCAGTCGGTCAGCTTGCGCAAGGTCCTCGCCGAGGCCGAGCAAGCTATCCGCTCACTGCCCTACGAGCGCGACCGGCCCGGCCTGGTCCGTGGACCTGTCCTGTTCAACGCCGGGTTCGAGTCGCTGGCCATGGTCAAGCTGTTCGACCCCGACGAGTTCGCCACGCCCCCGCGCCTGGCCGATCCCATCGCTTTCAGCGACTCGGACCGGGTTCGCTCGGCCCGCACCGGCAAGGCCAAACCCGCGGTTGTCCGGGCCGCGATGGCGGGATCCGCCACCTTGGCCGAGGCATGGGAGAACCTCCCCGCCGAAGAACGGCACATCAACACTGTCCGTACCCTGCTCTCCGTGGCCCTCCAGTCAGGCGCAGCTTTCGACCGCGCAGCCTGGGAACACATTGACTTCGAACAAATCGACGGCAGCATCCGCACTGCGTACCTGCCTGTCGTCACGCTGAATGAGGATTCTGATGACTGAGGAAATCACGACTGAGGAAATCACGACGACGGATATCACCGACGCGGGCGAGGTCACCGTACCGGAGGGGGTCACCGTAGAAGCCAGCCATGCCGATCCGTTCCGGGTCACCCCGCGCGACTCCTTCGTCGACGGTGCTGCCCTGTTCCCGGGCGACACGGGCGTGCTCCCCATGAAGGTCCGCCAAGCATTGGTGAAGCTCCTCAAAGGCCCGTACATTGATGGCGGCCGGGAGGAGAAGCTGTGGACCACCCTGCTGGACAACCAGTTGATTCTCCGCAGCCGACTCTCGGAACTCTTCCTTACCTTGCAGCTGGACCACGACCGCAAAATCGCTGTCCTCCGCCCCGTGGATCCGGAGATCATCGGCGCAAGCTCCCGCTCCAGCATCCTCCGTCAGCAGCGTGCCTTGAGCCGCGTCGAAACCATTGTGCTGTTGAGGCTCCGCCTCCTCCTGGACCGCCACGTCACTGCCCAGACGGACCCGACGATCACCCGTGAGGAGATCTCGGACCTGGTAGCCAACTACACCCCGGCCGGCCAACAGGACGCCCTGCGCGATTCCGACGTGGTCACCCGCACCATCACCAAACTCCTGGCCCGCCAACTGCTCCTCCCTACGCCCTTTGACGACAGCTACACGATCAGCAACGCGCTGCCCCTGGCACTGCCCTTCGAAAACATCGGCGACATCCCGGCCCAAATCGAAGCGCTCGTGGCAGTAGCCGCCGACGAATCAGGCACAGAACCCCTCCTGGACCTGGACCCTGACTCCGACTCCAGCGACGACGACGACTCTGGGAACGACGCCGAGGCAGGGGACCGCACAAGCGGCGATGCCGGAGACATGCGGCAGCATGCGTCCAAGGGAGGAACGGCCGAGCATGCCGAGCATGTGTCTGCCGGGGACGCAACAACTGAAGGACAAGCCAAGTGACCATCGCAAGCATGCTCCCGCTCGGCGAGCTCACGAACCCCGGCCAGATGCGTTTGGCGTTGGTGCAGGTGGTCAACTGGGGCACGTTCCATGGCGCCCACACCATGCACGTCGACCGCAAAGGCACCCTCCTGACGGGCAACTCGGGCGTTGGCAAATCCACGCTCTTCGATGCCATGCTTCGCGTATTCGATGCCCGCCCGCGCTCCAATGAGGCCGCGGCCCAGCGTTCCGGCGGCGCTGTGGAGGACAAGAGGACCACGTTCACGTACATGCGCGGCAAGGTCGGTGATAAGGCGGTGGGCGATAGCTCGGCCAGTGCCTTCCAGCGGCCGGGTGCCACGTGGTCCGCCGTCGCGCTGACGTTTGATAACGCAGCCGGCACGAAGGTGACGGTGTCCGCGCTGTTTGACCTGCCGAAAAACGGCACTGAATCCAGCGTGGGGCGTTTCTATGTCATCGACAGCAAGCCTTTGGACCTTGAAGCCATCGAGGGGATAGCGCAGAAGCGCTTCACCAAGGGTGCGCTGGAGGGGATTTTTCCGGACGGCCAGGTGTTCGATGTCCACAAGGCGTTCGCGGAGCGTTTCCGGAGGCTCCTGGGCATCAATTCGGACCAGGCGTTGCCGCTGCTTCGGGTGATCCAGGCCGGTAAGGGCTTGGGCGGCAGCGTGAACACGTTCTTCCGCGAGCAGGTTCTTGACGCGCCGGCCACGTTGGCGGCCGCGGACGATGTGGTGGAAGAGTTCAGCAACCTGATGTCCATTCGGCAGCGGCTGGAGGACGTCCGGCAGCAGCGTGACCAGCTGGCACCGGTTCCTGGATTGAACAAGGAGTACGCACAGGCGTTGCTGGACGCGAACCGCCTCCGGGAGTTGGCCGGCGAGGAGTTTGAGGCATATAAGCAGCAGCTTGCCGTCACAGTGCATGCCAAGACGCTGGCCCGGTTCAAGGAGCTTGCGCAGTCCAAAGCGCAGGAGCTGGCCGCCGAGCGTACGGTCCGGGATGCCCTCTCCAAGGAGCTCCGCGACCTTGAGCTGGACTACAACAACCGGGGCGGCAACGCCATTTCGGCCATAGAGCAGTCGCTGGAGAACGCCAGGGTTGGCTTGAAGCTGCGCCAGCAGGTGGAGGATTCGGCCAAGAAGGCGTTGGCTGACGCCGGCCTGAACCTTGAATGGTCCGCCGAGGGCTGGGATCAGGCGCATGAGCAGGCAGCCGCCCGGTCTGCTGAGTTGAAGGATGATTCGGAGGCCTTGAAGGAACTCCGCTTTGAAGCTTTCGATGGCCATGCC
>Ga0256908_1000953_pt1 | contig 10175 bp, 6 predicted proteins | sample MC6MC0761MT_FD_186331 | JGI IMG/M metagenome (GOLD analysis project Ga0256908, IMG submission 186331) | Metatranscriptome of enriched soil aggregate microbial communities from Iowa State University, Ames, United States - MC6-MC0761-MT... | ecosystem: Environmental > Terrestrial > Soil >... | reverse complement strand
GCAGCATCGCGGCCGACAGGATCGCGGCGGTCGGGTCGGCGATGCCCTGGCCGGCGATGTCCGGCGCCGAGCCGTGAACGGGCTCGAACATCGACGGGTTGGTGCCCGACGCATCGATGTTGGCGCTCGCGGCCAGACCGATACCACCGGTGACAGCGCCCGCGAGGTCGGTGATGATGTCGCCGAACAGGTTGTCGGTGACGATCACGTCGAAGCGAGCCGGGTCGGTGACCATGTAAATGGTCGCCGCGTCGATGTGGCAGTACGCCGTCTCGACGTCCGGGTACTCGGCGCCGACGGTCTCCATCGCGCGCGTCCAGATGCGACCGGCATTGGAGAGCACGTTGGTCTTGTGGATCAGCGTCAGGTGGCCCCGGCGCTTCTGCGCCAGTTCGTAGGCGGCGCGCACGACGCGCTCGGCGCCGAACCACGTGTTGACCGAGACCTCGGTCGCAACCTCGTGCGGGGTGCCGATGCGGATCGAGCCACCGTTACCGGTGTACGGGCCCTCGGTGCCCTCACGGACGACGATGAAGTCGATGTCCGGGTTCGCGGCCAGCGGCGAGCTCGACTGCGGGTAGGTGCGCGCCGGACGCAGGTTCACGTGGTGGTCGAGCAGGAAACGCATGTTCAGCAGCAGGCCACGCTCGAGGATGCCCGGAGCGACGAACCGCGGGTCGCCGATGGCGCCGAGCAGGATCGCGTCGTGCTGACGGATCGCGTCGAGGTCGGCGTCGGGCAGCAGATCGCCGGTCTCGTTGTAGCGCTTGGCACCGAGGTCGAACTCGGTGGTCTCCACGTCCGGAACCAGCTTCCGCAGAACCTTCAGCGCTTCCGCCGTGACCTCGACACCGATGCCGTCACCGGGGATGACCGCAAGCTTCATGGGACACACTCTCTTTCGACTGAGAATCCACCGGTGGCATGAGGCACCCCGGTAGCGCCGGCGGCCGCGACCGTCCTCGACGATCGCGGCCACCGGGTAGGGATATGGGGAGGATCAGGACAGGTCGACCTGCGCGACCCGCGCGTCGAGCTGCTCCACGATCTGTGCGACCTCGGCGTCGCCGACGAGACGGTCGACGCGCAGGATGACGGTGGCACCCTCGCCCTCGACGTCCTGGCTCAGCGCGGCGGCCTGGATGTCGATACCGGCGGTGCCGAGCACGGTGCCCAGGATGCCGAGCACGCCCGGACGGTCCGTGTAGTGCACGACGATGTTGTGGCCCTCGGCGCGCAGGTCGAAGCTGCGGCCGTTGATGTTGACGATCTTCTCGACCTGCTGCAGGCCGGTCAGCGCGCCCGCGACCGTGGTCACGGTGCCGTCGGCGGCAACCGCGCGGACCTCGACGGCGCTGCGGTGCGTCTGTGCCTCGCTGTGCTTCTCGACCTCGACGCTCACGCCGCGCTGCTCGGCGAGCTGCGGTGCGTTGACGAACGTGACGGCCTCGTCGCTGCTCGCCGAGAACAGGCCGCGCAGTGCGGCCAGACCCAGGATGTCGACCTTCTCGGCCGACAGCTCACCGCTCGCGACGACCTGGACGTTCTGGACGGCCTCGGGCGACAGGATGCCGGCGAGCAGGCCCAGCTTGCGGACCAGCTCGAGCCACGGGGCGACCTCTTCGCCGACCGGGCCACCGGAGACGTTGACGGCGTCCGGCACGAACTCGCCGGCCAGGGCCAGCAGGACGCTCTTCGCGACGTCGGTACCGGCGCGGTCCTGGGCCTCCGAGGTGGATGCACCGAGGTGGGGGGTGACGACGACGTTGTCGAGGTCGAACAGCTTGGAGTCGGTGCACGGCTCGGTTTCGAACACGTCGAGACCGGCGGCGCGGACCTTCCCGTTCACGAGTGCGTCGTACAGCGCGTCCTCGTCGATCAGGCCACCGCGCGCGGCATTGACGATGATGACGCCGTCCTTGGCCTTGGCCAGACGCTCGGCGTTGAGCAGACCCGCGGTCTCCTTGGTCTTGGGCAGGTGCACCGAGATGAAGTCGGCGCGCTCGACCAGCTCGTCGATGTCGACCAGCTCGATGCCCAGCTGCGCGGCGCGGGCGGCCGGCAGGTACGGGTCGTACGCGATGATGTCGGTCTCGAACGCGGCGAGGCGCTGCGCGAACAGCTGGCCGATGCGGCCGAGGCCGACGACGCCGACGGTCTTGCCCAGGATCTCGGTGCCGTTGAAGCTCGAACGCTTCCAAGTCTTCTCGCGCAGCGTGCGGTCGGCGGCCGGAATCTGGCGCGCGGTCGACAGCAGCAGCGAGACGGCGTGCTCGGCGGCCGAGTGGATGTTGGAGGTCGGTGCGTTGACGACCATGACGCCACGCTCGGTGGCGGCCGGGATGTCGACGTTGTCGAGCCCGACACCCGCGCGGCCCACGATCTTCAGCTTCGTGGCGGCGGCGAGCACCTCGGCGTCGACCGTCGTGGCCGAACGGACGAGCAGGGCGTCGGCCTCGGGCACGGCCGCGAGCAGCGCGGGGCGGTCCGGGCCGTCGACCCAGCGCACCTCGACACCGTCACCGAGCGCATCGACGGTCGATTGTGCGAGCTTGTCGGCGATCAGGACAACGGGACGGCCATTCTGGCTCACGAGGAACTCTCCTGTGTTTCGGTGTCTGGGTGTGTCGGGTCGAGCGATTGTCCGCGGCCGGGCGCCGCGGCGGGCGCGCACGGGTCGCGGTCGTGATCAGTTTAGTTGGCAGGGCGCCACGATTCCGCAGTGCGGGTACCGGCTACCACATAGTGGACACCGGTGTCGGCACTTCGGAGATTCTCGCCACAGCCCGGAACCACCTCGGCCCGGGGCTGTGGATCAGGCCGTCTCGGTGATCGGACGATCGACCCAGCTCATCAGGTCGCGCAGCTTCTTGCCGGTGACCTCGATCGGGTGCTCGGCGTTCTCCTTGCGGAGAGCCTCGAGCTCCTTGTTGCCGTTCTCGACGTTGGCAACCAGGCGGCGGGTGAACTCGCCGGACTGGATGTCGGCCAGGATCGCCTTCATGCGCTCCTTGGTGCCGGCGTCGATGACGCGGGGACCGCTCAGGTATCCACCGAACTCGGCGGTGTCGGACACCGAGTAGTTCATGCGGGCGATGCCACCCTCGTACATGAGGTCGACGATGAGCTTGAGCTCGTGCAGAACCTCGAAGTACGCCATCTCGGGCGCGTAGCCGGCCTCGACCATGACCTCGAAACCGGTCTTGACCAGTTCCTCGGTGCCGCCGCACAGCACGGCCTGCTCGCCGAAGAGGTCCGTCTCGGTCTCTTCCTTGAACGTGGTCTTGATGACGCCGGCGCGGGTGCCGCCGATGCCCTTGGCGTAGGACAGAGCCAGGGCCTGGCCCTCACCCTTCGGGTCCTGGTGGACGGCGATCAGGGCCGGAACGCCCTTGCCGTCGACGAACTGACGACGGACCAGGTGGCCCGGGCCCTTCGGCGCGACCATGCCGACCGTGACGTTCGCCGGGGGCGTGATCAGGTCGAAGTGGATGTTGAGGCCGTGGCCGAAGAACAGCGCGTCGCCGTCCTTCAGGTTGGGCTCGATGTCGTTCTTGAAGATCGATGCCTGAGCGGTATCGGGGGCGAGCACCATGATGACGTCGGCCCACTCGGCAACCTCGGCCGGCGTGCCCACGGTCAGGCCCTGCTCCTCGGCCTTGGCGCGAGACTTCGAACCCTCCTGGAGGCCGATGCGCACATCGACACCGGAATCGCGCAGGCTCAGCGAGTGCGCGTGGCCCTGGCTGCCGTAGCCGATGACCGCGACCTTGCGGCCCTGGATGATCGACAGGTCTGCATCGTCGTCGTAGAACATCTCGACTGCCACAGTTCTTACCTTCCCTCTGGGTTCTATGAACGCTTGATTGTCTGTTGTCGGCTGGTGAACGGTTCTAGCGGGTCGCCGTGATCGACTTCGGCCCGCGGCCGACCGCCACCACACCGGACTGCACGATCTCGCGGATGCCGAACGGATCGAGCATGCGCAGGAGCGCGTCGAGCTTGGAACGGGTACCGGTCGCCTCGATCGTGAGGGCCTCCGGCGAAACGTCGATCACCTTGGCGCGGAACAGGTTCACGGTCTCGATCACCTGCGTGCGGACGCTGGCGTCGGCCCGCACCTTGATCAGGATCAACTCACGCGCCACCGACGCCTCGGTGTCCTGCTCGACGATCTTGATGACGTTCACCAGCTTGTTGAGCTGCTTGGTCACCTGCTCGAGCGGGAACTCGTCGACCGTGACGACGATCGTCATGCGCGAGATGTCGGGAACCTCGGTGCCGCCCACGGCGAGCGACTCGATGTTGAATCCCCGGCGGGAGAAGAGTGCAGCGACACGGGCCAGCACGCCCGGCTTGTCCTCGACGAGAACACTGAGGGTGTGGCTGGTGCTCACTGACGTTCCTCTCCGGAAGCGGCCTCACCGGCACGCTGCTCGCGTTCCATGGCCTCGTGAATGGTTGCAGGCTCGTCCGCCGCTTCGTCCTCGTCGAACAGCGGACGGATTCCGCGGGCGGCCATGATCTCGTCGTTGCTGGTGCCGGCGGCGACCATCGGCCACACCTGGGCGTCCTTGCCGACGATGAAGTCGATGACGACGGGCTTGTCGTTGATCGACTGCGCGGTGCGGATCGCGTCCTCGACGTCCTCCTCGCGCTCGACGCGGATGCCGACGCAGCCCAGCGCCTCGGCCAGCTTGACGAAGTCCGGGATGCGCACGGCGCCGTGCGTCCCGAGGTTCGTGTTCGAGTAGCGCTCGTCGTAGAACAGGGTCTGCCACTGGCGGACCATGCCCAGGTTGCCGTTGTTGATGAGCGCGACCTTGATCGGCACACCCTCGACCGCGCAGGTCGCGAGCTCCTGGTTGGTCATCTGGAAGCAGCCGTCACCGTCGATGGCCCACACCTCGCGGTTCGGCAGACCCATCTTGGCGCCCATCGCGGCCGGCACGGCGTAGCCCATCGTGCCGAGGCCACCCGAGTTGAGCCACGTGCGCGGCTTCTCGTAGTTGACGAACTGCGCCGCCCACATCTGGTGCTGACCGACGCCGGCGCAGTAGATGGCGTCCGGGCCCGCGAGCCGGCCGACGGCCTGGATCACGTACTCGGGCGACAGCGCGCCGTCGGAGGGACGGTCGTACGCCAGCGGGTAGGTGCGACGGATGCCGTCGAGGTACGCCCACCACTCGGTCAGGTCGAGGGTCGTGCCCGTCGCCCGGTCGGCGCGGATCGCCTCGAGGAGTTCGGTGATGACCTCCTTGCAGTCGCCCACGATCGGGACGTCTGCGTGGCGGTTCTTGCCGATCTCCGCGGGATCGATGTCCGCGTGGATGACCTTGGCGTCGGGCGCGAAGGAGTCCAGCTGACCGGTGACGCGGTCGTCGAAGCGGGCGCCCAGGGTGATCAGCAGGTCGCTCTTCTGCAGTGCGGCAACGGCCGCGACCGTGCCGTGCATGCCCGGCATGCCGCAGTTGAGCTGGTGGCTGTCGGGGAACGCGCCACGCGCCATCAGGGTCGTGACGACGGGGATGCCGGTCAGCTCGGCCAGTTCGAGCAGCTCGGCGGACGCCTCCGCCTTGATGACACCGCCACCGACGTACAGCACCGGGGACTTGGCGTCGGCGATGAGCCGGGCCGCCTCGCGGACCTGCTTGCCGTGCGGCTTGGTGACAGGACGGTAGCCCGGCAGGTGCATCTCCGGCGGCCACGAGAACGTGGTCTGCGCCTGCAGGATGTCCTTCGGGATGTCGACGAGGACCGCGCCCGGGCGGCCGCTCGACGCGAGGTAGAACGCCTCCGCCAGGATCCGCGGGATGTCGACACCGTCGGTGATGAGGAAGTTGTGCTTGGTGATCGGCATCGTGATGCCGGAGATGTCGGCTTCCTGGAACGCGTCCGTGCCGATCAGTCCGCGGCCCACCTGGCCGGTGATCGCGACGACCGGGACCGAGTCCATCTGCGCGTCGGCGAGCGGGGTCACCAGGTTGGTCGCACCGGGGCCGGAGGTCGCCATGCACACGCCGACCTTGCCGGTCGCCTGCGCATAGCCGGTCGCGGCGTGACCCGCGCCCTGCTCGTGGCGAACCAGGACGTGGCGCACCCGCTTCGAGTCGAAGAGCGGGTCGTACACGGGCAGAACGGCACCGCCCGGGATACCGAACACGGTGTCGACCTCGAGCTCCTCGAGGGCGCGAACCACGGACTGCGCGCCGGTGACGCGCTCGGGCGCGACCTGACGACGGTTACCGGGCTGCGTGGCTGCCGCCCTGCTGTCTCCCGCGGTCGGGCCGGTAGCTCCCGACTTGCGCGGCGTGGGTTGAGGCCGTGCGGTTGGTGCGCTCACTGGAGAAATCCTCTGCGATTCTGGCTCTGCGGTTCTGGGTCCGGGCAACAAAAAACCCTCGTCAGCATCAGCTGTACGAGGGTGGCGCGTCGTTATCTGGCGAGTTGCAACAACCGGCTCAGGCGACGACGCGCCGGCCGATTACGAGCAACTCATTCTGCTTCACGCGCTCGACGGTAGGCGCGCTAATGGTAGACAGTCAACTTTGGTGAGTGCGCTGTCCCAGAATGTAAGATGCCTCGGCTGCAGTGCGAAGATGTAGAGGTGTCATCTCCTCAGCAGCCCGTGCCACCACAGTCATCATCCCATACGCCCGCGGACAGCCGACAGGTCATCCGGATTTCGCCGCTCGCCCTGATTGCGTGCATCTTCCTGCTGTTCTGCCTCAGCTTCCCCGTTCTGGGTTGGCCGGCGGCGTTCGGCTGGACGCTGGTGATCCCGTTCCTCGTCGCGGCGTGGGTGCTGCGAGTGCGCACCACCGTCTCCCCCGACGGGCTCGAACTGCGACGCGCGTTCTCATCGCAGTCCATATCGTGGGATGAGATCAAGGGCTTCCGTTTCCCCAAGCGGGGCTGGGCGCGGGCGGACCTCGTCGACGGCACCGAGGTGTCGCTGCCGACGGTGACGTTCGGTCGGCTGCCCCAACTGGCGTCCGCGAGCGGAGGCCGGGTCACCGACCCGTACGCGGCCGCGCGCGAGGCGGAGGAACGCAAGCGCGCCGCCGAGGACGAGGCGACCGAGTCCGATCGGGCCGTGACCGCCGACGTGCCGGAGCCGAATGCCGACTGACCCGGTCGCGGGAGTAGCGTCGCACCAGGACGTCTCCCACTCCCACCGGAGATGACGAGGCAGTACTACCAGCCGATATCGGGTCCAGCCGACCAGCACCCCACGGGCCCACCTGTTTACGTATTTCGCCGCGCTCGGTGTGCACAGCCCGCCGCCGAGAACCGCTGATCGACGAAGGAATCCGCCCATGCCCCCGCTGAGGTCACGCACCACCACCGTCGGACGCAACGCTGCCGGAGCTCGCTCGCTGTGGCGGGCCACCGGTATGACGGACTCCGACTTCGGTAAGCCGATCGTCGCGATCGCCAACTCGTACACGCAGTTCGTTCCGGGCCACGTCCACCTCAAGGACGTCGGCGATATCGTCGCCGAGGCCGTCCGCGCCGCCGGGGGCGTGCCGCGCGAGTTCCACACGATCGCCGTCGACGACGGCATCGCGATGGGCCACGGCGGCATGCTGTACTCGCTGCCCAGCCGCGAGATCATCGCCGACTCCGTCGAATACATGGTCAACGCCCACACCGCCGACGCACTGGTGTGCATCTCGAACTGCGACAAGATCACCCCCGGCATGCTCAATGCCGCGATGCGCCTGAACATCCCGACGGTGTTCGTCTCGGGTGGGCCGATGGAGGCCGGCAAGGCCGTCGTCGTCGGCGGTGTCGCGCAGGCCCCCACCGACCTGATCACGGCGATCTCCGCGAGCGCCAACGACTCCGTGTCCGAGGAGGGCCTGGACGAGGTCGAGCGCAGCGCCTGCCCGACCTGCGGTTCGTGCTCGGGCATGTTCACCGCGAACTCGATGAACTGCCTCACCGAGGCGCTGGGCCTCGCGCTGCCCGGCAACGGCTCCACACTGGCCACCCACGAGGCGCGTCGCGCCCTGTTCAGCCGGGCGGGCACCACCGTCGTCGAGGCCGCCCTGCGCTACTACCGCGACGAGGACGAGTCCGTTCTGCCGCGGAACATCGCCACCCCCAAGGCCTTCCGCAACGCGATGGCACTGGACGTCGCGATGGGCGGCTCCACCAACACCGTCCTGCACACGCTCGCCGCGGCGCAGGAAGGCGAGGTCGACTTCGACCTGGGCACGATCGACGAGATCAGCCGCCGGGTGCCGTGCCTGTCCAAGGTCTCCCCCAACTCGGACTACCACATGGAGGACGTCCACCGCGCCGGCGGCATCCCCGCTCTGCTCGGCGAGCTGCGCCGTGCGGGCCTGCTCGAGACCGACGTTTCCACCGTGCACACCAAGAGCTTCGACGAGTGGCTCGACACGTGGGACATCCGCTCCGGCAAGGCGTCCGACGAGGCGATCGAGCTCTTCCACGCGGCACCGGGCGGCGTGCGCACCACCGAGCCGTTCTCGACGAACAACCGCTGGAGCGCACTCGACACCGACGCCGAGGGCGGTTGCATTCGCGACCTCGAGCACGCCTACACCGTCGAGGGCGGCCTGTGCGTGCTGCGCGGCAACATCGCCGTCGACGGCGCGATCCTCAAGACGGCCGGCATCGACGAGGAACTGTTCTCGTTCCAGGGCCCGGCGGTCGTCGTCGAGTCGCAGGAGGCCGCCGTCTCGGTGATCCTGCAGAAGCAGATCAAGTCGGGCGACGTCATCGTCGTTCGCTACGAGGGCCCCAAGGGCGGCCCGGGCATGCAGGAGATGTTGCATCCCACCGCCTTCCTCAAGGGCGCCGGGCTGGGCAAGGAGTGCGCCCTGATCACCGACGGCCGGTTCTCCGGTGGCACGTCGGGCCTGTCGATCGGCCACATCTCCCCCGAGGCCGCGTCGGGCGGTGTGATCGGACTCGTCGAGGACGGTGACCAGATCCGCATCGACGTCGCGACCCGCACGCTCGAGGTCCTCGTCGACGACGAGACCCTCGCCGCGCGGCGCGCCAAGATGGAGGCCTCCGAGCGTCCGTGGCAGCCGGTCGATCGTCAGCGCACCGTCACCACCGCGCTGCGCGCGTACGCCGCCCTGGCCACCTCGGCCGACAAGGGCGCCGTCCGCCAGGTGCCGTAACACCGCCACAACGGCTGAAGGGTCCCTTCACGCGCTCGCAGCGCGTGAACGGACCCTTCAGCCGTATCGGGGGGAGGTGGCTCAGATGACGGGATTGGCGCCGTTGAAGACGAACCACACCGTCAGACCGACGGCGACCCCGACGAGCAGGATGACGACCGACCCCACGTGCGGACGGGTGGCCCACTTGCGGCGGCCGTCGAGCGCGATCCGCCCCGGCCCGGTGAGGACGATCGCCGCCGCCGCGGCGCCGATGAGCGTCTCGTACTCGACGCCGCCGGGTGCGAAGTACTCGAGTCCGGGTAGCGCCGACTGCTTCAGGCACCACGCGTTGATCATCACGGCCAGCACCGCCGCACCCGCGAAGGGGGTCAGCAGTCCCAGGATCAGGAGCGCACCACCGGCCACCTCGCCGACCGCACCCGCCACCGCCAGGGCGCGCGCATGGTCGAACCCCGCGGTGACCAGGTCGTCGCGGTATCCGCCGAGGCCCGGGCCGTTCCACCACCCGGTCAGTTTCTGGAGTCCGTGCGCGAGGAGCGTGCCGCCGACGGCGAGTCTCAGCACGAACAGCCCGACGTCGAGGGTGCCGCGACCCGGACTCGCACCGGACGGCTCGCCCTGTGCCGGCACCGCGACCGGCGCGGCCACCGTGACGGGCTCCGACACGATCGGTTCGGACACAATCGGTTCGGACACGATCGGCTCGGAGACCGTCGGCTCGGAGACCGTCGGCTCGGACATGATCGGCTCCGGCGCCGTCGACGCGGGACGCGTGATCACTTCGGTGACCTGTTCCTCGACCACCGGCGGCCGCGCCGAGGCGTCCGGGGCCGGACGGAAGACGGGGATCTGCTCGGTCGGCAGACTGCTCAGATCGTCCGCGCCGGGGTCGAAGTCGTCGTCGGTGCGCGGGATCAACGGCCGGACGGACTGTGCAGGGAACCGCTCCGTCGGCTGGTCGAACGGGCTGGGCGCGGTTCCCTGGCCGGTGGACGCGGGGTGCTCTCTCGG
>Ga0256908_1000952_pt1 | contig 10177 bp, 10 predicted proteins | sample MC6MC0761MT_FD_186331 | JGI IMG/M metagenome (GOLD analysis project Ga0256908, IMG submission 186331) | Metatranscriptome of enriched soil aggregate microbial communities from Iowa State University, Ames, United States - MC6-MC0761-MT... | ecosystem: Environmental > Terrestrial > Soil >... | reverse complement strand
CGGCGGCCGGCGCCCGAACGCAGTGCCGGAAGTCATCGGGCCGGAGGTCATGGTCGGGCGGCGACCTCAACGCGGGCTGTAGGCCCGCAGGAACATGTCCACGGTGGCCTCCAGGTGCGCCGACATTTCCGCGGCGTTGGGCTTGTCGCACACGCCGCACATCATGCGTCCGTAGAGTTCGCCCTTGAGCAGGCTGAAGAACTGCTTGGCAGCGCAGTCGACATCGGGGATGTCCAGCTTGCCCTCGGCCATGGCAGTGCGCAGGAACGCGGCGAAGCTGTCATGGGTGCGCTTGGGGCCGGCTTCCCAGAAGATCCGGCGCAGGTTCTGATCGGCCTGGCCCGGGGTCACCATGATCCGGTGGGTGCTGATGGCCGCGTCGCTGACGGCCATGCCGAAGAAGGCCTCGGCGATCTGGAACAACTGGCCGCGCATGGTGCCGTCGGCCTGCACCTTGAAGAACTCGTCGGGCAGCATCTCTTCGCACAGGGTGCGGATCGACTCGGAAAACAGCGATTCCTTGTCGCCGAAATGGCTGTAGACGGTCAGCTTCGAGACGCCGGCCTCGGCGGCGATACGGTCCATGCTGACCCCGGCGAAGCCTTCGCGGGCGAACAGGGCCTTGGCGGCATCCAGGATGGCGGCACGCTTGGCCAGATCCTTGGGACGGCCAGGACCGGACGGCGTGCGGCCGGCGCGTTCGATATCGGAAGGGAGCAGGAGGGCATGATCGGCCATGCCGGCAATACTAGACTAGGCGGTTCGATATTTACAGTCTCGGCACGCCCAGACTGGCGACGCCGTCATTGTTCCGTCAGCTTTGGCCGGGCGTGCGGGTGCACCGCCCGGCTGGGCCGTCAGCCGGGCTGGTTGGCGACCGCGCCCTGCGTGTCCAACTGCTCCAGAACCACGTCCAGCGCCTGCTGGGTGGACAGCGCCTGGCCCGGGCTGGCCAGATCGGCGGTGAAGGCGCGGGCATTGAGCGCCCCATCGACCGCGCGCTCGATGTGCTGGGCCTCCGCTTCCAGGCCCAGCGAATGGCGCAGCAGCATCGCCGCCGACAGGATGGTCGCGTAGGGATTGGCGATGCCCTTGCCGGCGATGTCCGGGGCCGAGCCATGGATCGGCTCGAACAGGCCGACGGAACGTCCCGGCTGCGCCGTTCCGTCCGGCCCGAGCTTGCCTTCCTGGCCCAGCGAGGCCGACGGCAGCAGGCCCAGCGAACCGGCCAGCATCGAGGCCTCGTCGGTAAGGATGTCGCCGAACATGTTCTCGGTCACGATCACGTCGTACTCGCGCGGCTTGGCGAGCAGGTGCATGGCCATCGAGTCGACCAGTTGGTGTTCCAGCTGGATTTCAGGGAATTCGTCGCGGCCGATGCGCGTGGCCACGTCGCGCCAAAGGCGCGAGGTTTCCAGCACGTTCGCCTTGTCCACCGAGGTGACCTTGCCGCGACGGGCCTTGGCCAGCACGAAGGCGCTGCGCATGACGCGTTCGATCTCGGTCACCGAATAACTGCACAGGTCGCTGGCGGACTCGGCGGTGCGGGTCTTGTCGCCGAAGTAGATGCCGCCGGTGAGCTCGCGCACCACCACGATGTCCACCCCGGCCAGCAGGTGCGGCTTGATCGGCGAGGCGTCCAGCGCGGCGGCGTGCGGGCGCACCGGGCGCAGGTTGGCGAACAGGCCCAGGGCGCGGCGGATCGCCAGCAGGCCCTGCTCGGGACGCACCTTGGCATTGGGATCGGACCACTTCGGGCCACCGACGGCGCCCAGCAGCACCGCGTCGGCGGCCTGGCAGGCGGCGGTGGTGGACGCGGGCAGCGGCACGCCGTGGCGATCGATGGCGATGCCGCCGATGTCGTGCTCGGCGAAGGAAAAGTCGTGGCCATGGTGCCTGGCAATGGCCTCCAGGACGGCCACCGCGGCGGCGGCCACTTCCGGGCCGATGCCGTCGCCGGGCAGGACGACGATGTCAGCGTGCATGGGTGTCCTCGTAACGTGCGATATCGGGTGCGCGGGCCAGCAGGTAGCCCAGTTCGTCGACGCCTTCCAGCAGGCAGGTCTGCGAGAAGCCGTCCAGCGGGAAGCTGTAAATGCGGCCATCGGGCGTGCGCAGTTCGCGCGCGGCCACGTCGATGGTGAGCCGGTCGTCCGGGCGTTCCATCAGCGTCTGCACCTCGGCTTCGTCCAGCACGATCGGGATCAGGCCGTTCTTCAGGCTGTTGTTGCGGAAGATGTCGGCGATCTCGCTGGAGACCACGGCCTTGAGGCCCAGGTCGGTCAGCGCCCACGGCGCATGCTCGCGCGAGGAGCCGCAGCCGAAGTTGCGCCCGGCCAGCAGGATCGCGCGGTTGGCGTTTTGCGGCTGGTTGAAGGCGAATTCCGGATTCGGCACGCCCTCGGACAGCCAACGCCAATCGTTGAACGCGAACCGGCCCAGGCCCGCGCGCTCGGTCGTGGACAGGAACCGTGCCGGGATGATCTGGTCGGTATCGATGTTGGTCGAACGCAGGACCACGGCCTGCGAAGTGACGGTCTTGATGCCAGCCATCACGCAGCGACCTCGCCATCGTCCAGCGCGAATTCGGCCGGCACGTCGGTCACCTCGACGCTGGGCAACGCTTCGGGCGCGACCTCGGCGCGCGGGCGCAGCGGGGTGTCGCGGATGCTGCGGGCCAGTGCGCTGGCGACCGTGGCGGAGAAGGCCATGCTGGCGGCCTGGTTGGTTTCGGGGCTGGACATCACGCCACTTCCTTCTGCGGGTTGGCTTCGAACATTTCACGCACATCGGCCACGCGGCCCTGCACCGCCGACCATGCCGCGCTCAGCGGCGAGGCCAGCAGGGTGCGCGAGCCCGGGCCCTGGCGGCCTTCGAAATTGCGGTTGCTGGTGGACACGGCCAGTTCGCCCGGGGCGACCAGGTCGCCGTTCATGGCGATGCACATCGAGCAGCCGGACTCGCGCCACTGCGCGCCGGCGGCGCGGACGATCGCATCGATGCCCTCGGCCTCGGCCTGGCGCTTGACGATCTCTGAGCCGGGCACGACCAGCATGCGCACGCCATCGGCGACCTTGCGCCCGGCCAGGACGCGCGCGACATCGCGCATGTCGCTCAGGCGGCCGTTGGTGCACGAACCGACGAAGACCACATCGACCTTGGCGCCGGCCACGGTGTCGCCGGCGTCGAAACCCATGTAGGCCAGGCCCTTGCGCGCGGCCGCGTCGTTGGCCGCCGGGATCGGCGCATCGATGGCGATGGCCGTGCCCGGATGCGTGCCCCAGGTCAGGGTCGGGCGGATGTCGGCGGCGTCGATCACGACTTCGCTGTCGAAGCGCGCGCCGTCTTCGCTGCGCAGCGTCTTCCAGTAAGCGACGGCGGCGTCGAAGTCGGCACCCTTTGGCCCGCGCGGCGTGGCCGCGACGTAGTCGAAGGTGGTCTGGTCCGGTGCGACCATGCCGGCGCGCGCGCCGGCTTCGATCGACATGTTGCACAGGGTCATGCGCTGCTCCATGTCCATTGCGGCGATGGTGGAGCCGCGGAACTCCAGCACGTGGCCGGTGCCGCCGTTGACGCCAATGACGCCGATGATGTGCAGGACCACGTCCTTGGCGCCCACGCCCGGCGCCAGCGGGCCGTCGACGGTGATCGACATGGTCCTGGGCTTGCGCTGCAGCAGGCACTGGGTCGCCAGCACGTGGCCGACCTCGCTGGTGCCGATGCCGAAGGCCAGCGAACCGAACGCGCCGTGGGTGGAGGTATGGCTGTCGCCGCAGACGATGGTCATGCCCGGCTGGGTGAAGCCCTGTTCCGGCGCGATCACGTGGACGATGCCGCGGTTGTCCGAGCCCATGTCGAACAGCTCGATGCCGTACTGGGCGCAGTTGGCTTCCAGGGTCTCGACCTGCTTCTCGGCGGCGGCGGTGTAGTAGGGCAGGCGGCCGCTGGCGTCGCGCGGCAGGGTCGGCGTCGAGTGGTCCATGGTCGCCTTGGTGCGGTCCGGACGGCGCGGCGCGATGCCGCGTGCGCGCAATTCGGTGAAGGCCTGCGGCGAGGTGACTTCGTGGATCAGGTGCAGATCGATGTACAGCACCGCAGGTGCGGTGTCGCTTTCGGGGACGACGACGTGCGCGTCCCACAGTTTGTCGAACAACGTGCGCGGGGCTGGGCTCATTGCGGATTGCCTTGCTTGAAATCGTGGGAGGTGGCGCGGGCGACGAAGCGCAGGCGCACGTAGTCGGCGTGCCATTGGCCGCGCTGGTCGCACAGGACCGGGCGCAGCAGGGTTTCGGTGTCTTCCAGCACGCGTCGGCGCACGTGGGCATCGACCTGGGTCAGGAAGGGGTCGGCGAAGGTGCGCAGCCAGCCAGCGATGCCGGTCGGCAACGGCGTCGGGCGCGGGACCAGTGCGATCTGCTCCATTTCGAAGCCGTGTCCGGCCAGCAGCGCGGCGTATTCGTCGGCGGTGGGGAAGAACCACGAGAACGCCGGCTCGCCCGCGCCGTGCGCGCGCAGCGAGGCGCGCAACGCGGTGACGATCGCCGCGACGTTGCCGTGACCGCCGAACTCGCCGACGAAGCGGCCGCCCGGTTTCAACGCGCGCTGCACCCCGGCCAGCACGGCGTTGGGCGCGCGCATCCAGTGCAGGGCCGCATTGCTGAAGACCGCATCGAACGCATGGTCGAAGGCCAGCGCTTGGCCATCCATCACCCGCGCATCGACGCCGCGTTCGACCGCGGCGGCGACCAGGTCGGGCGACGCATCGACCCCGATCACGTGCGCACCGATGGCGGCGAGCCGCGCGGTCAGCACGCCATCGCCGCAGCCCAGGTCCAGGATGTGTTCGCCCGGCCGGGCGGCCAGCAGGTCGGCGACCGGTGCGCCCAGTGCGGGCACGAAGCCGGCGTTGCGCGCATACCGGGCCGCGTTCCAGGCCTGGCCGGCGATGGCCGGCGCGATGGTCGTTTCGGAGGTCATGGCGTGCGGTGGATCAGGCGGCGGCGGCTTCGGACGGGGCCGGATCGCTCTGGCGCTGGCGCAGCAGCCGGTTGGCCACGTCCAGCCAGGCCAGGGCACTGGCCTCGATGATGTCCTTGGAGGTGCCGGTGCCTTCGTATTCCACGCCATCGGCGCGGACCGACAGGCTGGCTTCGCCGCGGGCATCGGTGCCGATGCCGACGCTGTGCACTTGATAGCTGTCCAGGGTGATCTGGACGCCGGTGGCAGCCGACAGTGCGCCAAACAGCGCATCGACCGGGCCGTTGCCCTGCGCGGTTTCGGACACGCGCTTGCCTTCCGGATCGGACAGTTCGACCAGCGCATTGGCGCGGCCGCCGACATCGGAGATGGTCATCGACGACAGGCGATAGCCTTCGCTGACGCTGGCGTCCTGCATCAGGGTCTGCAGGTCCGCATCGTTGACCACGCGCTGCTTCTCGCACAGCGCCTTGAACTGTTCGAACACCAGCTTCAGCTCGTCTTCTTCCAGCAGATAGCCCAGCGCACGCAGGCGCGCCTCGACCGCGGCGCGGCCGCTGTGGCGGCCCAGCACCATCTGCGTGTCCGGCCAGCCCACGTCCTGCGGCCGCATGATTTCGTAGGTGCCGCGATGACGCAGCATGCCGTGCTGGTGGATGCCCGATTCGTGCGCGAACGCATTGGCGCCGACGATGGCCTTGTTGCGCTGGACCGGCATGCCGACCAGGCGCTGCAGCAGCTGCGAGGTCGGCACGATGCGGCGGGTATCCACGCGCGTATCCAGGTTGTAGAAGGCGTTGCGCACCTTCAGCGCCATCACGATCTCTTCGATCGAGCAGTTGCCGGCGCGCTCGCCGATGCCGTTGATCGAACCTTCCACCTGGCGTGCGCCGCCTTCGATGGCGGCCAGCGAATTGGCCACGGCCAGGCCCAGGTCGTTGTGGCAGTGGGTGCTGAAGATCACGTCCCTGGCGCCGGGCACCGTGGAGATGATGCGCGAGAACATGCCGCGGATTTCTTCCGGCGTGGTGAAGCCGACGGTGTCGGGCAGGTTGATCGTCGTGGCGCCAGCGGCGATGGCGACCTTGACCACCTCGGCCAGGAAGTCTTCCTCGGTGCGGGTGGCGTCTTCGGCCGAGAACTCGACGTCGTCGACGCTGGCCCGGGCCAGGCTCACGTGCTTGTGCACCGATTCCAGCACCTGCTCCTTGGTGATGCGCAGCTTGTGCTCGCGATGCAGCGGGCTGGTGGACAGGAACAGGTGCAGGCGCGGCCTGGCGGCCGCTTCCAACGAGCGCAGCGAGGTCTCGATGTCCGCGGCCAGACAGCGCGACAGCACCGCCAGGGTCGGGGTGCGGATCTCGCGCGCGATCAGCGCCATGGCTTCGCGGTCGGACTGCGAGCTGGCCGGAAAGCCGGTCTCGATGATGTCCACGCCCAGCTCGGCCAGGCCACGGGCCATGACCAGCTTCTGCTGCGGCGACATGCTGCAGCCGGGGGACTGCTCGCCGTCGCGCAGGGTGGTGTCGAAGATGCGTACGTTGTCGGTGGTGATGGCGTTGGTATTCATGCGATGGATTCCTCTACGGCTTCGGCCGTCCTGACGGCGATGGGGCGGCGTGTTGTCTTGGGCGATGGAGCGTCGGGAGGAAGGGGGAGTTCGTCGGGTTGATGATGGAAGCCGATGCGTCGCCGGGGTCGCACGGCAGGTCCACAGCGCTTGGGCGCAGCGCTGCACAGGGGCGGCGCGCGCTCGGGCTGCGGGCGGACGACAGTGTCGGCGAAGTCCCGATCAGCGGCGATGACGCTTTGGTCCAATGCACGACGCGCTCGCCGGCCGCGGAACGCGCGTGCCAGCGCTACAGGGCGGTTGCCTTCACGGCGATGGCTGATTTCAGGCATTGCCGTGCGCGCAGGGATGGCCTGGGAGAAGACGCCTCCGTACGGCGTACTCCAGGGAGGTGGCGCCGCTCATGCGGCCACCCCGGTTTCCACGATTTCCGCGACGTCCACGCTGACATTGACCGCTTCGCAGTCGTAGACCTTTTCCAGCTGATGGCGCAGGGTCTCGGCGGGGCGGGTGCTTTCGACCTGCATCTGCAGGCGCCAGCGTCCGTCGGCGTGCGGCGTGGCATGGACCGCACGCGGGATGAAGCCGCGGCGTTCAACCATGCCGATCACGCGCACCAGGGCGCCTTCGGCCGGTTTCACGATCAGGTCAAGCCGGTATTGCATGGGACGTGGGCTCCGTGGCGGTCTTGGCCGGATTGCTCTCCAGCATCGAGCTGTTGGCGTGGTTGGGCGGCACCAGCGGCCAGACGTTGGTCTTGATGTCGATGGCCACGTGCAGCATGGCCGGGCCGGGGGTGGCCAGCAGTTCGGCCAGGGCGTCATCGACCTGCTCGCGCAGATCGATGCGGCGGGCCGGGATGCCGAACACCTTGGCCAGCGCGGCGAAGTCCGGGTTGTCCGACAGGTCGATCTCGCTGTAGCGCTCGGCGAAGAACAGCTCCTGCCACTGGCGGACCATGCCCAGCGCGGAATTGTCGAGCAGCACGATCTTCACCGGGATGCGGGTGCGGGCGATGGTGGCCAGCTCCTGCACGTTCATCATGAAGCTGCCGTCGCCGGAGACTAGTACCACGGTGCGGTCGGGGCAGGCGAACTGCGCACCCATCGCCGCCGGCAGGCCGAAGCCCATCGTGCCAAGCGCGCCGCTGGTCAGGTGATTGCGCGGATGGTTGAACTTGCAGTGCTGGGCGACCCACATCTGATGCTGGCCGACGTCGCAGGTGATGATCGTGTCGCTGGGCGCCACTTCGCTCAGGCGCTTGAGCAGCGTCGGGGCATAGATGTCGGTGCCCGGCGCGTCGTAGCGGAAGCCGAAGCGTTCGCGGTTGCTGGCGCAGCGGGCCTTCCAGGCAAAGCAGTTGCTGCGCGCGCTGGTCAGGGCCCGCAGGCCGGTGTCGACATCGCCGGGGATGGCGACATCGGCGGTGCGCAGCTTGGAGATCTCGTAGGCATCGGCATCCAGGTGGATGACGCGGGCGAACGGGGCGAACTCGGCCAGCTTGCCAGTGGCGCGGTCGTCGAAGCGTGCGCCGACCACGATCAGCAGATCGCTTTCCTGCACCGCCATGTTGGCCGCGCGGGTGCCGTGCATGCCCAGCATGCCCAGATAGTTGGGATGGTTGGCGGGCAGGGCGCCCAGGCCGCGCAGGGTCAGCACGGTCGGGATGCCGCTGGCTTCGACGAACTGGCGGAACGTCTCGACCGCACCGGCCAGGGCGATGCCGCCACCGCCGTAGACCACCGGTTTCTCCGCAGCGGCGATCGCGGCCAGCGCTTCGGCCAGCGCCGCGTCGGCCGGGGCGGGCGGCGGTTCGACCGCAGCCGGCACGTGATCGGGCAGATGCGAGGCATCGATGACCTGCACATCCTTGGGCAGATCGACCAGGACCGGACCGGGCCGACCTTCGCGGGCAATGCGGAACGCCTCGGACATCACGTGCGGCAGGTCTTCGACCCGACGCACCAGAAAGCTGTGCTTGACGATCGGCATGGTCATGCCGAAGACGTCCAGTTCCTGGAAGGCGTCGGTGCCGATCAGCGGCGTGGCGACCTGCCCGGTCAGGCACACCATCGGCACCGAGTCCAGCATCGCATCGGCGATGCCGGTGACCAGGTTCGAGGCGCCTGGGCCGGAGGTGGCCACGCACACGCCGACCTTGCCGGAGGCGCGCGCGTATCCATTGGCGGCCAATGCGGCACCCTGCTCATGGCGGACCAGGATGTGCTTCAGCCTCGAATCCACCAGCGCGTCGTAGAACGGCATGATGGTGCCCCCCGGATAGCCGAAGATCGTCTCGACCCCCTCGGCTTCCAGGGCGTGCGCGATCCAGCGGGCGCCATTGCGTGGGGCAGTGGCGGTGGTGGCGTTCATGCAGCGGCGGCCGGTTGGGATGCGGGCTTGATGGCGTTGTCGGCCAGCCACACCATCTTGGCGCGCAGCTGCTTGCCGACCACTTCGATCGGGTGGTCCAGGTCGGCCTGCTTGAACTTGTTGTAGTTCGGCAGGCCGGCTTCGTATTCGGCGACCCAGTTCTTGGTGAAGGTGCCGTCCTGGATGTCGGTCAGGATGTCCTTCATGCGGGCCTTGGTGTCGGCGTCGATCACGCGCGGGCCGCTGACGTAGTCGCCGTACTGGGCGGTCTCGGAGATGAATTCCAGCATGCGGGTGATGCCGCCTTCGTAGAACAGGTCCACGATCAGCTTCAGCTCATGCAGCACTTCGTAGTAGGCGATCTCCGGCTGGTAGCCGGCTTCGACCAGGGTCTCGAAACCGGCCTGGACCAGCGACGAGGCGCCGCCGCACAGCACGGCCTGCTCGCCGAACAGATCGGTCTCGGTCTCTTCCTTGAAGGTGGTCTTGATGATGTTGGCGCGGGCGCCGCCCAGGCCGCCTGCATAGGCCAGCGCGTACTGCTCGGCCTTGCCCGACTTGTCCTGGTAGACCGCATAGATGCACGGTACGCCACGGCCGATCTCATATTCGCGGCGGACCAGCGCGCCTGGGCCCTTCGGCGCGACCAGGACCACGTCCAGGTCTTCGCGCGGCTCGACCAGGCCGAAATGCACGTTCAGGCCATGGGCGAACAGCAGGACCGCACCATGCTTCATGTTCGGCGCCAGCACGTCGTAGTACAGATTCTTCTGGACCATGTCCGGGGTCAGCACGGCGACCAGGTCGGCGTCCTTGACCGCTTCGGCCGGCGACTTGACCAGGAAACCGTCGGCCTTGGCCTTGGCTTCGGTCGGACCACCCGGACGCAGACCGACCGTCACATCGAAGCCCGACTCACGCAGGTTCAGCGCGTGCGCGCGACCCTGGCTGCCGTAACCGACGACGGCGATGGTGGGCTGGGGAAGATTGGAGGTCGAAGCAGTCATCTGCGGCAGTTCCTGTGGGTTTGAAGGTTGGTGGTGAAACTTTTCTCGGGGCCGAAAGCACGAAACCCCGCACTTCGCAGTGCGGGGTTTCGTAGGGTTTGCGTGTCGATCCTGCTTACACGTCCGTACGTCCCGCTGCTGGCGAGGGAATAAGTACGAGCACGAGGAGCGAGGCCGCGGCGGGCGCGGGCTGCATCTGCGAAGTCGTCGCTCCGAGATGCCGCCGCAGGCTGTAACCCTTGAACCCTTG
>Ga0256908_1000950_pt1 | contig 10180 bp, 8 predicted proteins | sample MC6MC0761MT_FD_186331 | JGI IMG/M metagenome (GOLD analysis project Ga0256908, IMG submission 186331) | Metatranscriptome of enriched soil aggregate microbial communities from Iowa State University, Ames, United States - MC6-MC0761-MT... | ecosystem: Environmental > Terrestrial > Soil >... | reverse complement strand
CCTGGAACCGCTGCTGGCCACGGCCGACCATCACGCCATCGTGGAAAAGGGCCGCGTGGCATGGAACGGATCGTCGCAGGCGTTTTTGGATGACGAGCCCCGGCTGCTGCAATACCTGGGGGGGTAGCCTTACGGCCGGTGCGGCACCGGCCGCCGCCGCACCGGCAGCGCAACCCCCAGCCGCTGGCTCCACGCCTGCATCTCGTCCCACAACGCGGGCGGCACGGGGATGCCGTCGCGTTGGCGTTCACGCTGCGCGGCGGCTTCCGGGTCGCCCGGCAGGCGTGGCGTGCCGGGTGCTTGCGACAACTCCATCGCCATCGCCGCGATCACACCCGCCAGCGCCGCACCGCCAGCAAAGCGCGCCGGGTCGATCACGATGAAGAACGCGCCAAGCTCGCGCGGCCGGTTCAGCTCGGCGTACATCGGCGAAATATGCGGGCCGAACGGATTGCCGTTCAGCGGCCCGCACAGCAGTTCGATCATCATCGCCAGCCCGTAGCCCTTGTAGCCGTACTCCTCGCCGCCCAAGGGCCGCAATGCGCGCACCTGTTCCGCGTCGGTGCAATCATCGCCCTGCGCGTCCAGCGCCACGCCGGGCGGCAAGGCCACGCCGTCGCGCCGCGCATTCATGACGCGGTTCCACGGAATGGCGGTGGTGGCCATGTCCAGGCACAGCGGCTCGGCGCCCGCGCGCGGGAACGCCAGCGAAATGGGGTTGGTGCCGAAGAACGCCTGATGGCCGCCGAAAGGCGCGGCGATTGAATCTGAATGCGTGAAGGCGATGCCGATCAAGCCTTGGCGCGCGGCCGCGCGGCTGTACAGGCCAACGGCGCCGCAGTGCGAAGAATCGCTGACGCCGACGGCCGCGATGCCCGCCTCGCGCGCAAGTTCGATGGCAAGCGCGTTGGCGCGGTGCGCCACCACAATGCCCTGCCCCTGACCGCCATGCAGTTGCGCGGTGCCAGGGCCGGTCCGTTCAACACGCATGTCGGGCCGCGCCAGGATGGAGCCGTGCGCGACGCGGTTCAGGTAATGCGGCAGCCGGGCAATGCCATGGGAATCAATGCCCCACAGGCTGGTCTGCGCCAAGCTGGCCGTCAAGCAGCGCGCATCATCATCGGTAAAGCCCTGCACGCGCAGGCAATCGTTGCCCCAGCGTTCCCACTCAACGGCGTCCACTCGGCTTTCCGCATGCATGCAGCGCTCCTTAAGTTGCGGCCTCCACGGCGTGCATCACGCCATGCTCGCGCAGGGTTTCCAGATGGGCCGCCAGCGCTTCGACGAATTCGGGCGACTTGCCCAAATCACCGAACACCGGTTTGAAGCCCGCCAGCACCATCGCCCGGCGGTGTGCGGCCGCCGACGGCGCCGATGCCCGCGCCGCCACCTCGGCGCGCGATACCAGCTTGGCCAGACGCGCCGCCAGCGGGTCTTGAATGACGTAGCGCCCGCCCTGCTCATCGACCCCGCGCAGATAATGCAGCCACGCCGCCACCGCAAGCGTCAGGCGCTGGATGTCGTCGCCCGTGCGCAGCCGGTCGCGGATCGTGTCCAGCAGCCGTTGCGGCAATTTTTGCGAACCGTCCATGGCGACCTGCGGCGTCGGATGCCGCAGCGCCGCGTTGGCGATGCGCGCCAGAAAGCGGCGGCGATATTCCTCCAGCCCGGTGTCCGGAATGCCCTTCAACGTGGGCGCAATTTCCAGCCGCATCATCGCGTCGACAAAGTCGCGCAGCGCGGGCGCCTGGACCGACTCGCTGATCGTCTTGTGCCCCAGCAGCGCGCCCAGATAGGCGAAGGTGGAGTGCGGGCCGTTCACCATGCGCAGCTTCAGGCGCTCGTAGGGCGCGGCGTTGCGCACGAAAGTTGCGCCGCCCTGCGTTTCCCAGGCGGGCCGGCCAGCGGCGAACTTGTCTTCGATCACCCAGTTCAGATAGGGCTCGCCCACCACCGGCCAGGCGTCTTCCACGCCCAGACGCCCGGTGATGCGCTGGCGGTCTTCGTCATCGGTGCCGGGCACGATGCGGTCGACCATGGAATTCGGAAACGTGCAGTGCGTGTCGATCCATGCCGTCAGCGCCACATCCACGCGCAGCGCAAAGGCCAGCACCAGGCTGCGCAGCATGTCGCCGTTGCCACGCAGGTTGTCGCACGACATCAAGGTGACTGGCGGCAAGCCGCGCTCGCGGCGCAGCGCCAGGCCGTACACCAGGATGCCGATCGTGCTGCGCGGGCGATGCGGATTTTCCAGGTCGTGAAGAATGTCGGGGTCGTCCCAGCGCAGGTAGCCGGTGGCGGGTTCGTGGCTGTAGCCCTTCTCCGTCACGGTCAGGCTCACGATGCGGGTTTGCGGATAGGCGATGCGCTCTAACACGGCGTTGGGGTCTTCTTCGGCCACCATCACGCGCAGCACCGAGCCCACCACACGCAGCTGTTCGCGCGTGCTGCCATCGGGACCGCCGTCGCGCAGCGCCAGCGTGTACAGGCCGTCTTGCGGCGTCAACGCATCACGCGTGGCGGCGCTGCGCAGCGACACGCCCAGAATGCCCCAACTCAAATCGCCACTGGCCTGCATCGCCAGGTCCGTCATCACCGCCTGGTGCGCGCGGTGAAAGGCGCCCAGCCCCAGATGCACGATGCCGGGCGTCAAGCGGCTACGGTCATAAAGGGGTTTTTCCACGTCTGCGGGCAGGCGCGGCAACGACTCCGTATTCAAACGTTCAAGCATGGTTGACCAATGGCGTAAGGCGCCATGCACCTGTCGGATGACCGGCCAGTCGGCGCGCGGATGAGGATATCCGTAGACGCCGTTTTCTTCGACACCGCGACAGTGACCAAATGCAACGGCGACGCCCATGACGCCGCCGCTACATCACCGCGCCCAACGCCCACGGCACGAATTCGTTCTGGCCATAGCCGTGTTCTTCGCTGCGCGTGCGATGCCCGGATGCGGTTTTCAGCATCAGCTGGAAGATCCGTTCGCCCATCTGCGCCACGCTTTGCACGCCGTCGACCACCTCGCCGCAATTGATGTCGATGTCGTCCGACTGGCGCTGCCACAACGCCGTGTTGGTCGACAGCTTCAACGACGGCGCGGGCGCGCAGCCATAGGCCGAACCGCGTCCGGTGGTGAAGCAGATCAGGTTGGCGCCGCCCGCAACTTGGCCCGTGGCGGACACGGGGTCGTAGCCTGGCGTGTCCATGAATACCAGCCCGCGCGTGCGCACGGGTTCGGCGTACTCGAACACGTCGGTCAGGTTCGTGGTGCCGCTCTTGGCGATGGCGCCCAGCGACTTTTCCAGAATGGTCGTCAGCCCGCCCGCCTTGTTGCCGGCCGACGGGTTGTTGTCCATCTCGGCGTCGTTGCGGGCGCAGTAGTCTTCCCACCAGCGCACGCGCGCCAACAGCTTGTCGGCGATGGCTGGGGTTTCAGCGCGGCGCGTCAGCAAGTGTTCGCCGCCATAGATCTCGGGCGTTTCGGACAAGATGGCGGTGCCGCCATGGCGCACCAGCAAGTCCACCGCTGCGCCCAGCGCCGGGTTGGCGCTGATGCCCGAATAGCCGTCAGACCCGCCGCATTGCAGGCCGACGGTCAGGTGGCTGGCGGGCACCGGCTGGCGGCGCACCTGGTTCGCCTGTTCCAGCATTTGCTCCACCAGTTCAATGCCGCGCGCCACCGTCTTGCGTGTGCCGCCCGTGTCCTGAATGTTGAAGGTGTGCAGCAAACCGCTTTCGCGCAAGCCCTCTTGTTCCATCAGGCCGCCGATCTGATTCGTTTCGCAGCCCAGCCCCACCACCATCAGCCCGCCAAAATTCGCGTGCCGTGCGTAGCCGCCCAAGGTCCGGCGCAACACGCGCAGCGGTTCGCCTTCGCTGCCGGTGGCGCAGCCCGCGCCGTGCGTCAGCGCCACCACGCCGTCCACGTTCGGACAGGACGCCAGCGCTTCAGGATGGATGTCACGGCGGAAATGGTCGGCGATGGCGCGCGCAACCGTGGCCGAACAGTTCACGCTCGTCAGGATGCCGATGTAGTTGCGCGTGGCGACGCGGCCATCGGCGCGCACGATGCCGTCGAAGGTGGCGGGTTGCGCCACGTAGTCGGTAGGATGCGCGCCCTGCCCCACCGCGTAATCCCGTTCAAACTCCGAGAACTCCAGGTTCTGCGTATGCACATGCTGGCCCGGCGCGATGTCTTGCCGCGCCACGCCAATGATCTGGTTGTAGCGGCGCACCGGCTGGCCCGCCGCGATGGCGCGCACGGCCACTTTGTGGCCGGGCGGCACCAAGCCCTGCACCGTCACCCCTTCGCCTTCCAGCCGCGTGCCGCTGACGAGCTGCCGCCGCGCGATCACGACGTTGTCCGCCGGGTGGATGCGTATCACTGCCATGTCTGTGTGGGACATGAGATCTCCGGAAAGTTAAAGGGTGCGTTGCGCGGAGGGATCAGTGGGGACTACCCATCGATCAGCGCCGGGTCCCAGGCGTGCACGCGCTGGCGTTGCTCGCCCAAGCCGGCGATGCCCAGCTTCATCTCGTCGCCCGCCTTCAGGTACACGGGCGCAGGCTTTTGGCCCATGCCCACGCCGGGCGGCGTGCCCGTGCTAATGAGGTCGCCCGGATACAGCGTCATGAAGCGGCTGACGTAGGCCACCAGTTGCGCCACGCCGAACACCATCGTGCGCGTGCTGCCGTTCTGAAAGCGCTTGCCGTTCACTTCCAGCCACATCTCCAGGTCTTGCGGGTTGGGGATCTCGTCCGCCGTGGCCAGCCACGGGCCGATAGGGCCGAAGGTGTCGCAGCCCTTGCCCTTGTCCCACGTGCCGCCGCGTTCAATCTGATATTCCCGTTCAGACACGTCGTTCACGATGCAGTAGCCGGCCACGTGCTTCATCGCGTCGGCCTCGCTGACGTAGCGCGCGCGTTCGCCGATGACTACGCCCAGTTCCACTTCCCAATCCGTCTTGACGGAATCCTGCGGCAGCACGACCGGGTCATTCGGCCCCACGACGGCAGACGTCGGCTTCATGAAGATGACGGGTTCCGCCGGCACGGCCAGGCCGGATTCCGCGGCGTGATCGGCGTAGTTCAGGCCAATGCAGATGAACTTGCCCATGCCGCGCCACGGCGGCGCGACGCGGCCGGGGTTGGCCACCAGCGGCAACGATGCCGGGTCCAACGCGCGCAGTTCGGCAAGACGCGCGCCCGCCAGCGTGTCGGCGGTGATGTCGGGCAGTACGCCCGACAGGTCGCGCACATTGCCTTGCTTGTCGATCAGGCCGGGCTTCTCGGCGCCCTTGGCGCCATAACGCATCAATTTCATATCGGTTCCTTGTTGCGAAAAATGGGTGCGGTCAGTTGGACCAGCCGCCGTCGATCACCTGCGTGGTGCCGGTGGTGAAGGCGGATTCGTCACTGGCAAGATACACCGCCAGCGCGGCAATTTCTTCGGTGCGGCCGATGCGGCCCATCGGTTGGCGTGCGGTGAACGCGGCTTCGACGGCGGCGATGGACTGGCCGCTGGCCTGCGCCTGCGCGTCGATGCGTTGCCGCAATGATGGGGATTCCACCGTGCCGGGGCAGATGGCGTTGCAGCGGATGCCCTGGGCGACGAAGTCCGCGGCCACGGCCTTGGTCAAGCCGATGACGGCGGCCTTGGTGGCGCCATACGCGCAGCGGTTCGGCGCGCCTTTGATGCTGCCCGCCACCGACGCCATGTTCACAATCGAGCCGCCGCCGCGCGCCAGCATGCCGGGCAGGCAGGCGCGCATCAGCCGGTACATGGACCGCACGTTCAAGTTGAACGAAAAATCCCACGCGTCTTCATCGCAATCCAGGATGGTGCCGGCGTGTACGAAGCCCGCGCCGTTGAACAGCACGTTGACCGGCCCCGCCCCTTCTACCAGCACTTGAATGGCGCGGCCGTCGGTCACATCCACCACTTGGGTGCGGCAGCCCGACAACGTGCGTAACGCGTCGGCATTGATATCCACGGCCAGCACATCCGCGCCTTCGCGCGCAAACGCTTCCGCGACCGCGCGGCCGATGCCTTGGCCGGCGGCGGTGACGATGGCGGTCTTGCCTTGCAGTCTTTGCGACATGAGTGCGCGCTCCTTATTTGCCGGCCATGCCCATGGCGGTGGGCAGCCACAGCGTGATCTGCGGGATGTAGGTAATGGCGATCAGCGCCACGAACAGCGGCACCAGCCACGGCAGAATGGCCATCGTGGTGCGTTCAACCGACAGCCGCGCTACCCGCGCCAGCACGAACAGCACCATGCCCATTGGGGGATGCAACAGGCCGATCATCAGGTTCAAGGTCATGATCAAGCCAAAGTGAATCGGGTCGATACCCAGCTTCAACACGATGGGCAGCAAGATCGGCACCAGAATGGTGATGGCGGCGATGGTGTCGATGAAGCAGCCGACGATCAGGATCAGCACGTTGGCCATCAGCAGAAACACCCACTTGTTCTGCGTCACGCTCAGGATGGCGTCGGTGAGCGTTTGCGCGGCTTGCGTGGTGGTCAGCAGCCACGCGAAGACGGAGGCCGCCGTCACGATGAACAGTACGGACGCGGTCGTCTCGATGGTGTCGAAGGTGGCTTTGGCCAAGGTCTTGAACGTCATCGAGCGATAGCGCACCAGGCCCAGAAACAGCGCCCAGATCACCGCGGCCACGGCCGCTTCGGTAGGCGTGAACCAGCCCAGCGTCATGCCGCCAATCAAGATCACCGGGGCCATCAACGCCATCACCGCAGAAAAGTTGAAGCGCCAATCCAGCGCCAGCAACGCCACGAATGAAATGCCGGTAGCCACATTGGGCGACACGCCGGCCAGCGTCATCAGCCAGATCGACAAGGGAAACGACAGCACGATCAGCACTTCCAGGCCCGCGCCGCCCAGCCGCTTCCAGTTGAACGCGACGTCGCCGCCCCAGTTGTTGCGGCGGGCGTAATAGGCCACGGTCAGCATCATCAAAATCGTGAGCACCGCGCCGGGCAACAAGCCCGCCAGGAACAGCGAGCCAATCGACACGTTGGCCATCATGCCGTAGATGACGAAGGGCAAGGACGGCGGAATGATGGGGCCGAGCGTGGCCGAGGCCGCGGTGACGCCGACGGCGAATTCGGTCTCGTAGCCATGATCTTTCATGGCTTTGATTTCGATGGTGCCCAGCCCCGCGGCGTCGGCAATCGCCGTGCCGGACATGCCGGCAAACACCACCGAGCCGATGATGTTCACCTGCCCCAGTCCGCCGCGCATCCAGCCTACCAACGCGACCGCGAAGTTATAGATGCGGCCGGTGATGCCGGCGATGTTCATCAGGTTGCCGGCCAGAATGAAGAACGGCACGGCCAGCAAGGGAAACGATTCGACGCCCGCAATCATGCGCTGCGCGACCACCACATCCGGCACGCTGCCCGATATCAATACGAACAACAGCGATGCGCCCGCCATGGACACCGCCACCGGCAGGCCCAGAATCATCAACAGCAAAAAGGTTCCAATCAGTGTGCCCATGAGTCGCTCCTGGAATGGCACTGCGGATACATAAGGGTCTGGCGCGGCGCGCCGTTCAGTCGAGCGACTCGTAGGCCGCCGGGTTCTCCAGAATCGAATAGCCCTGCCGCCAGTTCTGCACGGACACTTGAAGCGACCGAAGGAACATCATGACGAAGCCCGCCAGCGCAACCCAGTACACGTAGGACTTGTTCCAGAACAAGGTGGTCATGGGTTCGTCGCCCACCAGCACGATGTAGCGATAGGTCAGCCACACGGCATAGCCGAAGAAGGCCGTGCGCAGCACGTCGATCAGCGTAGACAGCACACGGCCGACGGGTTTGGGCAGGTAGCGGTACAGAAAGTCCACCTGGATATGGCGGCAGGCGCGCACGCACATCGCCGCGCCCAGGAACACCACGCCGATCAGGCAATACACCGCCAGCTCTTCGGTCCACGCGTACGAATCGTTCAGCACGTAGCGCGAGAAGAATTGCAGGAAGACGAGCGCCGCCATCGTCCAGAACATCGCCAGGCAGATCCAGTCTTCGGGCGCGTAGCCGGCCAGGCTGACTTCGTGATGGTCGGCCTCTTCGAAGCTCTGGACGATCTCGTCGACGGAAGTCTGGTGCGGGCCGGGCGGGGCCGCGGCGTGGCCGGGCGACGGGGTCGGGCCAGGGTTGACGGCCGCCATGGGCGCCGCTTTTGCGTTCACGTGCATGAGGTTCCCCTGATCGGAATCGGGTGTGGAGCGTCGGGTGTCAAACGGCGGGCGGCAACGGCGGGCCAACTCGGCCCGCCGCCGCGGCTTACTTCACCGCCTGGATCTTTTCCCAATCCGATTTCTGATAGCCGTACTGCTCGAACGGCACCTTCTCAAGCACGGTCTTGCGGAAGTCGTCGACGTTGACCTCGGCCACGTTCAAGCCGCGCTTCTTGAACACTTCGACCATTTTCTTTTCGCTGTCGGCCACTTCGGATGACGCCTTCTCGGCGGCCTGCTGCGCAACCTCGGCGAAGATCTTCTTGTCTTCATCAGACAAGCTCTTCCACAACTTGCCCGAGATCACCGTGTTCAGGTGGTCAACGATGTGGCCGGTCAGGATGATGTTCTTCTGCACTTCGTAGAACTTCTTCGCTTCGATGGTCGTCAGCGGATTTTCCTGCGCTTCCACCGTGCCGTTCTGCAAGGCCAGGTACACCTCGGCGAACGCGATGGGTGCGGTGTTGGCGCCACAGGCGCGCGGCATGGCCAGGTAGGCCGCCACGTCCGGCACGCGGATCTTCATGCCCTTCATTTCCGAACACTTGGTGAAGGCGCGATTCGACGTCGTCTGGCGCGTGCCGTAGTAGGTGGTGGCGACGATGTGGTTGCCGCTTTTTTCGTCGTAGCCGCGCGTGAGCTCTTTGTAGATGTCGCTCTTGGTGTAGGCGATCAGGTGCTCGGGACTGCGGAAGATGTAGGGGTAGTAGGTGACGCCAATGCGGGGAAAACTCTTGGCGGCGAAGCTGGAGCCCGAGATGATCATGTCCACCGTGCCCAGCGTCAGCCCCTGGTTGATGTCGTTCTCCTTGCCCAGCTGAGAGGCGGGGTAGACATCGATGTGATAGCGGCCGTTGGTGCGTTTCTCGATTTCTTGCGCCGCCCACACCGACGAGGTGTGGAAGGGTTCGGAAGTCTCGTACACATGCGCCCATTTCAGCTTGGTTTGCGCCAGCGCGCTGCCACTGACGGCCAGCGCGACGGCGGCAAACAGCACTTTGATAGCGTTGCCTCGATTCATGTTGTCTCCTCTCTCTGAGGTAACGGACGCGGCGAGTGTTGTTGTGAGCCGGCCCGCTTTATGTTTCACATCGGGATATCACCTACAGGTTGCACCTTCGTACTGCGACTACGGTTCCCCGGTGGCGTCAGGACGCCGCCGGCTCTTTGCTATCCACGCGCATCGTCTCGGCCCCGCCTGGCCAGCTGGCGGTCAGGCGGTCGAACGAGCAGGAAAGATGGTGATGCATCGCGGCGCGCGCGGCGGTTTCGTCGCCCGCCGCGATGGCGGTGATGACGCGGCGATGCTCGGTAATGGCGACGGCCCAGCTGTCCGGGTTTTCGAAGTAGTCGCCCAGCTTCACGGACAAGGGGTTGTGGCGTTCGTCGAAGAGTTCGCCCACCACGCGCACCAGCACGGCGTTATTGGCCATTTCGGCCACGCGCAAGTGAAACAGGCGGTCGCCGCGGATAGGCACGTAGCCTGCGCGCGCTTCTTCTTCCATGGCGCCCACGGCTTCCAGCAGGCCATCGACCAGCGCCGGCGCCGTGTGGCGGGCGGCTTGGGCGGCAAGCTCGCCTTCGATGGTCCAGCGGGCGCGGATGGTTTCAAGCGGGCTTTCGGCGGTGAGGCTCGCGCGCGGCGCGCCGGTTAGGCTTTGCACGTACACGCCGGAACCCATGCGCACTTCGACCCAGCCTTCGACCTCCAATGCGATCAGCGCTTCCCGCACCGACGGGCGCGACACGCCCAGCTTCAACGCCAGGTCGCGCTCGGGCGGCAGCCGCGCACCCACGGGAAATTCGCCCGCCTCGATCAGCAGACGCAACTGGTCGGCGATCTGGCGGTACAAACGGCGCGGCTCGATGGTCTGGATGGGCATGAGGGCAGGACGCTTGGGATACAGCTGTCTG
>Ga0256908_1000947_pt1 | contig 10196 bp, 9 predicted proteins | sample MC6MC0761MT_FD_186331 | JGI IMG/M metagenome (GOLD analysis project Ga0256908, IMG submission 186331) | Metatranscriptome of enriched soil aggregate microbial communities from Iowa State University, Ames, United States - MC6-MC0761-MT... | ecosystem: Environmental > Terrestrial > Soil >... | reverse complement strand
GTGCACGAGAGTCGCGGACTCGCCGTCGAACACCCGAACATCGCGAAACAACAGACGCTCGCCACTCCCCGTCGCCGCCATACCTTCGGACCCTAGCGAGCGGACCGCGCCGGGAGGGCCGGATAACGGCATCGGCCGGGGATCGTGACCACGATCCCCGGCCGATGCCGTGACTGACTACGACGAATGTCGCGGGTGCCTCAGTACCGGTAGTGCTCCGGCTTGTACGGGCCCTCGACGTCGACACCGATGTACTCGGCCTGGTCCTTCGTCAGCTTGGTGATAGAGCCACCGAGCGCCTCGACGTGGATCTTCGCGACCTTCTCGTCGAGGTGCTTGGGCAGGCGGTACACCTCGTTGTCGTACTCGTCCGGCTTGGTCCACAGCTCGATCTGCGCGATCGTCTGGTTCGCGAACGAGTTCGACATCACGAACGACGGATGACCGGTGGCGTTGCCGAGGTTCAGCAGGCGCCCCTCGGACAGCACGATGATCGAATGGCCGTCGGCGAAGGTGAACTCGTCGACCTGCGGCTTGATGTTGATGCGCGTGACGTCACCGGCCCGCTCGAGACCCGCCATGTCGATCTCGTTGTCGAAGTGGCCGATGTTGCCGAGGATCGCCTGGTGCTTCATCTGCTTCATGTGCTCGAAGGAGATGATGTCCTTGTTGCCGGTCGCAGTGATGACGATGTCGGCCTGGCCGATGAACTCCTCGACGGTCTTGACGTCGAAGCCGTCCATCATCGCCTGCAGCGCGTTGATCGGGTCGATCTCGGTGACCGTGACGCGTGCGCCCTGGCCGCGCAGCGCCTCGGCGCAGCCCTTGCCGACGTCGCCGTAACCGCACACCAGCGCGGCCTTGCCGCCGATCAGGACGTCGGTGCCGCGGTTGATGCCGTCGAGCAGCGAGTGGCGGGTGCCGTACTTGTTGTCGAACTTGCTCTTGGTGACCGAGTCGTTGACGTTGATCGCCGGGAAGGCGAGCTCACCGGCGGCAGCGAACTGGTACAGGCGCAGGACGCCCGTGGTGGTCTCCTCGGTGACACCCTTGACCGACTCGGCGATCGCGGTCCACTTGCCGCCGTCGGACTCGAGCGACTTGCGCAGCAGCGCGAGAAACACCTTGTACTCGTCCGAGTCGTGGTCGTCGTCGGTGGGCGGCACGACGCCGGCCTTCTCGTACTGCGCACCGCGCAGCACCAGCATCGTGGCGTCGCCACCGTCGTCGAGGATCATGTTCGCGGTCGTGCCCGGCCAGGTGAGCATCTGCTCGGCGGCCCACCAGTACTCCTCGAGCGTCTCGCCCTTCCACGCGAAGACCGGGACACCCTTGGGCTCGTCGACGGTTCCGTGCGGGCCGACGACGACGGCTGCGGCGGCGTGGTCCTGCGTCGAGAAGATGTTGCACGACGCCCATCGAACTTCAGCACCGAGCGCGACCAGCGTCTCGATCAGGACCGCGGTCTGGATCGTCATGTGCAGCGAACCGGAGATGCGAGCACCCTTGAGCGGCAACACGTCTGCGTACTCGCGGCGGAGCGCCATCAGACCGGGCATCTCGTGCTCGGCGAGACGGATCTCCTTGCGGCCGAACTCGGCGAGCGACAGATCCGCCACCTTGAAGTCGATCCCGCCCCGGTGCTCTGCCACCGGCTCCGATGAAACTGAGGTCGTCATATGCCTCTCCTGTTGACTGTCTGGGTTGGCTCCCAGGCTATCGGGTACCGATCCGCACCGGGGACGGGCAGTACCTCACGCGCGGGTCACGACGTCGACGAAGGGCGCGAGCAGGGCCGCCAACTCGCGCGCATCGTCACGATCGGACGTCGGCGGCATCGACACGTAGCTGAGCGCGATGCGCACGATGCCGTGCCCCAGCACCGTCGCCTCGGCGTCCGGTGCCCCAATCCAGCTCAGCCGGAAGGTCTCTGCCAGCCGCCCCGTCGCCCGCTCGATCAGCGGGGCGCTGTCGGTGGTCACGATGCGCAGCAGGTCCGGCTTCGCCGCACCCGTCCGCAGTGACCGGACCAACGGGTCCGCGCCACTGGCCTGGAAGAAGCCCGTGAATCCGTCCACCAGCGCCGCGTGGGCATCGCCCTCGTGCCGGTAGACCGCGTCCGTGACGGCGTCGACGAACCGGTCCACCAGCCGCAGCGCGTAGCCGTTCGCGAGCCCTTGCCGCGACCCGAACTCGTTGTACAGCGTCTGCCGGCTCACGCCCACCGCCGCCGCGACGTCCGTCATGGTCACACCCGACCAGTCGCGTTCGAGAAGGAAGTCGTGGACCGCGTCCAGGATCGATTCGCGCAGCAGCAGCCGCGACGCCTCCTGGTACGGCACCCGTGGATGTGACTCGGTCATGCTCTCGACCCTAGTGGCGGCACGCCCGCCGCCTCAGCTGTGCTCGACCTCGACCATGAAGAAGTCCTCCTTCGCGGCACCGCAATCGGGGCAGCGCCAGTCGTCGGGGATGTCCTCCCACCGAGTGCCGGGCGCGATCCCCTCGTCCGGCCAGCCGAGTTCCTCGTCGTACTCGAATCCGCACTGCGCACACTGATAGAGCTTGTAGTCCTTCATGATCCCAGTCCTGTTCCCCGTCACACGGGTTCGAAATCGATCTTCTCCCTGACCCCGCAGTCGGGGCAGCACCAGTCGTCGGGCACCGACGCCCACGAGGTGCCGGCGGGGAACCCCTCGCGGGGCGCGCCGACGGCCTCGTCGAACACGAACTCACACACCGGGCAGCGATACGCGCTCATGCCGCGCCCCCGTGTGCCGCGAGCAGCTTCTCCCGCCTGCTCGGCTGCAGATTGACCCTCGTGATGTCGCCGTCGTAGTGCGCGAGGACCTTTCGATCCATCACCGCACGCCACAGCGGCGGCACGTACGCGAGCATGATCATGCTGGCGTACCCGCTCGGCAGGTTCGGCGCGGCATCCATGCTCCGCAGCGTCTGGTAGCGCCGCGTGGGGTTGGCGTGATGGTCGCTGTGCCGCTGCAGGTGGTAGAGGAAGATGTTGGTGCAGATGTGATCGCTGTTCCAGCTGTGCGAAGGCGTGCAGCGCTCGTAGCGTCCGCTCTCGGTGCGCTGACGCAGCAATCCGTAGTGCTCGAGGTAGTTGACCGTCTCCAGCAGGGAGAACCCGAACACGGCCTGCAGCACCAGGAACGGCGCCACCTCCCAGCCGAAGATCGCGATCATCGCACCGAACAGCACCACCGACATCAGCCACGCGTTCAGCACGTCGTTGCGAATCGTCCACGGACTCTTGCCGAGCCGCTCGAGTCGCGCCTTCTCCAGGTGCCACGACGAGCGCAGGCTGCCCCACACGCTGCGGGGCAGGAACGCCCAGAAGCTCTCCCCGAAGCGGGAACTCGCGGGGTCCTCGGGGGTGGCGACCCGCACGTGGTGGCCGCGGTTGTGCTCGATGTAGAAGTGTCCGTAGAACGACTGCGCCAGCGTGATCTTCGACAGCCACCGCTCCAGATCGTCCTTCTTGTGACCCAGTTCGTGCGCGGTGTTGATGCCGATGCCGGCCACGCATCCGACGCTGATCGCGAGGCCGATCTTCGAGATCAGGCCCAGCCCGCCGTCGATCCCGAGCCAGCTCAGGTCGTCCGCGGACCACAGGTAGCACGCGACCACCACCGTGACGATCTGCAGCGGGATGTAGGCGTACGTGCACCAGCGGTAGTACCGATCGTTCTCGAGATGGTCCATGACCTCGTCCGGCGGGTTCTGGCCGTCGGCGCCGAACGCCAGGTCGAGGATCGGCAGCAGGACGTAGACCAGCAGGGGCCCGATCCACCACCACACCGGCGCCACCGCGTCCAACCCGATCCGGTCGAACGCCCAGACCAACCCGATCGCCAGGAAGATCGCCGTCGGCGGAATCAGGCCCAGCAGCCACAGGTACCGCTTCTTGTCGCGCCAGACCGGCACGTCCGTCTCGACAGCTTCGTCGGTCGCCATCGTCGTCCCCTTCCACGAGACCGCTCCAAAGTGAGCAGCATCACCCTGGATTTGACGATACGCGGCCTCGTGTACGAGGTCTAGACAATCGAGCTAATTTGTAAACCTACGATTTCGGTTCCGACTGCGCGGCGGCGGCACGTTCCCGCACACCGATCATCGAGTGCCGCCGGCTGTAGGCGAAGTAGACGACCACGCCGATCGCCATCCACACCACGAAGCGCAGCCAGGTCTCGACGGAGAGGTTGAACATCAGCCACAGGCAGGAGATGACCGCGAGGATCGGCACGAACGGCACCAACGGCACGCGGAACCCTCGGGGCAGATCCGGACGCGTCCGACGCAGCACCACGACGCCGATCGACACCAGCACGAACGCGAACAGCGTTCCGATGTTGACCATCTCCTCGAGAGTGCCGATCGGGAAGAACGCGGCGAGGACGGCGACGACGACGCCGACCAGCACGGTGATCCGGACCGGCGTGCCGTGCTTACCGGTCGGAGCGAGGCTGCGCGGCATCAGGCCGTCACGCGACATCGCGAACAACACGCGGGTCTGTCCGAGCATCAGGACCATGACGACGGTGGTCAGGCCCGCGAGCGCACCGAAGGAGATCAGATTCTTGGCCCAGTCCATTCCGTTGATCGCGAAGGCGGTCGCGAGCGTCGAATCGTCGCCGGCCAGGTCGGTGTAGTTCACCATCCCGGTGAGCACGAGCGAGACCGCGACGTAGAGCACCGTCACGATCGCGAGGGACCCGAGGATGCCGCGGGGCATCGCCTTCTGCGGGTCCTTGGTCTCCTCCGCGGTCGTCGCCACGACGTCGAAGCCGATGAAGGCGAAGAACACCAGGCTCGCCGCCGCAAGGAGGCCGTACCAGCCGAACGTGCTGCCACCGGCGCCCGTGACGAAAGAGAACAGCGACTGGTGGATGCCCTCACCGGTCGATCCGGACTCCGACGGCGGGATGTACGGGGAGTAGTTGTCCCCCTTGATGTAGAAGGCGCCGACCACGACGACGAACAGCACGACCGCGACCTTGATCGCCGTGATCACGGCCGAGACCCGCGACGACAGTTTCGTGCCGGTCGCCAGCAGCACGGTGATGATCGCGACGATGAGCACCGCGCCCCAGTCGATCTCGCGTGAACCGATGTGCCACACCGGACTGGAGCTGCCGAGCACCTCACCGAGGTACAGGGACCAGCCCTTCGCCACCACCGACGCCGCGAGGGCGAACTCGAGGATCAGGTCCCAGCCGATGATCCACGCGACGAACTCACCGAACGTGGCGTAGGAGAAGGTGTACGCACTGCCCGCGACCGGAACCGTGGACGCGAACTCCGCGTAACACAGTGCCGCGAGAGCACACGCGACCGCCGCGAACACGAAGGCCAACGAGACCGACGGCCCCGCGATGTTGCCCGCAGTGCGGGCCGTGAGTGTGAAGATGCCCGCGCCGATCACGACCGCGACACCGAAGACCGTCAGGTCCCACGAAGTGAGGTCTTTGCGAAGTTTGGTCTCCGGTTCGTCGGTCTCGAGAATCGACTGCTCGACCGACTTCGTGCGGAACAGGCCTGATCGGGGCCGTGTGCGGCCGGACTTCGGGTCGGATGTCGCCATCGCTGCCTCCTCGGGAGGTTGGGATGGTGGAAGCCTATGCCGGGAGAAGGCGCCCAGCACGGTTTCGCGACACGCCGTTCGACCTGGAGTTCGACGCCTGACCGGCCGTGGTGCGGTAGGGCTCCGGGTCGTCGCGAATCACCCCAGCGGCCGGGATGTCAGACGCCCACGCCGGCCCGGAAGATCTGGGTGTCGTCGGCGCACGCCTGGATGTGGATCTCGTTGTCCGACGCGGAGATCCACGCCGCACCGCCGCGCTCGAGGACGAGGGACTGCGCGCCACACCCGAGCTTGGCCGCCCCCGACGTGCACAGCAGGATCTGCGGCCCGTCGGGTTCGATCGTCGCGGCCACCCCCGATTCCGCGTCCGACGCGTCCAGGTCGATGCGGGTCAGCACGAACTCGGGTGCCGGCGTCGCGTACGCGACCTCGCCGACCCTGCCCGTGGGAGCCGGCGCCAGCAACGGGACGTCGACCGAGTCGAAATCGAGCACACGCAGCAGCTCCGGAACGTCCACATGCTTGGGGGTGAGCCCGCCGCGCAGCACGTTGTCGGAGTTCGCCATGATCTCGACGGCGGTTCCGTGCAGGTACGCGTGCAGGTTGCCGGCCGCGAGGAACAGACCCTGTCCCGGTTCGAGGGTGATGCGGTTGAGCAGCAGCGCGGCGAGCACGCCGGCGTCGCCCGGGTAGCCCTCGCTCAGCTCGAGCGCGGTGCGTGCCTCGGGGGCGAACTCGGCCTCGGCCGCATCGGTGCGCGACAGGTACTCGACGCAGCCGTCGAGCACGGGCGGCAGCAGCGCCGACAGCGCCGGCGAGGGCAGCGTGATCCACGTCGTGAACAGCGCCCGCAGGCCGTCCGGGTCCGGCTGACCGGCCAGCAACCCCACGTACGGTTCGAGCTGGGCGACGTCGAGCGCCCGGAGGAACCGCACGGTTCGGTGCGGATCCCGGAATCCGGCCAGCGCCTCGAATCTGGTGAGCGCGACGACGAGTTCCGGTTTGTGGCTCGCGTCGCGGTAGTTGCGTTCCGCCGAGTCCACGGGGATCCCCGCCGCGTCCTCCCGCGCGAATCCCTCCCGGGCCTGCTCGGCGCTGGGATGGGCCTGCAACGACAACGGTTCCTCGGCGGCCAGCACCTTCAGCAGGAACGGCAGGCGCTCACCGAACTCCGCGACGCTGCGCTCGCCCAACTCCGACAGCGGCGCCGCGTCGATCACGTCGCGCAGCGAACGGCTTCCGCTGTCCTCGATCACGTGCGCGGGATCGCCCGGATGCGCTCCCAGCCACAGCTCCGCCTCCGGGTGCGCGCTGGGGCTCGGACGGCCGCTCAGTTCCGCGAGCGCGGTCCGTGACCCCCAGGCGTACGACCGGAGCGCCCCTTCGAGTTGGCGCACTAGTTACCACCGATCAGACGTAGATAGGCCGCGCTCATCTCGAGTCGGCCGACGAGAAGTGCCAGCTGTTCCAGGTCGGTCCGGGCGCCCCCCGACCCCGGCGGCCCCGACGCGGAAAGATCCGGCACCGAAAGCTCCGACGCCGCAAGGCCGGACGCGGAGAGATCCGGCACGGCATCGTTGCCGTCGACGACGACGACGTCCACGTCCGGAAGAGCCGCGACCCGACGCTCGACTGCGGCCCGGTTCGCGTCGAACGCGAGCACGATCACCCGCACGGCCGGCGCCGGCGCCGGACCGTCGAGGTCCTCGTCGTGGAAGAACGGGTCGTACCCGGCCGCGGCGGCCGCCGGGAACGTCCGCACCCCGCTCACGGCGTCGGGCAGGTCCGTGGCCACGGCCACCCCGGCGCCGACGCGCAGCAGCGTCTCGCTGCCGTGCCGGGCCACCAGCGCGGTGGTCCGGGAGTCCCCGGTCAGCACGACGCGACGACCCTGCATCCGCGCGGCCAGCGACTTCGCAGGATTGTGGAAGACCTCATTCGACGGATGGTTTCGCACGGCCTCGGCGTCGACCGCATCGGCAAGACGATCGAGGTCCGGGATGATCCTCGACGACCGTTCGGCCTCGACGGCGACCAGGACGGCCAGGAAGGCCGCGAGGTACCGGAGCAGGCCGTGGTGATCGGGTACCGCGACGCGGGGCGGCAGAATCAGTGCCCGCCCGGCACCCGCGGCACGCATCGGCCCCTCGTCCGGTGCGACGACGACGACCTCGGCACCGCGCCGCAGCGCGCTGTCGACGGCCTCGACGAGCCGTGGATCGCCGGCGTCGTCGCCGGCGACGACGACCACGTCGAGCGGCCCCACCCAGGGCGGCGTGCCGACGGACCCGAGCACCGGGACGCCGACCCTGTTGCCGACCGCGGCCTGGGTGAGCTCCGCGGCCCGGGACGCACTGCCGTCAGCGCTGACGAGGACGACGCTGCGTGGCTGCATCCCGTGCAGGCGGGACAGGGCGTTCTCGTGGACCGCGGCCGCGGTCGCACGGATCTGCGCACCGCCGAGCGCCGCGAACCTGAGCGTGCCGTCGACATCGGCGGCGAGCAGGGCGTCGACATCGTCGAGATCGACCAGAGACGACGGAGCTGTCATCGCGAACGCACCTCCCTTTCAACTCCCACTCACCCCTGTCCCCCCGACGAGTCCAGGTGTCTCGAGTATCCCAGCAATCGACGTTCTAGGCGCGGACCGTTTCGAGGATCTCGGTGACGAGCGCGTCGACGTCGGCGGATGTGCGGGCCTCGACGTTCAGGCGCAGCAGCGGCTCGGTGTTCGAGGCGCGCACGTTGAACCATGCGCCGTCCCCCAGGTCGACCGTGACGCCGTCGAGTCGGTCCACGGAAACCGTGCGGTCCGCGAACTGGGCTATGACGGCCTCGGTCCGCTCGGCCGCGTCCGCGACGGTGGAGTTGATCTCGCCGGACGCCGCGTACGCCTCGTACGACGCCATCAGCTCCGACAGCGGCCGGTCCTGCTCGCCGAGCGCGGCCAGGACGTGCAGTGCGGCGAGCATGCCCGAGTCGGCACCCCAGAACTCGCGGAAGTAGTAGTGCGCGGAGTGCTCGCCGCCGAACACTGCCCCGGTCTCCGCCATCTGCTGCTTGATGAACGAGTGGCCGACGCGGGTGCGGACCGCCGTTCCCCCGAGCTTCTCGACGAGCTCCGGCACGAAACGCGACGTGATCAGGTTGTGGATGATCGTGGCGCCCGGTTCCTTCGCGAGTTCGCGATCGGCGACGAGGGCCGTCACCGCCGACGGCGAGACCGGATTGCCCTTCTCGTCGACCACGAAACACCGGTCGGCATCGCCGTCGAAAGCGAGGCCGATGTCGGCGCCGGTCTCACGCACGAACTTCTGCAGATCGACCAGGTTGGCCGGATCCAGCGGATTCGCCTCGTGGTTGGGGAAGGTGCCGTCGAGCTCGAAGTACAGCGGGAGCACCGTGACCGGCATCGGTTCGAACACCGCGGGGACGGTGTGGCCGCCCATGCCGTTGCCGGCGTCGACGGCGATCTTCAGCGACCGCAGCTCGGCCAGGTTCACCAGGCCGCGGACGAAGCTCGCGTACTCGGCGAGCAGATCCTGCTCGGACACGGTCCCGGCGTCCCCGTCGTACGCGGGAACCCCCTCGGCGACCTCGCGGGCGATGTCGGCGAGGCCGGTGTCCTGCCCGACAGGCTTGGCGCCCGCGCGGCACAGTTTGATGCCGTTGTACTCGGCGGGATTGTGGCTCGCGGTGAACATCGCGCCGGGGCAGTCCAGGATGCCCGAGGCGAAGTACAACTGGTCGGTCGACGCGAGCCCGATGTGGACGACGTCGAGACCCTGCCCGACGACTCCGTCCGCGAACGCCTGCGAGAGTTCGGGCGACGACTCGCGCATGTCGTGGCCGATCGCGACGCGGGTCACCGGACGGCCGCCGGCCGCCTCGTCGCGTACCAGCCGGGCGAACGAGGCGCCCACGTCGCGGACGAAGTCGGCATCGATCTGCTCGCCGACGACACCACGCACGTCGTAGGCCTTGATCACGGCATTCACGGATTCCACAGATCGAGCCACTGCTGGTTACTCCTGCTGTTCGTAGATGCGACAGACGCTGCTCGTCGGACCGAGTCGTCCACCGGGTCGATCACCGAGCCTAGTGTGGACTGTGCCGAGTCCGCCTCCTGAGCGGCAGCGCCGGGCAGGTGGCACGCGTTCGAGCGGAGATACGGCAGGTTCGACCGAGGGCAGGATCGCGCGCTCGGACCGATCAGTTCGCGGGGTCGGGTAACACGCGCAGGTGACCGCGCCGACCGGTACGCACGATGGGCGGTGCCGACGGCGTCGATGTGCCGGCACGGGATTCCGGCGAGCCGTCGTCGGTGCGGGGACGCTCGCCCAGACCTGCCTCGCGGACCGCCTCGGCCAGCGCGGTGAGGTCGTCCTCGTCCGGGGTGCTGGACGAGAAGCCGCCCTCGTAACGAACCAGTTCCCAGCCCTTCGGGGCGGTGATGCGCGACGCGTGGGTCTCGCACAGGTCCCACGAATGCGGCTCGGCCACGGTGGCCAGGGGACCCACCACGGCGGTGGAGTCCGAGTACACGTACGTCAAGGTGGCGACAGCAGGGTTCTTGCACCCAGGTCGGCAGCAT
>Ga0256908_1000937_pt1 | contig 10252 bp, 7 predicted proteins | sample MC6MC0761MT_FD_186331 | JGI IMG/M metagenome (GOLD analysis project Ga0256908, IMG submission 186331) | Metatranscriptome of enriched soil aggregate microbial communities from Iowa State University, Ames, United States - MC6-MC0761-MT... | ecosystem: Environmental > Terrestrial > Soil >... | reverse complement strand
GCAAAGTGTTGATATGCTGTTGGAAGCTCATCAAAGTTTTGAGCAGCCAATTGTAGTTGACGTTTTGCCCATTCACCGACCAGCTCAATTTGATCAAATGCATAGAGTTGATTGAGTCGCATTGCTGCCCGTTTGGGCATAATGGCAATGCCGACACCACTTGCAACCACTTGAGCGATCGCAGCAAAATTTGGCAATCTTAAACGATACTGAATTGCACAATTAAGCAATTTGGCTTGGTTTTCAATCGACTGCTGTAGAGAGTGATATTGCATTAAACCCACAAAGGCATAGTTCAGAGTATCGACCAGTCTGAGCTCTGTTCGCTGGCTTAATTCATGATTTGATGGACAAATCAGCACTAACGGATCATCTGAAAAGGTTAAAGTCTGTAATTGATGTGCATTAAAAAAGCTCGAAATTAAGCCGAGTTTTGCATTGCCTTTTTCAAGGGTCTGAATAATTTCATTACTTTCTGCTTCCTGTAGATCAATCTGAATATGTGGGTTTTCAACTAAATACTGAGGAAGTAATAAGGGCAGATATTCACTTTGTGCAGATGAATTACACCACAAAGTCATCTGTGTGCTTAGACCTTTTGCGAAGGGTGACATCGCTTGTTCAAGCTGTTTACTTTGTTGTATTAGACGTAAAGCCTGTTCTGCAAAAGTTTGACCTGCAATTGTGAGTTTGACCCCAGAGGCATGGCGGGTAAAAAGGCTTGTGGCATATTGTTGTTCGAGTTTTTTAATACGTTCACTGGCTGCCTGTAGTGAAATCGACGAGCGTTCTGCGCCTTTGGTGAGGCTTCCTGTGTCCACGATATTGATAAACAGTTGCAAATCGAAGAAGTCTAGGCGCATGCGAATCATAAAGAGCTGAAATGAGATCAAAGTATAGCTGAATAATCATACAAATATGCGATATCGTGTAGATTGTTTCAGCGGTAAGTAGGACGAGATTTAAATTGAAACTATGAATGAAGGCTTGATCACGACGATATCGTACGATAGTCACAGGATATTTTAAGCGATTGTATTGGAAAATATATGGGCTTGAAACAAAAGTAACTTGATTGATATTGATCATATGCCTGACTTGCTCAATTTGAGTCTACAACGCAAACCATTGATGAAATATCAAAACACCCTAGAAAAGATGAGAATTCTAAGCGAGCAAAAAAGTGAAAACGATTGGTTTATTAGGCGGAATGAGTTGGGAATCTACAGACTTGTACTATCAACAGCTGAATAAAAGCGTTCAACAAAAATTAGGAAAATTACACTCTGCAAAAATTGTTTTAATCAGTGTTGATTTTGCTGAGATAGAAATATTACAGCGTCAAGGCTTATGGGACGATGCAGCACTGTATTTAACAGAGAAGGCTATTCAGTTGGAGAAAGCAGGGGCAGAAGGGATCTTACTGTGTACCAATACTATGCATAAAGTTGCTTCTGCTATTGAAAGCTCGGTCTCAGTTCCATTTATTCATATTGCTGATGCAACAGCAAAAGAAGTTTTAAATCAGAACATTGGCAAAGTCGGTTTGTTAGGTACTCAATTTACCATGGAACAGGACTTCTATAAGCGTCGGTTAGAACAACAAGGCATCAATGTACTGGTGCCTAACCAAGAGCATCGACAGATGGTTCACAATATTATTTATGATGAATTGTGTTTAGGTGTGATCAAGGAAGAATCTCGTCAGAAATACATCCATATTGTTGAGCAGCTAATATTAGAGGGTGCTGAAGGTATTATTCTAGGATGTACAGAAATTTGTATGCTCATTGGAGATACTCAGTTTTCTGTTCCGTTGTTTGATACAACGTCGATCCATGTGCAAGCTGCTGTGGATTTTGCTTTGTCTTGACCTTTTTGAAGTGGGTATTTGTATCAATAAAAAAGCTCCCGAAGGAGCTTTAAATACTATATAAGCAAAGGCTTACATAATTTTCACACCTTGTTGACCCGCAGGGGTAACTTTGAAGATTTCTACTTCAAACGTGATATTTTTACCTGCGAGTGGGTGGTTGAAATCCACTTCAGTGATATCTTCACCGACAGTTTTAACCACGCCAAATAGACTTTGTTTGGCTTTGTCTTCAAACTCAATCATGTGGCCTTCAACAGGACGTTGTTCGAATTTTACTGTATCGAATTTTTGCACATTTTCAGAATTCCACGGACCGAAAGCATCTTCTGGTGGAAGGCTAACAGTACGACGGTCACCTGCACGAAGACCAAATAAGGCTTTTTCAAAACCTGGCAATAAACTGCCATCCCCGATCACTAAGCTTACAGGCTCTTCACGGCTACGTGTGTTATCAATTTCAACACCACTTTCGATGGCAACAGAAAAATGCAGTTCTACTTTTGAGCCATCCGCAACACGCGTTTCGTCATTGGGGTTAATCATTTGTTCAGTCATTTTGCGCTTCCGCACGTTGAATACGATGCTTTTCTAAAAAGAAGGTATCAATTAACAATAAAATCGTACCGAGAGTGATCGCACTATCGGCAATGTTGAATGCAGGGAAACTACTGCCTTGGTAATGCAAATGAATAAAATCGACCACATAACCTAATGTCACCCGATCAATTAAATTCCCCAATGCACCGCCAAGAATCAATGCGATTGCAGCAGGTAAGATCAGCGTGGTTTTTGGCATACGCATAAGCCAAAAAATAAAGATGATCGATACAACGCCTGCAAGACCTGTGAATAAATAATGCTGCCAACCGCCCGCATCAGACAAGAAGCTAAATGCTGCGCCGTAATTATGCAGTAATGTCCAATTTAAGAAGGGCAATACAGGTATAGGCTGAGCATAAGTCAGCTCTGCACTTGCAATGTTTTTTGTCCATTGGTCAATGATAATGGCAAGGACAGAAAGTCCAAGCCACATCAAATTATGTGGATAAAACTGTAATAAGCCCTTTTTATTTTGCGGATTAGGCATATTTTCTCTCTTCGCCTTGACCTGTAGGAAGGTTAATAATACAACGAGAACAAAGCCCTGGATGTGCACGATGTGTATTCACATCTGGAAGAACATGCCAGCAACGTGCACATTTTTCGCCTTCAGCAGCAGAAACTTTAACACGTAGGCCTTCAAGTTCTGTTGCTTCACCTTGCTCAGCATAGTCATAAACAATCGCTTGAGAGGTGATCAAGACAAAACGAAGCTCATCGCCCAATTGCTTCAAGACGTTTTGTAGGTCTGTATTTGCCCAAAGTTCAACTTTAGCAGACAGGTTACTACCGACCAATTTCGCATTACGCGCTGTCTCAATCTGTTTATTAACCGCAGATTTGACTTCAATTAAGGTTTGCCAATCCGCTTCAGAGATCAAGTTGGTGCTTGATGCCACTGGAATATCATACCAATGCGCTGTAAATACATATTTTTCAGTTTGTTCTGGAATCAATGGCCACGCTTCTTGTGCTGTAAAGCTCAAGATAGGGCTCATCCAACGAACAAAGGCTTGAACCAAATGATACAACGCAGTTTGAGCAGAATGACGTGCTGTGGAGTCTGCTTTAGTCGTGTATTGGCGGTCTTTGATGATGTCTAAGTAGAAACCACCCAAATCATTGATACAGAAACTGGTCAAAGCATTGGTGACGACATGGAAGTTCATATCTTCATAAGCTTGTTGAATGGTTTTCTGTACGTCTGCTGCACGTTGTAAGATGTATTGATCCAATGCAATCAATTGATCTACAGGTAACGCATCTGTTGATGGTTTAAAGCCATTCAAGTTTGCCAATAAGAAACGTAAAGTATTACGAATACGACGATAGCTGTCACTTACACGGCTAAAAATTTCGTTACTTGCGGCAATTTCATAACGATAATCGCTTGATGCAACATATAAACGTAAACCATCAGCACCTAACTGCTTAATGATGTCTTCAAGTGGGATAAAGTTACCCAATGATTTCGATAATTTACGACCTTTTTCATCCACGGTAAAACCATGCGTAAGCAGGGCTTTATAAGGTGCGCGTTTATGGATCGCAATCGACGTGAGCAATGAAGACTGGAACCAACCACGATGTTGGTCAGAACCTTCAAGATATAAATCAGCAGGATCTTGCAGTTCTGCACGTTCACGCAATACTGCATAGTGCGTTGTACCTGAGTCAAACCATACATCGAGCGTGTCACGAACAGCATTGTACTGTTCAGCATCATCACCGATAAATGCTTTGGCTTCACGGTTATACCAACCATCAATGCCTTCTTTTTCGATGAGCTTCGCCACATCTTCAATGAGCTCTGCGGTACGAGGATGCAATTCATTGGTGTCTTTATGTACAAAGAATGGAATCGGCACACCCCAAGTCCGTTGACGAGAGATACACCAGTCTGGGCGGCCTTCAATCATTGACTTGATACGGTTTTTACCCCAATCAGGGACAAAGTCGATGTCATTTTCAATCGCATTTAAAGCATCTTGGCGTAACCCATTCGCATCCATGCTGATAAACCACTGTGGGGTTGCACGGAAGATGATTGGTGTTTTATGACGCCAGCAATGTGGGTAACTGTGCTTAATTGGCAGATGCGCCCAGAGTTTGCCAGCATCTGTTAATGCTTCAATAATTTTTGGATTGGCTTTATAAATGTGCTCGCCTGCAAAAAGAGGCGCAGTCGGTAAATATACACCATTACCACTTACAGGGTTTTCTACTTTTAAGTTATAGATTAAGCCAACTTTATAATCGTCCACACCATGTCCAGGTGCAGTATGCACAGCACCTGTACCACTGGTTGCGATGACATGTTCACCTAAAATTACAGGTACTTGACGATCTACAATCAATGGATGTTGTAATTGTAAGTTTTCGAGCGTCGCACCAACAAAGTCAGCCAATACTTTTGGTTGTTCAAGTTTGTAACGTTCACATGCAGATTCAACTAAATCTTTGGCTAAGATTAAGTTTTGTGTGCCACGCTCAGACTGAACTTCCACCAATTGATAGGCAATATCTGCATGTAAGGCAACTGCTTGGTTCGCGGGTAATGTCCACGGTGTCGTTGTCCAAATCACGATATCTGTTGGATTACTAACGCTGACACCCACTTTTGCAGACAAATCAGCAAGATCTACAACACCGAAACCCACATCAATTGCATCAGATTTTTTATCTTCATATTCCACTTCTGCTTCAGCAAGTGATGATCCACAATCCATACACCAGTTCACTGGTTTTAGACCAGGTTCGATATGGCCTGCTTTGGCAATTTCACCGAGCGCGCGAACAATATCTGCTTCTTGTTTGAAGTTCATGGTGAGATATGGATTATCCCAATCTCCAAACACGCCCATACGAACAAAGTCTTTTTTCTGTAATTCGACTTGGGTATATGCATATTCACGGCAGGCTTTACGGAAAGTCGATGCGTCAACTTTTACGCCAACTTTACCGATTTTTTCTTCGACTTTGAGCTCGATTGGTAGACCATGACAGTCCCAACCTGGAACATAAGGTGCGTCAAAATCATCTAAAGTGCGACTTTTAACAATAATGTCTTTTAAAACTTTATTGACGACATGACCTAAATGCAATGAACCATTTGCATATGGAGGACCGTCATGCAGAATATATTTTTTCTTGCCAATACGCGAAGCACGAATCTGCTGATAAATGTTGTCGGCATACCACTCTTCTAACCATTTTGCTTCACGTACTGCGAGATTTGCTTTCATTGCAAATTCAGTACCTGGTAGGTTTAGCGTGGCTTTATAATCCACTGCATTTTCAGAAGTTTGCTTATCGCTCATGCAAGTTGTCATCCAATATTATCAGCACCATTGCTGACGCGTTTTACAATAAAAGTTTAAGTTAAAAAGGAAATTTGGGGGTGTTTTTGCGAAACTCAAGCAAACGCTCGACATCATCATCAATTCCCGCTTGAAGCGCTTCAAGTGATGGGTAATTTAATTCACCATGTAAATAGTCGAGGAAAGTGACCCGCATTAACAGACCATACAGATTAGCAGAAACATTTGGAAAATGTACTTCTAATCGCCATTCTGGATGTTCTTGTTTGATTGCAGGGCGTGTACCCACATGGCCCGCACCAAATAACGCATCTGCTTGATAGCCAGCAATACCGATTTTATTGGGGTTCTCAGCTTTGACTTTCTGGGTCAATGAGGTACTTTCGCAAATAACATCAACAGCATAAATACCACTTAAACAGGGTTTATGACGGCCAAGTCGAACATTGATGGTTGGAAAATTCAAAGTACGACCAATTTGATCACCATATTGCACACGACCAATCATGCTGTATGGGCGACCCAATAATTTTGCTGCAAGTGATAAGTCACCCGCTTGGAGGACTTGGCGAATACGGGTTGAACTGACACGTTCGCCATTAAATTCAATGGTATTGAGATTGGTGACATCAAAACCATATTGTTTTAAAAATTCACTATTGCCTTGACGGTCTTTACCAAAGTGAAAATCATCCCCTAAGATTAAACTTTGCGCATTAAGTTTGTTTTTTAACAGGCTTGCAAAGTTTTCTGCACTTAAGCTACGGAATTGATTATCAAATTTAGCGATAGCAATATAATCGACACCCAATTCAGATAAATATTCTACTTTTTCTCTGAGCGATGAAATCCGTGGCGGTGCTTCATAACCTTTGAAAAACTCTAAAGGTTGCGGCTCAAAAATCATCACCAAGGTTTTTAAATTTTGGGCTTTAGCCACTTCTTTGAGTTGAGAAACCATCGCCTGATGTCCCAAATGGACACCATCAAAATTGCCAATCGTCACAGCGGTTTGGGGCAATTGAAAATTTGGTGCTAAGGCATTTAGACGTAACAGCTGCATGGTTTCAAAATAAGCTTAAAATTTGAAAGGACTATATATTGCCATAATCTCACAGTTTCGTCTTTGTTGTTGTGTTTTTATCCAGAAAAAAATGACTGAGAATATCTTTATATCAATAAAATTGATTCATTTTATGAAATTAAATCAATTTTATTTATTAAAAGATGCTTTTATAATCAATTTATCTGCTGAAATGAGGATAAAGCGATGAAAAAGCCATTTTATCAACTTGAACAAACGAGTGATGTGATTCGACAGTTTACGCCAAACTGGTTCACCATGACTATGGGAACAGGGGTTGTTGCACTGATCTTGCCTGAGTTTCCGTTTGTATCTGATTTTTTATGGCAACTGGCAACTATTTTGTGGCAGTTTAACACGCTACTGTTTACTGTATTTATCATACTGTATGTTCTACGCTGGCTCATCTATCCTCAAGAAGCGAAGCAGATTTTTTCCCATCCATCAATGGCGCTCTTTTTAGGTGCAATTCCAATGGGGTTGGCAACGGTATTAAATGGTTTTTTAAAATATGGCATAACCATTTATGGTGATGTTGCGTTGCAAATTGCGCAGTTGTTGTGGTATGTCGATGTAGTTTTAGCGGTAGGTATCGGGGTGCTGGTACCGTTTTGTATGTTCCACAAACAAGATCATCAATTGCATACAATGACTGCAATGTGGTTATTGCCGATTGTGGCCTGTGAAGTTGCAGCAACTTCAGGCGGTTTACTTTTAGCGCATACGCATGTTAGTCAACAGGCGGTGGGTATTTTATTCACCAGTTACATGCTGTGGGGGATGTCTGTATTGCCTGCTTTTGGGATTCTCACCATTCTAATGTTACGTTTGGCTGTACATCAATTGCCGAGCAAAGAGTTGGCAATTACCAGCTGGTTAGCTTTAGGGCCAATTGGTACAGGTGCGTTGGCACTCTTGATTCTAGGTGCTCAGGCTCCTGAGGTTTTGGCATTGATTCAGTTAGAAAATTTAGGTGTGTTCTTTCAAAATGTTGGGATCGTGGCAAGTTTTATTTTGCTGGGCTTTGGTGTGTGGTGGGTCGCAATCGCAGTTCTAACCACACTCAAACATGCGGCAACTGAGCTACCATTTAATCTCGGTTGGTGGGGGCTAACTTTCCCACTGGGTGTATTTACTTTGGCAATATTGAGTTTAGGTCAACAATTACATCTCAGTTTTATTGTAGATACAGGCTTAGCATTTGCTGCAATTTTGATGATGTTGTGGGTGATGGTGATGAGCAAAACTTTGCAGGGAATGTATCAAGGGAATCTGTTTTTCTCTCCTTGTTTAAAGACTTTTTTAGAACGTGAATAAACAGAAAATGTTGTTGATCAGTCTATAAAAATAATCATTAAGAACCGATGGAAAAAGCGTCCAAACCCAATTGTCTATTGATTACAGTTGGGCTTTTTTAATATTGAAATACAAAATAAATGCTATATAAGCAGTATGATGTTGGTTTGAGAAAATTTAAAAGTGGATGAATATTACAATCAATGAGGATTCAAAAAGCATTTGAACCTGTGCTAGAAAATGTGATTAACCATTTTAGTCGCAGCTTTGTAGAAGATTTACATAGCATCTATGTTTATGGCAGTGTTGCTCAAGGCATTGCAATTATCGGTCAGTCAGATTTAGACCTATGTGTTGTTTTTAAAAATAAACCAAAAAATTTAAATGAAAAGATTGCTGAAATAAGCGTAAATCTTAAGGTTTTACACCCATTTCTACCTAAAGTTGATATCGATATTGGTTTTCTAGATGAGGTTTTAAATAAGCATTCCCTACAAAGTTGGGGAGCATGGATCAAATTCTTTTGTCAGCATATTTATGGAGAAGATTTATCTGCGCTTTTTAACGATGTTCAGATTAATCGCGAGGTAATTAAGGCGATAAATAGTGGTTATGATACAGATATACAAGGTTATTTACGCATATTAGAGGCATCTGATAAAACAGCAAAAGAATTAATCAGCCTTAAGAAATCTTTAATTAAACGGATAATACGACTGCTTCCTTTGACATTGGACAATATAAAAGGATGGCCATGCCATTTAAATGATACTGTGGCACAAACGATAGATGTATATCCTGAACAAAAAGCAGTGTTTCAATACTTGTTAAACGAACTTGATCATCCAAATGTACCAAGTGAGACCTCTATCCAAGAAATAAAAAGCGTTTATTTGTGGATAGATGCTCACATTATATAAAAATAAAAAAAGCAGCCTTTTGGCTGCTTAAAATAGGTTAAATTTATAATTATGATTTATCTTTTAAGCTAAAGAACCAGTTGAGTATCAATGCTGCAAACGTTGCAGTACCAATACCACCCAAGTTGAAATCACCAAATTGAAGGGCAAAGTCACCTGTTCCTAAAATGATTGTTACTGCGGCAACCATCAAGTTTTTATTTTGAGAAAAATCGACTTTATTTTCAATCCAAATCTTCGCACCCGCAATGGTAATTAAACCAAAGACCACGATTGAAGCACCTGTTAAAATCGCTGTTGGAATGGTATGAATCACTGCGCCAAATTTAGGTGAAAACCCTAAGAAAATTGCAAAAATACCAGCAATGACAAAAACAATCGTAGAATAAACACGAGTAACGGCCATTACACCAATATTCTCACCATAGGTGGTCATACCAGGTGCACCGACACCACCAGAAAGCGTGGTTGCAATACCATCTGCAACAAAAGCTTTACCAATTTGTGGATCTAGGTTTTCGCCAGTCATTGCACTGACTGCTTTGATATGGCCCAAGTTTTCTGCCACCAGAATTAAAGCAATCGGAGCAATAATTAACATTGCATTGATATCAAAAACAGGTGAATGGAAAGTGGGCGTACCAAACCATGCAGCTTGTTGAATAGGCGTGAAATTAATCGGCGTTCCATTTCCCATTACGTTTGCAACAATGAAATAGATCAAATAAGCCAATAACAACCCGACCAAAAGCAATAAGCGTTGTAATAGACCTTTTGTGAATACAGCAATTGAACCCATACAGAGTACAGTGACCAATGCCATCCACATATTAAAGTCATTACCAGCGACACCTTTCACCGTAACAGGTGCGAGGTTTAGACCAATGATCATTACCACTGCACCAGTCACTACTGGTGGCATGAGTTTTTCAATCCATTTGGTCCCCGTTGCCATCACGAGCAAGCCAAACATTGCATACAACACACCACATGCCATGATCCCACCAGCTGCAATAGCTAAATTTGCGTTTGGCGTACCTGTACCTGATGCAGCATAGCCAGTTGCAGCAATTACTACTCCAATAAAGGCAAAGCTTGAACCTAGGTAACTTGGAACACGACCACCCGTAACAATAAAGAATAAGATGGTACAAAT
>Ga0256908_1000935_pt1 | contig 10259 bp, 10 predicted proteins | sample MC6MC0761MT_FD_186331 | JGI IMG/M metagenome (GOLD analysis project Ga0256908, IMG submission 186331) | Metatranscriptome of enriched soil aggregate microbial communities from Iowa State University, Ames, United States - MC6-MC0761-MT... | ecosystem: Environmental > Terrestrial > Soil >... | reverse complement strand
GTAGGCGACCCGGGCACCCATGCCGACCAGGTGTCGGGGGTTACAGTTCCTAATAGCGGCCGATACGTCATGGTCGCCGCAGGCCTGCAGTGGGTTTCGGCGGACGTTCTCAGCCAGAAAGCTGACCGCGGTTCAGTCGATGCGCTGTCACAGCGGGTGGGTGCAATCGACGCTGGTGTGTTCTACCAGTCCATCAATGATGTGCCCGCGAGCTCGTACAACCTTGGGACCGACTTCTCCGGGGTCGGGCGCGCGTTCATTTCGATCTACCCTGTCATCAGCAGTGCAGCGGCTTGGATCAACCCAGCCGCGACCGCGACGCGTATTCGCGTGCGCGTTTATACCCGCTCGTCTGCGGCATCCGGCCTTCCGGGATCGAGCATTGATACGCTTCAGCGGGAAGTTGTCGTGCCGCTGGCCACGGTCCGAACCATGCTTGGTGGAACTGGGCCTGTCATGATCGAGGCCAAATTCGCCCCGCTCGAAGTTGGCAAGACGTTGCCCGTCGTTGTCACGTTCGAAGCGTTGGACGAGGCGAATGCCTCGGCTTACATCGGGTACTACAGTGTTCCGGTTCCCACTGGGTACTCGTTCGGATATGTAAAAAGCGGTGCCAGTGGGAATTGGATTGCGTTGGGTTCAACGCAGCCCGTGCTCGCGTTGGTGGTCCAGCACAAGCCCAATGCTGATTCGGGTACTTCTGTTGGCCATAGCGACGTATCGTGGTCTGAGCCGAACAATCACGACTGGGAAGATCGAGCTTTCGCAGGCTGGGCGAGGTCTTTCGTAGGGAATGCCGGCGCTAGCTTCAGCGCCGTCTCGGGATACTTTAGTGAGGTCGCGTCCTGTGACTTGATTCAGATCAGGGTGTTTGCGCGCCGGGTCACTGAAAGCGCAACACCAAACGTGCCGGGCTCTCAAGCGATTCAGGACATGCATCTCGGCACCTTCCGCTTTCTGGTGTCGGAGATGGTGGGGACAGCGACTGCCGGAAAATTCCTATTCGATGTCGGTGAGATCAAGATCCCTGGTGGCCGCTATCCGCTGGTCGAGGTGGTTGGTCTTCACCAGAACGGTACAAAGGCAGCGCTCGGTGCCGGTCGCACTGACTACGCAAGTGCACCGGTGGATACGACTTGGATGCTGCCGTCCGCCGGCACGGCAGGCTTCACGCTACTCGCCCAGAATCGAACTGTGAGCATCGGGCTGGCGAACGTTCTGAAGCGTGAGACATCTGAGGTTGCCGGGCAGATGTACCCGCAGGTCGAGGCGCATGGTCGGGACATCGAAGAGATCCAGAAGCGGCTGGATGCGATCCTGGTGGGATCGAGCAGCGAAGGGATGGCTGATTCAGTACAGCCGGTCCTGGCCGTCAGTGGGCTCTCATTGAACCTGGCTGGCAGCTCGGCGGTAATAGATGGTGTCGCGGTGGTCTTTGGAGGCGAATTTACGCTGGATCCTCCGGCGTCAGCGTCCGGAAGCACGACAGCCCTGCCGCTGAAGTACAGCCAGTTTGGCGCTGGCTCGTACCCGACGCAGAACCCCAATGCGATGTTGTGGCGTCGCCGCTTGAGCGGCGTCGTGGTCACCAGGCAATCGGATGGCGCTGTTCTGGTTCAGGGCACCGATTACGGCGTGGACAGCGTGTGGGGCAAGCTCTACGGCATGAAGAATGTCGCTGACCAGGTGGTCGATGCGAGTTACAACTTCACGCGGGAGCGGTATGACCTACTGCAGCTGGATCCAGTCACCATGACGTGCTCGGTCGTGAAGGGCACTGAGAGGGATGTGGATGCGTATGACTACGCGCCAGCGGCAAGCAATCGCCGCATCCCGCTGTACTATCTCTACGTCCGCGCCGGCACTATCACCCCGGTCCCGGTACATCTCTACCAGGACGGCGTGAGGAAAGACACGCGCGTTGTCTTCGATGGGATGTTGTCCAAGGGTAAGCGGCTTATCGGCCGCACCAGGCGCAAGCTGCAGCGAGGCCAGGCAGTCAAGGTGCTTGGCTACGGTGACTCGATCACCAGCTGTGGAAACGTCGACCTGCTCTGGTATTTCGAGACGTTGCCTCCTGACAACCGCGCGGCAATCCCGACGTACGACCGGGGCGACAGTGGTGGCCCGTTTGCGACTCGGATCTCTTGGAACTGGGTAGCTATCCAGGCAATCAAGGCGACCTACGGCTATGTAGACAGCCACGAGTCGAATCCCGGCGGGCTGCCCGTTCTGACCTACGTCAACAAAGGTGTCGGCGGCAGCAACTCCAGCAGCTCCGGAAACAACGGAAGCAATCCAGCCCGGCTGGCCGAGGCGCTGGCGACCGGTGCAGACGTGATGGTGCTCGCCTTTGGCATGAACGAAATCGGCTCGGACGCCACGTTTGAGAACATGGCCAGCATCATTCAGCAGGCGCAGGCAGCTGGGATGGATGTGGTAGTGGTGGGGGTTCCGAAGACGAATGCGATCAGTGACGCGCGTGATGTGGCCCTGTGGAGGAAGACGAATCGAACTCTGCAACTTGTCGCCGAAGCGAGCGGTTGCCCGTTCGTGCCGATCCACTGGCTTACGGATCAAGGGGGCGGTGGCCTGCCGGTTGCTCCACAGCATCTCTGCAGTGCGAACTACTTCAACCACCCGGGCCTGGTTGAGCTAAAGCACTACGGACTGATGCTGTCGAAATTCTTCGTTTAGACCAATGCGACCGGATCAAGAAGCGCCTCGCGGTTGTTCCGAGGGGTGTTTACTGCCCGGCTGACCCGATAGGCCTCCATCGCGGGTGGCTCGCTGGCCAGCAGCATCGCCATCGCGTCATCTGGTTCGGCCGCCAGCCACTCATCGGCCTGGCCGACCGTCAGCCACACCGGCATGTGGTCGTGGATATCTGCCAGCACGCGGCTGCTCTTGGCGGAAACTGACGATTGCGCCTATGACGTTGCGGGATGGAATGATATGAGGGCCAGCGTTTGTACGCTGGCCCTCAACAGTCCTTATTTCGGAATTGGGTAGATCTGAACAAGGGGGAAGTCGTAGCCGTACATTAGCTCAACCTCAAATCCAAGACAGGCGCTTACCATTTCACAGATTTCGCCAGCACTCAGGCCTCCAGCATTTCCTGTAACTGAGGCCGTCAGTGCATAGTTGAGAAAGTAGCCGGTGCATATGTACAGCCTATCCTCTATGCCTTCCCAGTGGCATTCGCGGATGCGATCGCCACACCCTGCATGAACGACTAGCGAAAACGCTCCACTTTGGCTCCCGCCCTCGTACTGGACGTTGTTACAGAATTCCGCATGCTGCCCGATTACGTTTCCGCTGCTATCGAACCAAATCTGGCTGAAGGATTCTTTCCGAGCCGCATCGGCAGCTGGCGAAAAACTGATTAGGCCAAAGACAACTAAGCAGGATATTGCAGCTCTCGCAATCACATGCTTCATAGCTAATCCTTGCTATGCCTTCCATTAAGGCGCCATTTACGTTACATGTAATGCCCGGTGATTGCCAATGTTGTAGGGCGGTTTCTTCCTCGGCGGTTTCAATTGGCCTCCCCGATGGACGGCTAGCGGTTTAGCGCTATCGTCGGCTAGCGGCACCGGCTATGGGCGTCGGAGGTATCTGGGGGAGAGATACCTCCGATGCGGGCGATAAACTCGGAGAACCGGGCAAGGCTCACGGCTTGGCGATTCTCACAATGCGGACACGAGAGCACCGCACCCCCGGCGAGGGCGAGCAGCCCTTCAGTAGGTGCGGCCGCGAACGTCCAGCCACACGGAAGGCATCGGCACTGAACCCGGGTCACTTCGAGCAGGTGCCCAATCTCGTCCGCCTGGCCATCAACTTCCATCAGATAGAACTGTCCGGTGTTGGGCATGGGCCTCTGTTGTTCGCGACGGGGCCGGGATGCCTCGGAGGTGAATCATAACCGTCCGCTTGTTAAGTTTCGGCAGGCGCCGCCGCTCACGGAGCCTTGAGCCGGCCGTGATGTAATCCGGCCATGTGCTACTCCGCTCAAATCAAGGCCGATTACCACAAGCTCGTGCGCGAGTTCGGCGCGGTCGTGTCTATGGATGAGGTCGCGGCGCTGTATTCCCGCGACCCGGGCAAGAAGCGGCCGAAGACGCCGAAGGCCATGGACGACGCGTTCGCCGCGGGCAAGACCCCTGCCGAGCGTTCGGTGTGGGCGGCCATCCATGACTGGAACGCCAGGGATGCCACGGCCTTCGAGCAGGAGCTGTTCACCCAGAAGACCCGCCTGGTCAACGCCGAGCGCGCGCTGCAGACCAAGGTCACGAAGAAGGCCGAGAACGATGTGAGGGTGGCCACCAACAAGATTGCCCGGGCCCAGGGCAAGCTGGCCGACCTCCGGCGCACTGAGCTCGTGGCACGGGATTCGCGCATTTTCCCCGGCGTGTACGGCACCGTTATCGTGTCGGAGGGCGGCAAGCGAGTGGTGAAGCCGATGCGCTACCAGTGCCGGTTGGCCGGCAAACCGGCAAGCTACGACCAGCGCTACCCCGGCACCTACAACGCCAGGCGCGACAGCCTGGAGGGATTCTGGCGGCCGGCCTTCGGCTACACGCACGCGCTGATGGTGGTGGACACCTTCTATGAGAACGTCGAGGGGCCCGACGGCGGCAACCGGGTAGTGCAGTTCACGCCTCGCACGGGCGATCCGATGCTGGTGGCCTGCCTGTGGTCGCACTGGGTGGATCCGGCCGGCAAAGAACCCGATCTGCTGTCCTTCGCCGCGATCACCGATGACCCCGAGCCCGAAGTCGCCGCGGCCGGCCACGATCGGACGATCATCAACATCAAGCCCGAGCACGTGGATGCCTGGCTCAACCCCAACCCAGCCGACCTGGGCGCGCTCTACGCGATCTTCGACGACAAGCGGCACCCGTTCTACGAGCATCGGCTGGCGGCGTAGGACAGGCCCGACGCTATCTTGGGCTGTTGGCCTGTGGCCCCCCAGTGCGCCGCGCCCCATGATCTACATGCCGGATCCGGGAGCCGCAGGCAGCTCAGCCAGGGTGATGGGGCGGCCCGAGCGCCTGTCCCGCCGGCTTTGGAATGAAATGCAAGCAAGTGTTGAATTTGTGCTTGCACAGTGCTTATATGCAAGCACCAAACGAGTGGAGCTTGCGCATGGCTACTGAGGTCGGGAAGGCGGCTGGGGGTAAGGCTCGGGCCGCAGCCCTTAGTCCGGAGCGGCGGACGCAGATTGCGAAACAGGGGGCTGCTGCCAAGAAGGAGGCAGCAAATCTGCCTAAGGCGACACATGGATCGGCCGATCGCCCGCTGCGGATCGGTGATGTCGAAATCCCTTGCTATGTGCTTGAGGACGGAACCCGCGTTCTGTCCCAGCGAGGTCTCATTTCCGGAATTGGGATGAGCTTAGGATCGTCCCGTTCCGGCGATGCCCGTCACATCGTTTTGTTCGAGTCCGACGCGATGAAATCCCACGTAAGCAGTGACTTACTGGCGATGCTCAGGAGCCCGATCAAGTTCAGGCCGCCCCACGGCGGCGCTACGGCCTTCGGGTATCCTGCAACAATCCTGGCCGATGTGTGCGAAGCCGTGCTCTCCGCTCGAGTATTCGGGGATTTGCCTCCTCGGCTGGCTCATATCGCTGGTCAGTGCGAGATCTTGGTGCGTGGGTTCGCTCGTGTAGGCGTAATCGCACTGGTAGATGAGGCAACCGGATACCAAAAGGAGCGCGCGCGGGATGCATTGGCGCAGATTCTGGAGGCATTTGTTGCGAAGGAACTTCAGCCGTACGTGAAAACCTTCCCGGCCGACTATTACGAACATATGTTCAGATTGCGCGGCTTGCCATACCCGCCCGAAAAGGCGCAGTACAAGCCTCAGTACTTTGGCGTTCTTACTAACGACATCGTTTACAAGCGTTTGGCGCCGGGCCTGCTCAGCGAACTGAAGAGCCAAGCAGCAAAGGACGACAAGAAGGGCAAGCTGCATCAGCGCCTGACTTCTACCATCGGTCATCCCAAGCTGAGAGAGCATCTTGCTTCAGTGGTTACTGTCATGAAGCTGAGTCGTGACTACGACGATTTCACTGCGAAGCTGGATATCGTGCATCCAAAGTATCAGGAGACGATGGCCTTGGATTTCCAGACGGATGGGTCCGAAGGGCAATCTCAGTAGTTTTGGCGGAGCCTTGCGCTCCGCCGGGCTGGCCGGCTCCGCAAAGCAAATGCCTAACGGTTAAGCAGCGGCCGCACGCCCGTCGCAATCGCTGAGATGCCCGGTCGTATCCTGCTATGCATGCTCCCGCCCTGCGACTTCACCGGCTTCAAGACCGCACCTCAGCCGCAAGGCTGGGTGCAGCACGGTGAGCACTGGGGGTTGTGGTGGCGAAATCGTCAGATCGCCAGCGTGCAGCCGGACGGCCGGGGCGTCCGGGTCGTGCTGGCCTGCAGGAAACTGTGGCAGGACAAGGAGGTCCGGGCAGCCAGTGTCCGTCAGGGAAAGCGCTACGCCGAGCGCTGGTGCGCAGCGCGGGTGCTTGAAGGGGTGCCTCTGAGGGAGGCTGTGGCTCGGCTGGTGGCCAACGACGAGCCGGCCCGCAAGCTATCCCGCACCGAGATCCAGCAGCAGAGACGACTGGATGCGATTCCGAACCCGAAGCTGTAGCGCCAGTCAGCCGGCGTTGCCTCCGTATCGGCGCGTGCGACCGCCGGCGGCGACAGTAGCTGCATGGATCAGAAGAACATCGGCAAGGCGCGCTGGGCGCGCGCGAGGGCGGCTTCGCTATGGCAGCAGGCCGACGATCTGGACAGCATTCGCAGCGGCGACTGGCGGGCGAGCGCGACTCGCCGGCGCGGCGCTGACAGCCTCCGAACCGAGGCTGCGCGTTTTGGTCGAATAGCGGCCCGTTTAAATTCCAGCCCATACGACGAGGCGGCATGACGCCGCTGTGCCGCCGCTAGTTTTTGAAGGTGTTCGCTATGCTATCCAAAGTCGTGAGCACAATTTCCAAGCGGCTATCTGCTTTGCCCTTCGCCTTTGCCTTGAGCCATGCTCCTACGTTCGCCGGCTTGTTCACCCCGAGTTTTAAGCCAGTCGAATGCAGCGCCGCAGCGCTCAAAGCGTGGTTCATTGCCTTGCCCGACCGCTCACTTCTGTGTGCAATGTGATTTCGTATCGAGATCATTGCGTCAACGGTCGCGCTGCTTTTAGAAGAGATTTTTGTGAACTTCTCTGCATGATCGGGAGAAAGAAGTCGAACTGCACCTTCCTTGAGTAACGCGTAATTCGAGTACGTGATGTTGTTGCCTGAAGGATTGGCTAGCGATTGCACGTCGGCCTTACTGAGATGAGCCGGAAATGTGATTCTTCCGAAGCGATCATGTAGTGCTTTGGGCTTTCCGCTGTTGCGCAGCTGCTCGTCGAAGGAATTCTGCAGGTGAATTTTTAGCTGTGATGGATTGCGATTCATGTAAGCGATGAACATGTCGCTGACGAAGCCCTCCCAACTCACGGCTGCCGCCATCAGCATATGCTCGCTAAGAGTTGACTGATCGCTTTTGTTCGGTAATCCGTTTAGGCCTGCAGCGTAGAAAGTTCGGATTCCCTGTACTTGGTCAATGAAGTCTGTCTTCACCGAGGTTGGATCGATTTTCCGCACAGGACTGTCCTTGTTCGCTGAGTTCGCAGCAGAGTCGCGCATCGGAGCTCGCGTTGCAAGGTTCCTAGGCAGCCTTGCTTGAAAGCATCACCACAGTATTACCGCAGCGCAGCCGGTCAAGGTAGTCCGCCCACTCCTGCATCATGCGCACGCGTTCGGCCATGTGGGTCGTACGGTTGTACGCCCGGCCGTTGGGGTCACGCACGGCGTGCGCCAGCTGGTGCTCGATGATGTCGGGCCGGAATCCCAGCACCTCGTCCAAGATCGTGCGCGCGGTGGCCCGGAACCCGTGGCCAGTCATCTGGTCGCTCTCGAACCCCATCCGCCGCAGCGCGGTGTTCACCGTGTTTTCGCTCAACGGCCGCTGCACGCTGTTGCGGCCGGAGAACACGTACCTGCCCCGGTTGGTCAGCGGGTGGATCTCCCTCAGGATGTCCAGGGCCTGCCGCGACAGCGGCACGAGGTGCTCGGCGCGCATCTTCATCCTGTCAGCGGGGATTAGCCACACGCCAGCCTCCAGATCGAACTCGGACCATTCAGCCTGGCGCAGCTCTCCCGGCCTCACGAACAGCAGCGGAGCTAAGGCGAGCGCCCAGCGCGTCACGGGCCTGCCCTGGTATGCGTGGATGGCACGCAGCAGCGGCGCCAGCTCCTTCGGCTCGGCCAATGCTGCGTAATGGCGCTTCGGCTTTGGCTGCAGCGCACCACGTAGGTCGGCGACCGGATTGCGCTTGGCCAGGCCCGAGGCAATGGCATAGCGCATGATCTGTCCGCAGTTCTGTATCACCCGATGGCCGGACTCGATGGCGCCGCGCCGCTCCATGCGTCGCGCGATCGACAGGAAGTCCGGTGCCTCGAGGTCAGCAGCCTGCCGCGAGCCAATCCACGGGAACACGTCGTTCTCCATCCACGCCTCGACCTTGATGCGATACGACGGCGCCCAGATCCGGCCCTTCATCCACTCCCGCCCGATGGACTCGAACGTCAATGCGTCCAGTCCGGCCTTCGCCGCGGCTGCGTCCTTCTTCTGCTTGCTTGGGTCTGTGCCTTGGGCGAGCAGCCGGCGGGCGTCCTCGCGACGGCTGCGGGCCAGGGCGAGGCTGACCTCCGGAGACACCCTGAGCGCCAAGCGCTTCTCCTTGCCGCCGAAGCGGTACTTCAGTCGCCACCAACGGTCACCTGCAGGTGAGATCTCCAAGGAGAGGCCGCCGCCGTCGAAGAGCTTCTGGGCTCTGCTGCTCGGCTTGGCGGGCCGAATAGCGAGATCGGAGAGTGGGGTATCGGTTCTGGGGGCATGGGGCAGGTGCCCCAAAATATGGCCCCACCGTCTCACTAGCTGCAATGTGCCGGGCCGTACTTGCTCGCACAACGAAAAAGGCCGAAAGCCCTGTTATTGCAGGTCTTCCGGCCTTTCGAGTGCCCTTTCGGGCTGAATAGTGGTGGAGCCAAGGAGGATCGAACTCCTGACCTCGTCGATGCGAACGACGCGCTCTCCCAGCTGAGCTATGGCCCCACGGGTGGTGCAACTGCGTGGCGTACCCGACCTCGGCCGTACCTCGCGATGGGCCTAGTCTAGCGCCGACCGGCGTTGCCTGCCAAGGGGTGCCTGGTCCGGGTCACGGGCCGGCGCCGGGTGTCCTGCCAGGTGCCCGTTCGACCTGCCGCAGCAGGGCTTTGTCCAGCTTGGCCGCCACGCCGACGCTGCGCCCGGCCAGGTTGGCCACCACGAAGCTGACCGAACTACCCAGCACCTGCGCTGTCTCGGACAGGCTCAACCCGTCGTCCTGCTCCAGCCACTGCGCCATCCCGGCGGTGGCCGCGCGCAGGGCATCCTCCAGCGAGTGGCCTGCTCATGGATGACTGGTTCAGTGTTCGCCGCCGCCGCCAGGGCGACAAGTGCCGGGCGACATGTGACCGATGGCCAGGTAGGCGTCAAACCCGAACGCTGCCCTTCCGGCGCGCGCGTGGGCCGGGCATAATCCGCGCCAGAAAACGCGGCCGCATAGCCAGTGGACCAGGGGGGCCGGACAGCCGTCGCCCAGAACGCCCTGACACCAATCTGCAACATCCAGCCAATACCGTGCCGCATCGCTGTCTCCACAGCGGTGTCGATTTCCTATGGTGCCCGGCCATCTCGCCGGCTGCCCCGATCTGTACTACCAGAGACCTCTGCATGCCCGCTCTACGCCACGCCCCTGTGTCGACGCGTCTTCTTTCCCGTTCCCTGCCGGCCGCCCTGCTGCCGCGCCGCCGCGCCCTCGCGCTGGCCTGCGCGTCCGCCGCGCTGATGCTGTCCGCCGCTGCCTCGGCGCAGGATGCCCAGTCGGCCAGCGCCACCTCGCTGGACACCATCACCGTCACCGCCGACCACCGCGAGCGCAACCTTCAGGAAGTGCCGGTCTCGGTCGGCGTGGTGCAGGGCGAGAAGATCCGCGACTACACCGCCGGCGGCGACGACACCCTGCTGGCGCTGTCGGGCAAGGTGCCCAGCTTCTACGCTGAAACCACCACCGGCCGCATCTTCCCGCGTTTCTACATCCGTGGCCTGGGCAACATCGACTTCTACCTGGGTGCCTCGCAGCCGGTCTCGATCATCCAGGACGACGTGGTG
>Ga0256908_1000932_pt1 | contig 10276 bp, 3 predicted proteins | sample MC6MC0761MT_FD_186331 | JGI IMG/M metagenome (GOLD analysis project Ga0256908, IMG submission 186331) | Metatranscriptome of enriched soil aggregate microbial communities from Iowa State University, Ames, United States - MC6-MC0761-MT... | ecosystem: Environmental > Terrestrial > Soil >... | reverse complement strand
TAAAAATATACCACATACCGATTAAATTTCCATCATTTACCCTGGTTGGCAAACATATTGCTGAATAATTTCAAGTAAAGCCTTTTCTATAGGCTTTTTCAAAAAAAAATAATCATGATAAAGCTCATCAAATTTCAAATTTTAAAGATATAAGACAGCAAGAAAATAATTACACAAAGATGAATAAACGGTTCGCCAACACCCGAAAAGTATTGTAAACCTGTCTAAATCACCAAAATTTTGAAACTGAAATTTAATAAACGAAAAATTCTCAGAGGTATTGTTATTACAATCATCTCTATTCTTGTATTGATCGTTCTGCTCATTTTAAGCTTAAGACTTCCCGCTGTTCAGAACTATGTAAAAGATAAACTGATAGTTTACTTAGAGAAAAAAATAAAAACCAAAGTAAGTCTTGATAAAGTGTATATCGGGTTTCCAAACAGTCTGGTGATGGAAAATCTATATCTGAAAGGTCAGGATATCGATACCCTTTTAGCTGTAAAAAAATTCGATGTCGGTTTGGATATGTGGCAACTGATCAATTCTAAAGCCGATCTTACTTCGATTGATTTGGAGGGCGTTCGTGCAAATGTTGTAAGAAATCCACAGGGAAAATTCAATTTTGATTATATTATCGATGCTTTTGCGACTTCCGATAAAGAGCAGGAACAAAAACCGTCAAAACCGTTCATTATTTCTTTAGATAAGATAAAATTAAAAGATATTGGCATTACTTTTAATGACCAGCAATCCAGAAATGATATTAAAGCTTATTTTAAATCTTTTGATACCAGAGTAAAAACATTTGATCTTCAGAATAACAATTACGCTGTCAACGACATTAATCTTGACGGATTAAAATTAAAACTTAAGCAGGATCTCATTGAAGAAGTTGCAGCCAATGTTGAAGAGAAGGTAGATTCCCTCAATCAGAAAAAGCCTATGAAATTAGGTTTGAACGGAATCAAATTAACCAATTTCGATATTGATTACGCTGACGATAATACCAAAACTTTTGCTAAAGTTCTTTTCAGAGAATTAAGCACGAAAGTCAACAGCATCGATTTGGAGAACAACGATTATAATGTGGGAAATATTTATCTTACGGGAGCGAACATCAACGCCAACTTATTCCTTCCTACAGAAAATGCAAATCCTAAAAACGAAGAAAAACCGGATGCTTCAAAAAATTCTGCAAAAGAAAAAGCAATGAAAGTTCTTTTGGGGAAACTTCTTCTGGATGATGTGAAAATTGCCTACAACAACACAGCGATTGCTCCTACCCGATCCGGAATGGATTTTAATCATCTTCATTTTGCTAAATTAAATCTCGACGTCCGAAATTTCAAAATGGAAAACAACGGTTTTGCAGGAAGTGTAAAATCTGCGGAAATTGAGGAAGCGAGAGGTTTGAATGTACAAAAATTTAATACCGATTTTGTATATGCTGAAAAAGAAGCTTATCTGAAAAATCTTTATCTGCAGACTCCGAAAACAATTTTAAGAGATGAAGTGGTTTTAAATTATAATTCGATTGAGCAATTGTCATCCAATTTGGGAGCCGTAAAAATCTCAGCCGACATCCGCGATTCTAAAATCGGGTTTTCTGACATTTTAAATTTGGTTCCGACTTTAAGAAATACAGCACCATTCAATAAATATCCGAATGCGACTTTAAATGTTAATGCTTTCGTCAGAGGAACAGTGAATGATTTAGCAATTCAGAATCTGAAAGTTTCAGGATTGGATAATTTAAGAGTTTTGGCTTCAGGGAAAATTAAAAATGCAATGAATCCTGAGCAATTGTATTATGATTTAAATGTTGCCGAACTTTCCACTGCATCAAAAACCATATACAATTTAGTTCCAAAAAATACGATTCCCAATAATATTACCCTCCCATCTTTCATAACCATTCGTGGAACCGCAAAAGGAACAACCCAGATTTTTGATACCAATTTACGTCTGACTTCCACTTTAGGAAATGCTGCGGTAATTGCTAAAGCTGACATCCGAAGAAAGAACAGAGAAACTTTTGATGTAAAAGCCAATCTGCAGAGTTTACAGATTGGAAAAATCATTCAGAATAAAGATTTAGGAAGCATTACTGCGCAAATCAACGCGAAAGGACAAGGGTTTGACCCGAAAATCATGACTGCCAATTTAAGTGGTGATGTACAATCTGCAACTTACAATGGGTACACCTATCAGAATATGAATCTGAAGGGGAAAATCAATCGTGGCGCTTATGATATTGATTTGAATTCAAAAGATCCGAATGCCAATTTACATCTTGCAGCATCGGGAGTTTTCAATGATAATCCGACGGTAAAAGTCAACGGAAATATCAATAAATTAGATTTAAATAAACTCGGATTCTACAGTTCGCCAATGATTATCGCAGGTGGAATCGACGGAGATTTTAAAAATCTTGATCCGGATAATTTAAACGGATATTTAACCTTAAAAGACTTTGCCATTTCAGATACTAAGGAAGTCTACCCTATTCAGGAAATCAGTCTGAATGCGGTTTCTACGGCAGATTCAACTTTAATAAAATTCAATTCCCAGATTGCGGATGTTGAATTAAATGGTAAATATAAACTGACACAGATTTTTGGAGCTTTATCGCAAACCGTTAATCAATATTATCAGTTCCAGAAACCGGGAAAAACACAGAAAATTGATGCAGGGCAGTTTTTCACACTGAATGCAAGTATAAAAGATGATGACCTCATCAGAAAATTTGTTCCGGATCTGAAGAGTTTTGAAACCATCAATATTACCGGAAATTACAATGCAGATTCTCAGATTATCGAACTGGATGCAAAAATTCCGCAGGTTTTGTATGGAACCAACTCTCTGGAAAATACAAGTCTAAAAATTACCAATCAGAATCAGGCTTTGCAGTATGATTTAAGTGTTGCAGCGTTGAAAAGTGAAAGTTTCGCTTTAAATAAAGTCAATATTAATGGCGATGTTGCCAACAATATCATCAATTACAATATCACAACGAAAGATGATAAAGACGAAACACAGTTCCTGATTGCCGGAAATGCAAAATCAATGAACGACATCACGGAAATCTCTTTAAATCCAAACGGTTTAAAACTGAACTATATGGATTGGACCGTGGCCGAAAACAACAAAATCCAGATTTTCAGTCAGGGAATTGTGGCAGATAATTTCAGATTGTCCAACTCGGGAGCGGAAATTTCTTTACAGTCTGAAAGCAGTTCACCAACAAGTCCGCTGAATGTTTCTCTGAAAGATTTTAAAATTGAAACGATTACAGAAATCATTAAAAAAGATTCACTTTTAGCCAAAGGAACGATTAACGGAACCGCGCAACTGAGAGATTTAACCAAGAATATGACCTTCACTTCCGACATTGACGTAACCGATTTATTTGTCTTCGGAAACCCGGTAGGAAATCTTGATATTAAGGTCAATAATCAGTCAGCCAATCTTCTGAATGCAGATATTGCACTTTCTGGAAATAACAATGATGTGAAAATCTTAGGAAATTACAATACTTCTTCGAGCAGCTTTGATTTAGATTTAGACATGAATCAGCTACAGATGAAAACATTGCAAGGTTTCACCATGAATGCGATCACCAATACAGAAGGTTATCTTTCGGGAGATTTAAAAATTACAGGAACAACAGCCGCTCCGAGAATTTTGGGCGATGTGAAAATGAATAATGTCGGATTAATGATTGCAAAGACCGGAAGTGATTTCAGAAACATCAATGATAAGATCGACTTTACCAATCGGGGAATTGAGTTCGACAACTTTAAAATCAACGATAAAGACGGAAATTCTCTGAAAATTGACGGTCAGGTTTTAACGCAGACTTACAGAGACTTTGCATTTAATCTTGATGTGAATGCAAAAGATTTCAAAGTGGTGAATTCTGAAAAATCAAACGATGCTTTAATGTACGGAATTTTAGCCATCGATGCGGCTTTACAGGTGAGAGGAAATTTAGATTTACCAAAAGTTGACGGAAGATTAGCCGTTTCAGAAACAACCGATTTCACATTTGTGCTTCCTCAGTCTTCGCCTTCATTACAAGAAAGAGACGGAATTGTGGAATTTATCGATCAGGATCAGATTGCTTTAAACAAAACCATTAAAGCCGATTCGATTGATGCTCAAAGTCCGATCAAAGGAATGGATGTGAATGTGAATATTGAACTGAGCAAAGAAGCAAAAATGTCGATCATCATTGACAAAGCCAACGGAGATTTTGTAAAACTTCAGGGTGAAGCCGATTTGACCGGAGGAATTGATCCTTCAGGAAAAACAACATTAGTCGGTGTTTATCAGGTTGAAAAAGGAAGCTACGAAATGTCGGTAAGTGTTCTAAAAAGAAAATTCGACATCCAGAAAGGAAGCACAATTACGTGGACCGGAGAACCGACAACCGCCAATCTTGATATTACCGCCATTTATAAAACGCAGACTGCACCTATCGATTTGGTGGAGCAACAGGTTGACCAGATTAATCTGAATCAATACAAACAAAGAATTCCGTTCAATACTTTATTGATTCTAAAAGGTGAACTTCTGAAACCTCAGATTTCATTTGACATCACGACGGACGAAAAAAACAATGCCGTTTCATCTGAAGTAACCCAAACAATTGATGCAAAACTGGCTCAATTGAGACAAGATCCTAACGAGATGAACAAGCAGGTTTTTGCGTTGCTTTTACTGAACCGTTTTATCGGAGAAAATCCTTTCGAAAGCAATTCAGGAGTTTCTGCAGAGACTATGGCGAGACAAAGTGTGAGTAAAATACTTTCTCAGCAAATTAATAACCTGGCTTCAGACCTAATAAAAGGAGTTGACCTTAATTTTGATCTGGAATCGACTGAAGATTATTCCACCGGTCAACAAAACACAAGAACCGACCTGAATGTTGACATCAGCAAAAAACTGTTGAATGATAGATTAAAAGTTTCTGTCGGATCTAATTTCGGGGTGGAAGGTGAAGCAAGACAAAATGAAAACACTACCAATATTGCAGGTGATGTAACAATAGATTATGCTCTTTCAAAAGACGGAAGATACACTTTAAGAGCCTACCGTAAAAACGAATATCAGGTTGCGCTTCAGGGACAGATAGTAGAAACCGGACTTGGATTTGTGATTACGCTGGATTATGATAAATTCAGGGATATTTTCAGAAAGTCTAGAAACAACAGAAACCGTGAAGGTATTCAGAATAAAAGAAATAAGGATAAAGAAGTGGTAGAATTCAAATAATACACATGAAAAACAAACTCAACATATACTGTAAATATTTTTTGGTTTCAGGAATTACTGCGACAATCATTTCATGCAGCAACACAAAGTTCCTGAAAGAAGGACAGATGCTGTACACCGGAGCGGAGGTCGAAATTGAAAGTGACTCTTTAAGCAAGAAAGAAAAATCAGAACTTGAATCAGCGATTAAAGAAAATCTTACACCAAAACCAAACTCCTCATTCTTAGGTTTAAGACCAAAATTGTACGCATACAATGCAACCAAAGAACCCAAAAAAGAGAAAGGGTTGAGATACTGGCTGAAATACAAATTCGGAGAAGAACCGGTTTTGCTGGGTGATGTTGATCGTGAATTCAACAAAGATATTATCGTTAATTATTCCGAAAACAAAGGCTATTTCAACGCAAAAGCAAAATATGATACTGTTTCGAAAAATAAAAAAGCCAAAGTCATTTATACTTTGAATCCTGGTGGAAGATATCTGATCAGTAATGTCAATTTCCCGGCAGATTCTTCAGAGATTAATAAAGAAATTCAGGTTTTGAAAGAGAGAACACGTTTAAAGGCCGGAAACCCTTTTGACCTGGATGTGATTAAAGCAGAAAGACAAAGAATTGACGACGGACTGAAAGACAGAGGTTTCTATTATTTTAATCCGGACAATATTATCGTTCAGGCAGACAGTACGGTGAGCAAGAAAAAAAATGATGTAGAACTTATTGTAAAGCTGAAAGACAATACGCCACAATTAGCAAAAGAACAATTTACCATTGATAAAGTGATTGTTTTTCCCAATTATAATCTACGTGACGTAAAAAGAGGAAAATACAGCGTACCGATGAATCCGGATTCGCTGAAAGGCTACGAATACAATGATATTTATGTTGTTGACCCACAGAAAAAATTCAAACCGAGGGTTTTTGACCGTGCCTTGTATTTCGAAAAAGGAGATTTATACAACCGAAAAGACCACAATCTTTCTCTTAATCGTTTAATTAGTTTAGGTGTTTTCAAATTTGTAAAAAATGATTTTGTGGTTTCAGATTCACTTAATCATAAATTTGATGCCTATTATATTTTAACACCAAGAGAACTTCAGTCATTACGTTTGGAAGCTTTGGGAAGAACCAATTCTGCCAATTATGCCGGAAGCGAATTGAATTTAAACTGGACGCAAAGAAATTTCTTTCACGGAGCAGAGCAGTTTAAAGCTTCTGTTTATGGAGCATTCGATGTGCAGATCGGTGGACCTGCCGATGCGGAAAACATTTTTAGAGCCGGAGCCAATGCGCAGCTTTCGATTCCGAGAATTGTAGCGCCGTTCCGTTTTAATTCTTCAAGCGCTTTTGTGCCGAGAACAAATATTAAACTCGGTTATGAATTTCAGAACAGAACCACTTTATATACTTTAAATACATTCAATGCATCCTTTGGTTATCAATGGAAAGAAAATGTGAGAAAAGAGCACGAGCTGAATGTGATTGATGTTTCATTAATTGATCCAGCAAATGTAACACCTAAATTTACAGCATTAGCAAAAGAAAACCCTTACCTTAAAAGGATTACAGAACAACAATTGATCTTTGGACCAACTTATTCCTACACCTACTCTACCACCATGCTTCCAAGAAAAAATACATTCTATTATAAAGGAATGCTGGATTTGGCAGGAAATATCACAGGTTTAGTTACAGGAGCCAATGCAAAAGAAGGAAAAGAAAAGACCATTTTCGGAGTTCCGTTCAGTCAGTACGCAAAAATTGAAAATGATGTGAGATTCTACCACAAATTTACTGAGAAAACATCTTTGGCAACCCGATTAATTGCCGGAGTCGCTTTACCTTACGGAAATTCAGAACATATACCGTTCTCAAGACAGTTTTTCGTAGGGGGAAGTAACAGTATCAGAGCATTCCGCGCAAGAACTTTGGGGCCTGGAAGTTATGATCCAAGAACTGATACTTCAACAAGAGCAATTTTTGATCAAGCGGGAGACGTAAAACTTGAAATGAATGCTGAGTACAGAGCCAATTTATTTAAGTTTTTAAATGTTGCCGCTTTTGTGGATGCAGGAAATATCTGGCTGATCAATGATGAATTTAAAGCAAATGGCGAACTGGAAAGACCAGGCGGGAAATTCTCCAAAGAATTTATAAGCGAAATCGCCGTTGGAGCCGGAGTTGGTTTACGATTAGATTTCTCAATTTTAATTTTAAGACTCGATTTGGCAATGCCATTAAGAGTTCCTTACTATGAAAAAGGCGACCGATGGGCATTTGACAGGATCAATTTCGGAGATTCGAGCTGGAGAAGAGACAATCTGATCTTGAATATTGCAATCGGATATCCGTTTTAGATAGCCTTTGGTAATTGACTTTTTGCCTATGCCGAAAATCAAAACAATATTATCAACATCAATAGGAACGGGCTTTAGCCCGTTTTTATTTTAATAAAACTCATACGGCTTTAGCCAAAACATAATTCTGGTTATCTTTTAAGTAAAAATTAAAAAAATTACTTGATTTTGTATTCTCAAATTTACTTTAAGGAATAATCTTTGTGTTAAAATCCTAGAAACAATAATATTTCTTCATTTCATATTGAAGAAATATAATAATTGAACCAAATCACTCACATTAATATTTCTACCATGCTAAAAGAACTAAAATTTTTCTGGGAGACCGTCAAAGAAACCTTTACTGAATGGAATAATTCTTCCGCCTCCAATGATTCTGCAAGTCTTGCGTATTACGCCATTTTTTCAATTCCGGGTTTGCTCATCATCATCATCTGGATTGCCGGATATTTTTTTGGTGAAGAAGCCATTCGAGGACAAATCAGCACCCAGATTATCGGATTGATGGGACATGACGTTGCCAAAAGTATTCAGGATATGATTGCCGGTGCATTGATTGATAAAGAAAATATTTTTATGAAAATTGTTGGGGTCGGTTCATTGGTATACGGTTCCACTACTTTGTTCTTCCAGTTACAAAAATCTTTGAATAATCTTTGGGAAGTGGAAGCTGCTCCCAAAAAAAGCATTGGTGAAATTTCTTTTAGATCGCGCTAATTCTTTAGGAATGATCCTTATTTTAGGGTTTTTACTGATGATTACCATGGTTTTGTCTTCCCTGATCAGCCTCTTTAATAATTTCATCACCACCTATTTTGGGTTGGAAACCTATCTAATTGTTGAAATCATCAATTTTGCTGTTGGCTTTGCCGTCGTTGTAGTATTGTTTGCATTAATGTTTAAAGTACTTCCTGATGCGGAAATCAGCTGGAGATCCGTTTGGAAAGGTGCAATTCTTACGGCTTTTCTTTTTACTTTAGGTAAATTTTTGCTGAGCCTTTACTTTAATCAGTTTAAACCAACCTCAGCGTTCGGAACTGCCGGAACCGTGATTTTAATTATGATGTGGATCAATTATTCGTGCATGCTGATCTTTTTCGGAGCTGAGTTTACCAAAGTGTACACCTATAAAAAAGGATATAGGATTGTTCCTTCAAAACACGCAAAATGGAGCAGTGCAAAATTGTATAGAGAAAGCCAGGTGCAAAGCGAAGCGCCTAAAGTTTAAAATAAAATCCTCCCGAATTATCAGGAGGATTATTTTTTACATTCTGTTTACTGTTCCTATTCCCAGTAAGCTTAATGATTTTTGTATTGTTCTTGCCGTGAGATTTGATAAATTCAAACGGAACTGTTTCAAATTTTCATCCTCAAGTTTTAAAATAATATTGCTTTGATAAAACGAATTGTAAGATTTCACCAAATCGTAAAGATAATTAGCAACCAAAGCAGGGCTCAATAATTCAGCAGCTTTTTCCACTATACCTTTATAATTAGATAAAAGCATAATCAGTTCTTTTTCATAATGATTTAATTCAACCTCAGCAATTTCTCTATTCATATAATTTGCTTTGATCAATAAAGATTGGATACGAGCATAAGTATATAAAATAAATGGTCCTGTATTTCCAGAAAATTCTACACTTTCTTCTGGATTAAATAACATTTTCTTCTTAGGATCAACCTTTAGCATAAAATATTTCAATGCAGCCTGACCAATAATTTCATAAGAAGCTTCTTTTGCATCATCAGAAAGACCTTCAAGTTTTCCTAATTCAACTGTTATTTCTTTTGCTGTTTCATACATTTCCTGCATCAGATCATCTGCATCTACAACTGTTCCTTCACGAGATTTCATTTTTCCGTTTGGAAGCTCAACCATTCCATATGATAAATGATACAACTGATTCGCCCATTCATAACCTAACTTTCCTAAAATTTTAAATAAAACCTGAAAGTGATAATCCTGTTCGTTTCCTACTGTGTAGATTAACTTCTGAATATTATTTTCTTTAAAACGCTCTACCGCCGTTCCCAAATCCTGAGTCATATATACAGAAGTTCCATCTGAACGAAGCAATAATTTTTGGTCTAAACCTTCCTCCGTCAGATCACACCACACCGAACCATCTTCTTTCTGGTACAAAACGCCTTTATCCAAACCTTCCTGAATAAGGTCTTTACCTAAAATATAGGTATTGCTCTCATATTGAACCTGATCGAAATTCACTCCCAATCTGTTATAGGTTTGATTGAAACCATCATACACCCAAGAATTCATCTCAGCCCAGAGATTTCTTACTTTTTCGTCTCCGTTTTCCCAATCCAAAAGCATTTGCTGAGCCTCTTTCATTGAAGGCGCATCTTTTTTAGCCTGATCTTCAGAAATTCCCTGCTCCATTAAAGCTGCAATCTCTTTTTTGTATTCCTGATCGAATTTTACGTAATAATTCCCTACAAACTTATCACCCTTGATTTGATTCGTTTCCGGAGTTTCGCCTTTACCAAATTTCTCCCAAGCCAACATCGACTTGCAAATGTGAATTCCTCTGTCATTAATAATCTGAGCTTTCACGACATCATATCCTGCTTCTTCAAGAATCTGAGACACAGAAAAACCTAGTAGATTATTTCTGATG
>Ga0256908_1000925_pt1 | contig 10300 bp, 10 predicted proteins | sample MC6MC0761MT_FD_186331 | JGI IMG/M metagenome (GOLD analysis project Ga0256908, IMG submission 186331) | Metatranscriptome of enriched soil aggregate microbial communities from Iowa State University, Ames, United States - MC6-MC0761-MT... | ecosystem: Environmental > Terrestrial > Soil >... | reverse complement strand
GCCATCGTAGCCAGCCAGGCAATGACGGCAGCGACAACGGCGATAAGCAGCAGGACGACGGGGCGCATTGCTTTCATGGCTACTCCAACGCGCCCGTGGCGGGCACGCCGGCGACGTCGCCGAAACCGTCAAACCGACGGATGTCCGGCATGTCGGCCGCGACGGCAGCCAGTTCAGCCACGCTCTTGCCGTTCAACCGGGCGTGGGGTTCCAGCAGGGACCACGGGTACAGCACGAAAGCACGCTCGGCTGCCCGCGGATGCGGGATGGTGAGGATGGGATCTTCGCTGACAAGGTCGCCGAAGACAATGATGTCCACGTCAAGGGTCCTGGGACCCCAACGCACTTCGCGGACACGGTGATGCTTCTGTTCCACGTCATGGCAATGCTTCAGGAGCTCCAACGGCGTGAGCGTCGTTTCGACCGCCATGACCATGTTCAGGAAATCGGGTTGGCCTTCCGGTCCGCCAACAGCCTTGGTCTGGACTACCGGGGACACCCCAAGCAACCTGACCTCGGGAGGATCCACGAGATCCGCCACTGCGGTGGAGAGTGTGTCGTTCCGCTCGCCCAGATTGCTGCCCAGCGCCAGGATGGCCTTGATGTAGACAGACGTCATGATCGCTCCCTGTGGACGCTGACAGTGACGTCACCAAAAGGCACCTCGATAGGCGCCTTGGGCTTGTGGACGGTGACATCGACGGCCGCAACGGCGTAGTTCGCCAGGATGCCCTCGGCGATCCTGACGGCCAAGGCCTCGATCAGGTTCAGCGGTTCACCCTCGATGTGCTTGGTGATCAGCTCGGCAACTTCGCCGTAATGCGCCGTGTACTGCAGGTCATCAGTCTCGGCGGCCTTGGTGAAATCCGTGTGCAGGACTGCGTCCACCACGAAAGGCTGGCCGTCACGGCGCTCGAAATCGAACACCCCGTGATAACCGACGGCGGTGACGCCGGTCAGCGTGATCCTGTCCACAGCATTTTCCAATCAGCGGGCGATACGGGCGGCGACCTTGACGGCGTCAAGGCTGGGACCGACGTCGTGAACGCGGACAGCCCAGGCGCCCTTGGTGGCGCTCAAAGCGGTGATGGCCGCCGTAGCGGCGTCACGTTCAAGAGGCGCAGCCGACTTGCCGGAAACAGTCAGGAGCGAACCGAGGAACCGCTTGCGGGAAGCAGCCACCATCACCTTGTGGCCGAGGCCGAAAAGCTTGTCGAGGTTCTTGAGGATCTCCCAGTTCTGGTCCTCGTTCTTGGAAAAACCAACGCCCGGATCGATGATGATCTGCTCCGGGGCAACGCCCGCTGCGTACAGCTTGTCGCGGACGCCGCTGAGCTCCGCCACGACATCGTCAACGACGTTGTCATAGTCCGTGAGGCTGTCCATGGTCAGGGCATCCCCACGGCGGTGCGTGAGGATGTAGGGAACCTTGGTGCGGGCCACGAGTTCGGGCATGTCCGGCTCGATGGTCAGGCCGGAAACGTCGTTGATGATCGCAGCGCCTGCCTCCACGGCTGCCGCGGCAGTGGACGTGTGCATCGTGTCGATGCTGACCAGCGCGCCAGCTTTGACCAGCGCCTCAATGACCGGGATAACGCGGCGCTGTTCCTCTTCGGGAGAAACCGGTTCCGCACCGGAGCGCGTCGATTCGCCTCCGACGTCGATGATGTCCGCACCCGCGTAGAACATACGCAAACCGAGGGCAATAGCCGTATCCGGCGTCCGGTGGGTGCCGCCGTCGCTGAAGGAATCCGGGGTGACGTTCAGGATTCCCATGACGAGCGTGCGGTCCGTTGGCAGGTCCTCGAACCTGGCCGCGGGCCGCGGCTTACGGAGAACCGGCAGCGGGCTTGTGGCCGGGCCGGTTCCGGGTGCTGCAGCGAGGGAGTCCATAATGCTTACCTTCCGAGTATGAGGCTCATGGCCTCGGCGCGGGTGGCCGGGTCATGGAGCTGACCGCGCACCGCGCTGGTGACGGTCTTCGCGCCGGGCTTGCGAATGCCGCGCATGGACATGCACATATGCTCGCATTCGACGACGACAATCGCCCCGCGCGGGTTCAGGTGGGTTACAAGGGCCTCAACGATCTGCGTAGTGAGCCGCTCCTGCACCTGGGGCCGGCGGGCATAGATATCCACCAGCCGCGCCAACTTGCTAAGCCCAGTGACCTTGCCGTCATGTGACGGAATATAACCGACATGCGCGACGCCGTGGAAAGGCACCAGATGGTGTTCGCACGTCGAGTAGAAGGGAATGTCCTTGACGAGGACAAGCTCCTCATGGTCGAGGTCGAAGGTAGTGGACAGCACCTCTTCCGGGTGCTGGTGAAGGCCCGCGAAGACCTCGGCGTAGGCCTTGGCCACGCGCTTTGGCGTGTCCTGGAGACCCCCACGCTCGGGATCTTCCCCAATTGCAAGGAGAATCTCGCGAACCGCCGCTTCAATGCGCGGGCGATCCACTTTATGGCCGTGCTTGGAGCCCGCGGCAGAACCGTGGGCGGCGGCGAGGTCGTCGTCGTCGAAATGAGTCACAGCAGAAAGCTTAGCCGTGATGAGGGTTGTCAGGGCCGCCGTTGGGATTCGGCGCTTCAAAGGACTCCTGGCTGCTGACGCCCTGGGCGTGCGGGGCCACGACATCCAACGGCTCGTCCAGGCGGGCCTTCTTGGCTTCTTCCTGGGCCTCACGTTCCGCCTTCTCGGCACGGCTTTCGACCGGCGGGATCGACTGGACCGGGCGGGATTCCTTGGAAAGCCAGATCTCGCGGAAATCGCGTTTCCGGATGTCGTGGAAGATCTCCGCGATCTCAGCCTGGTTCAGGGTTTCCCGTTCCAGCAGTTCCAGCGCCAGGCGATCCAGGACGTCGCGGTTTTCGGTGAGGATGGCGTAGGCCTCGTCGTGTGCCTGGTCGATCAGGCGACGAACTTCCTCATCCACCACGTAGGCGATCTGGTCCGAGAAGTTGCGCTCCTGTGCGGCATCGCGTCCGAGGAACGGCTCGCCGCCACCCTGGCCCAGCTTCACGGCACCAACGCGTTCGCTCATGCCGTACTGCGTGACCATCTTCCGGGCCGTGGACGTGGCCTTCTCAATGTCGTTGGAAGCACCAGTGGAGGGGTCGTGGAACACGATTTCCTCAGCAACACGGCCGCCCATGGCGTAGGCCATCTGGTCCAGCAGTTCGTTGCGGGTAACCGAGTACTTGTCGTCCTCGGGGATGACCATGGTGTAGCCGAGGGCGCGGCCACGGGGAAGGATGGTGATCTTGGTGACCGGGGCCGAGTTGCGCAATGCCGCAGCAACCAGCGCGTGGCCACCCTCGTGGTAAGCGGTGATCTTGCGCTCAAGTTCCTTCATGACACGGCTGCGCTTCTGCGGGCCGGCCATGACGCGGTCGATTGCCTCGTCCAGAGCACGGTCGTCGATCAGGTTGGCGTTGGAACGCGCGGTCAGCAGTGCGGCCTCGTTGAGTACGTTGGCCAGGTCAGCACCGGTGTAGCCGGGGGTTTTCTTGGCAACAGCTTTCAGGTCGATGCCCTGAGCCATGGGCTTGCCCTTGGCGTGGACGTTCAGGATCTGCTCGCGGCCGATCATGTCCGGGGCTTCCACGGTGATTTGTCGGTCGAAACGGCCCGGGCGCAGCAAGGCCGGGTCCAGGACGTCCGGACGGTTGGTGGCTGCGATGAGGATGACGTTGGTCTTGACGTCGAAGCCGTCCATCTCCACGAGGAGCTGGTTGAGCGTCTGCTCGCGCTCGTCATTACCGCCGCCGATGCCGGCGCCACGGTGGCGGCCCACAGCGTCGATTTCATCGACGAAGATGATGGCCGGAGAGCTTGCCTTGGCCTGCTCGAAAAGGTCGCGGACACGGGAAGCACCGACGCCGACGAACATTTCAACGAAGTCCGAGCCGGAAATGGAGAAGAAGGGAACACCGGCTTCACCAGCGACAGCACGAGCCAGCAGGGTCTTGCCTGTACCTGGAGGGCCGTAGAGCAGCACACCCTTGGGGATCTTGGCGCCTACCGCCTGGAACTTAGCGGGCTCCTGGAGGAATTCCTTGATTTCCTGGAGCTCTTCCACGGCCTCGTCAGCACCGGCGACGTCGGAGAAAGTCACCTGCGGCATGTCCTTGTTGACCAGTTTGGCCTTGGACTTGCCGAACTGCATCACCTTGGAACCGCCGCCCTGCATGCGAGAAAGCAGGAACCAGAACAGGACACCCAGCAGCAGCACCGGGATGAGAAGCGAGAAAAGCCCGGAGAACCAATTGTTCTCGACCGGCTGGTCCGTGAAGCCCTTATCCGGGTTGGCGTTGGTGACAGCCTTCACCACATCAGGACCGCGATCCGTGACGTAGAAGAACTGGACGTTCTTGCCCTTGTCCTGGCCATCGAGGTTCAGGTTGTCCTTGAGTACCAGGTCAACACGATTCTCGGCGTCGAAAATCTTGGCCTGCTCAACCTTCCCGTTCTGGGAAAGGAGCTCAAGGCCTTCCTTGGTGTCAATGCGCGTGGAACCGCCCGGAGCAAGTGTCGCGAATGCCACCAGGAGCAAGCCTACGACGACAACAATCCAGATGCCCGGGCCCTTGAAGAAACTCTTAGCTTTCATCTGATCGGGGTTTTGCCCCGTCCCTCCTGGTAGTGCTGCAAGGCGCAACTTCTGCGCGCGAGTGGTGCTGCTTCAGTTTCAAGCTATACACCGTTCCCAGTAATTCACGCACCGGAAAGTCCAAAAGTTCCCTCTGGGCGTACATAGGATACTCGTGTCCTGTGCGACATGACAGAGTTTGCTGCTTACCAAACACGGGGGTGACCGGGGACCTAACCGTTGACGGCGGCCACCGGCAGGACCAGCAAGTAGCCTGCGGGCAACTGATTGCTCCACCGCCGCGGCTCGCGGACCACGAATTGGGTGGCCAACTGCCCGGGAGTGATCAGGCTGTTGGGTTCCGGCGATGGCCCCCACTGGCCACTCCCGTACGGATACAACGGATCCAGGACACGAACACCCGTGACGGAGAAGTCCGCGAATACCCGAGGATCCCCCACGGATTCGAACCCACTCATCACCCAGGCATGACGGCCACTCCACATCACCAAGCCCACGGGTCGACCGGTTTCGGTGATCGCCCGCGCCGCAGTCCGGAGTGCGTCGTCGTAATTGGCGACGCTCACTACTTTGTAGGGACCCATTCCAACCTCGGTGAGTACCAGCGCCCAGCCGAAGGGGTTTGCGCCGTTGAACGAATCCGATGACCTAGCCCTGGCCATTTCCCACAACTCGCCTTGCTGCGCAGAAGCGGCCCAGGTTCCACCACCGGTGTCGTCCACCAGGTTGTGGGCCATCTGGATGCTCGCGGCAACGCACCAGTCAAACGTGTATTGCGGCACAAAGTCGCCCTCGCGGAACAGGTTCAGCGCGAACGGCTGAGGCACCGGCGGCGGGGCCGAGACAGCGGCCGGGGTTGTGGGCGCGGCCTGCGGCGGGGTGGTGGGCTGCGAATCGCCCGCGAGTGGCGACGACGGTGTCGGCGCGGCCTCCGGCGGGGTTACTGTGATGGATGCCTGCGGCTGGGCGGAGACGATTTCCCCGGCACCGGAAGAAGGAGTGCATCCCGTAAGGACGGTCGCCACGACGACGAGCCAAAGGAATGGACGGGCGGGGGCACCGGTCATAGTCCAGTTTAGCTCCGGGTAGGGCCGCGATTCGAGGCCGGGGGCGGCCCAACCGAACGCACGTCACCGCAAGCGCACACGGTGCCGCCGGGCGCACCCCTTAAGCGCACACGCCGCACCCCTTCCCGCCCAGCGCACCAGGGGTTGTGGGTGCGGGAAGCGGCAAGTGGTGCGGCGCTGTGAAAGCGGGGTGCGGCGCTGCCTACTCGTAGACGTGCGGAGCCAGGGTGCCGACGAAGTCCAGGTTGCGGTACTTCTCGGCGTAGTCGAGGCCGTAGCCCACGACGAATTCGTTGGGGATGTCGTAGCCGACGTACTTGACGTCGATTTCCACCTTGGCTGCGGTCGGCTTACGGAATGCCGTGCAGATCTCGACGCTGGCCGTGCCACGGGATTCGAGGTTGGACTTGAGCCAGGAAAGGGTCAGGCCGGAATCGATGATGTCCTCGACGATCAGGACATCCTTGCCCATGAGGTCGGTGTCCAGGTCCTTGAGGATCCGGACAACACCTGACGATTGCGTTCCCGAACCGTACGAAGAGACCGCCATCCAGTCCATGCTGACGTGGCTGTGCAGCGCGCGTGCCAGGTCAGCCATGACCATCACCGCACCCTTGAGAACACCGACGACAAGGATGTCGCGGCCCTCGTAGTCCTTGTCGATCTGCGCCGCGAGTTCCGCGATGCGTGTTTGGATCTGCTCTTTGGTGTAAAGAACGTGCTTGAGATCTGCCTGGACGTCGTTTGAATCCACCAATGGCTCCTGTTTTGATGCTCGGGTGCGGCTACTGTTGGGACGGTTTCTGATGCCGGAATACTAGCTTCCCACAGCGCGCGGCATCGCGGGGACCGAGGCCGGTCGAATCCTGGCTTGCGGAGGCGGTCGCGGGCAGCGGCGCAGCAGTCGCCGAACCTGGAAGGTCCCACCGCTGCTGTTCCAGATCGCTGAGGGATAAACGGAATACGCTGACGTGACCGGGGAGTTCCACCGGCCCGGCCGATCCCTGCCGCCGAAGCAGCGCTTCCGCGGCTTGGAGCCTGCCGTAGCCGGGCTGCTGGCCCCCGACGTCGGAGGCAGCCTTCGCAATGACGCGGAACCTCAGGGCCGCGGGCAGCTCCCGGACGGCGTCCTCGGGCAACCAGGCGTCCCCATCCTCGCGCCGGACAAGTGAGAGATAGGTCTCGTTGGCCAGGTCCTCAAGGAAATCGGCGTCCTGCTGAAGGATGGCCGCGGTCCGGGCAAGGGCCTGGGCCACTCCCGGTCCGAGCTTCTCTTCCAGGACAGGCATGACTTCCACCCGGGTCCGGGATCGCGCAAATGCGGGATCGGCGTTGCTCGGATCATGCCAAGGATGCAGTTCTTCGACCTCGCAGATCTCCAACGTCTCTTCGCGCCGAAGACCGAGGAAGGGCCGCAGCAGGCGCCCGCGGGCGGGCCTCATACCTGCCAGGGATCGGGTGCCGGAACCGCGGGCAAGCCCCAGAAGCACCTGTTCGGCTTGGTCGTCCAAGGTGTGGCCCAGGAGGATCGCCTCACAACCAAGGTCATCAGCGGCGGCGTCGAGGGCTGCGTGACGGGCGTCCCGGGCGGCGGCTTCGGGCCCAAACCCGGTGGCAGCAATGTCCACGGTGCGCACTTCCACCGGGGCGAGACCCAACTCACGCAACACCGATGCAGTCCGGGCAGCGACGTCAGCCGAGCCGGGCTGCAGCTGGTGGTCAACCACCACCCCCGCTACTGACACCGGATGCCCATCCACGTGCCCACGCCTGGCAAAGTACGCGGCAACGGCTGCGAGCGCCAATGAATCCGGGCCTCCGCTGCATGCCACAAGCACACGTGACGGATAGCCTGCGGCGGCGAGGGCGTTTTGCAACTGCTTGCGTGCCTTGCCGACGACCGGCGCTAAACGCCCTGGCCGCCGTCGTCCCCTACTCAAAGCCCCATCCGCTCCAGCCACAGTTTGGAGTTATGGATTTCCTCTTCCGTGGGGAGATGCTCGGCGGCGTCCCAAACCTTGTTGAAGCCTTCCATCCCGGCCACGGCAACGACTTCGCGGACGAACTTGGCGCCGTCCGTGTATTGCCGCATCTTGGCGTCCAGGCCGAGGAGGTTGCGGATGAATTTCTCCACCACGCCCCGTTCCTTGCCGCGCTCGTTGAAGCGCTGGCGGATGGTACGCACGGACGGAACGATGCTGGCGTCCACGGCGTCCATCACCACGTTGGCGTGACCCTCAAGGAGGCTCATCACGGCGGTGATGTGGGAGAGGGAGGCCTTTTCCTCGGGGTTCTGGAGCAGGTCCAGGATGGCCCCGCGGCCGGGCACCTTGTCTGAGGGATTGCGGTCGCGCAGGGACTTGGCGATGGCGCCTGCCCGGTCAACCAAGGAATCCATGTTGCCCAGCAGGTTGCCGCTGAGCTTTTCGATCTCGTCCAGCATGTGATGCCGGAGCCACGGCGCGGCGGCAAACTGCACACGGTGGGTTTGCTCATGGAGGCAGACCCAGAGCCGGAAATCGTCGGGGTGGACATTGAGTTCGCGCTCCACGGAGATGATATTGGGCGCCACCAGGAGGAGCCGGCCGCCCGGAGGAACGTTGGCGCCCGGTGCAAGGGCCGCGAAGGGGTCGTACTGTCCCAGGACCTTGCTGGAGAGGAAGGCGAGGACGGCCCCGAGCTGGGTGCCGGTGATGGCACCGCTGGCGGCTGCGGCTGCAGAGGTCATTGCCACGCTGCCGCGGCTTTCCACCATCTTCTGCAGCGCAGGTTGGAGCATCACCGCGAAGCTCTGCGTGTTGGCCTTGGACCAGGAGGCACGGTCCACCACCAGGACATGGGAATCACGCAGGTCCCTCGCGGCATCCAGGCCCGTGATGTCGTGCACGTGGGGGACGGAGATGTCCGCGTTGAACCGCAGGTTATCCACCGCCTTGCCGATCTCCCCTGCGCTGAGCTCAGGACCTGGAGGGGCAAGCCGGGCAGCCGTAGAGGCGGCCAGGTCCCAATTGATCAGGGACGGGGCCCCTGCTGACGAGTCGCGGGCAGATGACACCATACGGACCATCACACCACACGTGACTGGCAATGAGCCGTTAAGTTCGCTGGACGCGGAGCTTCAACTGCGGCAGCCGCACGAGGCCAGACCGGACGCTGCCCGGTCCATGGCCACCTTGTTTCCGGCGGCACCGGGTTCGAGTCCGTTGCCGATGAACGAGAACACCAGCAGCCGGCCATCGGCGTCAACCACATAACCGCTCAGTGCGATCACTGAATTCAACGTCCCGGTCTTGGCACGGACCAGGCCAGCACCTTCGGCCGTGCTGGCATCCACGTACCTGTTATCCAGGGTGCCTGTCAGTCCAGCTACCGGGAAACCGTCCAGTGCCGTGCGGAGGGAAAGGTCCGGGCCGCTGGTGATTGCACGGACAACCTCGACAAACTGCCGGGCGCTGACCTGGTTTTCCAACGCAAGGCCCGATACGTCGGCCAACTGCGTCGAATCCGTGGCGATCCCCAACTCCGCCAGCCTTTGCCGCACGGCCGCAGTGGCGCCGTCGTACGCGGCTTCCTTGCCGGACGCGGCTGCGGTCATCCGGCCCAAGGCTTCGGCGAGGAAGTTATACGAGGTCTCCAGCATGAGGTCGACCTGTTCGCTGACGGTGGCCGACTCAGCTGCGGCCAGCACCTTGGTGGGGAGGCCCTTGCCGCGTTCGACGCCGGGACCCACCGCCACGCCGGCAGCCGCCAACTGCTCGGCGAAGGCCTGGGCGGTGGTGACCGCGGAATCCTGGGGCCTGGGCCCGCTCATCACGGTCGGCGAGTATCGGCCCGAATTCAACGCCAGCGAAAACAGGGGTGCCGTCTCGCCGGCGGCAACGTCGTCAAGGCTCCAGGCCGGATTGAGGGGGGCACCGCTGAACAGGGTGTCGTCCACCTGGACTGTGACTGGCCCTTTGACTCCGGCGGCCGTCAACGCGGTGGCCGTATCTGCGGCCAAGGATGCCAGGCCGGCCCTGCCCATGACGGCGTTGGGATCGGAGGGGGAAGCACCCAGCAGCACGTCCCCTCCCCCCGTCAGTACAACCGTGGAGGGATTGTCGGATCCAAGCACGCGGGTGGCGAAGCGCGTGTCCGGGCCCAGGGCTTTCAGGGCTGCGACGGCGGTCAGCAGCTTCATGTTCGACGCCGGGATCCGGTTGGCTGAGGCGTCGCGGTCAAAGAGGACTTTGCCGGTGGAAGCGTCCATGACCACGCCGCTGATGGTGCCCGCACCGTCCGGTTTCAGCGTGGCATCGAGGAGTGCCGTGACTTCGGCGGATGCCGGAAGCGGGGCGTTTGCGTCGAGGGGAAGGACCCCACTGGCCTTGGAAAGGTGGTCGGGTTCCTGCTGCCAGGCGGGTACTGAGGCTGCTGGTTTGGGCAGTGAAAGCAGCCCGGGCATCATCCCGGCCACCACCACGGCAGCGAGGCACAGCAAAACGGTGGCCAACAGCACCGGCCATTTCAAGCGCCCCCACGCCGTGGATAACCCTGAGCGGGCATCCCCGTTTTTAACGCCCATCATGGAAGTTGCTTGGTCCTGTCAGTCCTGAAATGTCCCCGCCGGTTCAAGAAACCCG
>Ga0256908_1000919_pt1 | contig 10321 bp, 8 predicted proteins | sample MC6MC0761MT_FD_186331 | JGI IMG/M metagenome (GOLD analysis project Ga0256908, IMG submission 186331) | Metatranscriptome of enriched soil aggregate microbial communities from Iowa State University, Ames, United States - MC6-MC0761-MT... | ecosystem: Environmental > Terrestrial > Soil >... | reverse complement strand
TGCATCCCATGGAGCGGGGCGTGTCATGTCGAGATCCGCCTGCAAAAATAATTTGACAAAAAGCGCTATGCTGAAAGATCTGGAAGCACATGGTGTGGAATTGATTGGCGGCGCGTTGGATGAATCACCACGTGCGTATAAAGATATTCATCGGGTGATGAAATTACAGCAGGAGTTGGTAACTGTTCTTGGAACGTTTACTCCGAAGATTGTACGTATGGACAAATAAGGTTATGAAAGAAAGGTATTTACAAATTTCTTCGGGACGAGGTCCTAAGGAATGTAATATGGCCGTTAGGTTAGTAGTCGATAAAATCTCTTTTGAAGGTAGTAGAGTAGGAGTTGAAGTTACGGAAATAGAAACAGAAGAAGTTGATGGACTTCCTTGTTCGTTAATTGTCAGATTGAGAGGAAAAGATATGGATCAATTGATTGATCATTGGATTGGTACAGTCTGTTGGGTGTGTAAAAGCCCTTTTCGTCCTTTACACAAACGGAAGAATTGGTTTGTCGAAGTTAAAACGTATCATCTGTGTGAAAAGGAAAAGGTGTTGGATGTGAAGGATGTATATTTCCAAACGATGCGAAGTAGCGGTGCAGGTGGACAGCATGTCAATAAAGTAAGTTCTGGCATTAGAGCGACGCATGCTCCGACAGGAATAAGTGTTCAGGTGATGGATACGAGATCGCAATTGCAGAATAAAGAAATCGCAATGCTGCGCTTGGTTGCACGTCTGCGGGATTTGGAAAGCGTTGAGTTAAATATGGCCAAAGAGCAAAAATGGAAAAACCAAATCGAGGTGGCGCGGGGACAGGCGAAACGGGTCTTTGTTGGACGTAATTTTGTCGAAAAATAGTATTTCTTGAGCATTGGATCCTAATTGGCAATCCATGAAGTCAATTGGGTTTTGATAGGGGCTTTGAACCATAAGTTCAAGGCCCCTTGAATTTGGGGATATGCTGGTTTTGTTTTTTAGCCGTATTTTCTTCTGTGATTTACCTTTAATGTAGAAAATAATTTGTTTTATTGCATTGATAATTCCTATCTTTAAGAGGAAGGGTCTAAAAATGAGTTCTTCAGACTAAGTAAACTTAAGTAGTCGCTGTAGCCTGCATCTAGAGAAGGCTATAGGGCTTGGAATTTCAAATTCGATATTATGATAAAATCCCCCGGCTTCTTTTTTAAGGAAGCGATCAAGAATGAAAAACCATTACAAATTGTTGGAGCGATTAATGCTAATCATGCGCTTTTGGCTGAACAGGCTGGTTTTAAAGCTATTTATCTTTCTGGAGGCGGTGTTGCAGCAGGTTCACTTGGAATTCCAGATCTTGGGATTACAACACTTCAGGATATTTTGATTGATGTGGATCGCATTACAAATGTGTGTAAACTTCCTTTGCTGGTGGATATTGATACTGGCTTCGGTCCTTCGGCATTCAATGTGGCACGTACAATAAAGTCTTTAATTAAAGTGGGCGCGGCGGCAGTTCACATGGAGGATCAGGTGGGGGCTAAACGTTGTGGTCACCGGCCTGGGAAAGAGCTCGTCTCTCGATCTGAAATGGTTGACCGCCTAAAGGCGGCGGTGGATGCACGAACGGATGAGCATTTTGCCATTGGTGCACGTACGGATGCACTTGCTTCTGAAGGCCTTGAACTTGCTTTGGAAAGAGCGGTGGCTTATAAAGAAGCTGGAGCGGACTTTATTTTTGCTGAAGCGGTACATCATTTGGAGGAATACGTTCAATTTAGTGCGGCAACTGGCCTTCCTATTTTGGCGAATATCACCGAATTTGGACAAACACCGTTGTTTAGCCTGAATGAACTACGTCAAGCCGATGTTTCTATTGTTCTTTATCCACTCTCTGCTTTCCGCGCAGCTAATAAAGCGGCTACAACTGTTTATCGTCACATTCGGGAAGACGGTGGGCAGGTTAATGTGATCGACGACATGCAGACGAGAGAAGAGTTATACAGAAGTATCGATTATTATGCCTATGAAAATCGATTGGATCAATTGTTTAACAAATAATTATATTCAGATGGAAGAGACAAACAGTACAGGTTTTAAGCCCAAAAAAAGTGTAGCACTCTCTGGCGTAGCAGCTGGTAATACGGCTTTGAGCACTGTCGGAAAAAGTGGTAATGATCTGCATTATAGGGGATATGATATTTTAGATCTGGCGCATCAGGCAAGTTTTGAAGAGGTCGCTTATTTACTTATTTATGGAAGTCTACCAACACAGGCTCAGCTCGTCACTTATCAAAGTCAGCTGATCAGTCAACGTGGTCTGCCTATTACCGTTCAACAGGTCCTCAAGCAGTTGCCATCGACGGCACATGCCATGGATGTTTTACGGACTTATGTTTCTTTTTTCGGCAGTGTTTCGCCCGAGAAAGACAGTCATCCCATTGCTGGTGCCCGTGACATTGCAACTCGCCTGATGGCTTCGATGGCCTCAGCACTGTTGTACTGGTATCATTTTAGTCAGCATGGACGTGAGGTGCAGGTAGAGACATCAGATGCAACGTTGGGCGGTCATTTTTTGCATCTGCTACACGGAAAATCGCCATCGTCCTCTTGGGTAAGGGCCATGCAGATTTCACTCAATTTATATGCCGAACATGAGTTTAATGCATCTACATTCACCGCACGGGTAATTGCCGGTACAGGATCAGATATGTATTCCTGCATCGCTGGCGCAATAGGTGCGCTACGTGGACCTAAGCATGGCGGAGCCAATGAGGTCGCTTTCGAAATTCAGAGTCGTTATGCAAATGCTGATGAGGCGGAAGCGGATATCCGGAAGCGATTGGCAAACAAAGAAGTCATTATTGGTTTTGGCCATCCTGTATACACAATCTCGGATCCAAGAAATCAAGTGATAAAACAAGTGGCAAAAGAGCTGTCGGAAGAAGCGGGCGACATGACGCTCTACCTGATCGCTGAGCGGTTAGAAAAAGTCATGTGGGAAGAAAAGAAAATGTTTCCGAACCTGGACTGGTATTCTGCGGTGTCCTATCATATTATGGGCATTCCAACGGAGATGTTTACGCCATTATTTGTTCTCTCGCGTATTACTGGCTGGTCAGCACATGTTTTCGAACAGCGTCAGGATGGAAAAATTATCCGCCCAAGTGCAAACTATGTTGGTCCTGAGGACAGACCGTTTGTACCTCTTTCCGAACGGTAAATTTGGATCGGGAAAAGGCGTTAAAAGGTGCTTTTTGAACAGGGGGCTTTGAGGAAGAATTTAGCGCAGAAAAAAATGAATTATATTAATAAATAGAACGAGAGTCTTATACGAAATACACGAATGAGTTCAGCAATATCAAATGAAAGACCACAACCGGATCAGGTTTTAGTGGACATTGTGGACTATGTCCTAAATTATAAAATTGAGGAAAAGGTCGCTTGGAATACGGCGTTTTACTGCTTTCTTGACACAATAGGCTGCGGCTTGGAAGCATTAACCTATCCTGCCTGTACTAAATTGCTGGGGCCAGTTGTGGCCGGGACCATTGTGCCGAACGGTGCTCGGGTGCCGGGTACAGATTTTCAATTGGATCCCGTTCAGGCAGCATTCAATATCGGCACGATTGTTCGGTGGTTGGATTTTAATGATACCTGGCTCGCAGCAGAATGGGGACATCCATCCGATAATCTAGGGGGAATTTTAGCTGTCGCAGATTGGTTGAGCCGAACCAATATTGCGAACGGGCAAAAACCGCTGAAAGCTAGGACGGTGCTTGAGGCAATGATTATGGCCCATGAGATACAAGGTGTTTTAGCACTTGAAAACTCGTTTAATAAAGTGGGGTTAGACCATGTTATTTTGGTAAAGGTAGCTTCAACAGCGGTCGTAGGTAGGCTCATTGGCCTCACAAGAGAAGAGCTGCTCAACGCGGTTTCTTTGGCTTTTGTTGATGGACAAGCCCTACGGACTTATCGGCATGCGCCAAATACCGGTAGCCGAAAATCTTGGGCAGCCGGCGATGCAACTTCGCGTGCTGTCCGATTGGCCTTGATCGCAAAAACTGGAGAAATGGGCTATCCATCTGTTTTGACAGCACCAATATGGGGATTTTATGATGTGTCTTTTAAGGGGAATCCATTTAAGTTTCAGCGGGGATATGGATCTTATGTGATGGAAAATATTCTCTTCAAAATTTCATTTCCCGCAGAATTCCATGCACAGACAGCTGCCGAAGCGGCTATGCAACTTCATCAACAACTGAAAGAATTTGGAAAAAGCAGTTCAGATATCGCCCGTGTAACCATTCGTACACATGAAGCTGCTATCCGGATTATTGATAAAAAGGGACCTTTACATAACCCTGCAGACCGTGATCATTGTATCCAATACATGGTGGCTGTTCCGTTGATCTTCGGCCGTTTGACGGCTGATGACTATGAAAACCATATCGCTTCGGATCCAAGAATTGATGCACTGCGCGATAAGATCTTCTGCGTGGAAGATGCTCAATTCACCGCTGACTATCACGACCCACAGAAACGTGCCATATCAAATGCTTTGACAATTGAACTGGTTGACGGTACAATATTGCCTGAATTGGTCGTAGAATACCCGATAGGCCATCCTAGACGTAGGGCAGAGGGAATCCCCAAATTAATCGAAAAATACAAAACAAATCTTGCTCGGGTATTTTCTGAAAAACAGCAAAAGGAAATACTTACAGCTACTTTGGACTACGATACTTTTCTCGAACAGGATGTTTCGCAGCTGATGGATTTGTTTGTGCGCTAATGATATAGAGAGCACGGGGTGATCGAACTACTTGTTTTGTCACCCCTGCTTTCGTTTCTATTATAGCGTTAATTACACCGAATATTTTTTTTGAGGTTGCAACCTTTTGTTTTTATGATTACCTGATACTTTAGTGCACTTAAACAGCTTATGTACGCTTCTTTAGAAGAATCTTTAGACGAAAGAACATAGGTTGGCTAATCTATCGCCAATTTGAGTCAAAACCACTATAAAATCTAAAATTCTTTTTTGCCAGTTCTCTTAAAGATTCTGGTATATTCCATTGCTCACCTTTGGCCTGAAAGTCTTCGCATTCAGCAATGAAAGTAGGAAGCGTTGTGCGGTCGATATGTCCAAATACTCCACCTGTATAGGATGCATACCCTACACCTAGAATAGAACCAATATCGCCATCGATGGGTTGGTTGAGTACGCCTTCTGCGAGACATCGATAGCTATCCAATGCCATGACATGCAACAACCGTTTCCGGATAATTGAAGGTGTTACATTTTCTTTTGCGGATGCAATTACAGGGTTTTTCCAAATGGTTTTCTTTTTGGTTTCAATGTCATAATCGTAAAATCCAGCGCCCGATTTTTTTCCTTTTCGTTCCTGATCGACCATTCCTTTGAGGTAGTTGTATGCGCGTTTTTGGCTAGCATGTAGTTGTGGGAGTTGATCATAAACATGGAGCATCAGCTCCAATGAGATTTCGTCTAATACCGCTAAGGGGCCCACGGCAAATCCTGCAGCCATCGCTTCCTCTTCGACAAGTGTCGGTGAGATGCCTTCCAGTACCATTGTAATACCTTCGAGTAAATAATTGAAGAAAATACGCGAGGTGAAAAAGCCCGGGCCATCCTGCACAACTATCGGAATTTTATTGAGGCGTAAAGCTGTGGTAAGTGCTTTCTCTAAGGTTTTTTGCTCGGTTTGTTTACCGCAGATGATTTCGACAAGTGGCATGCGGTCAACAGGGGAAAAGAAATGCATCCCTATAAAATTTTCAGGATCATTGGTTGCTTTAGCGAGCTCAGTAATAGGCAATGAAGTGGTATTTGTAGCGAAAAAGCCATTTTCGTTTAAAGAGGGTAGGCTTTCTTTTGTCACCTCAGCCTTTAGGTGGAAATCTTCAAATACAGCTTCAATAATGCAGTCAGATCCATTAAGGTCATCGACTTGGTCAGTTGGTTTTATGCGTGCAAGCAATTGCTCCCTTTGTGATGGGTTCATAGCCCCTAAAGCCAGTGATTTTTCACAAACCTGGCTAGAATAGGCTTTGCCCCGTTCGGCTTGGGGAAGTGTAACGTCTTTTAAAGTAACTTCGATTCCTGCTCGGGCGGCCTCATAAGCAATCCCTGAGCCCATCATTCCGGCGCCCAGTATGCCTATTTTTTTTAGGCTATAGTCCCCAAGATGTTTTATTCTATTGGATGATTTTGCCAATTGGACACCATAATGAAGTGTACGGACCATGCTGAGTGGTTCGGGGCTATTTAACACTTCCAGGTATAAATTTGCTTCTCTCTCACTAGCTTCAACAGCTGTAGATGACGGTTTTTTTCTTAATAATTCAATAACTGCGTTTGTGCCGGGGTACAAACCGCGTGCTTTTTTTTGGATAGTAAGAATTGCTTCAGGCTTCAGTTCGTCAATTTGTTCCGTGTGATGGCCAGCATTGGTGTTGGGTAGATTAAGTATCCAGTTTATTGCTAATGATTGGCTGTCGCTGGGCTTCTGCGTCAATTCATTGATTAACCCAAGTTTATGTGCTTCTTCACTGCTCAGAAGTTTGCTTTGTGTCAGCAGATTTAGGGCATTTTCAGTACCTATCAATGCTGGTAAATAGATCGTTGTACCAAAAGCTGTAAACAAACCATACTTACTCTCCGGAAAGCCAAACTGAAGTTTTTCGGAGGCGATACGACAATTAGACCATAGCATAGTCGCTAGGGCAATAGCTGTACAATTGTCTGAAATAAGAGATACAATGGGTTTTTTAAACTTTTCCCAATGCAATACTTTTGATGTAAGCTTGTATAAGTCCGAATGTCTTGAGCGGCTTGAAGAAAACTGCTCAAATAATTGCGTATATTCGATTTTTTTGTCTTGAATCGGGCAGCTGTATATGACACCTATGGTATCTTCCCGTTCGAGCATGAACGTAACCAAATCAACAAATTGCGTGAGATAGTCTATAATATCCAACTGCTCGGGAGCTGCTGTCGATATAGGATGGATTGTAATGATGTGATGATTATCCTGTTCTACACGAAAGAGCGTGTGGGTCATATAAGATTTATTTTCATCCATTGTACTTGGTGATAATTTTTAAAAAGCTTTCTATTGTTTGGACTTTCCTGATTGATAAGTCACATGATCTATTGTCATTTTCGCGATAATTTCAAGCATGATTTCTGAGGTTCCCCCGATAATTGTGCCGACACGGACATCGCGATATAAACGTGCGATTTTATAATCTTCTGTAAACCCATAACCACCAAATAATTGGAGACATTGGTTTACGACATTGACGGCGAGCTCACTTGCTTGTAGCTTCGCTATGGAACATTCTTGGACTGCATATTCGTTTTGGTCCTGGAGATCACAACAATGGTAGACAAAGGCTTTCGTGGTAGCGATATCTGCTGCCATTTGTGCGAGTCGGTGCCGTATTGTTTGAAATTCCTGGATTTTTTTTCCAAAGGCTTCACGTTGCGCAATATAATCAAGCGTATACTGAAATGCGGATTCTGCGGTAGCTAGACTATGAATAGCTGCGGTAAGCCTTTCCAATTGAAGTCCATCCATTAAATAGCGAAATCCTTCTCCCTCTATGCCGATGAGATGAGAAATAGGGACTCGTACGTTATTAAACCCTAGCTCGGCAGTGTCAGAGGCGTGCCAGCCTAATTTATTGATTTTGCTTGACGAGACTCCAGTTGCATTTCTGTCAATAAGTAATAAGCTTATACCCTTTGTTCCCTGGTCAGAAGCAGTTTTGACTGCTGTAATGAAGAAATCACCGTAATAACCGTTGGTAATAAATGTTTTAGATCCATTGACAATATAAAAATCGCCATCCCGGACAGCGGTTGTTTTGATTTGCTTTACGTCAGAACCAGCCCCGGGTTCAGTAATAGCAACAGCACTGACCATATCACCGGCAATAACTGGTTTAAGGTAGCGTATTTTCAGATCTTCTGATCCATATTTCAGTAGGTATGGAGCCGACATAAACTGAATGACAAGCGCCGAAATGGTAAATCCTCCAGAAAAACAATAGGATAATTCTTCGCAGAGTATTAAGGGATAATAAAAATCGAGTTCTAGTCCACCATACACTTCTGGGTAATTGAGTCCCATCAATCCCATATCACCCATTTTCTTCCACACATTTCGGTCGATCTCGCCCCGTTTTTCCCAATCATCGACGTAGGGTGTAATTTCTTTTCGAATAAATGCGCGAAGTGTATCGCGAAAAATCTGATGTTCAGCTGTAAACTTGATTGTCTGCATAATCGTTTATCTTGCTTTTGGTTATCTTATGTAAGGCGGTCTTTTGAATGGCCGTCTAGTAGGATGTTATCTAAACGAATTTAACGAAAAGCCTTGGCTTTTTGCAAATTTTTATTCTTTATTTTTCGTTCAATTGGTTAAGTAGGGAAGTTTTTGCGTTATTTTTTTTCTATTTATTCTGTTTTGATGAAAAAAAATAAAACCGACTTGTTGTGGGTTATCTGTTATATTTTTTATCTTTAAGATTAGGAAGGGTTGTTGGGGATATGCTAGCGATAGGCCTTCAAAATTTTAGCAGAACAATTATAAACTTTTTATATCATGTCAAAGAGTGTATTTATCGTTGCAGCGAAACGCACACCAATTGGAAGTTTTGGTGGTGCCTTGTCATCTATTTCGGCGCCAAGTCTTGCGGCCCAGGTTGTTGGGGCTGTAGTGGATGAGGCGGGTATTTCCCGCGATATAGTGGATGAGATTATTATTGGTTCTGTTTTGCAAGCTGATTTGGGACAAGCGCCTGCCCGACAGGTAGCGCGGTTAGCAGGTTTGTCGGATCATACCGCTGCAACTACTCTTAATAAAGTATGTGCTAGTGGAATGAAAGCAATAGCTGTTGCTGCGCAAAGTATTTTATTGGGAGATGCTGATATAGTGATTGCTGGAGGGATGGAGAGCATGAGTAGGGTGCCATATTATACGAATAGTATGCGTTGGGGAGCCAAATTTGGAGACCAGAGTCTGGTTGATGGTTTACAACGTGATGGTTTGAGCGACGCTTATTCGAATGATGCAATGGGAATCTTTGCAGAGTTGTGTGCCGAGAAATATCATATTGGCCGTGAAGAACAGGATGCTTATGCGATAAGTTCCTATAAAAGAAGCCTAGACGCTTGGCAAAAAAATAAGTTTTTAAACGAGGTTCAACCTATAACGATACAAAGTCGTAAAGGAGACGTCGTCGTTTCGCGCGACGAAGAGTTTTCGCAGGTTAATTTTGATAAGATACCCGAGCTTAAGCCTGCCTTTAAAAAAGAGGGGACTGTAACTGCCGCAAATGCATCGACAATAAGTGATGGTGCTGCTGCGGTGCTGCTCATGTCTGGCGAGAAATTGGAAGAACTTGGACTTGTCCCCTTAGCAGAGATTATTGCTTATGCTGATGCTGAACAGGCTCCGGAATGGTTTACGACTACACCGAGTGTAGCCACAGAAAAGGTGTTAAAAAAAGCGGGATTGACACTAGAAGACGTTGATTATTATGAATATAATGAAGCTTTTTCCGTGGTGGCTTTGGTGAATGCACAAATTTTAGGTTTACCCATGAACAAAGTAAATGTTTATGGAGGAGCGGTATCTTTGGGGCACCCATTGGGATGTTCGGGAGCTAGAATTGTTGTAACACTAAGCAGCATCTTAAGACAGGAGGGGGGATCAGTAGGGCTTGCAGCGATATGCAATGGTGGCGGTGGTGCCTCTGCAATGATTATTAAAAAGATTTGATGCTTCTTCCAGATAAGATTGCTTTAATTTTATCTGGAAGAAGCTCACGCTTATTGAATTCGGTTTGAATTCGGGTGTTTTTAACCACATAGCTTCCAGGAAACTTATTTTATTTGCTATACAAGGTCGTACTTCTACTCCTCATATAGACGGCTTGCCTCGACTCCATGGAGCGCCAGTTCTGATTCGATTTCCGTTGGGTTGAGTCGAATGCCTTCTATGGTTAACAGATTATAAATAGAATCCAAGTCGATCTTCCATTCGTGGATGCCATTCAGTTTTTCAACAGCTTGTTTGATTTTGTCTACAAGACTGGGGTGTTGTGCATTAGTTTCGAAAATGAGCTTTTCCATAGTGTTTCATATTAGGCCTGATTAAAAATCAGGCGGGTTTAACCAAAATAGCGTAGACAATCATTTGATCGGCTAATTACAATAGTCTCAATATAAGGATAATAATCTTAAATTAATGCTTTGAAATGACTAAATTGTAATGAAACTGTTAATTTTTGTAATAAATATATAGAAATTT
>Ga0256908_1000918_pt1 | contig 10345 bp, 24 predicted proteins | sample MC6MC0761MT_FD_186331 | JGI IMG/M metagenome (GOLD analysis project Ga0256908, IMG submission 186331) | Metatranscriptome of enriched soil aggregate microbial communities from Iowa State University, Ames, United States - MC6-MC0761-MT... | ecosystem: Environmental > Terrestrial > Soil >... | reverse complement strand
GCGGGTTCTTGCTGTATTGCTTCGTATCTGGGTCCACTTCGTAGCGGTAGTGCCGCAGGCAGTTCAAGCCGTCCGCCGTCTTCTGCTCATCGAACCAGACGTTTGCAAAGATGGTGCGGGCAGCGTCGATGCCGGTGTTCACTGCCACCTTTGGCGTGATACGCACCTTGAACCCCGCCAGGCGCATCTGCTGGGAAATAGTCCGCTCGGATGCCAACAGCTCGTTCTCAGCGTCATGAGGCAACCAGCAATCCCCGTAGACGTACGGCAAGGACTGCAAGTGCTTCATGTAATGGCCGATGGCCTCGCCGGAGTTTTCGTAGTAATCGATCACTCGGAACTCAAACGGCGCTAGCTGCGTGAACCAGATAGCCGTACGGTCAGCGCGCCCCAAGTCCCAGAACGTATGTACGGGCTTGGATGCGTCGTAAGGCACACGAGTGATGCGCCCACCTTCCTCCGCCGCGCGTAGCTCCTTGGCGTAGACAGCCCCGTCCAGTGCTTTCCGCGTGTAGCCCAGCCAGATATGGTTGTAGGCGTCCGGGTCGGTCGCGCGGGAATGCTCCATCTCCGTGCGCAGAGTGTCAGGCAGCCATGGGTTGTCCAGGTAATCCACCTTGACAACCACAGCGTTCGGCGGTGGGTTCTTCACGAAGCGGACGTACGTGTCATCCGTCTCAAGCTCGGGGTTGAACGTCACCCAGATCTCCGATCCCTGCTTGCGAATGGTCGGGATGAGCGTCTCCCACGACCGGCGCGACACCGTGGCGGCTTCTTCCACCCACACAATGTCTACGCCCTCGTGGGACTTGATCTTGTTGATGTTGTTCTTCAGCCCGGCGAATGCAAACTCGGTCCCATTGCGACCGTAGATGCCTGCGTTCTGGATCTCGTAGACCGCCGACAGCCCCATGGCGTCGATCTGGTCGCTCAGCAGCTTGTGCACCGAGTCGCGGATAGAGTCTTGGATCTCCCGGGCGCAGAGAATGCGTAGCGGACGCTCAGCGCCCATCAGCAACAACGCACGAGCTACCGCCCATGACTTGGCGCCACCCCGCCCTCCATGGAAGACTTTGTAGCGCATGGGCTTGAACAGAGCCTGGAACTTCTCCGGGAAGTCGATGTTCATGGCTTCACGAAATTGATGGTCAGCGACACCGCCTGCTCGACTGGCCCACCATTCGGGCCTTGATGCGTCTGCTCTACCTTGTCCGTATAGCCGTGCTTGGTCAGCATCATCTTGGTAATGGCCGGGTTGAACTCCCCTTTGATGCCTCCGCTGACCAATTCCCGCTCTTGACCAAGCTCAATTCGCGTTAAGAGGTAGGAAAACTCTTCCTTCCCAGCCTCTTTGGACCACGCGTGGATGGTGGTGCGGTCGACGTCCAGAATCAGCGCCAACGCAGCAATGGTCGGCACAGGATCGCCGTGCGCGCGGTAGTTCTCGGCGTACTCCCGAGTCTTCTCTAGCACTTCGGGCGTGTACTTGGTGGGGCGGCCTCCTGCCATTACGAACCCCACCAATGCAAGAAGCGCTGCCACAACGTTTCTTTCCAAGGCTCGGGCGTGGCGGACCAATTCATAATTGCTACCCACTGGCGGTAGGCGTACGCAGGCGAATAGGCCCGCCCTATGCAGGTGTGCCCATCCTTTTCAGACTGGCATATCCATTCAGTCTTCGAAAGGCGAATATGTGGCTTTGGCCACTCAGGGGAAACAAGCAACGTATATTGCTGGTGATTGGCAGGCCAGTTAGGGGTGGGTATGTACAGGGTGTCAGCCATTACACCCACTCCGGATGGTCGAGACCGCGGTTGCGCTGCATGTACAACTCCATAGCCAAAGGAGCAAGATGCTTATCGCAGAATTCCTCCAGGCTAAGCTCGCGCCCTTCGAGGGGGATATCAACGCGCCCAAGATCAGGGAAGGCCTCTCTACCCTCGTAGACCCCCACCAGACGGCGGAGCTCCATCATTGCGAGGTCGTTGGTGATATGACAACGCCAATCCATCACACCCTCCGCCCATCAACGACAACGAACGCCGTGTAGCGCGAAGCACGCAGGCGCTGCGACAGATGTGCGACCTGGTGCAGCAGATGCATGATGGCTTGGTTGCGCGCGGAGAGGGTCATTTCTTCCCCAGCACCTTGTTAGCCTTGGCGTCGATCTTTGCCTTGGACGAAGACGACAACTTGCCAGCCTTCTCCATCTGGCTGGCGCGTGCCTTGGCGTTGCGGGCGTGGCTCTTGTCGGGCATGGGGTACTTCTCACTGCCCGGCAGGCCGAACTCTTTCTTGGGCAGCTTGTTGCGCTGCTTGGCAGTGAGTACGGGCATAGTTAAGCGCTCGGTCGGATATCAAACGGAGCGGCCCAGGGGCGAACGTCTTTCGGGCGCTTATCCATCACTTGATCCCGTTACCGCCGACCTTCGGCACGCCATTCAGACGCACAGGCTCAGCCTTCGGGCCAGGAGGCGGGACTTTCTTGAGGGTGTTGGCGGGGGCAGTGCGTGCGTGTTCGGCGCAGCGGGCACCTTCGCTGAAGCTGCCGCCTTTGAGTTGCGATTTCATGCATGATCTCCTAGGGGCGCGGAATGGCCCTTAGTGATTCTGCAAGATGAGCGCGTTCGAAATCTCGACTAAGTTGGAACGGGTCAGTGTCAACCGACTGACGCAATCAGGGATTCGACATAGCCGCGGCAAGTTATCGCGCGCCCCTCCAGTCTCTTCCATCCAGTACGCGATGAATGTCTCGCCGTCCTGATGGCGTGGCTCCGTTCCTCTGCTCCACGCGTAGATAGTGGTCTTGGGGATGCGCAGCTTGACTGATACTTCCGTCAGCCCTATGCCGTGGCGCCGAAGCGCTAGCAGCATCTCGTTCCAGTCAATGGGATTTGCTGTCATGGCGTTCCTCGCACATTGCATAGACCACGTATGGCTTCAGGACTGCGGATTCCAATGCCTCCAGGCAATCCTGCTTTGACCTGGCTGGGATTTCCTGGCGATACAGTGGGATCTCTTGGCCAGTCTTTGTCAGGATGGCGGCGACGATGATTAGGACGTACATCAATACCCCCTCGGATCGCCAAAGATCAGCCATGTCAGGTAGTTCAGCGCTGCACGCTCAGGCGTGGGGCCATCCTCCCAGCCATGGATGGTTTGGCAGCGCCAACCGTTACGAACGCGGTAGATGCGGGGCTTGTTGGTAAGTGTCCGCATGATTACCTCCAAAAAATCGCATAGCCGCACCAGATAAAAAAGACAACGCACACCACAATAAAAATGATGGGGCCAGCAACCGAGGGCCTAACACCGTATGCGCCAAGCAGTAAATGCGAGAACGCCACGTCAGCCTCCATCATTCGGCGCCTTACCTCCTTTTCTCTGAGCAAATACTGCCTCTGCCGCACACGGTCGATGATCTTGCCCATCACTCCTCCATATACCGAAAGTTGCTGACCCTGCTAGACAGCGCGACCGGGCGAGGCATGCCCTTTAGCTTCTCGGCTACCTGGCGCATCTGCATGTTGGGGACGTATGCCCGCACTTGCATGGGCTTGATCTCGCTGGGCTTGGTGGCTTGCTTCATGCTTGCGCTCCTTGCGCTTGAACGGTAAGGGCCACACCGATAGCGGGCCATGCGTGGCTGGACACCCCGTACAAGGGGCCTGGCTGGGCCTTGGTGCCGATCTGAGGGGTCGCTCCACCCCCTGATGCCGGGTAGAGGTCGATAATCGCTTGGCGGACGTTTCCGTCCTTTGCTTTCGTGGTTCCGCATAAGTGCATCTTCACGTCCTTGCGATACACGAGCTTGACCGCCTCAGGGTCGTGCCATGCCTGGACAAAGCGGCCGATCCACAGGCAGGTTTCGAATACTTCCTTGCCTACCGGCATCCCGTAGCTGGCGATCATCTCGATAGCCATGGTCGCGTAGATGCGGCTGGCAACGCGCTCGAGCATTTCGGCGTTTGGCAGAACTCCTGACGACAGCACACGGCCACCCGCAAGCACACACCATCCGGACTGAGTCGGGCCAGGATCGATGGCGAAGGTGCCGACGGTGCGGCCTGGCACGAATTCGGTACCAGCCAAGGGGTCCAGGACTACGTCCATTTGCTTCATGCCTCTCCCCTTAGTACGTCCCAGGAAGCTCGCAGCAAAATGGCGCAGCAATACAAGCCCCCGCATATCCATGCTGCTATCAATGGCCCGAATACGATAAAAGTCGCAATATCTTTCAGGTCCATCACGCCACCTGCGCCCGCAGCACGCGGAAAGGGTCGAACATGCCGGGGATGTAGGATTCACGCAGCTGCTTGATCGTGCTGTACGACTGCGTTTCAGCCTGCCGAACAATCACATCCTGGATGCGGCGCGGTACTGGTGCATCAAGCGCATCCCCCCAAGCATAGACCGGGCTAGGAACGCCAGTCACCGCCGAGCGATGCCATGAAATGATGTGAATCTTGCGTTGCTTATGCAGGGTGTTCGCGGTCTTGCGGGTATGCACAAGGTGCGTCCCGAATTGCGCCGACATCTGCTTGCTTGTCATGTTCCGGCCAGCCCGTAAGGCTTCGCCGATCTTGTCTACGAGTCTGTCCATTTCATGCCCCATTAACGTTGGTAAAGTCGCTCATCAATCAAACCCCTTACGCCGGATAGGCGGCCTGATCTGTTGCTCTGGAACTACCCCGGTGAAGTTCTCAAACCGCATAAACTCGCCCAGGTAGGCCAGATTGATCTTGCCGTTCTTGCCCTGTCGGTTCTTCATCACGTGAAGCTCGGCATAACCCTTCAAGTCGGAGTCCGGGTTTTCTTGCTCATCGCGGTACAGCCCAATCAGTACGTCGCTGTCCTGCTCGATCGATCCGCCGTCACGAAAATCAGACGACTTCGGGCGTGGGTTCAGTCGCTTTTCGATATCCCGGCTGAACTGGCTGAGGGCGATGACGGCGATGTTCAGGGTCTTGGCCAGGGTTTTCAGGCCCTTGGTGATCGCCTCGATTTGCTGGTATCGCTTCTCTTCACCACCTGCCATCAGTTGCAGGTAATCGACGATCAGCAAATCCAAACCATGCCTGCGCTTGACGGAACGGGCCTTGGTGACGATTTCGAGAAGGGAGAGCGCCGGTTGGTCATCCACGAAGAGTTTTGCGCTTGCAGAGCGTTCTACGGCCCTTGTGACGCCTCCCCAATGTTCCTGGGTCATGCGTTTCTCAGCATTCGCCAGAACTGTCGACGGAACTCGGCCCCAATTGGCTACAGCACGCTCGGTCACTTCGGCCTCTGGCATTTCGCCGGACCAGAAGAAAACCGCGTAGCCCTCTTCGGACGCGTTGCAGGCAATCGTCTCGCCTAGCGCGGACTTGCCCATGCCGGGGCGGGCGCCGATAGTGACCAGAGCACCGCGGCGAATTCCCCCGTTCAAGATTTCGTCCAGGTCGTCCAGACCCGTCTTAATCCCAGGGTTCTGGCCTTCGCCGTGGAACCGGTTATCCAGCGCATCCAGGTAGCGCGTCATTGCTTCCTGAATGCTGACCGGCTCACGGCGTACCGTTGTTTCGGCAAGCTTGCCGAATTCGGCCTGAGCAACGTCCAGCAGTTGGGAAGCGGGTTGCTCACCTTCCGCGACCAGGTCGCCGACTTTGGCCGATGCCGCCAGAAGACCGCGCATCAAGGATTTCTCCCGCACGATGTCGGCATAGCGGCTGATGTTTGCAGCGCTGGGGACCGCCATAGCGATTTCGTTCAAGTATTGCAACGAAACGTCGCTACCCGCCTGGCGCAGTGCGTCGGCAACCGTGATGACGTCAGCGGGCTTTGCCTGGGCCAGCAGACGGGTGATCTGCTCGTAGGCAGCACGGTTCTCGCTGCGGTAGAACGCTTCGGCCTTCAGGTCGCCCATGCGGTCGATAGCGCCGTTGTCCAGCAACAGGCCGCCGATTACCGCTTGTTCTGCGTTCAGGTTGTGCGGGGGAACGCGGTATTCGCTCATGCTGCCATGTCCTCGTAACGTCCTTCGCGGATCTTCGTGAAGTTTTCAGCCTTGCAAATCCACTCCAGGCCGGGACAAAACGGCTTGCGTCCAGCGCTGGTGGCTTTCCCGGTCAGGAAGGAGGACGTGGCGATGTACTCGAAAAAGCGTTGCCACCACTCCAGGTTCTGACGCTCCCTGTCCTCTTTCCACCGGGTCCGCAGGTGGTCCTGGCGTGCAGGGGTCCAGTCACGGATTGCAGGCGAGGTAGGCAGAATCTGGTGGTACAGGGCGATGATGTCCTGATGCGGGCAAGGCGGCACGTTGTCAGCTCGGCTGACGACAACCAACCCGTTAGGGTTGGTATTCTTTTTATGTTCTTGTTCTTGCTCCTGTTCTTGCTCTTGGCTTCCAAGGGTCTCCGAAGGGGCTTGCGAGGGGCTTGCCTGGACGCCGTTTGCGCCCCTCATTTTGACCATGTGGTAAGCAGCCCCATATCGCTCGAAGAACCGCACCAAATAAGGGTTTTCGGGCTGTGCGTCATACTCGTTTTGCACTCCCTTGCAACGCTTGTCAGCAGCAGAAAGGGTTGCATCGATCTGGAACTTAGCCATTTCGATGACCCAGACCACCTCGGAAGCCTCGTCATACTCACAAAACCCTGCTTCGGAGGCCCTTTGAAGCCCCTTCAAAGCCCCTTCCATACCTAGGCCAGTCTCGTGCGCGATGTACATCACCGGCAGGTAGTAAAGACCAATCATGTTGGAATGCGAGCAGGTCATCAGGTACAGAGACACCACCTGAGCTTCGGCACCAGCCTTACGCAAACGCTTGCCGGTTTCGCCGATCCAGAATTGGGGGGAGACTTTCCCGTAGTCACGCATTTGCTGCTCTCCACATCGGCTCATAGGCGACCTTGTAGGCTTCCTCGACAGAGGCAGGCCACAGGTCGCGAGAAATCAATTCAGCGCGCGTACGGTCGACGTACTGCACTTCCAACTTACGACGCGTCTCTTTGTTGATACCGCTGCTGTCATGCATGCGGTGGCATCGCGGGCAAGCTGCGAACGTCTGGGAGTCGCAAGCCTTCAATGCCAGGCCCTTGCCGAAATTGGCATGGGCGCATTGAGAGGGAGCACCAGCACCACAGACAACGCAATCCAAGGACGCCACATTGCGGCGGTGCTTCTCGGAGCGCAGGCGCTTGATCTTGAAGAAGTTCATTTCACCCACCCCGGGATATGTGGCTCGTCGGTCCACTGAACGCTGTTCATGGCGCCGAATGCCTGGATGCTTTCGATCAACTCGGCCATGTCCTTGACGCTGATAGTCCGCGTCTGCTGGCCAAGAGAGACAACGCCCTTGCCATCCAAAGACGGCACCAGCTGCATACGGTCGGTCTCGCGCATCCAGGAATCGACCAGCAAGCGCTTCCAGTCTTCAACGCCAAGCTTGCGATTCATCCAAGTCATCTGCGCTGCGATATCCGCGCACATGGCGTGCAACTTGGCGTTCTGGTTCAGGCTGCGATTCGGCTCCTGGATAGCCACGTAGTGACCGTCAGGGGCGTTCAGGACAGCCTGGATCAGCATCTGGCGGGTGGCAGGCGTGACACGGATGCGCGACTTGTTCATGTCACAGATTCCGGTTGTGGTTCTCGATCTCCGACTGGAGATACTTGGCCAACATCGTCTTCATGGCGAAAAGCTCATGACGGCTGATGACGACGGCGTTTGACGGAGACAACTGGAACCCCAGCGCCGCAAGCAATTGGCAGAACTGGTCAAGACCATCCTTAGAGCGGCTGAGAGTGCTTGCGTCCACGTCCATGCAAGCTGCTGCACGGGCCTGGGTGAACTCTGCAAGGCGCCGCAAGATCTCGCCCTGAATTCGTGCGCCGTTCTTGCGTGTGCTTTCCACTTGCTCTGGAGATACTGGTTGGGTGCTCATTTCGATACATCCATGAGGCTAGAAAAATGACTGAAACCGAAACCCTGCTCTCCCAAGCTCAAGACATCGCCCTGCGCGCCTTCGAAGAACCCAGCGAAAGCGCCGTGATGGACATCTTTCGTAGGCTCTGCTGCGAGCAAGACGAAGCTCGTATGAGCCGGGATACCGCTGTTGGGGTTTTTCACTGAATGGGCGCCCAACTCCAGGCGGCTATGCTTCCAGTTCTCACACAGGAAACCGTTACCAAAGGAGCTGGGCATGGACTTGCAAGCACGCGTACACGCACTCGAAATCTTGGTCGAAGTGCTCATAGAGACACTTCCTTTAAAGCAACGGCAGGCCGTCGCTCAGGCGTTTGCAATCCGCTCAGAAATAGTGAGGTCAGCAATGCTGCCGCAAGCGATATCAGAATCGCTGCGAACAGATATCGAGCAACACCTTTCGAGGCTTGGGGCTTCTCTGAACCGGATTGCTGCGCAGGGATAAGGAGCTTTAGCCGCTCCGTTTCCGCTTGGAGCGCTAGCACTCGGTGCTGGCTAGACATTGGCCGTCTCCTTTGCTGGAGCGTCCAAGGCGCGGCGAAGTTTCGGGTTAAGCCGAACCTCCGCTGCAATCACCCGGTCTTCGATGGCACGGGACAACTCATCAGGCCATTGGTTAACGGCCTGGTAGGAAATCCCAATGGCTTTGGCTGCTGCGGAGATAGATCCGCCCAGCTTCTTGATGGCGTCGGCTTTTTTCATGCCCCATTGAATCATGATTCATCCAGAAAAGCAATCATAATTCATCTGCTGGCGGCGAAACTTCAACCATGATTCAGAACTATTCCGAACGGCTTTCTCTCGCCATGCAAAAGCGCGGCGTCAATGTCACGACCCTTTCAAAAGCCTTGGGTCTTACCTACCAAGGAGTGAAGCGTGTGGTCGATGGCCACTCCAAAGCTTTCACGGCTGCGAACAATGAGGCCGCAGCGCGCTATCTGCGTGTTTCCCCAGGCTGGCTCGCTACTGGCCGTGGAGAAATGGAGGATGAAACTGGCGCAACGCCATGGGAATGGCCTTTTGACTGTGTTTCACCACAGCAGTATTCATCCCTATCCCCAAGAGACCGTCGATTGTTAGAGAATGTCGCACTCGCGATGATTGCGGATAACGAAATGTTAGAAACACCGCAACCTGACATCCGAGCGGCTATGGAAAAAGTTACCAACCTCACCGAAGGGGACAAGGATGATGAATTGCGCGGAGTGCGAGCATCAACTGGTAGCAGAGGCCGAAGCTAGCCCCGCCACCGTGACATATCTGAAATGTATGAAATTTGTGCCACGGGGCGCCGCTAACAACCCTCGAATCACGATAGACCTAAGCGTCAAGTCCGGCGTTACTTACACAGTTGAAAACGCCGATCAGCGAGACGCCTACAGACTTTTACAAGGCTGCTGGCTCGCAGCTGGCGAAATGTTTCAATTGCTCAGTCAGAGCCAACCTTATAAATAGGCCGTTATGGAACACATCGACCGGATCTATGACTTTCAAGTTGATCTTCTGGGTAAGCTCACCGAGATTGGCGGTGAGAGCGTGCAAGCCACAGCGGAACTGAATAGCCTCAAAATTGAACTTGAGCGCACCAACTCCTACCTGGCGATGATCGAAGCACATCAAGCCAAGAGCACCGGCACGCTATCTTCTATCGCTCTTGCGTTGTATGTGCTGTTGGCGATAGTCGGCGTCACAGCCTACAAGATTCTTTAGCGTTTCCAATCGCAGGACACGGGACCCTTCTGGGTCTCTTTTTTTGCCGGGTAGTGAATTATGATTGACTTGCGAACTGAATCATGCTTCAATGACTTCACTGCAACCCGAAACGCAGAACGCCTAGGCGGAAGCCAGCTAGTAACGGAGTTGGGTGCGGCAGTACCGCTCTTTAACAACCCGCAAGAGATAAACAAGCCAATGGCGCGAAGGCGCGTATAGGCCCAGGGCTCAATCTCCCACCCCCTGAATGAAGAGTGATAGCCGAAAGGCTGACGGGAGCTACCAGGATCACCGCAACCGCGTGAGCGGCTCGGGCAATGACCTGGTTGAAGAGGCAGCGCACTGCCTGGAGCCGCGATGAGCGGGAGTAGCCAGGCGGTGCGCTGTCCCAGATTCATCTGCCTGCGCCGTGACAGGACGCAGACACGTGAACATAAACCGGCCTGGGAGCAGGCAATAGGGAGCGAGCCTTGAAGCACGAGATAAAGAACAGATATACCGGCGCCGTGCTGTTCACGGCTGACGTACCTGAAGGTACCGAAAGCGGTCTGATTGCTCGCGTGGCGCTGGAGCAAGCAGTGGCGGACGGGGCGAACCTGGGCGGGGCGAACCTGGGCGGGGCGGACCTGCGCGGGGCGGACCTGGGCGGGGGGGACCTGCGCGGGGC
>Ga0256908_1000916_pt1 | contig 10368 bp, 10 predicted proteins | sample MC6MC0761MT_FD_186331 | JGI IMG/M metagenome (GOLD analysis project Ga0256908, IMG submission 186331) | Metatranscriptome of enriched soil aggregate microbial communities from Iowa State University, Ames, United States - MC6-MC0761-MT... | ecosystem: Environmental > Terrestrial > Soil >... | reverse complement strand
CTCGTCAATTGCGGTCACGGCAGCGCCTTTGTCGGAACCTTTGTGGCCGAACTGTTCGAAGCGGGCGCGCCGCGCGTGATAACCGATCCCAATCCGCGAAATGCGCGCGCGATACGTGCCTATGAGAAGGCCGGATTTCGCGCCCTCGACTACCGGAGAACCATCTCCCGTGACGCTCTGTTGATGAGCAACGACGCAGGAAAGCTGTGAGCATGGCTAACGGATTGCCGACTGACGATCTGCAGGCCGCGGTTGATGCCGGCGTCATCGACGCCGCCCAGGCCGAAAAGCTCCGCGCCATGCGCGGCACGTCCACGCCGGTCCTCGGCCCCGATGGCGAACCCGCGATTGCCGGCGAAGAACGCTTTCGTTTCCTGAACGGCTTCAACGACGTCTTCCTGACCATCGGCGTGTTGCTCGTCGCCGGAGCGTTTCTGGCCGCGACTTCGACCAGCTTCTTCGGCCTCGGCTGGGCGGCGACGCTTGCTGTCGGCGCCGGCGTGTTCTGGGTCTTGAGCGAAATCCTGGTGGGCCGGCTGCGCGCCGTGCTGCCCGGCATGGTCCTGTCGCTGCTGTTCGTGGCGTTCGCGGCATCAGCCGTCGCCGTTCAACTCCACTGGGACAATTTTAAACAATCGAACTGGGATGTCGCTTCAGAGCTTGTCTTCTGGCGCAACCCGACGCTCGTCTTCGGTCTTCCGGCTCTGATTGCCTCGCTCGCCTATTACATCCGCTTTCGCTTGCCGTTCGCGCTGGCGCTGATCGCCTGCTTCGGGTACGCCGTCGCCGCCCGCAGCCTGTATGAAATCGGAATCGGCCCGTCGTTGGTCGCGATTGGCTATGGCATCCTCGTTCTGATCGTTGCCCTGATTTACGACTCGCAGGACCCGCGGCGCGTCACGCGACTTTCCGATTGCGCCTTCTGGCTGCACCTCGTCGCCGCCCCGCTGATCGTGTCGCCCGTTCTCATGCTCATCAAGCATTCGACGAACGGGGTCGGCACGTCGGCGATCGTTCTGCTGACGGTTTTTCTCCTTGCGCTGTTCGCGCTCGCCATCGACCGGCGCGCCCTGCTTGTCTCCTCGCTCGCCTCCTTCACAGTCGCCGTCTACGACATCCTGAGTGGCGGCATCCGCTTGCCGGACAGCGGCGGCGCGCCCATCTCCTTCATTATGACGCTCGCCCTCGTCGGCGGTTTCGTCCTCATCCTCGGCGTCTTCTGGCATCCGCTGCGCAATCGCCTGCTGCCGATTCTGCAATCGACCCCACTCGGTCCTTACCTTCCTCAAGCGAGACCATGACCAACTTCTCTCCACGCGAAATCGTCTCCGAACTCGACCGTTACATCGTCGGCCAAGGCGACGCCAAACGCGCCGTCGCCATCGCCTTGCGCAACCGCTGGCGCCGCCTGCAGTTGACCGGCGAATTACGCGACGAAGTCCAGCCGAAGAACATCCTGATGATCGGCCCGACCGGCGTCGGCAAAACCGAAATCTCGCGCCGTCTCGCCAAGCTCGCGGGCGCGCCCTTCCTCAAGGTCGAGGCGACGAAATTCACCGAGGTGGGATACGTCGGCCGCGACGTCGACAGCATCATTCGCGACCTCGTCGAAGTCGGCATCGGCCTCGTCAAGGAGATCAAGCGCCAGGGCGTCCGCGCCAAAGCCGAAAAGGCCGCCGAAGAACGTGTGCTCGATGCCCTCGTCGGTAGCAACTCATCGCCTTCGACCCGCGACAGCTTCCGCAAGAAGCTGCGCAACAATGAATTGAACGACAAGGAAATCGATATCCTCGTCGCCGATACCGCCCCACAGATGCCGATGTTCGATTTGCCGGGCGGCGGCGCGATGTCGACGATCAACATCGGCGAGATGCTCGGCAAGGCGCTCGGCCAGCGCACCAAGCCGCGTCGCGTCACCGTCAAGGACAGCTTCGATATCCTGATCGCCGAAGAAAGCGACAAGCTGATCGACGCCGATCAGATCACCAGCGAGGCCGTCGCATCGGTCGAGAACAACGGCATCGTCTTCCTCGATGAGATCGACAAGATCTGCTCGCGCAGCGATGGCGCGCGCGGTGCCGCCGAGGTTTCGCGCGAAGGCGTACAGCGCGATCTTCTGCCCCTCATCGAGGGAACGACGGTTGCGACGAAGCATGGCGCCGTGAAGACCGACCACATCCTTTTCATTGCGTCCGGCGCGTTTCACGTCTCGAAGCCGTCCGACCTGCTTCCCGAACTGCAAGGCCGCCTGCCGATCCGCGTCGAACTCAACGCCCTGACGCGCGACGACATGAAACGCATCCTGACCGAGCCGCAGGCGAGCCTCATCAAGCAGTACGTGGCGCTGCTGCAAACGGAACACGTCACGCTCGATTTCAAGCCTGACGCCATCGACGCCATCGCCGATGTCGCCGTCGAGGTTAATTCAACGGTCGAGAATATCGGCGCGCGCCGCTTGCAGACCGTGCTCGAACGGGTGCTCGACGATATCTCGTTCGAAGCCTCGGACCGCGACGGCCACACGATCGAGATCGACGGCGCTTACGTGACGCAGCGTGTCGGCAAACTCGCGAAAAACGCCGACCTCAGCCGGTTTATTCTGTAGTTCATCCCCTCTCCCCATGCCCTCCCGCGCATGGGGCGAGGGCCGGGATGACAATTGGGCCCGCTATCCCTCAGCCCCGAACGCCTGTAAAAGAGCCACTTCCGAAGCTCGAAATTCATTTTTTGATTATGACCGCCGCACCGCTGTTAAAGATTGACGCCCCATCTGCCGCCGCCGCGAAACCGTCGCTGGCGGGGTTGACGCGCGATCAGCTGAAGACGGCTCTGGCGACCGCCGGTGTTCCGGAAAAGCAACTGAAGATGCGCGTCGCCCAGCTCTGGAGCTGGATCTACGCCCGCGGCTTGAACAGCTTCGACGACATGACCGATGTCTCGAAGGACCTGCGCCGCCAGCTTGAGGCACACTTCACGCTCGACCGTCCGGAAATTGTTTCCGAGCAAGTCTCCGTCGATGGCACGCGCAAATGGCTATTGCGCTTGCCGAAGCGCGGCCATGAAGCCCGCCCGCCCGAGATCGAAACCGTCTACATCCCCGAAAGCGATCGCGGCACGCTGTGCATCTCAAGCCAGGTCGGCTGCACGCTGACCTGCTCGTTCTGTCATACCGGCACCCAGCGCCTCGTCCGCAACCTCGAAGCCGAGGAAATCGTCGGGCAAATCCTGCTGGCGCGCGATCGCATCGGCGATTGGCCCGGCGCGCAGAGTCCCGAAGACGGACGCCTTCTGCCGACGAGCGAACGCAAGATCACCAACGTCGTGCTGATGGGCATGGGCGAGCCGCTCTACAATTTCGATAACGTCAAGGCGGCGATGGACGTCGCATCCGACGGTGACGGATTGGCTTTGTCGAAGCGGCGCATCACGCTCTCGACCTCGGGCGTCGTACCCGAAATTCCGCGTTGGGGCGAAGAAGCCGACACCATGCTGGCGATTTCGCTGCACGCCACGAACGACGCCTTGCGCGACGAGCTGGTGCCGATCAATCGCAAGTTCCCGATTGCCGAGTTGATGGAGGCGTGCCGCAATTATCCGGGCCTCTCGAACGCTCGCCGCATCACCTTCGAATACGTCATGTTGAAGGGCGTCAACGACAGCCTCGCCGATGCACGCGCCCTCGTGAGGCTGCTGTCCGGCATCCCGGCGAAGATCAATCTCATTCCCTTCAATCCGTGGCCAAACTCGCGCTACGAATGCTCCGATTGGGAAACGATCGAGCGCTTTGCCGAGGTGGTGAACCGTGCCGGATACGCGAGCCCCGTGCGAACGCCGCGCGGCCGGGACATCCTCGCCGCTTGCGGGCAATTGCGCTCGGAAAGCCAGCGCCTCAGCGCCGCCGAGCGCCGCGCTGATGCCGGGAAGGCATAGCCGCCGGCCTCGATCGGTCGGAAGCGGACAATCCGGTTGAGACCCGCCGTCCAAACCCTATAAATTGCAGCGCGAATGCAAACGCGATGTGGGGGACAACGGTTGTGCTGAAGGTCCTGGGAACCTTGGCCCGGGTGGTTTTCGGGTTCGTGCTCGCAAGTATTGCGGCCGGGCTCGTGACGATGCTTTTCGTGAACACGCCGACAGAGGTTCTGGCCCAGCCCGTAACGCGCCTGTCGCGAACCGCCGGCGAAACCTTCGAGCTTGCTCTGTTGACGGCCACGCACGCCGCGATATTCGCGTTTGTCTTCACGCTGATCGCCGCCAGCCTCGGTGAGCTTTTTTCGATCCGCAAACTGCCCTTTTATCTGCTCTGCGGCGTCGTCATCGCGCTGCTCGGCTTCGCGGCCCAGTACATGAGCGAAGTGCCGGGCGAGCCGACGGTCTTTAACAACTATGCCTTGAAGGCGTTTCTAACGACCGGCTTCTTCGCCGGTTTCGTCTATTGGCTAGCGGCCGGACAGTTTGCCGGGCGTGCCCCGTCTGGTCCGGCGCTCGTGCCAGGGTCCGGCCCGCAATCGGAGAGGATCGGCTCTCGTCCGGCCTCAAGCGCAGACGACGATGCAACGACGGCCGCCGCCGGCACGCTCACGGCTGTTGAAACGCCGAGGCCGGTCCATCGCACGATCCTTAACCGGCTGACTTTCAAACGCGCCGCCGACGCCCCTCAACCGGAGGCGGGCGATCCGCTGAAGACTTCGGTTAATGGCAAGTCAAACGCCGCCGACTGAACGAAGTCAGTCAGTAAGCTGCCGATCCTCCCATACCGTATCAGCATTGCTGCGATGCAGCACATCTGTTAGGTTAAATTTTTTCGGGGGACTCCGCCCGTGTTCGATTTTGCACTCCATTTTCGTTGCCTGCAAAAGGCGACAGAGGCCTTTTTTGAGATGAGCCAAGCCTCACTGGCGGCTGGTCTCGCTTGGCAAGAACGTCTCAACAGCGAGTTCGGCCATACCGGTCGCAGCGCGCCGAGTTCTGACGATTGGATGGCGGTCCAGCCCTTTTCGGCGTTCAATATGTGGGTCGGCTACTGGGAAGCCGCGAGCGCGCCCGCTCAACCCGTCCTGCCGCTGCCGGATTTCTGGTCGGCCTGGACTCCGCCCGCTGGAAACCCGTTTCTAGCCAGCCCGTCAGACTGGTCGGCTTTTCCGTTTTGGCAGGCGATGCCGATGCCCTGGAGCTTCTATCAGGCGCCGCTGATGGCCATGATGCTGACGTACGGCGTGCCCTACTCAGTCGCGGCCCCGACCGCACGCGCCAGCACCTGCGCGATGGACGCCGCCGACGCGGCTTGCTCGCAATGGCGCTTAATGTTGGCCAGCACCAATGACAGCAGCCGTACCGAACCCGTCCGACGACGCCGGTCCTCGACCTATCTGCACTGACGTTCGCTTGGCGAAGGCTGCCGCGTTTTCCGAGTGAGAACGCTATAAGTCCGCGTCTGCACGTCTGGCGCCGATGCGGGCCGGTTTACCCCCGGCTACTGCTGTTTCACCGCGGAAGGGCTCGTCGCAACGGCCGACTTTGCTGCGGTTCCCGTTGTGCTGCCTGCCGAAGACTTTGTTGCCCACGGCAGAACTTCCGGCTCCTTTGTTTTCGCGGCTTGATGGCGTTTTTTCGCTTCTTTCTTCAAAACCGCGAAAGACCGGCATCGGGCTTTTGTCGCCTTGGCTTCGCCCTCGGCTGGCGTTCCGACGACCCAGATGCAGGCCGAATTGGTGCCGCAGGCATCCTCAGTCAATCCTTTGCAGGAGGCGGCCGCCTTCTTGGTCTTGGATTTTCCAGGCGCGGAATTCGCGGCATGTGACGGCGTCTTCTTTTTCTTGACGGTCTCCGCCTTCTTTTCCGCTGGCGTCGCCTTTGGTGTCTCGGCGGCGTCCTTAACCTTGGCTTTCGGAGCTTCCGAAGTCACCGGCGCGGCCTCTGCCGGAGCGGCGGCCTGCGTAGGCGGACTTGCTGGCGCTTGTGACGGTTCGGGCTGAGACGCAGGCGCAGCGACCGGTTGCTCTGGAGGCGAAGCGGGAGCTGCCGCGGCGGGCGTCGTGTCCTGCGCCACCGGAACACTCTCCGCGCTCGGAGCGGCTGGAGGGGGCTGTTGTTGCGCTTCCGCTTGCGCGGCGGCGGGCGGATCGGGCGGGATCGTGACCGTAATTTCTTCGGCAGCGAGCGGCCAAGCCAGCGCGCCCGTTGCCAGACACAGCCAGGCTAGCAATTTCATAGAGTTGGCCACGATTCGGTCTCCCCGCCTGAAAAATTCCCGACTCCTTATCATTCTCGATCAAGGCAAAACACGGCAAATGGGCCTGATTGGCCTTTTTTATGTTTATGGAATTGATGCGGTGCAGAAAGGTCAAATGGTTAACGATAAGACAAATGACCCGAAATGCCGCTTTCGATTAGACGATGCGCGTGCCGGTATTGGCGTGCGACGCTGAAGGACGACTCGCCCAATCGAGCGCCTGCTCCAGGCGATCGTCGCCCCAGAAGAGCTCCCCATCGCGAGTGGTAAAGCTCGGCGCGCCGAAGATACGTAATGCCTGCGCCTCCTCGGTATTGCGCTTGAGCGCCGCCTTCACCGTTTCATCTGCACTGAGAGGCCAAAGCGCTGCCGGATCGAGTCCCGAAGCCGTCAGACACTCCGATAAAATCTCATCGTTAGAGATATCCTGCCCACGCCCGAAAGCCGCCTGATACACCGCCCGTGTAAAGGCGGCTTGCGCTCCGAACTTTTGCGCGGCAATGGCCAACCGGGCCGCTTTGAGTCCATTGGCTGGAAACGTCTCGGGCATTTGGAATGGCAATCCGCGCGATGCCGCGATCCGCGAAATATCCCGGACCATATAGCTGCCTTTCGCCGGGTACAGATTAAACGGCGACGTCGTCCAGCCTTGCTTTTTGAAGATCGGCCCGAGCAGAAATGGCCGCCATTCGACCTCGATCTCCGCACGCCGGCTTTCCGCTTCGATCCGCATCGCCGAGAGATACGAGTAAGTCGAAGCAAATTCGTACCAGAAGACGATATTCGCTTTCATGACGCTTTCACCTCGCGCTTCCAACCGTCATTAAGGCATCATAAATCGCTTCGCAGCGGCGTGTCGCGTTGCCGCTTCAGCCGCACTTGCGGGGAGCGCCATCGCCCCTATAGTGCCGCGCGTTTCCTCGCTATTGTCACAACCCTCGAAAGCCATCCGCATGAGCGCCGCGCCCAAGTCCGTGAAAAAAGTCGTCCTCGCCTACTCCGGCGGGCTCGATACGTCGATCATCCTGAAATGGCTGCAGGAGACGTACGGCGCGGAAGTCGTCACCTTCACCGCCGACCTTGGCCAGGGCGAGGAACTGGAACCGGCGCGCCAGAAGGCGCTGATGCTCGGCATCAAGCCGGAGAACGTCTTCGTCGAAGACCTGCGCGAAGAGTTCGTCCGCGATTTTGTCTTCCCGATGTTCCGTGCCAACGCGGTTTATGAAGGCGTCTACCTGCTCGGCACCTCGATCGCGCGCCCGCTGATCGCTCAAAAGCAGATCGAGATCGCCCGCAAAGTCGGCGCCGACGCCGTTTGTCATGGCGCGACGGGCAAAGGCAACGATCAGGTTCGCTTCGAGCTTGGCTACTATGCGTGCGAGCCGGGAATCAAGATCATCGCACCGTGGCGCGAGTGGAGCTTCAAGGGCCGCGAGGAACTTCTGAAATTCGCCCGCGATCATCAAATCCCCGTCGCCAAGGACAAGGAAGGCGAGTCGCCCTTCTCCGTCGACGCCAACCTTCTGCACTCTTCCTCCGAAGGCAAGGTGCTGGAAGACCCGGCCAAGAAAGCGCCCGAAATCGTCTATCAGCGCACCATTTCGCCGATGGCCGCCCCCGACAAGGTGACGTCGATCAAGATCGGCTTCGAAAAGGGCGACGCCGTCTCGCTCGACGGCAAGAAGCTGTCGCCCGCGACCTTGCTCAAGGCGCTGAACGACCTCGGCCGCGACAACGGCATCGGCCGCCTCGACCTCGTCGAGAACCGCTTCGTCGGCATGAAATCGCGCGGCGTCTACGAGACGCCCGGCGGCACCATCCTGCTTGTCGCCCACCGTGCCATCGAAAGCATCACGCTCGATCGCGGTGCAGCCCACCTCAAGGACGAGATCATGCCGCGCTACGCCGAGCTGATCTACAACGGCTTCTGGTTCGCGCCGGAGCGTGAAATGTTGCAGGCGCTGATCGACAAGAGCCAGGAGCACGTCGAAGGCGAGGTGACGCTCGACCTCTACAAAGGCAACGTCATCGTCACCGGCCGCGAGAGCAGCAAGTCACTCTATTCGCCAACGCTCGTGACCTTCGAGGACGACAAGGGCGCTTACGATCAGAAGGATGCCCAGGGCTTCATCAAGCTCAACGCCCTGCGCCTCAGAACGCTCGGCAAGCGGAACAACCCGTAAGCTGCGGACGAGAGCAACGGCCGCGGCGCGGACGGTCGGGAGCTGGCAGTGATCGTCATTACGCGAAACGGAAAGACAACGGTCCTAACTGGGTGGCGCGAATGGCTGGCGCGTGCCGGCGTTTTCCTCGCCGCGATCCTGCTTCTGGCCCTCGTGGCCTTCGTCATGCTCGGACTTGCGGTAACGATCGGCGCCATCGCGATGATCGTCATTCCGGCGGCCCTCATCGTGGCCTTGCTCGGCTCGCTGTTCGCGCGCCATTAACGAATTGACCGCGCCGTCACGTAGACACGACGCGCGCCGAATAAGCTAACTCTTGACGTCGCGCCTTCCGTCCCCGACATGGCGGTCTCGCGCGGATCGTCCGCGCATTGCCCTTAACGAAGCCACGCAGAGCAATCCATGACGACCACGACAACCGGCACACCGATCATCACCCCTGCCGAATGGGCGCCGCAGAAGGCGATTTGGACGGCATGGCCCGCCAACGCCAAGGAATGGAACGGCGACCTTGACTCACCACGGCGCGACGTTGCCGCCCTTGTCCGCGCGCTCAGCATGGCCGGAAACAAAGTGCGCCTGCTCGCCAACGGCGCCGAAGCGGAAACCTCGGCACGCGCTGCGCTGTCCATCGACGTCGCTGAAGTCATCCCGGCGAAGTACGGCGACATCTGGCTGCGCGATACCGGTCCGATCTTCGCGCGTAGCGAAACGGACCCGATCGCGTTGCGTTTCAAGACCAACAGCTGGGGCGGCAAGTATGATCTGCCGGACGACGCCACGGTCGGCGATGTCGTCGCCAACTTTGCGAAGACGCCGATCCGGCGTTTCGATTTCGTGCTCGAAGGCGGGGCGGTCGATCATGACGGCGAAGGAACGATCCTGACGACGCGGCAAACGCTGCTCAATCCGAACCGCAACGGCTGGACGAAAGAGGCTGCCGAGGCCGCGCTGCGCGAGGCCTTCGGCGCGCGCAAAATCATCTGGATCGATGAAGGCTTGAAGAACGATCACACCGACGGCCACGTCGATAACATTGCGCGTTTCGTAGGTCCGGGCCGCGTCGTCTGTCAGGCCCCCGCCGGACCCGACGATCCTAACGCGGCGACACTCGATGCGATCGCCGACACACTGGCGCGAGCCACGGATGCCGCCGGCCGCACGCTCGAAGTGATCCGCATCCCCGGTGTCGGGCTCTATCACAACGCGCTTGGCGAAATCTCGCCCGCATCCCACATGAACTTCATCATCGCCAATGGCGTTGTCGTCGTACCGATCTACGGCACAGCAACCGAAGCCGATGCCTTGCAGGCTTTGCAGGAAGTCTTTCCGCAGCGCGCCGTCGTCGGCGTATCGTCGCGTGGCCTGCTCGGATGTGGCGACGCCGGGGGCGGATCGTTCCACTGCATCACTCAACAGGAGCCCGCCTGATGTCGAAGTCGAAACGCTCGGTCACGGTCGCCGCCCTGCAGACGTCTTACGGCCACGACCTCCAAGCCAACATCGCGAAAACCGAGGCCCTTGTCCGCGAGGCCGCAAAGAAGGGCGCGCAGATCATTTTGCCGTCGGAACTGTTCCAAGGCATTTATTTCTGCACGCGCCAGGACCCGAAATGGTTCGAGACGGCCCATTCCGTCGATGAGCATCCGTGCGTTCTTGCGCTCAAGAAAGTTGCGAAAGACCTCGGCGTCGTCATTCCGATCTCGTTCTTCGAGAAGGACGGGCCGCGCTATTACAACAGCATCGCAATTGCCGATGCCGACGGGGACATTCTCGGCGTCTATCGCAAAAGCCATATCCCCGATGGCCCGGGCTATCAGGAGAAATACTATTTCCGCCCCGGCGATACCGGATTCAAAACCTGGGCGACGAAGTTCGGACGCATCGGCGTCGGCATTTGCTGGGACCAATGGTATCCGGAATGCGCCCGCGCCATGGTGCTGCAAGGCGCGG
>Ga0256908_1000909_pt1 | contig 10401 bp, 10 predicted proteins | sample MC6MC0761MT_FD_186331 | JGI IMG/M metagenome (GOLD analysis project Ga0256908, IMG submission 186331) | Metatranscriptome of enriched soil aggregate microbial communities from Iowa State University, Ames, United States - MC6-MC0761-MT... | ecosystem: Environmental > Terrestrial > Soil >... | reverse complement strand
CGTCAGCAGATCGCGCACGCGGGGCAGCTTCACCGGGCCGCCGCCCGGGCCGCCGGGGACGACGCCAGGTACGCCACCGCCTGCGCGGTCGATCCCTCCTTGCCGGGGTGGTAGTCCCGCCGGAAGTACGTCGACATACGTCTGCCCAATTCCGTTGCGGTGGGAAGGGTTCCGCGGCGTCCAGCGGCACGGAAGTCGGAGAAGTGCGGACGCCGGCGACTCGGTGCCCAGTTCTGCAGTTCGGGGTCGTTGCGCATCAGGAAGCGGGTGCCGCGTACCCACAGCCACACGATCATCGGCGTCACGATCAGCTGAGTGCGGATCCGCCGCGACTCACGCTTGTCGAAGTAGCGCATGACGTCGTACGCGACGCTGCGGTGCTCCACTTCCTCGGCCCCGTGCCAGCGCAGCAGGTCCAGCATGGTCGGGTGCATCCCGGCGCGGTCGAGACCGTCGGCGTTGAGCACCCAGTCGCCGAGGAACGCGGTGATGTGCTCGACGGCCGCGATGATCGCCAGCCGCTCCACCAGGTGGTTCTGCGCGCGCCTACCGGAGAGCGGCTTGGGGCCGAGCAACTTCCGGAAGGCCCAGTGCATCTGCTCGGTGTACGGAGTGGGATCGAGGCCGTTGGACTTCAGGTGCTCGAGGACGCCGGTGTGGGCACCCGCGTGCATCGCCTCCTGGCCGATGAAGCCGACGACGTCCTCGCGCAGCTTCTCGTCCTCGATCAGCGGCAGCGCCTCCTTGTAGGTGGCGACGAACCACTCCTCCCCCGCCGGCAGCAGCAGATGCAGGACGTTGAGGACGTGCGTGGTGAACGGGTCGCCCGGCATCCAGTGCATCGGCAGGTCCGACCAGTCGAACTCGACGTTCCGGGCCTGCAACAGTATGTGATCCGGTTCGATCCCGGCAGGGGGCGTGGTGGAGGTGACCGACATGACTGCTCCAGCTACTCGTGTAGGCCGGACCCGCCTCGACCGGCGGCGCCGTGACCCAGTTCACTCGACGAAGTAGCCGTAAATGTAACACCCGGTAATAGGTAAATCCAGGGGTCAGCCGTACGTGTCCCGCGGCCCCCGGCCCGAGATGTGTCGTTCGCCCTTTCGCCAGCTGGGCGCGGTGGGACCGGTGATGCGTAGCGACTTCACGACCCCGTGCCCCACCGCGGCCGCGATCTTCGCGAGGATCTGCGCCTGCATCATCCGCAGCTGTGTCGCCCACGCCGTCGACTCCGCCGACACGCTCAGCACGCCCTCGCGCAGACCCGTCGGTTCGGCGTGGGACGCGATGTCCGCGCCCACGACGTCGGCCCAACGCCCCAGCACGGTGCCCTCCGATACCTGCGTCGACCAGCCACGTTGCTTCGACACCGCGCTCACGAGTGCGCCGAACGGTTGCGGATCGCGGTCGTCCGGTCCGGCCCCGGACCAGGACCGTCGGCGCGACCGCAGCGACCGGACGCCACCCCGCGGGGACTTGCGCCCCTGCCCCACGGACTTGCCGTTCGCCTTCGCCGCGGCGCGGGCCTCCTCGAGCGCCCGCCGGGCCAGGTCGATGCCCTTGAGTTCGGGCTGCGGCTCCGGCCGGGATTCGGGTTGTTCGGTGGTCATCGGTCCCCTCCCGTCGTGGTGATGCGGCCGAGTGCGGTGAGCTGCGAGAGCCGCCCCCGCTCGGTGTCGTGTGCCTCGACGCCGAAGCGTGTCGCGGACAGCTCGACCGGCACGTCCTCCGCGACCGCCGCGGTGATGAGGACCTGTTCGGCCTCCGCGGCCACACCCGCAAGGGCGGTCCGGCGCTTGCGGTCCAGCTCGGCGAACACGTCGTCGAGCATCAGCACCGGGTCGCTGCCGTCGTCCCGCAGCAGGAAGAACGCGCCCAATCGCATCGACAACGCGAAGGACCACGATTCACCATGGCTGGCAAAGCCTTTCGCGGGCTGATCGCCGAGGATCAGTTCGAGGTCGTCGCGGTGCGGACCGACCAGGCACACCCCGCGCTCGATCTCTCGCTGCCGCATCTCCGACAGCTCGTTCAGGAAGCTCACCTCGAGCAGCTCGACGTCGTCGGGTGCGGGTTCCCTTGTCGGGTCCAGCAATTCGGGTGGAAGCGAGGTGCCGAGGCTGCTCTTGTATCGCACCGACGCCGGACGTGACTCCGGCGCCAGGGACCGGTACGACTCCACGAGGTGCGGCGCCAGGTCGTGCACCAGCCGCAGCCGCGACGCGAGCAACTGCGCACCGTGTGCGGCGAGGTGACCGTCCCAGATGTCCAGTGTTGCAAGCGCACTCGCACCGTCCGACGACCGCGTGCCGCGCCGGAGCGCGCCGCCGGCGGTCTTGAGCAGTGCGGAGCGCTGCCGCAGGACCTTGTCGTAGTCGGCCCGGACCCCCGCCATCCGCGGCCGCCGCGCCGTGAGCAGTTCGTCGAGGAAACGGCGCCGATCGCCCGGATCTCCGCGCACCAGCGACAGGTCCTCGGGTGCGAACAACACGGTCTGCAGGATCCCGACGATCTCCCGCGGCCGCCGCGCCGGGGACTGATTGATCCTGGCGCGGTTAACCTTTCCGTCGTTGATCTCGATGTCGATGCCCAGCTCTCGACCGTGGTTGGCGACCAACGCGCCCGCGTACGCCTGCGGAGCGCCCGCCCGGATCAGCGGCGCGTCCGTGGACACGCGGTGCGACGACAGCGTCGACAGGTAGCCGAGAGCCTCGAGCAGATTGGTCTTCCCGTGGCCGTTGCGTCCGACGAAGACGGTGCACCCGGGCTCGAGATCGACGGTGACGGCGTCCCACGAGCGGAAGTCGCGGAGAGAGAACTTGCGGACGAACACTAGGTTCCCGACTGTCCGGGCGGCCGGACGGTGCCGGATTGTCCGGCTCGCCGGACGGCATGCCCGCCGAACTGGTTGCGCAGGGCCGAGACGGCCTTCATCGCGGGCGAATCGGCCTGACGCGACGCGAACCGCGCGAACAGCGCCGCGGAGATCACGGGGGCCGGAACCGCATGGTCGAGCGCCTCCTGGACCGTCCACCGTCCCTCACCGGAATCCTCGGTGTAGCCGGAGATCTCGGCGAACTCGGGATCCTCGGCGAGTGCCTTCGCCAGCAACTCGAGCAGCCACGACCGCACGACGGTGCCGTGCGTCCAGGCCTGCAGGACGCCCTGCACGTCGGTGATGAGCGCCTCGGCCTCGAGCAGCTCGTAGCCCTCGGCGTACGCCTGCATCAGCCCGTACTCGACACCGTTGTGCACCATCTTGGCGTAGTGCCCGGCACCGACCGGCCCGGCGTGTACGAAACCACCGGCCCGCGGCCCGTCGGGACGCAGCGCGTCGAAGATCGGCATCGCACGGGCGACGTCGGCGTCCGCGCCACCGACCATCAGTCCGTAGCCCTCCTCGAGCCCCCAGATGCCGCCCGAGACGCCGCAGTCCAGGTAGGCGATGTCGTGCGCGGCGAGGAGATCGGCATGGCCGCGGTCGTCCGTGTAACGGGAGTTGCCGCCGTCGATCACCAGGTCGCCGGGCTCGAGCACGGACGCCAGTTCGGCGATCGTGCTGCGGGTGATCTCACCCGCCGGCACCATCACCCACACGGCCCGGGGCGCCGCCAGCGACGCTGCGAGGTCCGCGAGCGATGCCACGTCGGTGACCTCCGGGCGTGGGTCGAACCCGACCACGTCGTGGCCGCGCTCGCGCAGTCGCGCGCGCATGTTGAAACCCATCTTGCCGAGTCCGACCAGTCCGAGCTGCATCCTGGGATGTCCCTCCGCTAGTTGGTGATTCGAGCTGGGCTCCGTTTCCGAAGGCGCCGGCAGCGGGCGTGGATCAGCCCGGGAGCCGCACCGGCATCAGCAGGTAGATGTAGTCGCTCTCGGGCGCCGCGAAGGTGCCGGACTCGCCGCGCTCGAGTTCTTCCTCGCCGGCCGGACGCAACACCGCGGGACGGCTCGGGGTGGTGAATCCGAACGTGACGCGCTCGGAGTGCAGCGAGTTGAGGCCGTCGATGAGGTAGCCGGGGTTGAACGCGATGACCAGCGGCTCGCCCTGGAAATCGGCCTCGAGGGCCTCCTCGGCCCGGCCGGCGTCGTCGCCACCCGCGGACAGGACCAGGCCCTCGCTGTTGAACTCGAGCCGCACCTGGGCACCGCGCTCGGCGACGAGAGCCACACGCTTGATCGCATCGACGAGCGGGGCGACCGTCACCGTGGCCATCGCCGTGTGCTCGGCCGGCAGCAGCTGGCGGAACTTGGGGAACTCGGCGTCGAGCAGGCGAGTGGTGGTGCGACGGCCGTCGGCGACGATGCCGAGCATGCCCTCGGTGCCGACCGACGCACCGGCTCCGAGCGCCAGCTCGACCGGGGAAAGGGTGTTGCCGCCCAGCGTCTTCGCGGACTCCGACAGCGTGCGGGCGGGCACCAGCACGGCGGCCGTGACGTCACCGGCGGTGGGCATCCACTCGAGCTTGCGGACCGCGAGGCGGAACCGGTCGGTGGCCGCGAGCACGACGTCGGTGCCCTCGATCTCGACGCGGATACCGGTGAGCATCGGCAGGGTGTCGTCCTTGCCGGCCGCGACGGCGACCTGGCTGACGGCTTCGGAGAACAGGTCCACCGGCAGCGAACCCGTCTGCTGCGGCAGCGTCGGCAGCTGCGGGTAGTCCTCGACCGGCATCGTGGGCAGGGAGAACTTGGCGCTACCGCAGGCGATGAGCACCCGGGTGCCGTCCACGGTGACGTCGACGGGCTTGTTGGGCAGCGCGCGGGTGATGTCGGCGAGGAGCTTGCCGGACACCAGGACCTGGCCGGTGGTCGTGACCTCCGCGGAGACCCGGACCTGGGCGGAGACCTCGTAGTCGAAGCCGGAGACCGTCAGTCCCTGCTCGTCCGCACCCAGCAGCACACCGCCGAGGACGGGGACGGGCGGCCGGGACGGCAGGCTGCGCGCGACCCAGGCGACGGAGTCGGCGAAGTCCTCCCGAGCAACGCGAAACTTCATACTTCCAAGCTCCATCGCTCGGGTGTTCCTCTCGGTAGGCGCGGACGGTCGGCGGCCGCAGTGCACACGGCTGCGCTAGCAGTCTGACACAGCGGACAGGGGACACCGTATGCGTTCGGACGCCATGTTGGAAAGCGGACAGACGCGTCTCGAGACACCTCGAGGCGGGGTGTGAACGGGAGGCCCGGGCCGAGATGTTCACAGGTCCTGTTTTAGAAGAACTTCTCTCGAGAAGACTTCAATCACAGTAATAGGCACTGTGGAATCTGTGGATGAACGACCGAAGCCGCTGGTCCCGGTTCCTCGAGGCATGGGGACTTCTCGAGGACGTACTCGAGGATGAATCGAGGGACGTTGTGGACACCTCGAGGATGTCCGGAACTGTCCCACGGTTCTCCACAGCGATTACACCTTATACACATACCTATCCACAGGTGTTAATCCTTTGGGTTTCGTGTCTCGAGTCACCCCTGGAAACACGACATCCGCACGGCGTGAACCGTGCGGATGCGGGGTGTGCGGGGCGACCGGGGGTCAACTCTTGGAGCGCTGCTTGATGCGCGCGGTGAGTTCCTGGACCTGGTCGTACACCTTGCGCCGCTCGGTCATCTCCTTGCGGATCTTCTTGTCCGCGTACATGACGGTGGTGTGGTCCCGGCCGAACGTCTGCCCGATCTTGGGCAGCGACAGGTCCGTCAGCTCGCGGCACAGGTACATCGCGATCTGACGGGCCTGCGCGAGCGGACGGGCCTTTCCGGGGCCGCACAGGTCGTCTATCGACGTGTTGAAGTACTCCGCGGTGACGGCCATGATCGTCGCCGCGTTGATCTCGAGTGCGGCCGAATCGGGCATCAGGTCGCGCAGCACCACCTCGGCGAGCTTGAGGTCGAGCGCCTGGCGGTTCAGCGAGGCGAACGCGGTCACACGGATCAGCGCACCCTCGAGTTCGCGGATGTTGCGTTCGATGCGGCTGGCGATCAACTCGAGGACGTCGTGCGGGACGTCCAGACGATCCATCCGCGCCTTCTTCGACAGAATGGCGATGCGCGTCTCGAGCTCCGGCGGCTGGACGTCGGTGATCAGGCCCCACTCGAAGCGCGTCCGCAGGCGCTCCTCGAGCGTGGCCAACTGCTTGGGCGGGCGGTCCGACGACACCACGATCTGCTTGTTCGCGTTGTGGAGGGTGTTGAAGGTGTGGAAGAACTCTTCCTGGATACCTTCCTTGCCCTCGATGAACTGGATGTCGTCGACGAGCAGGATGTCGGTCTCGCGGTAGCGGCGCTTGAACGCGACCTTGCGGTCGTCACGAAGACTGTTGATGAAGTCGTTCGTGAACTCCTCGGTCGAGACGTACTTGACGCGCATCCCGGGGAACAGTCGCTGCGCGTAGTGGCCGGCCGCGTGCAGCAAATGGGTCTTGCCGAGGCCGGACGCACCCCAGATGAACAGCGGATTGTAGGCCCGCGCGGGGGCCTCGGCGATCGCGACGGCGGCGGCGTGAGCGAAGCGGTTCGACGCGCCGATGACGAACGTGTCGAACGTGTACTTGGCGTTGAGGCTGTTCCCGCCCGACGACGAGGTCGTGGTGCTGGCCGGTGGTTTCGTGAAGTACGACGGCCACGACTCGTGGACGCTCGCGAGCGCCTCCCGGTCGTCGTCGACCTCCTCGTGCTCGGCCAGGTCGGTGGCCACGGACTCGGCCGCGCCCATCGCGAGGTGCCGGCGGCGCACGGGGCCGGCACCGTTGTCGAGATAACTCGAGTCCGCGAAGTCGCGTTCGGTGTCGTCACCTGCCGCGGTGTCGGCGGGTTCGCCGACGCGATCGTCGGACGGGGCCGCGATCCGCACGCCGAGACCCTCGACCTTCTGGCCGAGATGACGGTTGAGGGCCCGCAGGATCGGCTCTCGCAGATCGCGCTCGATCGCTTCCTGGGCCAGGGGCGACGGCACCGACAGCAGCGCGAAACCCTGCGCATACGTCAGGGGCCTGACCAGTGCGAGCCACGCCTTCTGGGCCTTCGTCAGCTTGGGGCTGTCGGTGGCGTCGGAGGTCAGTTCTGCAACGACGTCGCGCCAGACATTCGCCAAGGCGTTCGGATCGTCGTTCACTCTGTGTCCTCCCCATCTGCGGGTCTGCTCGGCAGGTTGCCGTGGTTGTCTGTTGAGCTCCCCCGGGTGAGGCTGAACCCCTGAACTGCTGGGCACCGAATATGCCACCTGATCACTGTTTCCACACAATTATCCACAGATGTGGACAACGCTCGAGTGTGGCCCCGGCGACGGAAAGTGTGTATCCGTGCCGGGTCCTCGAGGCTCTCACCAGGTGGAATGGATTCCGGGGAGGCAGTGCGCCTACCTGCGCGTGCTCGGACTCGGGCCGCGGGCCGGGGTGTTAGATGTCTTACAGTCCTGCTTCTCGAGCATTGCGCGATCGCGCAGCCGGCTCCGTCCGGTTCTCGAGACGTGCGGGCACTTCGACAGAACCATGCACGGACGGTAACAACCGATAGGTCGGTTCACAGCGATTCGATGGATTCGGGCGCCCGAATCTCACACGCGCTGCGCGTCGCGCAAGCCGGCACCGACCCCGGTTTGACCTCGCCTGCGGTGGTCAGTACCCTCGAACAGTCACCCGATGGTGAAGGATGCGCGCTGACTCCAGGTCGGTGCCCCGGATGCCGTGAGTGGCCCCCGGATTTTCCAGTGAAATGTTAGACCGACGCCGACCGGCGTCACCGATCTTCGAGGAGTGTTGACCGTGGCCAAGGGCAAGCGGACGTTCCAGCCGAACAATCGCCGCCGCGCGCGCGTTCACGGCTTCCGTCTTCGTATGCGGACCCGTGCGGGTCGTGCAATCGTTTCGGCGCGTCGCCGTAAGGGCCGCGGCGAGCTCACCGCCTGATTCGATCCTGACTTCAGGAGCTCGGGGTGTTACCTGAGCCGTACCGCCTGCGTCGCCGCGCGGATTTCTCCGCGACGGTGCGCGGCGGGCGTCGTATGGGTAGACGGGATCTGGTCGTCCATGCTCTCGAGCGCGGTGCGACCGACACCCTGGTGAGTTTCGGCGGGCCCCATTTCGGGCTCGTCGTCAGCAAGGCTGTCGGACCGGCGGTGATTCGTCATCGAGTCGCCCGCCGGTTTCGTCATATCTGCGCCGGTCTGGTCGACACGCTCCCCGTCGACACCGACGTGGTGATTCGCGCGTTGCCGGGATCGGCGACCGCAACTTCCCGGGAACTCGACAAACAGCTGCGATCGGTCCTGCGACGGATGGATCTGCTGACTGACGAAGGCAAGCCGGCATGAGTAGCGAACACGATGAGGCGCGGACCGAGCCCGGTCCGCGCTCGTCGTCGTTTCTCGGCACTGTGTGGACCACGCTGCGAAGCTTTCCCGCGCGGGTCCTGATCTTCCTCATCGAGCTGTACCGGACATACGTGTCCCCACTCCGCCTGCCGACCTGTCGGTTCACACCGACGTGCAGCGAGTACGCGGTCGACGCGATGCGAACTCACGGTGCGATCAAAGGCTCGGCACTGACTGTCGTGCGGCTCGCGAAGTGCGCGCCCTGGCACCCTGGTGGATGGGATCCCGTCCCGGAACGACGCGGACGGCACATCCACTATGTGAGCCAGGAATGACGCGTCCCGCTCGCCCGGAACTTGCCCAACTCCACGGCGCGGTGAACGTGGACGAACAGAGGAGTGCTTAGAGTCGTGCTCGACTTCATCTACTATCCGGTGTCTTGGATCCTCTGGGTCTGGCACAAGGTGTTCGGTGCCGTACTCGGCCCGGACAACGGCTTCGCCTGGGCGCTGGCCGTCATGTTCCTCGTCTTCACGCTGCGTGCCATCCTGTACAAGCCGTTCGTGAAGCAGGTGCGCACCACCCGGCAGATGCAGGAGCTGCAGCCGCAGATCAAGGCGCTGCAGAAGAAGTACTCCAAGGACCGCCAGCGCATGGCGCTGGAGATGCAGAAGCTCCAGAAGGAGCACGGCTTCAACCCGGTCATGGGCTGCCTGCCGGTGCTGCTGCAGGCCCCCGTGTTCATCGGCCTGTTCCACGTCCTGCGCTCGTTCAACCGGACCGGCACGGGCATGGGCCAGCTGGGCATGACGCCGGAGCAGAATGCCGCGATCGGCAACTACGCGTTCAGCCCAGACGACGTCCAGTCCTTCCTGAGCGCCCGTCTGTTCGGCGCGCCGATCTCGGCTGCCATCACCACCCCGCAGGCGCAGCTCGAGGCGTTCGGCCTGTACGGCACGGTCCCGACGGTGCTGAACATCGCGGCAGTGGCGATTCCGCTGATGGTCATCGCGTCCGTCGCCACCCACTTCAACTCGCGCGCCTCGGTGGCCCGTCAGAGTGCGGCCGCTGCCGCGAACCCGCAGTCGGCGATCATGAACAAGCTCGCCCTGTGGGTCTTCCCGCTCGGCGTGCTCGTCGGTGGTCCGTTCCTGATGATCGCGATCCTCCTGTACTGGGTCTCGAACAACATCTGGACCTACGCGCAGCAGCACATCGTCTTCCGCCGCATCGATGCCGAGGAAGCAGCCAAGAAGCAGGCCGTGATCGAGCGTCGGGCCGACAACGCGCCCAAGCCCGGAGCGCGCCCCAAGCTCGACAAGAAGAAGACGTCCGCGCAGCAGCCCTCCCCCGTCGTGGACGCGGAGTCCGAGGATGCCGACTCGACGGACGACACGGAGAGCAGTGCGGGCTCGGGTGGAGGTGCGGCCGGTAACCGGCCCAAGCCGAAACCGCGGCCGGCCGCGAACCGTCCCAAGAGCAACAAGCGCAAGCGGCGCTGACCTCGAGAAGAGAGAACGACGATGACCAGTGAGCAGGACATCGCCCGGGAGGGTGAGGACAGGGAGAACACGGACGTGGTAGTCGAGACTCCCGATGTGGCCACCGACGGCGAGGACGACCTGATCGAGGAAGGCGAGATCGCCGGCGACTACCTCGAGCAGCTGCTCGACGTCCTGGACTACGACGGCGACATCGATCTCGACGTCGAGGGCGACCGCGCGATCGTGAGCATCGACGGTGGCGACGATCTGGCGAAGCTCGTCGGCCGCAAGGGCGAGGTCCTGGACGCGCTGCAGGAGCTGACGCGACTCGCTGTGCAGCAGTCCACCGGCGTCCGCAGCCGCCTGATGCTGGACGTCGCGGGATGGCGTGCCGGTCGTCGCGCGGAGCTCTCCGCGCTCGGCAAGGAGGCTGCCGAGCGTGTGCTGGAGACCGGTGAGCGCGAGTCGCTCACCCCGATGACGCCGTTCGAGCGCAAGATCGTCCACGACGCCGTCGCCAAGGTCGACGGTGTGTCGAGTGAGAGCGAGGGCGCCGAGCCCAACCGCCGCGTCGTCGTGCTCAAGGACTGACGCAGCGGGCGCGCACGTACG
>Ga0256908_1000906_pt1 | contig 10417 bp, 6 predicted proteins | sample MC6MC0761MT_FD_186331 | JGI IMG/M metagenome (GOLD analysis project Ga0256908, IMG submission 186331) | Metatranscriptome of enriched soil aggregate microbial communities from Iowa State University, Ames, United States - MC6-MC0761-MT... | ecosystem: Environmental > Terrestrial > Soil >... | reverse complement strand
GAGCGAGATATCCAGAATGGTGTGTCGGCCATTATCGAATTTTTGACTGGTCTACGCAATTTTATGGAGACCGAAGCGATAGTCAAAGCAACGGTCTATGCGACACTGCGTAGCACTATCTGTGCGATATTGAATGAAGCGGTGTTTGAGCCAGTATTTAAAGAACACCGGGATGGGAAAGTAGCTTTTTCAGCGATAGCGGCTTATGATCTGCTTTTTCGAACTAAAATACATGCAAAGATTGAATCTTTGTTGAATCACGTTTATTTACTGGATGTGTATTTGGCGATTGCTGGCATTGCAAGGGAGCGCAATTTTACATTCCCCACTGTACATGCGAAGGGAACCCAGATGCTGAAAGTTGATGGGCTGTACCATCCTGAACTGAAGCAACCTGTAGCCAACGATGTGACCATGGAGGGTACAATGAGCCTGACCTTATTAACAGGTGCGAATATGGCTGGCAAAAGTACCTTTCTGAGGTCCATTGGAACAGCAGTTTATCTGGCACATATGGGTTTTCCAATTGCCGCTAAAACCATGGATTTTTCAGTAATGGACGGATTATATACAACGATCAACTTACCTGATAACTTGGGGATCGGTGCAAGTCATTTCTATGCAGAGGTGCTGCGGGTCAAGAAAATAGCCGGCGAACTGGGCAAAGGCAAATCGTTATTCGTCATTTTTGACGAGCTGTTTCGCGGTACCAATGTAAAAGATGCACATGAAGCAACTGTGGAGGTTGCGGCTGCATTTGCACGAAAGGATACAAGCCGATTTATTATTTCATCACATATTGTGGAGGCTGCCGAGCAATTAAGCCAAGTGAACGGTGTCAATTTCTGGTACCTGCCTACACGGATGGAGGGGACTAAGCCAGTATATACCTATACCTTGGAGTCGGGGGTAACCAATGATCGACATGGAATGCTCATTATTCAAAATGAAGGCATCCTGGATATCCTAAAAAATGGAAAGAAGAAATTGGGAACACCCAAATTGGAAAAAACGATATAACAAGAATGATGAATAAATTTAAAATAGATAAACAAACCCTCGACGAACTTAATTTGTTGGGAAAATTTAGATCGGGTACCATCTACAATTTATTTAATCAGGTACAGACAAGGGGTGGTGAACAGCTGCTGGATGAGATGTTCCATAACCCTTTGACCGATATGCAAGCGATCAATGAACGGAGTGCTGTATTCCAGTTTTTTCAGCAGAAGCATTTTTCATTTGACTTGGACCGTCGGTCGATGGCAACCGTACAAGAATATCTCGACACCACCTCCTTTGGTAGTAAAACATTGGTCTATGGGGCAAACGTATTACACAAACTATTGGCGAGTCTGACCCGTGACGACCGTTATAAAAAGAATGTACAGGGACTACAGGCTGTTATACAGTTGCTGAATACGGTAAAGACAATGCTGCTTGAGCTGAAAGGAGGTGTAGGTCCATTTAAAGAAAGAATCCAGGAGGTGGAGGCGATGTTGGCCAATCCATATCTGGCCAAATTGGCACAGATGGATATCTATCAGGCCTTACCCTTGGGCGTATTGGCCTTTTACGAACATCTGCTTAAGGGTAAGTTAGTCAATAGTTTGGAGTCGTTGCTGCTATTTGTGTATGAAGTGGATGTCTACCAGTCCGTATCAAAAACTGCAGAGGCCAATAATTTTACTTATGCCAAAGCACTGCCTGAAACGGAAAATAGCTTTCGTTGTAAAAATCTGAAACACCCCTGTATCCCTGGTGCAATAGGAAATGATCTGGCATTGCACGAGTCGAGCAATGTCCTGTTTCTTACTGGAGCGAATATGGCAGGGAAATCTACTTGGATGAAATCACTGGGGATAGGACTTTATCTGGCACACATGGGATTTCCGGTGGCTGCGGACAACCTGGAATTTTCAGTGCGGGAAGGATTATATTCATCGATTAATGTGGCGGACAATATCGGACTTGGTTATAGCCATTTCTACGCCGAAGTAATGCGTGTTAAAGAAGCGGCCTTAGCGGCAGCAAGTGGTGCGCGGCTCATGTTGATTTTTGACGAATTATTTAAGGGAACAAATGTGAAGGATGCTTATGATGGTACGCTGGCTGTAACAAGCGAGTTTGCCGAATATGAAGCTTGCTTGTTTGTGGTTTCCACACACATCATCGAAGTGGGTGAAGAACTCCGGTCAGTAGAAAACATACAATTTCGTTATATGCCAACAGTGCTGGAAAATAATATACCACGTTATACTTATCGTTTAGAGGAGGGGATCACAGAAGACCGGCAGGGGATGATGATTATCCGGAATGAACGTATTTTGGAGATGATGGAAACATAAACGGGTTTATTGAATAGATAGGATACAAAAAGATATAATAGATCATTCTGATTTTAATTTTATTTCTATGAATACTTCGTATATTGGTATAGTTAAACCTATGGAAATTATGTATAATTCTTTAGAAGAGAAGGAGAATCAGCATGCTTCCGAAGTACCGGTAATTCTTTCGGAGCAGCTATTGAACAAGTTCTTTGATGAACATTATTCTTTTCTTTGCCAGATTGCTATGAATGTTATTGACGATGTTGAGGCGTCCAAGGATATTGTGCAGAGTTTTTTTCTATATTGTTGGGAAAAGAAATCGGGATTGAAAATTCAGGGAAATTTAAAGTCCTACGCCTATCGTTCGGTTCGAAACTCATCATTAAATTATTTGAAACGCATGACAAAGGTAAATTACGATAGTGAATATATCTTTACTGAAGCCGTAAAGATACCCCAGGATTCGGAAAAGGAACGACATGCTATTGAAGATAGACGCGAGAAGATGTTATGGGATACTATTGCACAAATGCCGGATAAACGAAAAGAGATCTTTTTATTAAGCCAAAGGGAGGGCTTGACTTATATACAGATTGCTAAGAACCTGGATATTTCAGTGAATACTGTGAAAACACATATTAAACTGGCCTATGTTTTTCTTCGATCAGAATGTAAGTGGCTGATGATTGTTATTGGTTGGTTGTTAATCTAAATAGAGAAGATATGAAAGATGATCAAATTGATTGGGAGAAGCTGTTGGCGCAGCTTGATGCCCAGGAGCATCAAAATATTGATGAGTTATCTGAGGAGGAGGAGGACATGCTCTTCTTTACTGAGGAGGTTCGCTTTAAATTGAAGAAAAAACAAGCTAATGAGCAGTTTCCTGTACATGAAGGGCAGCTTGAATTCTCTCGACGTAAGAAACGACACAGACTTTTACAACTGTTGCCTTATGCTGCGGTGCTAATAATGTGCTTGGGGGCAGGTTTATGGATGTTAAACCGAAATGCGATACCTGACGCCCTGCCAAAGGAGTCAGTGTCGGCTAGCATTCAGCCTAAAAAGATTACGTTGCAAAGAGCTGACGGTGAGAAAATTGAAATTGATGCGCAAGATCGGAAACTGGATGAACATGGAAAAACTGTTCTGATCAACAATGGTGAAATAAGCTACTTGGGGCAAAAATCAGACAAAAGATCAACAGCTGAACTTGCCTTAAACCGGCTGGATGTACCTTATGGCCTGCAGACTAAAGTCGTACTGGCAGATGGGACAAAAGTCTTGGTAAATTCGGGAACTTCATTAAGTTATCCGATTGCTTTTTCAAAAGATAAGAGAGAAGTATATGTGGAAGGTGAAGCTTATTTTGATGTGGCTCACGATCCCCAAAAACCTTTTGTGGTACATTGTGGAAAAGTTGGGGTTAAAGTGCTGGGAACAGCCTTTGGGGTTAATACATTTGGCAGTTCTGTGATAACAGCATTGGTAAGGGGAAAAGTGGAACTACAAGCGAATGGTCATTTGCAACAATTAGCACCGGGAAATGTAGGGAAATATAACAGTGATACCGATAAGCTCTATATATCCGATGATGATGTTCGTGATTGGGTGGCCTGGAAGGACCATGTACTATATTTTGATGATATCAATCTAGGAGAGATTACCGAAAGACTAAAAAGGCTGTATGACTATCGTTTTATATTTGATGATGCTGAACTAAAGGAACTTCGATTTACAATCGATATCACGCAGACTGAAGATATACAGACGGTATTGAAATACCTAAAGGGAAGTGTGCAAAATATTGATTTTAAAGTGGTCGGACGGGATATTCATGTTGTTGCGATAAAGTAGATCAATTGATCCAGAGACTGTCTCTTAATACTGCAGTGCCCCCAAAAAGTTAGAAGCTTTTTTGGGGGCATTTTTTTATAAGGAAAAATCGACACTATTTTGAATTTAAATTAAGCTGTGTGAATTTTGTTTTAAGCATATGTTATTAAAAAAATAAGACAAACGTTTGCACATTCTTTTTTTAGAAAAAGCTCTGTAATTTGACATAGCTTTGGTAAAAAGCTAAATTCAGTAAACCAATAAGTTGTTGAGAAGAAAATGGAGACAAATGTTTTACAGGCTTTATCTATTGGTAACCAAGATGTCTTCAGCGAAATATTTGAGGCCAACTGGGAAAAAGTGTTCCATTATTTCCTAAGAAAAACAAAGGATATTGAAGAGTCCAGAGACCTTACTCAGCAGGTCTTTGTGAAATTGTGGCGCTATCGGGAACAGATTTCATTGACTTATTCCTTGGATGAGCAGTTATTTAAAAAAGCTCGTCAGCTATTTATCGATTGGCTTAGAAAAGAAGCGATAAGACGTGCTGTGATTTCCGGTCAGGACGACTTCGCTCATGTAGCAGATCCCAGTACTGATGGCAGTAGATTAGAACTCAAACACGACCTTAAGGACATCGTCGCCTCTCTCCCGCCAAGGCGAAGATTAATTTTTGAGTTAAAATATATCCAAGGTTATAGTTATCAGGAAATAGCTGATCAGCTCGGCATTTCAGTAAAAACAGTAGATAATCAGCTCTGCAAGGCGAATGCACAATTAAGAAAAAAACTCCTCAGCGCTATTACTTTCGCTATCAGCATCCATGCGATCTATGGTTCGTAAATTTTTTTTTTGAGGGATGGGGGATTTTTAGTTGACGATCGTACATCACTTTAGTGAACAGCCTTTGAAGCATGGACAATAATAAACTGATCGAAAAATTTTTAGCGAATCAAAGTACTTTAGAGGAAGCCCATCGCGCTATTAACCTTCTTGAAAAAGATGAGGAATGTTGCGATACGTTTTTGACAAAAGCGGAATGGGACCTACCGGCTGAAACCGATCTGGAAACCACTTCGCTTAAAAATGAGATTTGGAACAATATTTTGCATGAAACAGCCATCTCCAAAAAGAATACTATGATGTGGCGTCCATGGTTAATAGCTGCTTGTATCGTATTTCTGGCGGTGATCTCCGCTGTTCTTGTGTTCCAACTGGCAGATAATAAAACTCATCAGAACCCACAGCTGGCGATGCTGGATCAACGCATGCTGACGAATTCAACAGACCACATTCAGAGATATAAATTTCCAGACAACAGTTTAATCTCCCTATACCCGAATGCATCCATTGTTTTCTGTTCAAATTTTCAACAGGAACGCTCAATCACGCTAAGCGGGAAAGCGAATTTTAAAGTTGCAAAGGATCCAGATCATCCATTTAAGGTGATTTCTGGTGGAATTTCCACCACGGCACTTGGAACAGAATTTTTGGTAAATCAGCAGGGACAGAAAATCAATGTTCAGCTGTTTGAAGGTAAAGTCCTTATTAAAAGCATCCATAATTTGATGACTTTACAAGATACCTATCTTGAAGCTGGTCAGCAATTCTCGGTTGATACCTATACCGGAAAATTTTCTGTGCAAAACATCCTCAGCAGTGAAACCACCTATGGCCCATCCAAAATAGGGCATAGGGCCGATGTGAAAAATGCGCTACTCCAATTCAGAAATCAGTCTTTGGAAGAGGTTGTAAACCAACTGTCAACACGTTTTCATGCATCAATAGACGTTGCGCAGAATGACATGGCAAACAAATTTTTTACAGGTAACTTTTCTGAACACGATCAGCTTTATGATATTTTGAATCTGATTGCGCGGGCTACAAACATGAAATTGAAACAGGAGAAAAATCGCCTGTCATTAAGCAGTATACCACAGGACGATTTACAGAAAAATTCAAGGATCCAAGGTCAATCCGACGAAGATATTTCCATCAATCATGCTGAAGGAAATCGCGAGTCTGTTTTTGCGCAGGTTCCGTTACGGGAGGTCATCGAATCGTTACAGGTACTCTATAATACACCTATTGATATCACAGGCGTCAGCTTGACAGATCACTATTTTACGGGAACCGTATCAACTAAGGATTCAATTGAAGATATACTACTATACCTATGTAACATGAATAACCTGAATCTCAAATCCGTTCAGGGACGGTATCAGATCAGGCCAAATAAAAAGTAAACCAATAAATTATATAACATCAAAGTATGAAAAATGGAGTAAAATTGCTTCTCTATTGGGGAGCCTATGTTTTGATCTGTCTCTTATTTATGGAAACAGGTTATGGACAGTCACGATCATTAGTGACAGGGACAGTGGTCAATGAGGTCAATAAGCCGCTGGCAGGTGTTACGGTAAACGTGGATGAAAACGGAAATAAATCCCAACGACAGACTACCGCAACAGATGCCTATGGGATGTTTCGATTTACAGACCTTAAAGTCGGCATTCCTTATAATCTATCGTTCACCTATTTAGGTTATCAGCCACAGGAACTTCCGGAGTTTATCGTTAAATCGGGCGATAACAATTCGATATTGATCAGGATGAAAATCTCCGAAAGTACGAATCTCAGCGAAGTAGTCGTTGTCGGTTATGGCACACAAAAAAAGCAGAATATTACAGGTTCAATAGCCACCGTTAAGGCCGAGGATCTAACCGATGTCGCTTCGCCGAATGTCGGAAGCCTTTTACAGGGCAAGGTTGCAGGATTGGAAGTTTCCAACAGCAGCGGGCAACCGGGGGCCATGCCTAAAGTCAAAGTAAGAGGAATAAGTTCGATCAGTGCATCCCAAGTGCCTATCTGGGTGGTCGATGGTGTCATCCAACACGATGTTCCCAACCTAAACCCGCAAGACATAGAATCAATTTCCGTTCTGAAAGATGCGGCATCCGCGGCTTTATATGGATCCAGAGGAGCCAATGGCGTTATCGTTGTTACGACGAAAGCAGCCAAAGCGGGCATCACAACGGTAAATTTTTCCGGAAAAACCGGAGTCTCTGTTTTCAACACAGGACAATTTAGTGTTATGAATAGCCAGCAGATCTATGATTTTTGGTCGGCCTTTCCAAATACCAAAGATGTTCCAAGTTGGTTTAACAATACACTTACAGGGGTCAATACGGATTGGATAGCTATGGGAACACAGCATGGTGTCGTACAGGATTATAATCTATCCGTATCTGGTGGAACCGATAAAACAAAAGTTTATGCTGCAGGAAACTACTTCCAAGAGAAGGGTACTGTAAAAGGTATGGTTTACGATCGTTTCACCGGAAGGTTAAACCTTGACCAGAAGTTGGGCGATAAACTAACCTTTAGTCCAAAGCTGTTTGCCAGTTATACCAAGACAGACAATCGTCAGCACGATATCAATGCACTATTTACTTATTTGCCTTGGGATAAACCTTATGACGATAAAGGCAATGTTATCAATGCACAGGCCGCAGGTTCAGGATGGAGAGGACGGGATCTTTCAAATTACTATTACGACCTCCAATGGAATTATACGCAGGGCAACCGCTATAATGCAATGGTCAACTTAGATTTTAGCTATAAGATTTTACCATTTCTGGAATTTAAATCCACCAACAATCTGACCTATCTGGTTGATAAAGGACTTATCTACACAGACCCACAATCGATTTCGGGTATGGCTGATAATGGACGTATCAAAAATAGCAATGCCTATCGGACGACACGATTCACCAACCAGATGTTGACATTTAATAAAACATTTGGTTTACATACGTTGAGTGCCTTGGCGGCCTACGAATACAATGACTATAAATACGACGATAATTCGGCAACCGGTATTGGGATTGTTTCTGGTATTACGGTACTATCCGGCGCGTCGAAAGCTTCAGGAGTGACAGGAACAGCCAATCATTATGCGTTTCAATCTATGTTGATGAATGCCAATTATAGCTACGATGATAGATACGTTCTCCAGGCTTCACTTCGGAGGGATGGTTCATCGCGATTCGGTTCCAATACGAAATACGGAAATTTCTTTTCCTTTAGCGGTGCCTGGAATATACACCGCGAAGCATTTTTTGAATCATCAACGGTCAACTTCCTTCGTTTAAAAGCAGCCTATGGTGGTGTTGGAAATACGCCCGAGACTTTGTATCCCCAATATGAACTATTTTCAGTCAATGCACAATACAACGGTACGCCTACGGTATTCCCTTCAGCCTTAGGTAATAAGAGCCTCACTTGGGAAAAATCATATTCTACGAATATCGGTGTGGAGACCGGTCTTTTTGATCGACTAAACCTGACCTTGGAACTGTATCGCAAGAACACCTCTGATCTCTTGCATTTTGTACCACTACCCGATGTGTCGGGTTACAAAGGCTACTGGGATAATATCGGCCGCGTAATGAATAAAGGTGCTGAATTGACAATCGATGCGAAGCTCGTTCGTGGGGCTATCTTCACTTGGGATCTCGGGGTCAATCTGGGCATCAACCGCAACAAAGTCATGGAACTTTATGGCGGAAATCGCCAGATCAACGGCAACCAGGTGATCGAAGAGGGCAACGATATCAATACCTGGTACATGCGAAAATGGACGGGCGTTAATGTAGAAAATGGTACACCTCAATGGGAGATTATTGACAATAAAACAGGCGAAAGGTCAATGACAGGAAGTTATGCCGCCGCATCACTACAAAAAGTAGGACGCGCCACACCGGATTATTTCGGTGGTATCAATACAAAGATGAACTATAATCATTTTTACCTAACAGCCAACATGGCATTTACCAAAGGAATTCAGGTCTACAATGCAGGACGTGAACTATTTGACAGTGATGGTGCCTACGCGACCTACAATCAAATGGACCTAAAATCGGGTTGGTCCCGTTGGACATCAGAAAATAAAAATGCAACACATCCACAGGCACTTTTTGGCGGTAACAACCGTTCCAACGGAACTTCCTCGAGATACTTGGAAGATGGCTCTTATCTACGTCTTAGAAATGTGACATTGGGCTACAAATGGACAGGAAAAATGCTCGAACACCTTAAGGTGAAAGGTATAAATACCAATATTTCTATTGATAATATTTTTACGATTACAAACTATTCTGGTATAGATCCCGAAGCAGCTGCGAGTGGGGGAACAACATCACCGTATCCACTTCCGAAAAGAATCATGTTCGGTGTTGACATCCAATTCTAATTAAAAAAGTCAATGAGTTCAATTTGTTTTCTTTATAACCATTTATAAATAATTTAAAGATGAAAAGAGTATTTCAATCCATAGCCATTTTACTAACGTTGGTCGTGTCGTCTTGTAATATCGACAAGAAACCTTACGATGCGCTTACGCCCGAAGATATTGAGAAAAATCGTACCAGTCTAGAGGCTAATACACAAGGAAATTATGCCACCCTAAAAACCATGGCTTTGGGCTGGCACCGTATCATGGAATTCCCTGGAGACAATGTTTCGCTCAGCGGAGTAACGACATCTAATCTGATTTACCTATATAACTACCAACGTATACCCACAAATAGTTTTGCGGGGTCCTTCTGGCAAAACTCTTATTTTGTCATTGCATCGACCAATAGACTTATTGAGAGTGCGAAGGAAGGAGAATCTCCGATCAGTGATCAATTGCTGGGTGAAAACTATTATTTGCGGGCCCTGCTCCATTTCTCGCTTTGTAACGTATTTGGCAAGCCCTATAGCCATGGAGCACAAAATTTGGGTATTCCGATCAAGATCGATTCCGATCCTTTTAACCATCCTACACGTGCTACTGTGGGGGACGTATATAAACAGGTAATTGCTGATTTACAAAAGGGAGAAAGTTTGATGAATACCTATAAGTCTAATGCTTATGCTTCCAAAGAAGCGGTTTGGGCATTACTGTCGCGAATTTATCTGTATATGGAAGATAATGAAAAAGCTATCGCCTATGCCGATAAAGTAATTTCATCCGGCCGGTATAGTTTGTTATCTACTACAGATTTACCGAATTACCCAGTGACCAAACCTGAAAATAATAAGGAAACCATCTTTGCAATCAAATTTATACCGGATCGAGATTTGGCCGACAACGGCTGGAGCAATATAGGATCGATCTACTCCACCATAAGTGGTGTCGGTTATGGCGAGATGTATGCATCAGACAGCTACCTCAAGTTGGTACAACGTTTTCCTCAGGATGTCAG
>Ga0256908_1000904_pt1 | contig 10435 bp, 12 predicted proteins | sample MC6MC0761MT_FD_186331 | JGI IMG/M metagenome (GOLD analysis project Ga0256908, IMG submission 186331) | Metatranscriptome of enriched soil aggregate microbial communities from Iowa State University, Ames, United States - MC6-MC0761-MT... | ecosystem: Environmental > Terrestrial > Soil >... | reverse complement strand
GTTTAAACGAATTAATCACACAAATTCAAGATTTTTTAAAGAATAATTAAAAAACAGGCTTCCAATTTGGAAGCCTGTTTTATATAACTTTAGTTTCAAAATACTGCATTACTTCAACTAATTTTTGAACACTTGTCATTGGTAAGGCGTTATACATTGATGCTCTGTACCCGCCAGCTGTTCGGTGTCCTTTTACGCCGTAGATTCCTTCGCTAGAACATAATTCATCAAAAGCCTTACTCAAACTTTCATCTTTAAGGAAAAAAGTAGCATTCATTACAGAGCGATCTTCAACAGCGGCGGTTCCATAAAACAGACTGTTTCTATCTATTTCAGAATACATTAAATTGGATTTAGCTGTATTTTTTCGTTCAGCGGCAGCAATTCCGCCTAAATCTTTAAGCCATTTCATTGTGAGGTAACTTACATAAACCGAAAAAACCGAAGGTGTATTATACATACTTTCTCTTTCGATATGCTTTTTGTAGTTCATGATGTTTGAAATACTTCTTTCGGTTTTATCCAGCAATTCATCTTTTACTACTATCAAATTAACTCCTGATGTTCCTGCATTTTTCTGGGCACAAGCATAGATCAAATCGAACTTTGAAAAATCTAAATTTCGAGAGAAAATATCCGAACTCATATCACAAACCAACGGAACATTAGTTTCAGGAAAATCTTTAAACTGCGTGCCGTAAATGGTATTGTTCGATGTAATGTGCAAGTAATCTAAATCATTAGGAACGACAATATTTTTGGGAATATAACTGTATTTTTTATCTTTTGATGATGCCACTTCAACAACTTCTCCAAAATAAGCAGCTTCGTTTTTTGCATTATTTGCCCAATTTCCGGTATTAATGTAACCTGCTTTTCCGTTAACTTTCATCAAGTTATTAGCAACTCGAACAAATTCTAAACTGGCACCGCCCTGTAAAAGCAAAGCAGAATATCCCTTACCTTGCAAATTCAATAATTCCAAAGCTAAATTTCGAGCTGAATTCATAATTTCAACAAAAGAAGCATCTCTGTGAGAAATTTCTATTAAAGACAATCCCGAGTTATTGAAATTTAACACTGCTTCTGAAGCTTTTTGTAAAACTTCTGATGGCAAAATACTTGGTCCGGAACTAAAATTATGAATTTTCATGTAGACAGTTTTAGAAAATTAATTTTTATCGAAAATAAAAGCTTACACCCTACCTTTTAGCGCGTTAAAAACCCAAGCAATCGCAAAAAAGCCCACGCCAACTGCACCAAATCCCCAACCGGCAACATCGGCATAACGGTAAATAGCCAAGCTAACTAAAATGCATCCCATAAGAACCATGATAAATGTTGCCCAGCCTAATATTTTATTTTTATTTAATGACATAATTTGAATTTTAAAATTAACGAAGCACTTTAATTAAAAGTTCTTTCAATAAATCGTCATGTGTTAAACTTCCGTTTACACCTTTTCCTTTTAAATCGATTTCACGGATTACGGCGATTGTCTGACTTACTTTTTTCATTGGATAAATCTTACTTGCCGCCTGATAATCTTTTAAACCGTATTGATTAATTCCCAATTGCTTTGCAATATCCGCCGGGTTTGCACCTGCATTTTTATAAATCATTCCGTGATATTGCAGCAGTTTTGAAAAGAAATTATACAGCAAAGACGTTGTTACAACAAACGGATTATTCTTTGTGTTCAATGCAAAATATTTAGCAATACTAAATGCTTTTGCTTCATTTTTATAAGCAACCGCATTAATGAGTTCGAAATTATTGTATTCTTTACTTATCCCGATATTTTCTTCAACCAAATCGGCAGTAATCAATTTATCATTCTTTAAAATGATTTTTAACTTATCAATTTCGTTAGAAATCTTACTTAAATCGTTCCCTAAAAATTCAACCAACATAGCAACCGCTTTGGGTTCAATTTCTAATTTTTCATCGCTGATCAAGGTTTTTATCCAACCTTCAACCTGATAATCTTTTAATTTATTACTTTCGAAAATTTCTGCAAATTCTGATTTTGAAAGTGTTTTATAAAGTTCTTTACGTTTATCCAGCGTTTTATATTTGTAACAAAATACGATAATGGTTGATGGCTGAACACTTTTAAAGTACGATGAAAACTGATCGATAGTTTTAACCAATTCCTGGGCTTCTTTAATCACAACCAGCATTTTATCACCCATAAAAGGATATTGCCGAGCTTGCGACATAATATCATTCACAGAAACATCTTTGCCGTATAAAACAACCTGATTGAACGATTTTTCCTCTTCAGATATTACATTATTGGTAAAATGATCACTTAAAAAATCAATAAAATAAGGTTCTTCGCCCATTAAAAAATAAACCGGTTTGTAACCGTCTTTCTTAAACGAAGTAATCATTTTTTTTAGCTCACTCATAAACTTTCACAGATTTATAAAGATTTTTTAAAGAGAATGAATAAATTTGCAATATGCGTGATTTAAATTTTACCGATTTTCAATTTCGTTTCAAAAATAATGAAAATAAACGGTTCATTTTCGATGACATTAGAAAAAAATACGTTTTGTTAACGCCCGAAGAATGGGTGCGTCAGCATGTGGTTCAGTTTTTGATTAAAGTAAAAATGTATCCGCAATCACATATAAACGTAGAGAAAGTTGTTAAAATTAACGAGATGAACAAACGTTACGATGTAGTTGTTTTTACGCCGAAGGGATCTATTTTTTTGCTGGTTGAGTGTAAAGAACCATCGGTAAAGATAACCCAGTCGGTTTTTGATCAGATTGCGCGTTACAATATGAGCTTAAATTCACAGTTTTTAATGGTTACCAACGGTTTAAATCATTATTATTGTAAATTAGATTATGTAAATAAAAAATATCAGTTTTTAACTGATTTACCTTAAAAGTTAAATATGAGTAAAAATTTCATATATATAGGATTGTTGGTAGCATCTGTTTTTGTTTCTTGCAACAAAGAAAAAACATCAGTACCAAACGATTCAAACTCCGATACTATTACAGAAATTCTTTATTCCAGCGATCCAGATTATGTTTTATCAAACAAAAATGCACAAGAATTGGTTGAGCATTTAGAGAGCGAACAAAAGGATTTGAAACGCAAATTAAAAAAGGCAAACAAAAAGGAAGCCGAAGCGCTGTTTATTGATTATTACAAGCGTTTAACCGTGATTGTAGATTCTATAAACATGGCAGAAATCAATACTTTAAAGACGTATCACAAATTAGGTAACGAAAAACACGATACCATTTTGCGTAAAGAAAATACGTATGATAAGGTTGGTTTGTATTTTAGAAAGATCGATTCTACTACATACGATTTTAAAATTAAACCAGGATATTTTTACAATTTATTCCATAAAAAAATTACCAGAGAGTACGAAGAATATTTAAAATTGCGATTCGCAGAACATAAACTTTTGTACGATTCGCAATTCAACAACGAAAAGGTTTCATTAGAGCAGCAACGAAATTTGATTATTAGTTGGGAGAAATTTATCGTTAAAAACAAAGATTTCAAGTTTATTGATTTCGCTAAAAAATCGTACACCGATGCGTTGATGATGTATTTGTTTGGAACATCGAGCAAACCAGCTTTCGAGGTTTCTAATAAGAAACTTTATGTAGAAAACGAACAGGAATATATTACGTTTGTTAAGAAAAATCCTAAATTAATTTCGGCTGAAATTACCAAATCGTTCCTGAAACATTTTTATGCGAATGATAAAAACTTCACTGCTGAAGTATTTTATTTGGATTTGAAAGACTTCACTAAAAAAGAAATTTCTGAACGCCTGAAATAATGAAAAACATTGCTGTTGTTTTATTAAATTGGAATGGATTAGAACTTTTAAAACAGTTTTTGCCAATTGTTGAACAATTTTCTGCCGAAGCTGTAATTTATGTTGCGGATAATAATTCTACAGATGGATCTAAACAGTTTGTGAATGATCATTTCGCGTCAGTAAGATGGATACAGCTTGCTGATAATTTCGGATACGCCAAAGGATACAACGAAGCTTTAAAACAAGTTAACGAAGAATATATTTGTTTGCTGAATACCGATATTGAAGTAACAGAAAATTGGTTACAGCCGGTTTTAGATTTGTTTCAAAAAGATGATTCTATTGGAATTATCCAGCCAAAAATATTAGATTTTAAGAACAAAGAATATTTTGAATACGCAGGTGCTGCAGGCGGATTTATTGATAAATATGGTTTTCCGTTTTGTAGAGGCAGAATTTTTGATACTTTAGAAAAAGAAGAAAACCAATACCAAAGTCAGGAAATTTTTTGGGCATCTGGAGCTTGTTTTTTTATTCGAAACAGTGTTTTTAAACAATTAAACGGTTTTGATGACAGCTTTTTTGCTCATCAGGAAGAAATTGATTTATGTTGGAGGGCTTTCAATCAAAATGTGAAAGTGTATTATTGTAACGAAAGTACCGTTTACCATATTGGCGGTGCTACTTTAAAAAAATCAAATCCGCAGAAAACCTTTTTAAACTTCCGGAATTCATTGTTTATGCTGTATAAAAATCTTCCAAAAGAAGATCGGTTTGCCATTATTTTTAAAAGATTGTGTCTGGACGGTTTAGCAGGTGTAAAATTATTTTTGAGTTTACAGCCACTACATACTTTTGCAATTATTAAGGCTCATTTTACTTATTACGGCAATCTTTCAAAACTAAAAAACAAACAGGTTCAAACTCCTAAATCGAATTATTTTTATACCGATAATATTGTTTTTGATTACTTTTTAAAGGGAAAGAAAAAGTTTAATCAGCTTAAATAAACTTACTTTATTCCTTCAAAAACACCTAATCCAAATAAAGCAAAATCATATTTAACAGGATCTATCGGGTCGAATTTTCGTAATGCTTCATCTAATTCCATTAATGCTTTTTGATCGTTTTGTTTTCGCTTTAAAATACCTAAAGCTCGAGCTACATTTCCTGAATGAACATTCACGGACAAGATAATTCGCTAGGTGAAATTGCATTCCAAATACCAAAATCGACTCCGTTTGTATCTTTACGCGAAACCCAGCGCAGAAACATATAGAACTACGCAATAAGGGTGGTAGGTTTTTTATATATTGGATTATTAAAATGTATTAATTCATCTTTACTAAGAGTAACACTTAAATCTTTATATAATACACTCGACAAATGAATATGAAACAGATACAAAATTTATTGATCCTTTTTACCGCTATGGAACTATCAACAATCCAATGTTGTTTAAAAGCCTTACGTCAGCGTTAGATTATTTCAACCATTTAAAGGAAACATTTGATTGGTTTGACTATGTGCTTGATGCACCGATTGATTATATGTATGAAGATAATTACCCAATTCAAGTGGTTAAATGTTTTTATGAGACAGATGAATGGAATGCTAATGAATTTGGTGAGGTTTACTTTTATCCGCATAGCTTTAAAGACTATAGAATTTTACCTCGAATTATTGGTGAAAGAAATGATAAATATTAATGATCTAATTATGAAATTTATTTAATTCCTTCAAAAACACCTAATCCAAATAAGGCAAAATCATATTTAACAGGATCTGTTGTATCGAATTTTCGTAATGCTTCGTCCAATTCCATCAATGCTTTTTGGTCGTTTTGTTTGCGGTATATAATACCTAAGGCTCGAGCTACATTGCCTGAATGAACATCTAAAGGACAAGATAATTCTGATGGTGAAATAGATTTCCAAATACCAAAATCTACTCCCTTTTCGTCATTTCTTGAAAGCCAACGAAGGTACATATTCAACCTTTTCGAAGATGAACCCTTTAATGGATCTGATATATGTTTGGTTGTTCGAAGAGGATGATTTAATTCAAAAAAGATCTTTTTGAACTCTGATATTCTGTTTTGAAGACTGATTGAAGTATTGGTAGAAAACACTTTTTCCAATCCACCATGATTTGAATAAATATTTTGAAGTGATTTAATAAAATACTTAAAATCCTCTGTGTTAAAAGTTCGATGAACAATATTTTCAACACTTTCTATTTGATCATCCGTTGCATTCATTACAAAATCAAATGGATTATTCCCCATAGCATCCATCATTTTATTCGCACTATTGATAATCATTTTTCGATTACCCCAAGCAATGGTTGATGCTAAAAAACCACTTATCTCAATGTCTTCTTTGATCTTAAATCTATGTGGAATTTGTATTGGGTCGGATTCAATAAAATTTGGATTATTATATTGATCTGATTTAAAGTCTAAATATTCTTTTAATTCATTAAAATTCATATATCAAAGATAAGTCATAATTACAAAATTATATACCACTCTTTTTGCGCGTTTCTATATATTAATCCTTTTCGAAGAAGATCCTTTCAATGGATCTGAAATATGTTTGGTTGTTCGAAGCGGATGATCTATTTCAAAAAAAATCTTTTTAAATTCTGATATTCTGTTTTGCAGGTTTATGGAATTGTTGGCTGAAAAAACGTTTTCTAGTCCACCATGATTGTCGTAAATATTGCGAAGTGACTTAATAAAATAACGAAAATCTTCTGAATTAAACGTTCTGTGAACAATGTTATCAATGGCATCAATCTGATCATTGCTGGCATTCATAACAAAATCATACGGATTATTTCCCATGGCATCCATCATTTTAGTTGCACTGTTAATAATCATTTTACGATTTCCCCAGGCAATGGTTGATGCCAAAAAACCACTGATTTCGATATCTTCCTTTATCTTATATCGATGTGGAATCTGTATAGGATCGCTTTCAATAAAATTTGGATTGTTGTACTGATCTGCTTTAAAATCAAGATAATCTTTTAGTTCTTCGAAATTCATTTTGTAAAAATAAGGAAGATTTTTTAAGGCTAAAAAAATAAATCCTTTAAAAGCTTAAAGGATTTTGTTTATCGTAATTTTTGTATTCTTATAGTACATTGCCTTAACAATACCGTCTGAAAGTCCAATTTTTGGTACGTAGATATGTTTGGCATTGCTCCATTTCATTGCATTAACGTAAATTTTAATGGCAGGAATAATAACGTCGGCACGATCGGTATTTAATCCCAACGTATAAATACGTTCTTCATAAGATAGCGAATTCAGGTATTTAAAACGTTGCACCAAATAGGTTTGTGTTAATGGTTTGTCGTTTGTTTTGCCCGACATTTTAAATATTTTGTTGATATTTCCACCCGATCCTATTATTTCAACATTTGATAAATCTGCCGTATGCGTTTTAATCCATTTTTCAATTTCTTGCCAAACACTTTCTGTTACCATATTGTTCAATAAACGAACAGTTCCGTTTTTAAACGATTTCGAAACGATTTGTTTTCCGTTTGAAAACAGCGTGAACTCGGTACTTCCACCACCAACATCAACATAGAGATAATGTCCGTCGTTCTTTATAAATGATTCTAAATCGGAATTAGCAATAATGGCAGCTTCGGTTTTTCCTTCAATAATATCGATATTAATTCCGGTTTTTTTAGCAATTTCTTCAACCAAATCTTTACCGTTATATGCTTCGCGCATTGCAGATGTTGCACAAGCAGCATATTGTTCAACCTGATAAACATCCATCAACAATTTAAACGCTTTCATGGCTTTTACCATACGTTCGGCACTTTCCTCGGAAATTTCGCCCACCGTAAAAGCATCCTGTCCCAAACGAATGGGCACGCGGATTAAATGACTTTTGTTAAACTGCGTAGGCTTGTTTTCTTCTTCAATAACATTGGCTATAAGCAAACGCATGGCATTGGAACCAATATCAATTGCGGCGTATTTTTTTATCTTTATCATTAATCTAAAACAACTTCTATTTTATTTCTGTAATAATTGTAAAGCTCTTCTTGCGCTTTAAAACGCTCTTCACCTAATCGGCGGTAACGGTTTTCTAATCGTTCAGAGTGTAAACGTACTTTCACGTTTCCTTTCCAATAAATTTTAAAGGTATCAATCAGTTCTGTTTTAATAGCATCGTCATAAATAGGACAGGTTACTTCTACCCTTTCATCGATATTTCGAGTCATAAAATCGGCTGATGAAATATAAACTTTCGCTTCTTCATCGGTTCCGAAAATATAAATTCTCGAATGTTCCAATAAATTATCAACGATACTTACCGCTTCGATATTATCACTTAAACCGGGAACTCCAGGAATTAAACAACAAATTCCGCGAACGATTAACTGAACTTTTACTCCGGCACGACTTGCATCGTACAATTTATCGATCATTTTATAATCTGATAAACTGTTCATTTTCAATCGAATCATTGCTGGCTTATCGTTCAAGGCTTTTTCAATCTCATCTTCAATCAATTTTGTGAATTTTGATCGAGTATAATGTGGAGAAACAATTAAATCTTTATAACGATAGATTTTGTAGTTCACCTCGAAAAATTCAAACACCTTATTAACCTCTTTCATTATTCGGTTATCCGACGTTAGAACGGTTACATCTGTATAAATATTCGACGTACTTTCGTTGAAATTTCCTGTTGAAAGAAAACCGTAACGTTTAATTTTCTTGCCTTCGATACGTTCAACCACGCAAATTTTACTGTGAACTTTTAATCCTTTTACACCAAAAATAAGCTTAATACCTTCCGATTGCATTGTTTCGGCATAATTGATATTACTGGTTTCATCAAATCTTGCCTGTAATTCAATCTGCACTGTAACCTGTTTACCGTTTTTCGCCGCATTAATCAATGACGATATAATTTGAGAATTTTTTGCCAAACGATACAATGTAATTTTTATGCTGGTAACTTTTGGATCTAAAGCGGCTTCGCGCAAAAACTTCACAACATAATTAAACGATTGAAATGGTGTGTGAACCAAAAAATCTTTATGTTTTATTTGTTGAATGATGCTTCCTTCGATACTTAAACCGCTAACCGGTAACGGGTTTAATTTACCGATTGTAAGATCTTTTCTTCCTAAATTAGGGAAACTCATATAATCGCGACGATTGTGGTAACGCCCGCCCGGAATGATACTATCAACAGCTTCGATATCAATTTTCTCAAGGAAAAAATCAAGCGTATCTTTATCAATTTTACTGTCGTAAACAAATCGGACAACCTCGCCCACTCTACGTTCACGAACAGAATTCGATATTTTTTCAAGGAAAGATTTATGTAAATCAGAATCAAAATCTAATTCGGCATCACGCGTAATTTTTATCATGTGTGCCGAAATATTTTCGTAATCGAAAATAGAAAAAATGTTGTCTAAATTCATTCTGATTACATCGTCAAGCATAATAATGTATTGCTTGCCGTCTATTGCAGGTAATTCTACAAAACGATTGATTTGTGCAGGAATTTCTATCAACGCATAACGGGTACGTTTTTTTATTGATTTTACAGGATCTTCGGTAGGTTTTTTAACCATTTTAACGGCTAAATATCCATAAGAATCGCGTACCAACGGAAATTCAGCCAAATCGTTCAAGATAATTGTTACTAAAACCGGACTTACTTTATGTATGAAAAATTCGTGAATAAAGTTCTTTTGTTCTTCATTAACCTGACTTTCATCAACAATAAAAATACCTACATTTTCAAGTTCTGTTTCTATTTCCTGCAAAATAGACAAACTTTTCGCCTGCTGTTTAATTACAATTTCGGTAATTTCCTGCAACAAGGTTTTTGCCTGAACACCGTTTATTAATTTCTTGTTATTGTCTTTTGACATGGAAATTCTTCGAACAGTGGCGTATCGCACTCTAAAGAATTCATCTAAATTATTCGAGAAAATTCCTAAAAACCGCAAACGGTCTAATAATGGAACGGTATGGTCTGCAGCTTCTTGTAAAACACGTTCGTTAAAAGCCAGCCAGCTCTTTTCTCTGTCAATATATTTTGGTTGGTTAATTTGCATTTATTAAATCTTTTGGAAACAGGGTGTCAATAACTTTACCATTTTTGATAACGTCCCAGCTTTCTCCCTCGAATTCCAATATAACAACTCCGGAAGTAGGAACATTTTCAATGTATTTGTTGCCAAATGTATTAACAAAATCGGTAATTGCATTGTTGTGACCAAAAATAATAAGGCATGGAACTGTTTCTTTACAATTTTTTATTGATTTGGTTAAACTGCCCGAATCAAAAGTGTATAAATCGTTTTTTAAAACGGTTAGTTCCTGCGGAATATTTAAAACCTCGTTAAAAATTTTTGCGGTGTCGTGTGCTCTTTTTGCGGTGCTTGACCATATTAAAAATCGCTCGGGCAAATTCTTCTTTATCTCTTCAAAAATGAAGTTAGAATTTTTAATCCCCTTATTTGTCAATGGTCTTTCGTGATCTTCTAAAGGCATTTCCCAAGACGATTTTCCGTGCCGAATCAATATCAACTTTTTCATAACATTCAATTTTTTTAGATAATGATATTTATTTTACT
>Ga0256908_1000902_pt1 | contig 10449 bp, 12 predicted proteins | sample MC6MC0761MT_FD_186331 | JGI IMG/M metagenome (GOLD analysis project Ga0256908, IMG submission 186331) | Metatranscriptome of enriched soil aggregate microbial communities from Iowa State University, Ames, United States - MC6-MC0761-MT... | ecosystem: Environmental > Terrestrial > Soil >... | reverse complement strand
GATCACTCTGCTCACCCGCGCCGGTTGCGGTGCGTGCCTGCCGGCACGCGAGTCGCTCGAGGCGATCTGCAGCGAGTTCGAAGTGGAACTGACCTGCGTGGACGTCGACGAGGCCGCAGCGGAGAACCCGGATCTGCGTGCCGAGTACGGCGACCGGCTGCCCGTCGTCCTCCTCGACGACAAGGAGCACAGCTACTGGGAGGTCGACGAGGACCGGTTGCGCGCCGACCTCGCGGCGGGCTGATTCCGAGCCTCCGGCCCCGCTCGCATCGTCGAGTGGGAAGGGTCACGCCGGACCGTCGAGTTCGGTCGCTTTGCAGGTGAGAGCACGTGTGAGGGCGGTCGAGCAACTTTGTGCATGGCTTCACAAGCGGTTACCGTGGTGTGAACAAACGCCCCGGACCTTCGTGTGAAGGCCGGGGTACACGGCCGACCGGACGAGGAACCATCGACGTGAGTGAACAGCACGAGACGCAGGGGGCAGTGTCCCGCGGTGTCTCCCGGGCTGCTCCGTCCGCTTCTCGGCGTGGAACGCCTTCCGCTGCGCAGCATCGGGACATCCCCCAGGCTACGGTGACGCGTCTCGCGACATACCTGCGGGTCCTCGGAGTGCTCGCGGACGAGGGCGCCATCATCGTCTCCAGCGAGGAACTCGCCGCCGCGTCCGGCGTCGGATCGGCCAAGCTCCGCAAGGACCTCTCGTTCCTGGGCCCCAACGGTGTTCGCGGTGTCGGCTACGACGTCACCCGGCTGCGGGCGCGCATCGAATCCGCCCTCGGGCTCGACCGGGGCCACCGCGTGGTGCTCGTCGGCGTCGGAAACCTGGGCCGGGCGCTGGCCGGCTACGGCGGCTTCGACCGCCGCGGCTTCTCGATGGTGGGTCTGTTCGACTGCGATCCCGCCCTGGTCGGCGCCGACATCGGTGGCATGACGGTTCGGGACGTCGCCGAACTCGCCGACGCGTGCCGCGAACTGGACGCCACGATCGGCGTCATCGCCACCCCGGACACCGCCGCGCAGGACGTGTGCGATCAGCTCGTCGGCGCCGGTCTGCGCTGCATTCTCAGCTTCTCTCCGCTCACGCTGGAGATCCCGGACCACGTCGAGATGCGTCGGGTCGATCTCGCGATGGAGATGCAGGTGCTCTCCTTCAACCTGGCGCGCAACGAGGAACAGTCTCCCCAGCAGGTCTCCGCCGCATCCGTGGCGGTGGGCGCTTCGACCAGAAACGGATCGGTGATCAGGCCGTGAGTGTGCTTCTCGTCGGGATCTCGCACCGCAGTGCTCCCGTCTCGGTCCTCGAGCGGATCGCGGTGACCGATACCGACCGCCCGAAGCTGACGGACAGGATGCTCGCGTCGGCGCACATCTCCGAGGCGATGATCGTCTCGACGTGCAACCGCATCGAGATCTACGCCGTGGTCGACGCCTTCCACGGCGCGCTCACCGAGATCGGTGACCTGCTGTCCGCGCATTCCGGACTCGACCTCACCGAACTGCACAAGCACGCGTACGTCCGGTACAGCGAGGCCGCCGCCGAGCACCTGTTCGCGGTCGCCAGCGGTCTCGACTCGATGGTCATCGGCGAGCAGCAGATCCTCGGCCAGATCCGTGCCGCGTATGCGGCCTCCGACGCGCAGCAGGCCGCGGGCCGCGCGCTGCACGAGTTGGCGCAGCAGGCGCTGCGGGTGGGCAAGCGCGTCCACTCCGAGACCGGCATCGACGCCGCCGGCGCCTCCGTGGTGTCCGTCGCGCTCGACCGCGCCTCCGGGATCCTCGGTGACGGTGGACTGGTCGGCCGCACCGCCGTCGTCGTCGGCGCCGGCGCGATGGGCAGCCTGTCGGTCGCGCACCTCACGCGCGCCGGGATCGGCCGCATCATCGTCGTCAACCGCACCCGCGAGCGCGCCGAGCACCTCGCGGCCACCGCGGCGGGCAACGGCGTCGACGCGGTCGCGATGAGCTTCGACGACCTGTCCGACGCGATGGCGCAGTCCGACGTCCTCGTCACCTGTACCGGCGCGGTCGGTTCCGTCGTCACGCTCGCCGACACCCACCGGGCCCTGGCCACTCCGGGACGCGAGCCGAACCGTCCGCTCGTGATCTGCGACCTGGGTCTGCCCCGCGACGTGGAGCCCGCCGTCGCCGGACTGCCCGAGGTGGCCGTGCTCGACATGGCTGCGCTGCAACGGGATCCGGCCGCCGGTGCCGCCGCGTCCGACGCCGACGCCGCCCGCGCGATCGTCGCCTCCGAACTCTCCCAGTACCTGGCCTCGCAGCGTCTCGCCGAGGTCACCCCGACCGTCACCGCGTTGCGTCAGCGCGCGGCCGAGGTCGTCGAGGCCGAACTGCTGCGTCTCGACTCGCGCCTGCCCGGGCTCGAGGATCCGCAGCGCGACGAGGTGGCGCGCACCGTTCGCCGCGTCGTCGACAAGCTGCTGCACGCGCCGACGGTGCGGGTCAAACAACTCGCGTCCGCGCCCGGAGGCGACACGTACGCCGCGGCGCTACGCGAGCTGTTCGAGCTGCGCCCCGGATCGGCGGAGGCGGTTGCCGCGCCGATCGATCTGGACGAATTCACCACCGGCCCCGACATCACAGGAAAGGATGCGCAGGCATGAGCACCGATGCGGCCGCGTCGCCGGCCACCGAACCGAACGTCGGCCCGGACACCCGCACCCTGCGGATCGGTACGCGAGGCAGTCTGCTCGCGACGACGCAGGCCGGCCATGTGCGCGATGCGCTGATCGCCGCCGGGCATCCCGCCGAGCTGGTGATCATCAAGACCAAGGGTGACGTCACCGCCGGACCGGTGCAGCGCATCGGCGTCGGCGTGTTCGTCGCCGAACTGCGCGAGGCGCTGGTCGCCGGCGAGGTGGACGTCGCCGTCCACTCCTACAAGGACCTGCCCACCGCGCAGCCCGACGACCTGACGATCGCCGCGGTCCCGACGCGCGAGGATCCGCGCGACGCGCTCGTCGCCCGCGACGGTCTGGTGCTCGGCGAGCTGCCGGCCGGCTCGCGGATCGGCACGTCGGCGCCCCGTCGCCGCGCCCAGCTTCGAGCGATGGGCCTGGGTCTCGAGATCGAGCCGCTGCGCGGCAACATCGACACCAGGATCGGCAAGGTCGCCTCGGGCGAGCTCGACGCCATCGTGATCGCCCGGGCCGGCCTGTCCCGCATCGGCCGCGTCGGTGAGATCACCGAGACGCTCGAGCCCGTCCAGATGCTGCCCGCGCCGTCGCAGGGCGCCCTGGCCGTCGAGTGCCGCTCCGACAACCCGGAACTCATCGCGGTTCTGAGCGAGCTCGACGATCACGCCACCCGCGCCGCGGTGATCGCCGAACGTGCTCTGCTCGCCGAGCTCGAGGCGGGCTGCACCGCCCCGGTGGGGGCGATCGCCGAGGTCGTCGAGTCGCTGGACGACGACGGCAGAGTTTTCGAGGAACTGTCGATTCGCGGCTGCGCTGCCGCGATCGACGGCTCCGATGTGATTCGGGCGTCCCTCGTGGGGTCACCCGAGCGTGCCGACGAGTTGGGGCGTGCGGTTGCACGGGAACTCCTCGACCTGGGGGCACGCGATCTGATGACGATTGCCGAGGACGGTGATGCCGATGCTTGACCTGCTTGCCCGTCCGTGGCCCGATTTCACGCTTTCTACTACCTATCGACATGAGACCGCACTGGAGAACTACCGATGAGCCGAGTCCGTAAGAACAGCCCCGGCCGGATCCTCTTCGTGGGATCGGGACCCGGTGATCCGGCGCTGCTCACCGTCCGCGCACACGACGTGCTCGCGTCGGCCGCGCTGGCGTACACCGACCCCGATGTGGACAAGGGTGTGACCGCGCTCGTCGGCACCGCACTCGGCCGCGACGCGGAAACCGATCTCCCGATCGCCGAGGTCCGTCCCGCCCTGGGTGAGCCGGCCGAGGTCGCCAAGACCCTCGTCGCCGAGGCCAAGAACGGGCACGACGTGGTCCGACTCGTCTCGGGCGACCCGCTGACCACCGACTCGGTGATCGCGGAGGTGTCGGCCGTCGCCCGCACTCAGGTGGTGTTCGAGGTGCTGCCGGGCCTGCCGTCCGGATCCGCAGTCCCCAGCTACGCCGGTATGGCGCTGGGGTCGGGCCACACCGAGGCCGACGTCCGCGGCGAGGTCGACTGGGCCGCGCTGGCCGCCGCCCCGGGACCGCTGGTGCTGCACGCGACGTCCGCACACCTGGCCGAGACGGCGAGCGCGCTCGTCGAGCACGGCCTGGCGCCGCAGACCCCGGCCGCGATCACCGTCCGCGGCACCACCCGTCAGCAGCGCACCGTCGAGGCCACCCTCGCGACGCTCAACGACGCCGGTTCCGAGCTGGTCGGATCGCTGATCGTCACGGTCGGCAAGGTCGTCTCGCAGCGCAACAAGATGTCGTGGTGGGAGTCGCGCGCGCTGTACGGCTGGACCGTCCTGGTGCCGCGCACCAAGGAGCAGGCCGCCGACATGAGCGACCGCCTCGTCACGCACGGCGCCATCCCGATCGAGGTGCCGACCATCGCGGTCGAGCCGCCCCGCAGCCCCGCGCAGATGGAGCGCTCGGTCAAGGGACTCGTCGACGGCCGCTACCAGTGGGTCGTGTTCACCTCCACCAATGCGGTGCGTGCGGTGTGGGAGAAGTTCGAGGCGTTCGGTCTGGACGCCCGCGCGTTCTCCGGCGTGAAGATCGCGTGCGTCGGTGAGGCCACCGCCGAGAAGGTGCGCTCGTTCGGCATCACCCCCGAACTGGTGCCGTCGGGCGAGCAGTCCAGCGAGGGCCTGCTGGCCGACTTCCCGCCGTACGACGAGGTGTTCGACCCGGTCAACCGCGTCCTGCTGCCCCGCGCGGACATCGCCACCGAAACCCTCGCCGAGGGCCTGCGCGAGCGCGGCTGGGAGATCGACGACGTCACCGCGTACCGCACCGTCCGGGCGGCGCCCCCGCCGGCCGAGACCCGCGAGATGATCAAGACGGGTGGCTTCGACGCCGTGTGCTTCACGTCGTCGTCGACCGTGCGCAACCTCGTCGGCATCGCCGGCAAGCCGCACGCCCGCACGATCGTCGCGTGTATCGGACCGAAGACCGCCGAGACCGCGATCGAGTTCGGTCTGCGCGTCGACGTCCAGCCGGAGACAGCACAGATGGGTCCGCTGGTGGAGGCACTCGCCGAGCACGCGGCCCGACTGCGCGCCGAGGGTGCGCTGCCGCCTCCGCGTAAGAAGTCCCGCGCCCGCCGCTGACACACCCCTCGGGAGAACCGTGTTTCCAGTTCACCGTCCCCGTCGTCTGCGCGGTACTCCCGCGCTGCGCCGACTGGTCGCCGAGACGTCGCTCGAACCGCGGCATCTCGTGCTACCGATGTTCGTCGCCGACGGCATCGACGAGCCGCGTCCGATCTCGTCGATGCCGGGCGTCGTCCAGCACACGCTGGACTCGCTCCGCGGCGCCGCGACCGACGCGGTCGCGGCCGGTGTCGGCGGGCTCATGCTGTTCGGTGTGCCGCGCGAGGAGGACAAGGACCCGGACGGTTCCGGTGCCACCGATCCGGACGGCGTGCTCAACCGGGGCCTGGCCGCACTGCGGTCCGAGCTCGGTGACGCGACGGTGGTGATGGCGGACACGTGCCTCGACGAGTTCACGTCGCACGGGCACTGCGGTGTGCTGACCGCCGACGGCCGGGTCGACAACGACGCGACGCTGGCCCGCTACGTCGACATGGCGGTCGCGCAGGCCGACGCCGGCGCCCACCTGCTCGGACCCAGCGGCATGATGGACGGCCAGGTCGCCGCGATCCGCAAGGGTCTCGACGCCGCCGGCCACACCGAGGTCGGGCAGTTGGCGTACTCGGCGAAGTACGCGTCGGCGTTCTACGGCCCGTTCCGGGAGGCCGTCGGCTCGTCGCTCGAGGGCGACCGCCGCACCTACCAGCAGGATCCGGCGAACCGCCGCGAGTCGCTGCTCGAGGTGGATCTCGATCTCGCGGAGGGCGCCGACCTGGTGATGGTCAAGCCCGCGATGTCGTACCTGGACGTGCTGCGTGAGGTCGCGGACCGATCGACGGTCCCGGTGGCCGCGTACCAGATCTCCGGTGAGTACGCGATGATCACCGCCGCCGCGCAGAACGGTTGGATCGACCGTGACGCCGCGGTGCTCGAATCCCTGCTGAGCATTCGCCGTGCGGGCGCCGACATCGTGCTGACCTACTGGGCCGCCGAGGCGGCGGGGTGGCTGGCATGACCGGGCAGTGGCCCGGGCCTCCGCAGCAGCCGGGACAGCCCGACCCGTGGCCGGGCACCCCGCAAGGTCCGGTAGGCCCGCCCCAGTACCCGGGCCGATACCCGATGCCGCCGGCCCCACAGGAGAAGCGCCCGGTGCCGGCCGACGTCGTCACCGCGTTCCAGCTGTGGTTCGTGGTCGCGGCGTTGGGCGTCGTGTATCTCGCCGCGGCACTGTTCTTCGTCCACAGCGACCGGTCCTCGTTCGTCGATCAGCTGATGGACGAGTTCGCGAAGCAGAACATCGATCCGCTGCCCACGCGCACCGAGGTCGACCAGCTCCTGACGCTGGGCCTGGTCGCCACGGGCGTGATTCTCACCCTCGTGCTCGGCGGGCTGACGATCCTGTTCGCCTTCAAGATGCGCAAGGGCAAGAACTGGGCCCGGATGCTGCTCACCATGGCCGGGGTGTTCACGGTCTTCTCCGCAATTCCTACGCTGTTCGGCGCGGGTGCGGGGAGCGGGACGGCCGCGCTGCTGATGGGCGGTGCCGGCATCCTGCAAGCGGTCGCCGCGATCGGCGCGATCGTCCTGATGCACCGCAAGGAATCCAACGCGTACTTCCTGAATCTGCCGCCGGCGCCTCCCGCGCGCTGACCGACCGGTTCTTCCGATTCGGTCTTCCCGAGCCTGCGTTGTAGTGTGAATCGAGTCACATGACCAGCGTGTTCGTTCGGACTCAGGGGGTTGGGATGCGCGTCGAACATCGGACCGGTGGGCGACGAGAACTGGTGTGGATCGCAGTGGTCGCACTGTTCGGAATCGCCACGTTGCTGCTCCTGATCCTGCCGGGTGTCCTCGCTGCGTGACGTCCCCCCGGCCCTGCGCGACCTCGGTGCTGCGCCTGTCTGCGCGATACCCCAGGATGGGGTCGTGAGCGAACGTCCCCCGCGCCCGGTGTCGGTCGCCTACTGGATCTGGGTGCTGTGCGCCGCCCTCATGGTGCTCTTCGGTCTGCTCGCGGCGACGACGTCCGCCGACGCCATCCGCGGCAGCCACGGTTCCGACGTCGGAGCGTTCGTCTGGTTGCTGCGCGGGATCGGCGTCGGGTCCGTGTCGTTCGGGGTCGCGATCGGCTTCCTCGCTGCCCCGGTGCGCGCGGGGGATCGGCGTCTGCGGTCGGTCGTCGCGGTGTTGTGCGGGGTGTTCGCGCTGGCCGTCGTCGCGATGGTGGCGATCGGGGTTCTCGCCCCGGCGCTGTTGGTGATTCCGGTGCTGCTGTCGGTGGCCTGTGTGCTGGTGTTCAGGGAGGGTGCACGTGAGTGGTTCGAGCGCAGTGCCTGAGCCGGGCAAGGTGCCTGATCCGGGCGGCGCCGACGCGCGGGCGCCGCTGTTCCTCGAGGAGGGCGCTCGGTGGCGGACGGTGGCCTACGGCCCCGTCTTCTGTGTGGTCGCCCTCGTGATCGAGTTGGTGACCGGCCCGGTGGTGCACTGGTTCGCGCTGACGCTGTTCGCGGCGATCCTGGCCGGCATCGTGTCCGTGCAGGTGGCCGCGGCGCGCCGGCACGTGAGCGTGCTGTTGACGGACTCGGTGTTGCGGCAGGGGGCCGAGGAAGTGCCGCTCGACGAGATCGACGAGGTGCTGCCGGAGGCCGATCCCTACGCGGACGAACCGCAACCGTGGGAGAGCGCACGCACGCTCGGTGAACTGTCCGGGGTGCCGCGCCGGCGGACGGGTATCGGCCTGCGCCTGCGGGACGGCAGCCTCGCGCAGGCGTGGGCGCGGGACGACGAGGGCCTGCGGGACGCCTTGACCGCGGCGGTCGCGGACGCGAAGGGTGTGGCCTCGTGAACCGCGGCACGCTGGTACCGGTCGGCGAGGCGGCCGCGGCCGTCGTGCTGCTCGCCGTCGCGGTGTGGTGCTGGACGCGAGGGGTGACGGATCACGAGTTCGCGCCCGTCGTGCCGGGCGGGCCGTCCTTCCGGTCGGCCGACTATTCGGGTCCGTGGATCGCGGCGGCGTTCACCGCGGTGCTGGTGGCGGGGCTGCTCACGCTCGACGCGATCCGTCGACGCCGTCGCTCGAGTACCCATAGGGGGTATCATGGGTGACATGAACGGATACAGCCCGCAGCAGGAAGACCTGCTCAAGCGCCTGCGGCGCATCGAGGGGCAGGTGCAGGGTATTTCGCGGATGATCGCGGACGACCGCTACTGCATCGACGTCCTCACCCAGGTGTCCGCGGCCACGTCCGCGCTGCAGTCGGTGTCGCTCAAGCTTCTCGAGGCGCATCTCGCGGGCTGCGTCGTCGAGGCCGCGAAGAAGGGCGGCCCGGAGGCGGACGCCAAGGTCAAGGAAGCGTCCGACGCGATCGCGCGCCTGGTGCGATCCTGACCCCGGTGCGATTCCGAACCGAAGGAGGCCTTCGATGGAGCACACCTACCTCGTCAAGGGCATGACGTGTCAGCACTGCGCTGCCGCGGTCACCGAGGAGATCAGCGATCTGTCCGGGGTCACGGCGGTCGACGTGGACGTCGAGTCCGGCCGGGTCGTCGTGCAGAGTGATTCCCCGCTGGACACCGTCGCCGTCGCTGCCGCGGTGACCGAGGCGGGCTACGAACTGGCCCGGTAGTGACCACCACGGCGCCGCGCACCGTCGAACTCGACGTCGGCGGCATGACCTGTGCGTCGTGCGCGGCCCGGATCGAGCGCAAGCTCGGCAAGCTCGACGGGGTCACCGCCACCGTCAACTACGCCACCGAGCAGGCGCACGTCGAGTTCCCCGACGACCTGCCGGTGCAGGACCTCATCGACGTCGTCGAGAAGACCGGCTACACGGCCGCCGTCGCGGCGCCGGAGGAACCCGCCGAGGTGGAGGCCGCGCGCGACCGCCTCGGAATTCGGCTCGCGGTCGCGACCGTCGCGTCGGTGCCGGTCGTCCTGGTGTCGATGGTCCCGCCGTTGCAGTTCGATTACTGGCAGTGGATCGCGTTCGCCCTCACCACCCTCGTCGTGTTCTGGTGCGGCCTTCCGTTCCACCGCGCCGCGGCCGTCACCGCCCGGCACGGGATGGCGACGATGGACACGCTCGTCTCGCTCGGCACCCTCGCCGCGTACGGGTGGTCGACGTGGGCGCTGGCGTTCGGCACCGCCGGACACATCGGCGCGACGCACGAGTTCACGTTCCGCCCCGGCGCGCACGATCCGTCCGGCCAGATCTATCTCGAGGTCGCGGCCGGCGTCACCACGTTCCTGCTGGCCGGCCGATACGCCGAGGCGCGGGCCAAACGCCGATCCGGTGCCGCGTTGCGCGCGCTGCTCGAGGTCGGCGCCAAGGACGTCTCGGTACTGCGGGACGGCGCCGAGCAGCGGATCCCGGTGTCGGCCTTGCGGGTCGGCGACGAATTCGTGGTGCGGCCGGGCGAGAAGATCGCGACCGACGGCCGGATCGTGCGCGGCCGCGCGGCCGTCGACACGTCCATGCTCACGGGCGAGTCCGTGCCGGTCGAGGTAGCGGAGGGCGACACGGTCGTCGGCGGCACGCTCGACACCGACGGCCTGCTCACCGTGCGGGCCGAACGCGTCGGAGCCGACACACAACTGGCACACATCGCGAAGCTGGTGACCGAGGCGCAGAGCGGCAAGGCGCACGCGCAGCGACTCGCGGACCGGGTGTCGGCGGTGTTCGTGCCGGTGGTCCTGGTGATCGCCGCGGTGACCCTCGCGGTATGGCTGCTGGTGGGGCGGGAGACCACGGAGGCCTTCACCGCCGCGGTGGCGGTCCTGATCGTCGCGTGCCCGTGCGCGCTGGGGCTCGCGACACCCACCGCCCTGCTCGTCGGAACCGGCCGCGGCGCACAGCTGGGCATCCTCATCAAGGGGCCGGAGGTGCTCGAGCAGACCCGCCGTATCGCGACCGTCGTTCTCGACAAGACCGGCACCGTCACCACCGGCCGGATGGAGCTCGAGGACGTCGTCGCGGTGCCGGGGGAGGACCGCGATCGGGTGCTGGAACTGGCCGCGGCCGTCGAATCCGGGTCGGAGCATCCGGTCGCGCAGGCGATTTTGCGCGCGGTGCCGCAACCGTTGCCGGTGAGCGGATTCGTGAACCGTCCGGGAATCGGCGTCGAGGGCATCGTGGACGGTCACGAGGTCCGCGTCGGGCGCGCGCAGGGCGAGGTCCCGGCCGCGGTGCGGGCGCTGCTCCCGG
>Ga0256908_1000894_pt1 | contig 10486 bp, 8 predicted proteins | sample MC6MC0761MT_FD_186331 | JGI IMG/M metagenome (GOLD analysis project Ga0256908, IMG submission 186331) | Metatranscriptome of enriched soil aggregate microbial communities from Iowa State University, Ames, United States - MC6-MC0761-MT... | ecosystem: Environmental > Terrestrial > Soil >... | reverse complement strand
CGTCGGTAAAACCGCAGGTCAAAAATAACTTGTGCGGTCTGTTCGGGTTGCATACCCTGGACTGCACGCCACGGGGTGACATCCGTGTGCGGTATCTGTCGGACCGAGATGAAAGGGAGGTGGCAAGAACGATGAACGACTGGAACGCAACTGCAATGGCAGCAGCAGCGGCACGTGCATCGGTGCCCGCAATCGCTGGCGCTTACCTCCCTGCGGCCGCCCCGGTCGCTGCGAGGAACGCAGCGACCGCACCGCACGCAATCCGTCTGCGCGCAGCAGCAGAAGCAGCAGCCCCCGCATCCGTGGCCCGGAGTAGACACCGACTTTTCGTTCGGTAGGCACTCCGCCCGTCCTTCTCGAGGCCACGGATCGCAACTGCGAACCGTGGCCTTCGTGTTTCGAGCCCTCCAGCTCCAGGCCTTCGACTCCGGTTCGTGTGACCACCGAAAGCCGGCGCCAGCCGCGAAACAACACAGAGGAGAACGACGTGTCTACCGTGACATGCCGAGTACAGAACGAGACCAGCACCGTGTCCGGCGGAGGATTGGCAGTAGTCGACTCGGCACGCCCGGAGCTGCCCTGTCGGGCGGGAAACCCCGACCTGTGGTTCGCCGAGACACCTGCCGACCTCGAACGGGCCAAGGCGCTGTGCGGACAGTGCCCGGTCCGCAACCGGTGCCTCAGTGCCGCGCTCGATCGCGCCGAGCCCTGGGGCGTGTGGGGCGGTGAGATCTTCGACCAGGGTGTCGTGATCGCCCGTAAGCGGCCGCGAGGTCGGCCTCGAAAGAATCCTGATCAACGCAAGGCGCTGGTGTGCGCCTGACCTGACAACAGCCGAATGTCACACGGGTTCAGTCCGACTGAACCCGTGTGACATTCGGCCGTGTGGCGTCGTAGCGGACGAGCGGTGGCCTATGCGCCGTCGAGGCTTTCGAGGTCGTCGGCGTCGTCGGAGAATCCCGGCAACCACTTGGTGAGGATCGCCATGTACGGCGCGTAGGCGTCGAGCTGGGCGCAGATGCCCACCGACCCCAGCAGCACCCGGAAGATCATCAGGTACTCGGCGGGCAGGTTGAGGGCTCGCGCGGTCCGGAAGTGTGCGCCCGACAGGTCGGTCGCCGTGCCGGCGGCCTTCTGCAGCCACGCGCGGGTGAAGTGGAAGGACTCGGTGCGGATCGGATCGGTGAACGGGCGCAGGTAGTCGGCGATCTCCTGATCGGTGACCGTCCGGCCCGGCAGGACGAAACCGTTGGCGCGTAAGAGCTCCGCAAGTTCGTCGAAGCGTTCCTCGAGATTGAGCCGGACCATGCGGCCGAGCACCGGGGGCAGTCCGTTCGGCATGGGGGCGGTGGCGCCGAAGTCGATGATTCCGAGGCGCCCGTCGTCGTGCAGCATGAAGTTGCCCGGGTGCGGATCACAGTGCAGCAGCCCGACCCGCGCCGGCGAGACGAAATGGAACTCTGCGAGCAGCGCACCGGCGGTGTTGCGCTGTTCCGCCGTGCCACCGGTGATGATCGCCGACAGCGGGGTGGCGGACATCCACTCGGTGACGACGACCTTGGGCGCGCTCGCGACCACCCGCGGCACCACGAACCGGGCATCGCCGTGGAACGCTTTGGCGAAGGCGCGCTGATTGTCGGCCTCGATCCGGTAGTCGAGTTCCTCCTCGGTGCGCGCGCTCAGTTCGTCGAGAATCGGCTTGATGTCGGTTCCCGGCATCACCGACGTGAACAGTCCGGCGAACCGGGTCAGCGTCTTGAGGTCCGCGCGCAGGGCCTCGTCGGCGCCGGGGTACTGGACCTTGACGGCCACTTCGCGACCGTCGGCCCACACCGCCCGGTGCACCTGGCCGATGCTCGCCGACGCGGTCGGGGTGTCGTCGAACTCGGCGAAGCGCTCACGCCACTTGGTGCCGAGTTGCTGATCGAGGACCCGGTGCACCTGCTTGGCGGGCAGCGGCGGTGCCTCGGCCTGCAGCTTGGTGAGTGCCTCGCGGTAGGGCTCGGCGAACTCCTCCGGGATGGCCGCCTCCATGACGCTGAGCGCCTGCCCGAGCTTCATCGCACCGCCCTTGAGTTCCCCGAGCACGGTGAACAGCTGCTCGGCAGCCTTGGCGGTCAGCTGGGCGTCGATCTCGTCCCGATCGCCACCGGCCAGCTTCCGCCCGAAGCCCATCGCCGCCCGGCCGGCGATACCCAGCGGAATGCTCGCGAGCTTGGCGGTGCGGGCGGTGCTTCTGCGTGGGATGTCGGACACCAGACCATCATGGCGGAAGATTCGGGGGTTCGTCCAAGAAGATTGCGGAACGTGAGCATCCACACCGCGGGTCCCGGGGCCACTCGCGGACCGCGAACCGGTGGGCTCCCAGGTCGATCTCGAGTGTCGCGTCCAGGCTCGCCGGCGCGGGATACGCCGTGCGCGAGAGCACCAGTTCCAGCTGTCCCAGCGCGACGGCCGTGGTGGCCAGCACTGTTGCCGGGCCGGCGTGACCGACCCGGCCGAGCAGTTGCGCGGCCACGTGCGGCCACTCCTCGTCCGCGTCGGACCGCGTGAGGTCCGCGCACCGCAGACAGCTCGTACTGCCCGGCAGGACGAGCGGGCCCACGACGCCCCGGCCGTCCCGCAGGCGGACGTGCAGGTGCGGGATTCCGGCCACGAGCAGCGCGTCCACGAGGCGGGGATCGACGACGAGGTCGTCGGTGAGCACGACGCACAGGCAGTTCCACGTCGTGACGTCGGTGTCGGTGGTGAAGTGGGTGGACCGGCTCACCCGCGCCGGTCCGGCGGCGAGCGAGGTCGAGATCGCGTCGGCCAGCGGACCGCGCCCGTGCACGCGGATGACCGGGGCGGGGTCCGGTTGTGTCGGGGCGGGCCGCAACACCCCGGCCTCCTCCAGCTCGCTCAGGATCGTCGAGATGTCCGCCGGAGCGATGCCGTGCTCCACCGCCCGCCACACGACGCCGGGCCGGGACGTGCGCCCGTCGAGAAGTCCCAGCACCGAGACGAGGGCCTGCGGATCCACGGATGCGGGCGGCGTCAGGATCATCGAACTCTCGGGATCCCACCCGATCTGGATCCGACCGCTGGGCCGGACCAGGAGGGGTAGCCGGGGATCGAGGACGAGACGTCGCAGGTGCGGGGCGACTGGCGTGGTCATGGACGGACGATCTCATCCCGGACGACGGAATCCTGCCGGATACCGGGGGTTATCCACAGGAGAAAGTGCGCCGTGAACTGGGGTTTACCCGGGCGCGGCGGATCGGTGCGAAATCCGCGTGCGGCGGTGTCGGCCCGGGCCGCTAGCGTGATGGCCCGTGACTGGGTCGGAGACGTCGAAGAGCGGTGCGGGTCCCGAGGTGGAGATCCGCCGAAGCGCACGCAGGCGGCGGACGGTGAGTGCGCGCCGCGAGGGCGACAAGGTCGTGGTGTTGATGCCGACCGGTCTGTCGCGGAAGGCCGAGGCCGATCTGGTTGCCGAGATGATCGAGAAGCTCGAGCGGGCGGATCGCCGCGCCGCGAGCCGCGCCGAACGCAGCGACGTGGAACTGGCCGAGCGCGCCGCCCGGCTGTCCGCGCGCTGGCTCGGCGGCGCAGCCGAGCCCGTGTCGGTGCGGTGGGTGCCGTCGATGAAGACGCGCTGGGCGTCGTGCACGCCGCTGGACGGCACCATCCGCATGAGCGAACTGCTGCGGACGGTGCCGGCCTACGTGCTGGACTACGTGCTGGTGCACGAACTCGTGCACCTGTACGTCGCGGGCGGCCACAACGAGCGGTTCTGGCGCGAGGTCCGGCAGTACCCACGCACCGAGCGCGCGATGGGCTACCTCGAGGCGTACGCGGTGGTGACGCGCCAACCGGGCCTGCAGGGCGGCGACGCGGACGAGTGCGCCGCCGACGACGACACCGTCGGCTTCGACTAGGCCTCGGACTCTCCCGCGTCGCCCTGCTCGCGGTTCTTCTCCTCCCGCTCGCGCGCCTCGGTCTGCTCGAGCTGCGCGATCGGATCGTGGAACGAGCTGGCCTCGCCGCCCCCGAGGACACGGTCGACGAACGCGGCCGGGTTGTCCAGGTCGGACGAGTCGGGCAACAGGTCGGGGTGCGCCCACACGCCGTCGCGGGCGTCGACGCCGGTGTCGGCGGTGAGCCGGCGCCACAGCTGCGCTGCCTCGCGGACCTTGCGCGGGCGCAGTTCGAGGCCGACGAGCGTCGCGAACGTCTGTTCGGCGGGGCCGCCGGTCGCGCGGCGGCGGCGCAGCGTCTCGGTGAGCGCGGCGACACCGGGCAGGCGCTCGCCCAGCGCCTCCGCGACGACGGTCTCCACCCAGCCCTCGACCAGGGCCAGCATTGTCTCGAGACGTTCGAGTGCCTGCTTCTGCTCGGGCGTGGTCTGCGGTTCGAACGCACCCTGCTGCAGGATCTTCTCGAGCTGCGACGGATCGGTGAGCGCCGACGGGTCGAGGCCCTGCGCCGCCTCCTCGATCGCGGAGAAGTCCATCTTGATGCCGCGCGCGTAGTCCTCGACGGTCGACAGCAGGCGCTGACGCAGCCACGGCACGTGGTTGTAGAGACGCTGGTACGCGGCCTCGCGCGCGGCGATGAAGACGAGTACCTCGCGGTGCGGCTGCTCGAGCCCCTCACTGAAGGCTTCGATCGCGGCGGGCAGGAGGGCCGCGGTGCCGGCCGGGCCGAGCGGCAGGCCGATGTCGGTGGAGGTGAGGACCTCCTTCGACAGCTGGCCGAGCGCCTGGCCCAGCTGGGAACCGAACGTGAGACCACCCATCTGGGTGAACATTCCGGCCATCGGGCCGATCATGGTGCGTGCCTCCTCGGGCAGGCCCTGCACCCACATGCCGGAGACCTGCTCGGCGACGGGGTCGCACAGCCGCTTCCACGTGTCGAGGGTGCCGTCGAGCCAGTCGTCGGCGGTCCACGCGAGGGTGCGGGTGGCGCCGGCGGGGAGCGTCGTCGCACCGTCGAGCCACAGTTCCGCGAGGCGGGCCGCGTCGGAGACGGCGGACGCGGTGCTCTCGCCGACCGGCGTGACCGAGCCGATCTGCTGGCGGGCGATGTTCTTGGCGATCTCGTAGTTCACGGGACCGGATTGGTCGCCCTTGCCCATCGCGCTACCCATGCCGCTGAGCATCTGGCCGAACTGGCTGAGCATCTGGCCCAGCGCGGCAGGATCGAACCCGCCGCCGCCGGGAGCGCCCGCGCCACCCAGGCCGAACGCGCTCGGGTCGAACCCGAACGGCTGACCGGCCGACCCCCCCTGGCCCCCGCCTTGCTCGCGGCCCGCCGAATCCTTCTTGCGGTCCGGGTCGTCGTCTGAGTTGGAGAAGCCAAAGGGCAGATCGCTCATAGTTCAACGGTACAAGGCGCGGGGGCGCATGGCCCGTACGGAGATCACGCTCACGGCGAACACCACCCGGGGCCCGGCCGTGCGCGGCGCGGCGGCCTCTATCCTGGCCAGGTGAACCGACGGATGGTGACCCTGCTGGCTACGTTGGCCCCGGTCCTGGTGCTGGGAGTCCTCGGAACGACGGTGAAGGTCCCGTTCGTCGCCCTCGGCCCCGGCCCCACTTTCAACACGCTCGGCGACATCGACGGCCGACCCGTGGTCGAAATCGAGGGCACCGCACTGGACCCCACGAGCGGCAACCTCAACATGACGACGGTCGCGGTGCGCGACAAGCTGACGCTCTTCGACGCGCTCGGTCTGTGGGTCAGCGGGCGGCAGGGGTTGGTGCCCCGCGAGGAGGTGTACCCGCCGCAGAAGTCCAAGGACGAGGTGCAGGAAGAGAACTCGGCACAGTTCGCCAAGTCGGAGAACAGTGCCGAGATCGCAGCTCTCCGGTTTCTGAATCTGCCCGTGGCCGTCGAGATCGGCACCGTCGGCGAGGGTGGCCCCGCCGCCGGGGTGCTGCGCGAGGGAGACCGCGTGCTGCGGGTCGGCGACACCCCCGTCGAGAGCGTCGAGGAACTGCAGGAGGCTGTCGGTGCGGCCGGGGCCGGATCCACCGTCGACATCACGTTCGTGCGTGACGGTGTGGAGACCACCGCCCCCGTGACCCTCGGTTCCCGCCCCCACGCGGACGGCGACGACGCGAACCGCGGCTACCTCGGTGTCGGTGCCAGCACGGTGCCCGAGGTGCCGTTCACGATCGACTTCAACCTCGCCGACATCGGCGGGCCGTCGGCTGGTCTGATGTTCAGCCTCGCCGTGGTCGACAAGCTGAGCCCGGGCGAACTGAACGGCGGCGACTTCGTCGCCGGTACCGGCACGATCGACCCCGACGGCGACGTCGGGCCGATCGGCGGAATTCCCTACAAGATGATCGCCGCGAAGGAAGCCGGCGCCACCACGTTCCTGGTGCCCGCGAAGAACTGCGACGAGGCCGTGGCGAACCGGCCCGACGGCCTCGACCTGGTGAAGGTCGAGAGCCTCGGTGGCGCGGTCGACGCCCTCGCCGACATCAACGAGGGCCGACCGGCACCCAGCTGCTAGAGCTCGTCCGCGTCGAGCGTCGCGTACAGCGCGGAGACGACACCGGGCGCGAGGTTGTCGTACGTGCGCAGTTCGATCCCGGCGAACGGGTCGTCGTCGTCCGTCGGCCGCAGCTGCAGCAGCGCGAGTGAGGGACCGTCCCGCAGCACGGCGGCGATCAGCCGGGCCTCACGCCGATCGGGGTGCGACTCCGCGGTCGTCCGGGCGGCCTCGTTCGCGGCGTGCCGATCGGCGAGTGTCGGGGCGACCGCGTCGTCCAGGTCGGATTCCGCCTCGGGCGGCAACACCACGATCTCCTGCACCAGTGCGCAGCCGACCACCTCGGACGGCCACGTGGTCGTGGCGAGGAACTCGTCGAGTGCGGGGGAGCCGCCCTCGACGTCGTCGGGCAGCGACTCCTGCTCGATCGGGGTGAGTTCGGCGCCGTCGTCCAACTGGTCGAGGAGTGACGGCTCGGCCGCGGCGACGAGCGCCGTCGGGACGATGGCGAAGACCGTCGGCGGCTGACCCCACCCTCCGGCGTCGACGAAGTCGATCACCTCGTGCACGCATCGGCTCAAGGATTCGCTGGACAGGCTCACATTTCCGCTGTTGCGCGAGAACCCGTCCCCGTGGAAAACACCATCGCTATCGATCACATCCTTATCCTTGCACCATGGCCCGTCGGCACCGTGGTTCGGTCACGGGGCGCGACGTCGGCGGGTGGTTACGTAGAGTGGGACGAAACGGTCACTCTCAGGTGACGCTGGACGGTGCATTGGCTGCGGCGCGAAGGCGTCGCCGGATTGTTGGGAGAGTGGCACGTGGGCATGAGGCCCCCCGCCGGTTTACCTTCGTTGTCGAAACGCACACGCGTGCTGCTGATCCTGGCGTTGATCGCCGCAGCACTGTTGCTGGTCGGCCCACGATTCATCGACATCTACACGGACTGGTTGTGGTTCGGTGAGGTCGATTTCCGCAGCGTGTTCAGCAGGGTTCTGCTGACTCGGATCGCGCTGTTCTTCGTGGTCGGTCTCATCGTGGGTGCGATCGTGTGGCTGGCGCTGCTGCTGGCCTATCGATCACGTCCGATGTTCCTGCCCTCGCCGGGCTCGAACGACCCGGTGGCGCGTTACCGCACCGCGGTGATGACGCGGCAGAAGCTGTTCGGCATCGGCATTCCCGTCGTGATCGGCCTGTTCGCCGGTCTCGCGGGACAGGCCAGCTGGTCGACGGTGCAGCTGTTCCTCAACGGCAAGGATTTCGGGATCACGGACCCGCAGTTCGGTAAGGACATCGGGTTCTACTCGTTCGACCTGCCGTTCTACCAGTTCGTGCTGAACTGGCTGTTCGTCGCCGTGGTCATCGCGTTCTTCGCGAGCCTGATCACGCACTACGTCTTCGGTGGGCTGCGGCTCAGCGGGCGTCAGGGCGCGCTGACCCGGTCCGCGCGCGTGCAGCTCGCCGTGCTCGCCGGCACGTTCGTGCTGCTCAAGGCGATCTCGTACTGGTTCGACCGGTACGCATTGCTGTCGAGTTCGCGCAAGGAGCCTACTTTCACCGGTGCCGGTTACACCGACATCAACGCGGTGCTGCCGGCGAAGCTGATCATGCTGGCGATCGCCGTCATCTGTGCCATTGCGTTCTTCGCAGCGATCTTCCTGCGGGATCTGCGGATCCCCGCGATGGCCGTCGCGCTGCTCGTGCTGTCGTCGGTTCTGGTCGGCGCCGTGTACCCGCTGGTCGTCGAGCAGTTCTCGGTCAAGCCGAACGCTGCCGACAAGGAACGGACGTACATCGAACGGAACATCACGGCGACCCGGCAGGCGTACGGGATCACCGATCAGACCGTCGAATACGTCGACTATTCGGGCTCGTCGACCAAGGAGCCCAAGGAGGTTCCGGCGGACGTCACGACCATTGCGAACACGCGTCTGCTGGATCCGAACGTGCTCTCGCCGACGTTCACGGCGCAGCAGCAGCTGAAGAACTTCTACGCGTTCCCGAAGTCGCTCAACATCGACCGCTACGAGATGGACGGCACGCTCCGTGACTTCGTCGTCGCGGCCCGCGAGCTGTCGCCGTCGAGCCTGCAGGGCAACCAGACGGACTGGATCAACAAGCACACCGTGTACACGCACGGCAACGGCTTCGTCGCGGCATACGCGAACCAGGTCACGGCGGTCAGCGGCGACACCCAGAACAACACGGGCGGCTACCCGATCTACAGCGTCAGCGACCTGGAGACGAAGCCGGCGGATCCGGCGCTCGCAGTCGAGAATCCGCGCAGCTACTACGGCCCGGTGATCGCGTCGTCGGACGCGGACTACGCCATCGTGGGCGGTGAGCCGGGCAGTGCTCCTCGCGAGTACGACACCGACTCGCGCAAGTACACCTACACCGGTGAGGGCGGCGTCGGAATCGGGAACTGGTTCAACCGCCTGGCGTTCGCCGCCAAGTACACCGAGCGCAACATTTTGTTCTCCGGTGCCATCGGCTCGGATTCGAAGATCATCTACAACCGCGATCCCGCGGACCGCGTGAACAAAGTGGCGCCGTGGCTGACCACGGACGGCACCGTGTACCCGGCGGTGGTCAACGGGCGCATGCAGTGGATCGTCGACGCGTACACCACGCTCGACAACTACCCGTACGCGCAGCGCTCCTCCCTCGACGGTCTGGTGCAGGACAGCACCAACCAGGCCAACGGCCGCATGCTGCCGAAGAAGGAAGTCTCGTACATCCGCAACTCGGTGAAGGCCACCGTCGACGCGTACGACGGCACGGTGACGCTGTACCAGGTGGACGACAAGGATCCGGTGCTCTCGGCCTGGATGGGCGTCTTCCCGGACACGGTCAAGCCCAAGTCCGAGGTGACCCCCGACCTGCAGGCGCACTTCAGGTACCCGGAGGATCTGTTCAAGGTGCAGCGCGAGATGCTCGCGAAGTACCACGTGGACGATCCGGGCGAGTTCTTCAGCAACAACGCGTTCTGGTCGGTGCCGAGCGACCCGACGGTCGAGACGGACAAGAACCAGCCGCCGTACTACGTGCTGGCAGGTAACCCGGAGACGGCGAAACCGCAGTTCGTCCTGACGAGCCCGATGGTCGGCTACCAGCGTGAGCTGCTGTCGGCGTACATCTCGGTGCAGTCGGATCCCGAGAACTACGGCAAGTTCCGGGTGCTGCAGTTGCCGACCAACACACAGACGCAGGGTCCGCAGCAGGCGCAGTCGGCGATGACGTCGGATCCGCGTGTGGCGAGTGAGTTGGCGCTGTTGCGGCAGTCGAACAAGGTGATCTTCGGAAACCTGTTGACGCTGCCGATCGCGGACGGCGGGATCCTCTACGTCGAGCCGCTGTACACGCAGCGCAACTCGGCGAACGCCTTCCCGCAGCTCGCCAGGGTGATGGTCAGCTTCACCGACACCACCGGTATCCGGGTCGGTTACGCACCGACGCTGGCCGAGGCACTGGATCAGGTGTTCGGCTCGGGCACGGGCAGCTCGGCGACCAGGCCCAGCGGTGAGCCCGCGAAGCCGGCCGAGACGGGTGGCCAGACGCCCGCGCCCACGCCGGCCCCACCTGCGGCCGGCCAAACACCGGACAAGGCAGCCGCGGTCGCGGAACTGGATGCGGCACTGGCGAACCTGCAGTCGGCGCAGTCGGGCGGCGACTTCAAGGCCTACGGTGAGGCGCTCGAGCGCCTGCAGAAGGCGGTCAATTCCTACCAGTCGGCCGGTGGCTGATCGGTAGGTCGCGAATCCCGTGACGACTGAAGGGACCCTTCGTACGCATCGAGCGCACGAAGGGTCCCTTCGACGTTGTGGGGCTCAGCGGGTGAGCGCGGCCTTCACGTCGGTGACGGTGCTGCCGTGAGCGTCGAGCAGCTGCTGGAACTGGTCGCCGTAGCCGTGCTGAGCAGCGGTGTCGCCGGCAAGCTTCACAGCCTGGTCGACGAGGTCGGCGGCGGAGGGCGCCGACATCGGAGCGGGCGCGGCG
>Ga0256908_1000893_pt1 | contig 10492 bp, 10 predicted proteins | sample MC6MC0761MT_FD_186331 | JGI IMG/M metagenome (GOLD analysis project Ga0256908, IMG submission 186331) | Metatranscriptome of enriched soil aggregate microbial communities from Iowa State University, Ames, United States - MC6-MC0761-MT... | ecosystem: Environmental > Terrestrial > Soil >... | reverse complement strand
CGAAACGGTTCGGCGGACACCTGCGCCGACGGGCGGCTAATCTCGGGCACGTTGCCTTCGCGGGTGCGACTCGCGATATTCTCTTTCGGAACGTGCGCGACCGTCGGGCCGCGTGAGCGGCTAAGCGTAGATCGACTTCGAGGGAGCTTCATGCCACCGCAGACCGCCGTCATCGTCCTTGCTGCCGGCGCCGGGACGCGAATGCGGTCGAAGACCCCCAAGGTGTTGCACACCCTGGCCGGGCGCTCGATGCTCTCCCACTCGCTGCATGCCGCGTCCGGCATCGAACCCACCGAACTGGTCACCGTGATCGGCCACGATCGCGACGCCGTGGGCGGCGCCGTGGACGAGGTGGCCAAGGATCTGGGGCGCGCGGTCGCCACCGCCGTCCAGCACGAGCAGAACGGCACCGGCCACGCCGTCGGCTGCGGCCTGACCGCACTGCCCGACGATTTCGACGGCACGGTGCTCGTCACCGCCGCCGACGTCCCCCTCCTCGACAGCGCGACGCTGCACGCCCTGATCGCGACGCACACCGCCGCCCCCGCCGCCGCGGTGACCGTGCTCACTTCCACGGCAGCGGATCCCACCGGCTACGGCCGGATCCTGCGGACCACCGACGGCGAGGTCGCCGCGATCGTCGAGCAGGCCGACGCCACCGAGGCGCAGCGCGCGATCACCGAGGTCAACTCCGGCGTCTACGCGTTCGACGCCGCCACGCTGCGGTCCGCGTTGTCGTCGCTGAGCGCCGACAACGCGCAGGGCGAGCTGTACCTCACCGACGTGATCGCCATCGCCCGGGCGGCCGGGAAAACCGTTCGTGCCCAGCACATCGACGACGATCTGCTCGTCGCCGGTGCCAACGACCGCGTTCAACTGGCCACTCTCGCAGCCGAACTCAACCGCCGCGTCCTCGAGCGCCACATGCGGGCCGGGGTCACCGTCGAGGACCCGTCCAGTACGTGGATCGACGTCGACGTGACGATGGAGCGCGACGTGACGCTGCGCCCCGGCGTGCAATTGCGTGGATCGACCCACATCGGCGAGGACGCGGTCGTCGGACCCGACACCACCCTCACCGACGTCACCGTCGGCGCGGGCGCATCGGTCATCCGCACGCACGGCGAGTCCGCCGAGATCGGTCCCGACGCCACCGTCGGCCCGTTCACGTACCTGCGGCCGGGCACGGTTCTCGGCGAGTCCGGCAAGCTCGGCGCGTTCGTGGAGACGAAGAACGCCGACATCGGGGCGCACTCGAAGGTCCCCCACCTGACGTACGTCGGCGACGCGACCATCGGCGAGCACAGCAACATCGGAGCATCCAGTGTGTTCGTCAACTACGACGGAGTGAGCAAGAGTCGGACCGTCGTCGGTTCGCATGTTCGCACCGGATCCGACACCATGTTCGTCGCCCCGGTCCGTGTCGGGGACGGTGCGTACACGGGTGCAGGCACCGTCCTGCGCAACGACGTTCCGCCGGGGGCGCTCGCCGTCTCGGGTGGGAAGCAACGAAACATCGAGGGCTGGGTCGCGCGTAACAGACCCGGTACTCCCGCTGCCGACGCAGCGGCTCGATCAGCCCAGCAAGATACCGATCCGCTTGAACCGAAGGATGGCGAAGACCAGTGAGCGCGATATCCAGCGACGTGCAGAAGAACTTGATGCTCTTCTCGGGCCGCGCACACCCCGAGTTGGCCGAGCAGGTGGCCAAGGAACTGGACATCAAGGTCACGCCGCAGACGGCTCGTGACTTCGCGAACGGCGAGATCTTCGTCCGCTTCGAGGAGTCCGTCCGTGGATCGGACGCGTTCGTGCTCCAGAGCCACCCTGCTCCGCTGAACCAGTGGATCATGGAGCAGCTGATCATGATCGACGCACTCAAGCGTGGATCGGCGAAGCGCATCACGGCCGTGCTGCCCTTCTACCCGTACGCCCGCCAGGACAAGAAGCACCGTGGCCGCGAGCCCATCTCGGCCCGCCTGATCGCCGATCTGCTCAAGACGGCCGGTGCCGACCGCATCATCACCGTCGACCTGCACACGGATCAGATCCAGGGCTTCTTCGACGGCCCGGTCGACCACATGCACGCCCTCGGTCAGCTCGCGCAGTACGTCCGTGAGAACTACGGCACCGAGAACATCTGCGTCGTCTCCCCCGACGCCGGTCGCGTCAAGGTCGCCGAGAAGTGGGCCGACGCCCTCGACGGCGCTCCCCTCGCGTTCGTCCACAAGACCCGTGACCCGCTGGTCCCGAACCAGGTCAAGTCCAATCGCGTCGTCGGCGACGTGAGCGGCCGCACCTGTGTGCTGATCGACGACATGATCGACACCGGCGGCACGATCGCCGGTGCCGTCGAGGTCCTCAAGAATGCCGGCGCCGGCGATGTCATCATCGCGACCACGCACGGTGTGTTCTCGGATCCGGCCGCCGAGCGCCTCGCGAACTGCGGCGCCAAGGAGGTCATCGCGACCAACACGCTGCCGATCCCGGAGGAGAAGCGCTTCCCGACGCTGACGGTGCTGTCGATCGCGCCGCTGTTGGCGCGCACCATCCAGGAGGTCTTCGAGAACGGCTCGGTGACCTCGCTGTTCAACGGCATCGCCTAGACGCCCGCGTCTGCGCCCGTGCCTGGTTCGCTCCTCGCGGACCGGGCACGGGCGTAGTCTTTCCAAGTGTGTTCACCGGATTCCCGACGACCGCACTGGACTTCTACGAGGACCTCGAGGCCGACAACAGCAAGGCGTGGTGGGCGTCCCACAAGTCCGTCTACGACACGGACGTTCGCGCCCCCATGGTCGACCTGCTGACCGCACTGGAACCCGAATTCGGGCCGGGCAAGGTCTTCCGGCCCTATCGCGACGTCCGTTTCTCGAAGGACAAGTCCCCCTACAAGACCCATCAGGGTGGGTTCGTCGAGTCGTGTCCCGGCGTCGGCTTCTACGTGCAGATCGATGCCTCCGGCCTGTTCGTCGCCGGCGGGCACTACTCCCATACCCCCGAGCAACTCGCGCGCTACCGCGAGGCCGTGGACGACGAGCGTCGCGGACGAGCGCTGGAGCGGACGGTTCGCACGATCGAGAAGGCCGGATTCGAGATCGGTGGCGACCGTCTGGCCACGCGCCCGCGCGGCGTCTCCGCCGACCATGCGCGCATCGAACTGATGCGGCACCGGTCGCTCACCGCCGGGTTGAACTACGGCTGCCCGGACTGGCTCGGCACGCCCGCGGTGGTCGACGAGATCCGCTCCGCGTGGCGTTCGATGCGTCCTCTCGTCGAGTGGTTCACCGACACCTTCGGTGCTCGCGGCTGACGTACCCGGCAGTTATCGCAGGAGCGGAGAACTCGTGTGCCACAAGACTTTGCCGACGTCGAGGGTGCCCGGACATGAGTTTGGTCACGCGCGCCGAGAAAATTGGACCTCGGTGTAGCCGGGCGCGAACGGGTGCCCTATTCTGGCTCGTCGTGATCGACGCGCAGACCCTGCAAAACCCCGCCGCCGCCTCTGTTGTTCCGAACCCGCAGCCGGTTCGCCGTTGGACTCCCGGGTCGTGCGTGTGGTGCGGAAGCGATGATGCGATCGAGGAGTTTCGCAACGAGCCCCGCTGCGGTGTGTGCCGTGAGCACGAGACCGTGATCGACGAAGCCCGCAAGTTCATGGGCATGTACGGCCTGCGCCCGATCGGCGGCACGCTCCAGTCCGACGACGAGGAAGAGCGCGAGTGGCGCGTCGGCGCCCGCGACGCCCGCGCCGCCCTCAACCAGATCCGTCTGCCCGAGCCCCCGGACCCGGCCCTCGTCCGCAAGTCGATGCGCCCCAAGGCTGCTCGCATCGTGAAGGCTTTCGAGGCGGAATCCGCCCCGGCACGCAAGACACCCGCTGCGCGCCCGCGCACCACGTCGGGGCCGGCACCGACCCCCACCGCCGCGGTGGCCCCCGCGAAGAAGCTCGACGTCGCCGCCCTCGAGGAGCGCGTCACCGGTCTGCTCGATCAGCTGACCAAGGTCGACTCGCAGATCTCCCTGGCCGAGGCCGGCCAGGGTCTCGCGGCCCGCGCGCGACTCAACGATCTCAACGGGCAGAAGGCCACCATCCTGCGCACGCTGGCGGCGCTGGAGAAGGCTCGCCGCAGCGCCGGGGCGTAAGGGCTTCCTCGACATGCTGATCCGCGACGCCACCCCGAGCGATCTGCCCGGGATCCTCGAGATCCACAACGAGGCGATCGCCAACTCGACGGCCATCTGGGACGAGACACTCGCCGATCTGGACGAGCGTCGCCGGTGGCTCGACGGCCGTCGAGCCGCCGGGTTCCCGGTGCTCGTCGCCGACGTCGACGGCGCGGTCGCGGGGTACGCGTCGTACGGGGTGTGGCGGGCCAAGAGCGGCTATCGGACCACCGTCGAGAACTCCGTGTACGTGCACGTCGATCACCATCGGCGGGGCATCGCGACCGCGCTCATGGCCGAGTTGATCGAACGGGCCCGCGCGGGCGGGATCCACGTGATCGTCGCGAGCGTCGAATCGACCAATGCGACGTCGATCGCCCTGCACGAGCGGTTCGGGTTCCGGGTCGTCGCCCAGATGCCCGAGGTGGGACGCAAATTCGGCCGCTGGCTGGACATGACGTACCTGCAGCTGATCCTCTAGGCTGAGTCGATCCTCCGGGCGACACGGCCGGTCAGCGGCGCCGCGCGCACACGAGTGCGAAACGCTGGTCGTCGTCCGTCCACGTCTGGACGTCCTCGAACCCTGCTGCGGCCAGTTCCGCGCTGATCCCGCTCATCCGGAACTTCGCCGAGATCTCGGTCCGCATCTGCTCGCCGGCCGCGAACCGGACCGTCAACCCGAGGTCCGCCACGCGCACGGTCATGTCGGCGGTCGCCTCGAGCCGCATCTCGATCCACTCGTCGACGGGATCCCACACGGCGACGTGACGGAAGCCGTCCAGATCGAAATCGGCACCCAACTGTTTGTTCAACACCGACAGCACGTTGAGGTCGAACTGCGCAGTGACCCCGGCCGCATCGTCGTACGCCGGGATCAGGACCCGCGGATCGGTCACCAGCGCGACACCGAGCAACAAGTGCTCCCCGGACCCGAGCACCGCGGCGATCTCCGCGAGGAACTCCCGCCGCTCGTCGGGGACGAGGTTGCCGAGGGTGCCGCCGAGGAAGGCGATCATCCGACTGCCGCCGCCGGGTAGGTGCCGCAGCGATTCCGTGAAGTCCCCCACCACCCCGTGGACGTCGATCTCCGGGAACTCCACCGAGATCCGCCGGGTCGCGTCGCGCAGCGCGCTCTCCGACACGTCCTGCGGCACGTACTTCTCCAGCGTCCCCCGCGCGCCCAGCTCGTGCAGCAGCAGGCGCGACTTCTCCGACGAACCCGAGCCGAGCTCGACGAGGATCTGCGGCATCGCGACAGCAGCGATGTCGCGCGCGTGCTCCTCCAGCAGTGCCCGCTCGGTACGAGTCGGGTAGTACTCCGGAAGCTGTGTGATGCGTTCGAACAGCTCGCTACCGCGCGCGTCGTAGAACCACTTCGGTGGCAGCCACTTGGGCGTCGCGGTGAGCCCACGTTCGGCGTCCGCCCGCAGTGCTGCGTTCAACTGCTCCGGCGTGATGTGGACTTCCAGGGTCGGTGCTCGCATACCTCTCCCATCTCCGTGGTCGATCTCGAGTCGAGTTCTCAGGGGTGCTCACAGTTCTCAGGGGCACTCACAGTTCTCCGGGGCACTCACAGGGGCGTGACGATCAGGTGCCCCGGCCGCGCGGTGACGATGTGCCCGTCCGGGATCTCCTTCCAGAGGTGGTTGTGGTCGAAGGGTTCGGAACTGAGCACGGCCCGGTCGTCGTCCACCAGGGCCGACAACGAGTGGTCCCACGTGGTCGCCCACAGTTGGTTCCCGTCACCGAGCAGCATGTTCAACCGCGACCCGGGCGCCGCCTCCGCGACCGCGGCCGTCACCTGCATCAGCGCCACCTCCGGACTGTTGTCGCGCAGCGCGTGCCGGACCAGCAACCAGAGCAGCGCCGAGTCGGTGGGGGCCTCGAGACCCAGCAGGTCGAGCATCGGCAGGCCCGCCGCGACGTCGGTCATCGATTCGGGCCACTGCTCGATCCGTCCGTTGTGGCTGAACGCCCAGTGCCCCGAGACGAACGGCGCACACGCACTGCGTTCGACGGGCATGCCGACGGTCGCGGAACGGACGGCGGCCATCACCGCATGCGAACGGACCTTCGAGAGCATCTCGGAGAGAGCGGGATCCGACCAGATCGGCATCGCGCACCGATAGCGGGACAGTGTCGACCCCCACCACGCGGCGCCGTAGCCGTCGGCGTTGATGGTGCCACCGCCCCGCATGTCCCGCGGCGACCACGACTGCCGCAGCAACGAGAACTCTCCCGCCGCGATCACCTCGCGCACCGACCGGGTGGGCCCGAGGTAGCCCAGATGCCGGCACATCACACGTCCCTGGCACAGCGGAAGCCCGCGAAGATCTGCCGGCGGATGGGGTGATCCCAATTGCGGAACGTCCCGCGGCAGGCCACCGGATCGGTGCCGAACGAACCGCCCCGCAGTACGCGATAGTCGCCACCGAAGAACGCCTCCGAGTACTCGCGGTACGGGAAGGCTGCGAATCCCGGGTACCCGGTGAACCGCGACGACGTCCACTCCCAGACGTCCCCGATCAGCTGACGCACCCCCAGCGGAGACCGGCCGTCCGGGTACGACCCCACCGCTGCCGGCGCGAGATGGCGTTGCCCCAGATTCGCCCGGGTGCGGTCGGGTTCCTCGTCGCCCCAGGGAAAACGGCGTGACCGCCCACTCGCGGGATGCCAGCGTGCCGCCTTCTCCCACTCGGTCTCGGTGGGTAACCGCTTGCCCGCCCACCGGGCATAGGCCTCCGCCTCGAACCAGCACACGTGCATGACGGGTTCGTCGAGCGGGACCGGCTCGAGTACCCCGAACCGGTGCCGCCACCACCGACCGCTGCCGTCACCGGTCCAGAACTGTGGCGCCTCGAGATCCGATTCGCGACGGTGCAGCCAACCCCGCTCACTCCACAACTCACGCCGCCGGTATCCCCCGTCGTCGATGAACTCCGCGTAGTCCGCGTTGCTCACCGGCACCGTGTCGATCGCGAACTCCGGGACGTACACCCGGTGCGCGGGCCGCTCGTTGTCCAGCGCCCACGGATCGTCCGACGTGCCCATCGTGAATTCGCCTGCCGGGATCACGGTCTCGCGATCGGTGACGGGAACGGCCGTCCTCGGGACGTCCGGCGCGGACAGCAACGCCTGCCCCTTCCGCAGCTGATGGGTGGCGAGCATCGTCTCGTCGTGCTGCTGCTCGTGCTGCGCGATCATCGCGAAGGCGAACCCGTCGTGCTCGAGCTTTCGTCCACGGAAGCGGCTCGCGTCCAACACGTCCCACATCTTGTCGCGCACCTGACCGACGTACTTGCGGGCCTCGTCCGGACCGAGCAGCGGCAGCGCCGGACGGGTGGATCGAGCATGTTTGAAGGCATCGTACAGATCGTCGATGTCGTGGCGGACCGGGTCACGCCCCCCGACGTCGCGGATCAACCAGAGTTCCTCCTGGTTACCGATGTGCGCGAGATCCCACACGAGCGGACTCATCAGTGGCGAATGCTGAGCGACGAGGTCCGCGTCGTCGACGCAGTCCGTGAGCGCATGGCTGCGGTGCCGGGCCCTCAGCAACGCGGATTCCAACTGTTCCCGAAGACCGGTCACAACCTCTCCCCCACAGGATTCTCGCCGCGCCGACAGCGCGCCGATGCCGCCCCCAGTCCTGCGGCCAGCCCGCGATCCGCCGCGAAGTCGGCCGCGAGTTCCAGCAATTCGGCTGCCGCACGACGCAACTCGCCGTCCGCGAGGCCCTGCCGGGCCGCATCGATCCACCGTCCCCGCGTGTCCGCGGCGACCGCGGTGGCCGCGTCCACCGCCTCGCCCGTCGCCAGGAGGGCTTCGAGCGCGGCGATCGGGCTGTGCCACTGATCGTCCGGTTGGGTGTCGAAGTACCGCACCTCGAGGTGGCCGACCGCCCGAACCGCGGGAAACACCGTCGTCAGGTGGTAGTCCAGATCGTCGGGCGTCGGGCGCCGGCCGATCTCGTCGTCGAGCGCGCCGTCGACCCAGTCCGCGAAGGTCGCGCCGGGCGGAGCCGTCCAGCACGGCCCGTCACGGCGCACACACAGCAGCGGGACGTCGAGTACCCAGCGCGCGTAATCGGCGATCGGATCGGCCGACGACGCCGCCGATTCGGGTGGACCGATCGTGCGTGACCGATCGAGTTCGAACCAGGTCCGCATCCGCTGCGACGCCCAGTCCCCCGGCGGAATTCCCCGTAGCCGCGGTGAGCACGCGAACGCGGCGATCAGGGCCGGCCCGGCGGCCTGCAGCAGGTTCCAGCGACGCGCGACGTCGGCGACATCCGCACCGGCGTCGACGCTCACCTGTACGGCGGCGGTGTTGCACATCATGAGCTTGCCGAACGGACCGATCTCCTCGAAGCGCTCCTCCATCGCGCGGTACCGCGGCATCTGGAGCAGGCGCCGCGCGGTGCGCCGGGAATCGGCCGCATGCGCGTGCGCGGTGATGGAACGGGTGGCGAGCAGCGCGCGCAGGGTGCTTTCGTCGGAGGCGAGCGCCTCGCACAGCCGGACGGCACTGTCGTGGGGCGCGCTGGAGAGTTCGATCTGACCGCCGGGTTCGACGGTGACGAGACTGCCCGAAGGAAGCGGGCGGGCAGGAGATCCGGGGTCGAGAGACTTCGGGGCGTGAGGCCCGAGAGCTGCGGCGATGGAGGTGAGGTCGGGTCGGTCGGACGGGGATCTGTCGTGGTGGGTGAGCCATTCCAGTTCGGCACCGATCAGCCTCGGCGGACCCAGCTTGAAGCAGACTCCGCCGACGTAGGACTCGGCCGCTGGGCGCGAGGTGAAACCGGTGGACTCGACTGCGACAACCATGCCATCCTCCCCTCGGGAGCGGTCGAACGTCCTTCTCGAGGGTAGAGCCGACTCCCTGTCGTGGCTACCGATCGGGAGGAATAGCCGATGCTCGATCTCGAACGCCTCCGGCTCGACACACCGGGTTGTCTGGAAAGGGTGTTTCTCGACAGCGCGGGCTCGTCGCTGCCTCCGCAGCCGGTGCTCGCAACTGTGATCGGGCATCTCCGCCGCGAAGCCGAGGTCGGCGGATATGTCGCGGCCGCCGAACGGGCAGACGACCTCACGGCCGTGCGGACGTCGATCGCGCAGCTGATCGGGGCCACGGCGCCGGAGATCGCTCTCGTCGACAGCGCCACCCGCGCGTGGTGCGACTTCTTCACGTCGATTCCGTTGCGTCCGGGCGATCGGGTATTGCTCTCGCAGGTGGAGTACGCGAGCAATGCGATCACCGCCCTGCACCGCGCGAAGGAGACCGGGGCCGTCGTCGAGGTGGTCCCCAGCGACCCCACCGGACGCATCGATCTGGACGCCCTCGAACGGATGATCGACGACCGCGTCACGCTCGTATCGCTCGTTCACGTCCCCACCAACGGTGGGCTGATCAATCCGGTGCGCGAGGTGGTCGACCTCGCGCACCGGCACGGGGCACTGGTCCTGCTCGACGCCTGCCAATCGGTGGGCCAGCTCCCCATCGATGTCGGCGAGCTCGGGGTCGACGCCCTCTCCGCAACCGGACGCAAGTGGCTGCGCGGACCGCGCGGCACAGGCTTCCTCTATCTCCGGGGCGCTCTCGCCCGCGAACTGAAGCCCATGGCGATGGACCTCCACGGGGCGCAGTGGTTGTCGCCCGACGAGTACCTACCGGCCGCCGACGCGTCACGCTTCGAACTGTGGGAGTGCGACGTCGCCGCTCGACTCGGGCTGGGTGTTGCGGTCGACTACCTCCTGAGCATCGGGGTCGACTACGCGGCGCGGGCAATCGCGACCGGAGCCGACCGGATTCGGAGCGAGCTGGGCGCGCTGCCAGGTGTACGGCTCCACGATCTCGGCACCGACCGCTGCGGCATCGTGACGTTCACGATCGACGGTGCGGAACCGTCGAGCATTCGGGACCGCTTGGCGGACAGCCGGATAACGGTGACCGTCAGCGGACGGTCGTCGACGCTACTCGACATGAGTGCTCGCGGGCTCGACGCCGTCGTCCGGGCGTCGCCCCACTACTTCGTCTCCGACGGCGACCTGTCACGGTTCGTCGAGGCCGTCGGGCAACTGACCCGCAAGTAACAATTCGGACAAACCCTTCGCAAAGCTCACATCTTCCCAACCAACCGGATGGTATCCATTTGTCCGGCATGTACCAATCAATGGGGAGGAATCGAGTTATGCGACGTACCAAGGCTGCCGTTCTCGGGGCGGGCATCATTGCGTCCGCGCTGCTGCTGGCCGGCTGCAACGACGACGGCAACACGACCGCCGAGACGACAACCACCGCGCCGTCCTCGACGACGACCGCGCCGAGT
>Ga0256908_1000892_pt1 | contig 10507 bp, 10 predicted proteins | sample MC6MC0761MT_FD_186331 | JGI IMG/M metagenome (GOLD analysis project Ga0256908, IMG submission 186331) | Metatranscriptome of enriched soil aggregate microbial communities from Iowa State University, Ames, United States - MC6-MC0761-MT... | ecosystem: Environmental > Terrestrial > Soil >... | reverse complement strand
GTTTTATAGAATAACCTGAGTTCGATATAAAAGTCTTGATGAAATATGATACTCGGAAACGTCATCCGCAACTGTCTGAGGCAGGACTTTATTCATACAGTGTTGTTTCTGCGATTTATTGAATGCATTGCTGGTCGCCGACGAGGTTTGTGGGGGGCAATAGTTTTGCCTACTTTTCCCGAAAGAAAAGTAGGGCGAGCCGCAGGCTGATCCTGAAATTGAATGAGAGTTCAACAAGACTCCGCCTAGATCATTGTTTTTCAATAGGTTAAAGATATAGCTAGGATGCACCCAAGTTGGAATATTATTTGTATGAATATATTGTGATGGTTTTTTTCACACAATGGTTACAGTGAATATTATTCAAATAGAATGCTTTAAATGGTCTGTGTTCTATTGAGATATAGACGATCTAGCAGAGAAAATAGTGCAGAGCCCATAACCAGACATACACCAACAAGACAAGTCATGGTCCAACCTCCATGATGCCATGCATAAACCCCTAAAGCAGAACCACATGCACCACCTGTGAAATAGGCTGTCATATAGATAGAGTTAATCCGAGATTTCGCATCTGGGCGTAAACGGAAAATGATATTTTGATTGCTGGTATGAACCACAGCGAGTCCAAAGCTAATCAGGCCATAACCTAAAATATAACTGGTGAGGTACTTTCCACCGAAATAAAGCAGCGCCCAACTGACGATCATCAACGCTACCCCAATCCATGTCAGGATACTGGTATGTCCACGGTCTGCAATTTTACCAATTTTTGCAGTGGCTAAAGCACCAAATACGCCAATGATCGTTGCAACACCGACCAAAACATCAGGTAGTTTAAACGGTTCAGAGGTCAGTAAAACAGCAATCGTTGAAAACAAAATACTCATGGCTGCAAATGCAAAGCCACCAATAATTGCACGATAGACTAAACGACGTTCTTCTTTTAACAGCACACCCATCGAGTAGAAAATTTTGCCATAACTCATTTTAAACACAGGTACATGCGGCAGACGTTTCTTTAATAAATAGGCAAGTATTAACATCAATACCGCACTGACAAAGTAAATCAGTTTCCAGTTAAACAGGTTAGACAACAAACCTGCAAGACTGGTGGAAAGCAATAACCCGACTAAAAGCCCACTCATTAAAAAGCCAACCACTTCACCTGTTTTTTCAGGTTTAACTGCCATTGTTGCAAGTGGGATTAAAACTTGAGCCGCAACTGAAAATAGACCTGTAATAATTGTGCCAACCCAAAGCATGGGTAAATTGACAGCAAAAGCACACATCAATAAACCAATCGCGGCACAAAACATTAACCAAGGAATAAATTTAATTTTATTGACAATGTCACCCATGGGCACAATGAATAAAAGACCAAGTGCATAAGACACTTGGGCAAAGGTCACTGTAAGCGCCACTTGTGATTCTGGCATGTTGAAATAGAGTTGAATCGAGTGAATCAGAGGCTGACTATAATAGTTAGCTCCTGCGCATAAACCACAGGCAATCGCCATCAGCCAAAGTAATGCTTTATTTTGGCTAATATCGAGTTGAGCATTCATAAAAATATCCTAGTTCTTGGAGTTACATACAATAGGCAGTTGCTTCAATTTCAATGAGCATTCCTTGTAAAGCAAGACACGGGACAGGAATCAGTGTACACGCAGGGAAAGGTTGATCTTTCCAAAGTTGTTGCATTTCCTGAATTAAAAACTGATGTTTTTTGGTACTGTGATCGACCACAAGCACTCTTAAAACAGCAATATCCAATAATGATGCATCAGCCGCTTGTAGGGCATGTTGCAGATTGACAAAAGCTTGATGAACTTGTTGTGCAAAATCTTGGGATAATTGTCCTTGTTGGTTTTCACCACCTTGTCCAGATATATGCAAAATACGCAAATAATGGCGTACTTCAGCCACATGACTATACGCAAATGCTGTTGGATTATAAAGTGTATTTGGGTTAATCATTTGGAACGATTTGATCTGCGTAGATTCTGATCTGGAATGCATAGATGACTCTTTTGATTGACTGGAAATTTCCGTCAGTATCAAAGCTCAAGTTAACTTAAGGTCAAGTAAAAAGACCAAGAAAAAACCGAAGCAACTGATCGTATTTATGAATGAACAGTCAAGGGGCTGTTAAACAAGAAAACCGTCATATAGAAAAGTGATCAGAAGAGAGGGCATGCAAGTGAAATATTGCTCAGTATTAAAAGTATATAGGTTGTTTATCTTTGCTTTGATACTCTTAGGAAATCCCAGTAAACACTGATTAGGATTCCGCATAGGCATATCTTAAGCAAGTTATTGGCATTTTTTATATTCGATGTGCCGAAATAGCCCTGTACTAAAATAACCTAGTCGCTAAATAATCAGTTGTGAATCTACGATCTCTCCCGTTTTCCCTAACCAAAATGGGCGGTTGACTTCACCATGACCAAACCAGTCACATTGGTAAAGTGGGATGTGCAGTGGATCGAGATGCTCTTTCACAATCTCAACAATACTTTGTGGGACATTTTTTTGTGGGCATTGATAAAAATCACCCAAGACCAAAGCCTTTAAGTTTGAAGTATCAATACTTTGTAGGAGCTGCGTCAATGAACGTTCAATTCGATAATAGGGTTCACCTACATCTTCAATCAGCAAAACACTCGGCTGATTCAGTTTTAAGGCAGAAGGTGTGCCTTGTAAAGTACACAGTACAGTAAGATTTCCTCCTAAGATTTTAACATTTTCAATGTGCTGATCTTGAGCAAAACCATTTGCGCTAGATAAGGGATAATGACCATGTTGGCTGATATCCCCTGATAATAGGCTGATGGTTTTTAAAGCATCATACGACAGAGGACTATTGTCTAAATTTTTAACTGCAATTTCCTGAAATACAGGTGCATGTAAAGATCGTCCATGATGCATCGCAATATAGTTTAATAATACGGTTGTATCTGAATAGCCGATAATGGGTTTATTTAAAATCCACTCACCTAAAAATGGCAATAACATTGCAGCGCCAGTACCACCACGACCACACCAAACTGCATCAATGTTTGGATCTAAACATGCTTGTTTTAAATCTTGAATGCGTTGTTCAACTGTACCTGCCAAATAGCGATGTTGTGAAAATACATGTTGACCCAAACTGACTGTATGACCTAACTGTTCCAAATACGACTTTGCCAACTGGATATTTTCAACATCTACACAGGCACTCGGCGATACAATTTTAAAATGCATATTCCTTCCAAGCTTTTGCACAATTTAGTGTGCAAGTTTCTTTTTAGACAAAGTAATCATCATGACACCGATGATATTCAGTAAACAACCAAACCATTGTATCGCATTCATATGCTCACCGAGCAAAGCCACAGCTAAAATAATGGTTAGGATCGGTCCAATTGAACCAATCATAGCTGCTTGTGCAGCACCTAAACGAGAAATACTTTGTGCGACCAAAATCGTTGGCAAGACTGTCACCAATAAGCCTAAGGCGATACCATACCAAATGACTTGTATCGGAAGTTGAATCAGCAGTTGAATTGGTTGGGGTGTCGCAATAATAAAATGGGTTAGCGTACCAAAACATGCAATGCTTAATGCCAAACCAGTGTAATTCCATGAACCAAATTTTTGAATTAAACGTGGGGTCATGAGTAAATACGTTGCAAAACAGACCGCGCTGGCAAAGACTAAACTCACGCCAAGCCAGAAATTCCCTTCATGCGGTACTGTGCTTTGCTCTTGTAGCATCACAATCACTGTACCACCATAGCTTAATGCAATCGCTAGTATGGTTCTAAAGTTGAGTTTTTGCTTATAAATAAAGCTTGTGGCAATCACAGTCAGTGTGGGATAGAGAAATAAAATAATACGTTCTAAAGAAGCACTGATATACATCAGACCAGCGAAGTCGAGCCAACTTGAAAGATAATAGCCCATCAAACCTGCAGCAACCAATAAGGCCCAGTCTTTTCCTGTCATATTTTTATTATGATGGCGATTGAACCAACACAATAAAAGGAAAAAAGGCAGGGCACTTGCCATTCGCAATGCCATAAGCACGGTGCTGTCGACTAATGGCGACAGTGCGTAAGCCTGTTTAATAAAAATAGCTTTGGTACTAAATAAGAAGGCTGCAGCAAGTGCGAAAATCGAACCGAGCTGTGTACTAGATAAAGAAAGTTTCATGGATTTGACTGCATTGACGATGTCGCTATACGACATGTAAATTTGAACAAGCAGTATAAATGTTGTTTTCAATCAGTGGAAATACAAAAAAAGAATGAATTGGTGCAATAAAAGGAATATAAAACACATTTGCTTACTTCATTTTGTATAGATTTAAGTATCATTTAAATAGATTGAAATAAAAATTGTATAAAAATCAACCTTAAAATCCTTGTTTATAAACTGGCCAAATTCAATATGCTATTTTTTGCACAAAAAAGGTGCAATATCGCAATGGTTGGTTCAAGCTGTTCGAGTATTATTAACTGACAAAATGGCAAATAAAAAAAATCTAAAAATTTTTGTAATTGCTTTGGGCTCAGTTCTAGGGTAATTCTAATGGTTATTCCAAGTACTTTTTTTTATTAATGAAATTAAAAAATGTAATAAAAACCGACTTACATTTTTGACGGAAAAAATGATAGAAAAGGCCAATATAAGCTGATAAAAAACCCATGTAATTTGTCAGAAAGGTCAATAGGGATGATGGTTTTTATGCTAAATCTATTGTTTTATGGAGTATTTAAACAGCAAGCTAAAATGCTTGAAAGTGAATCATGTTGCTGTAAATGCCAATCAGTGAGATAGGGTGAGCAGCTTAAAACATGGATGCAGGGTGAAAAAAACATCGTTTTTTTTAAATGGAGACAGGATATGTCAAAAAAACTGAGCAGGATAATACGAGAAAAATTCAATAAATTGAATATAGGGTATGTCGCACAATTATATTTATGAATCATCAGTTCAAAATATGGGTATTTATTAAATAAATATTGGGTGGTATTTTAAAAAAGTTCAATTAGAATCCAAAAATTCATAACAACGCATCTGGGGGAAACATCGGGTTATTTACGATGTTTACTTGAAGAAAAATTAGCTTGAGGAACGCTCATGCAGATTGGAATCCCAAAAGAATCTGTCGTCGGTGAAAACCGCGTAGCCGCTACGCCAGAGACAGTAAAAAAGTTGATTAGTGCTGGTCATAGTATTGTCATTGAACGAGGCGCTGGTAAAAAAGCGGCTTATATTGACAGTGCTTATGAACAAGTCGGTGCTAAAATTACAGATGATGCCTATACAGGTAGTCAAATTATTTTGAAAGTTCGTGCACCACACGGTGAGGAAATTCAAAAGCTTGCCGCAGGAACAGCTGTGGTAGCAATGTTTGACCCATACCGTAATACTGAACTTGACCAATTTGCGTCACAACAAGTGTCTGCATTTGCGTTAGAGCTTTTGCCACGAACACTGTCTCGTGCGCAAAATATGGATGTATTGTCTTCTCAAGCCAACCTTGCAGGTTATAAGTCGGTGTTATTGGCCGCTGCGGAATATCAACGTATGTTCCCAATGCTGATGACCGCTGCAGGTACTGTGAAACCCGCTCGTATCGTAATTATGGGCGTGGGTGTCGCAGGTCTTCAAGCCATTGCAACTGCAAAACGCTTAGGCGCAGTTGTTGAAGCAACAGATTTACGCCCAACTGCACGTGACCAAGTCGAATCGCTTGGTGGTAAGTGGTTAGATGTACCAATGTCTGATGAAGAAAAACAAAAAGCTGCCGATGCCGCTAAAAATGGTTATGGCTGGATGCCAGGCGAGCAATATATTCAAGACCAAGCCATTATCGTAGATAAAGCTGTGTCAAATGCAGACATTGTGATTACAACTGCGTTGTTGCCAGGTCGTGATGCTCCTCGCTTAATCAAAGCTGAAACTGTTGCCAAAATGAAACCGGGTTCAATCATCCTAGATATGGCAGTTGAATCAGGCGGGAATGTTGAAGGTTCTAAGAATGGTGAAAATGTTGTCACTGACAATGGCGTGACGATTTTGGGTATTCCAAATATTCCTTCTACAGTATCGACAGAAGCTTCGGCACTATATGCACGTAATGTTTTCAATTTCGTAGAAACTTTGTTTGATTCAGAGAAGAATTTTGCTATCAATCAACAAGACGAAATTCAAAAAGCACTTCTAGTAACTCATGGCGGTCAAGTACTGCTGAAGCGTGGTTAAGGAGAGTCATCATGGTTGAAACTATTACTATTTTCGTCTTAGCCATCTTTGTTGGTTACTACGTAGTTTGGGGTGTAACACCTGCATTGCATACGCCGTTAATGGCAGTGACTAATGCATTGTCCTCAATTATCGTTGTCGGTGCGATGATACAAACTGTTGGAATTCCTGGTGTGGTAGACGCAAGTGTACAATTCCAGTCCGTGAATGTTGTCAGTGTGTTGGGTGCAATTGCAGTGTTCTTGGCAAGTATCAACATTTTTGGTGGCTTCGCAGTGACTGCACGTATGCTTGAAATGTTTAAGCCAAAACAAAAGAAAAAAGAGGGCTAATCTATGGAATTTATTCGAGAATATGCGGATTGGTTCTACCTTGTTGGTGCTGTCCTTTTCATCTTAACTTTACGTGGTCTTTCAGGTCCTAAAACTGCGATTGCAGGTAACCGTTACGGTATGATCGCTATGGCGATTGCGGTAATCACCACATTCTTTGTCGCAGATCATCCTGTTGTATGGATGATTGGTGGTGCAATGGTGTTGGGTGCAATTGTTGGTATTGCTCGTGCACGTACAGTTCCAATGACACAAATGCCAGAAACAGTGGCATTGATGCACTCACTTGTCGGTTTGGCTGCGGTACTGATTGCGATTGCTGCAATTTTACATAATAACCAACTGACTGCTTTATTTGCGCAAAACGAATCTGCTTTAACCGCTGCTGGTGTACAGCATGCACATATGAGTAAAGTTCATTTATTTGAATTATTCGTAGGCTGTTTCGTTGGTGCGATTACCTTTACCGCATCTGTATTTGCTTATGGTAAGTTAGCTGCAAAAAAATGGGCAAAAACCATTTCTGGTGCTTGGGTTAAACCAGTTCAAGCGATCATTTTCCTGGCTATGCTGGCGTGTGGTGTGTACTTCTTTACCACAGGCAATATGCAAGCATTCTGGGCAATGACTGCACTGGCACTGGCATTTGGTTGGGTTTGGATTGCACCAGTCGGTGGCGGTGATATGCCAGTGGTGGTTTCACTATTGAACTCATTCTCTGGTTGGGCAGCGGCAGGTATTGGTTTTACACTTGAAAACAACATGCTGATTGTTGCTGGTTCACTGGTGGGTTCATCAGGTGCGATTCTGTCTTACATCATGTGTAAAGCAATGAACCGCTCAATCATCAATGTATTGTTTGGTGGTGCGATGGGTGGTGCGGCTGTAGTATCAGTTGATAAGGGTGAGCAAGTTCAACGTAATTACCGTTCTGGTTCTGCGGATGATGCTGGCTTCTTGATGTCAAATGCGGACAGCGTTGTGATTGTACCGGGTTATGGTATGGCGCAAGGTCGTGCACAAAACGCAGTGAAAGAATTGTGTGAAATCTTGAAAGAGCAAGGTGTAACGGTTCGTTTTGCAATCCATCCAGTTGCGGGTCGTATGCCTGGTCATATGAATGTATTGTTGGCAGAAGCTGATGTTGCATATGAAGACATCTTGGAAATGGACGAGATCAACTCTGATTTCCCAGCGACTGATGTTGTACTGGTAATTGGTGCGAATGACGTTGTTAACCCAGCGGCTAAAGATGATCCAAGTTCACCAATTTATGGTATGCCGATTCTTGAAGCACATAAAGCACGTACCATTATGGTGATCAAGCGCTCTATGGCAACAGGTTATGCAGGTTTAGACAATGACTTATTCTACAATGACAAAACCATGATGATCTTTGGTGATGCCAAGAAAGTTGTTGAAGAGATGACAAAAGCAATCAATGGTGGTGGGCACTAAGCCGCTATCGGATTAAATCCACCCCAATCCTCCTTTGATAAAGGAGGGAGCCTAACCGCCTTCGGGCGGTTTTTTATTTAAGCAATTTTAATGCTATGATTTTGATAAAATTGACTGAATAAAAAATGATGAATCAACTATTTAAAATAATCTGTAAAAGCTTAGCAATCTATCTGGCATTTTCCTTGTCTATAACGTATGCACAAGTTTTTGAAATTCAGGATGGCTCGAAACACTATGATGCTGTAATTGATATTGCATGTGAAAAGGATGAATGTGGTGCTAAGGCTGAAGTAAAGCTATTTAAAAAGGGCAATAAAGCGGTATTTCAAGTATTTCACTCTGATGAATTGACTATGTATTTAGACGAAAAGTTTAAACCGAGTGTCAATGTTATACAGCTTTATGGCGAACAAAGTCCTTTGATTTTTGATGATTTTAACTTCGATGGAACAGAAGACCTCGCGATTAGAAATGGCAATTATGGTTCTTATGGCGGTCCTGTGTATGACATTTATGTGTTTAATCAAAGCAAGAATAAATTTGTTTTAAGTCAGGAACTGTCTGTACTCACTCAAGAAAATTTAGGTATGTTCGAGCTAGACAAAAAGCTTAAACGCATCATCACCTTTAATAAAAGTGGCTGTTGCTACCATATTCGTTCTGAGTATCAAGTTGTACCTAGAAAAGGTTTATTGCTGGTTCGAGAGTTTATTGAGGATGCAACTTCACCAAAAGGTGATCAAGTTGAGGTTACAGATCGCAATTTAGTCAATGGAAAATGGAAGGAAAAGACCAAGTATTACTCAGCTGCAAAATATTATGCTCAGTAGTCACAATTTATCTCGTATCACTATTCTGTATTGACCTATAGTTAAACCTAATTATTTATACAAGAGATTTACATCAAGTCATGGCTCAGAAATGAAGCTTATATTTTTGTATGAACTTTTAGAAACTATTGGTTATCAATTGGTTTTTTGTGCTTTTGGATCCTAGATGGTTATCCTACCGTGGGGCGACATGGATGTCGTCGTTGGGTGAGGGTATATGAGCAAAAATAAAGCACTGCTTTGTTTGCAGCGCAAGAGCCCTGTTAAACGAAAGATTTTTGTCATCTTTGAAAAGTGAGGCATCGCCTGCGCAAAGGTATTTAAACTTTGAGTGTAAGGTGTGGCATTGCAAGCTTTTTTATAATCAAAAAAATTATTCTTCCATATAATTGATTTAATTAAAAAATATTAACTAAGAGAGATTATATTCTTATGTATGAGTTTTTTGCTAGGTTGACTATAGCGTGATGCTAAATTGTGGGGCAGAGTAAGGTTTTATGAATAGAATGACTTCTTTTCGGTGTGATGTTAAATTTTAAGCATAAAAAAGCCCATCCAAAGATGAGCTTTTTCAATTAAAACTGAAACTTAATGAGGAATATGCTCTTCATCTTCAAATTCAGGTTTAACTTGTACGATAAAGTCTTGACGGTTAAGACCACGCCACAATGCAAATGCAGTACCGATATAGATTGAAGAATACGTACCTACAAATACACCAATAAACATAGCAACTGAGAACCAGTGTAGACCATCACCACCCAAGAACATCATTGCAAGTACAACCAGCAATAATGTCATCGAGGTATGAATGGTACGTTTTAAGGTTTCAGTTAACGCAATATTCACAATTTCTAACGGTGTCGCGCCACGAATCTTACGGAAGTTTTCACGGATACGATCCGATACAACAATGTTATCGTTTAACGAGAAGCCGATTAAGGCAAGAATAGCCGCTAAAACAGTAAGATCAAATGGCCATTGCATCATTGCAAAAATACCAATCGTTACGATCACATCGTGCAATAATGAAAGCACTGCACCCACTGCAAGTTTAAACTCGAAGCGAATGGTCACGTAGATCAGCATAAGTAGCATTGCAAGCGCTACAGCACCTGCAGAGCGTAAATATAGCTCATTACCGACTTGACCACCGACAGAGTCAACCTTATGAACAACAGCAGCGTTATTCGGCAGTTGAACCGCTTTAGTGATGGTATTGCTTAAGTCTTCAACTTTGAGGTCTTGCGCAGGCATACGTACAATTAAGTCTTTGTTTGAACCTAAGGTTTGTACAACTGCATCTTTAAAGCCTGCTTTATCCAAATTCGAAATAACGTCTGCTGGTTTTGCTGCGTATTGATAGTTCAACTCTGCAGAAACACCACCAGTGAAATCTAAACCAAGATTTAAGCCTTTGGTTGCAATAAAGAAGATACTTGCAATGGTCAAAAGGATTGAGATGATTGCCGCTGGTTTGGCAATCTTCATGAAATTAATTACATGCTCATCATCAGGGCGACCATATTTCTTTTTCGGTTGAGTCACATCAGTCATCATCGATCTCCTATATGCTCAACTTATTCAAGTTACGTTTTCTGCCATATACCAATTGGACAATTGCAC
>Ga0256908_1000889_pt1 | contig 10519 bp, 19 predicted proteins | sample MC6MC0761MT_FD_186331 | JGI IMG/M metagenome (GOLD analysis project Ga0256908, IMG submission 186331) | Metatranscriptome of enriched soil aggregate microbial communities from Iowa State University, Ames, United States - MC6-MC0761-MT... | ecosystem: Environmental > Terrestrial > Soil >... | reverse complement strand
TGAACGACGAGAAGCCGGCGTGGGAACTACGACGCGATGGTCTCAGATGGGACGAGATCGCCCGTGAACTCAATTGTCTGCCGATGGTCGCACAAGCGCGGGCAGACGCGTACGAGCGGCGCACCGATGCCGCCACGGTCGACGCTCAGTTCGAGCTCCTCTGACCGCTGCGACCTTGTCGGCGGCGGGGGATGTCGTGGGCGCGTGGGACCATCCGGGCAACAACAGGTTTGGGGAGGAAACAATGGGTGGGTTGGCTGGTCCGGTCATCGTCGTCATCACAGCATGGGTGTTCGGTCCGGGTCTTGCACGCTTCGCCGGCGTACTGCTCGTGATCATCCGACTGTTCCGGATCGCCACCGACCATGCGAGTCCCCAGATGTGGGCTTTCGTCGGCGGCGGGCTTGCGCTGTGGCTCTTCGGGCACTGGCTGTGGGCGCTCAAGCACAAGCTGTGGTGCAGTCCACTCGCCCTGTCTGTGTTCAGTCTCCCGGTGCTCGACACGCTCGCTCCCATCCCCACCAACCGTGTACCGCGGCGACAGCGCACCACTCATTGGCCCGCGTAGCGCTCGAACATTCCACGTAGCAGTTCAGGCAGGCAGGAGAACAGCACCGCATGGACGTGCCCCTCTACACCGTGTTCCTCATCGCCGCGATGGTTCTCATCGCGCTCGGCGCGGTGCTGCTGGCAGGGGCAGTTGGCTGTCTCACGACCCGACGGCCTGGTCGGTGATCATCATTGTCCTGGGCGTCACGCTGGCGACTTTGAACGTTTCGATGTGGGTCCGTCAGACGCGACTGTGCAGGAACTTTCCGAACCTAGTTGAAAGCGTAAGAGTGCCCGAAGGATCAGCGGGCCGGGTCGTTGAGGAGCGCATTTAGACCTCCGCTCTTCTGCTCTGACCTTCAATCCGGTGTCGGATGCCCTCCCAGTCACAAAGCACCTCAAGTAGATATAGAAACGGGAGATGGATCAGTTCGTCTGGAATTGTGCCGTCATGCTGCGCCAGGAGTCGCGCAGCACGTACGTCGGCTGTCTTTCCCCCGAAACCGTGTGTCGCGTTGCGGCGTGCGGCGAGCAATGGGGCAACGGCTCGCGCTGGCGGCACTGACTCCTCACGCCCGTTCTTATGGGTGATCGTGACGCTGCCGCTGGCGCGTTGCCTGCTGATGAAGAAGCCGTCTGCGACGGACTCCAGTGCGGCCACAGCCGCTTCGGCACAAGGCAGAATCACATCGGCTACCCGGCCTGGGATTGCCTTCTTTACCCGCTTAAGTGCTCGCTGGGCCCGTACAGGGCTGCATAGGTCCGCAGTGTTGCTGCCGAGAAAGGCTTCACTGACTAGGTCAAGTGCGCTGAACATGAGGATTCGAGCGGCGTACTGGTCGCGCCAGGACGTCATCGCCGATGCCACTCGTTTGAACAGCTCTTCGCTGTTCATCAGCCAGTTCTGGTGATGGTAAGGGAGATAGCGGCCGTTGACATCGCGGAAGTAGGTGGGGTCGGTGATGCACTCGAATAGCTGACATAGCCGTCGTGCCCACCAGTCGACGGCATCGGACCAGGATCGGCGATCCGGCGAGTCCACGGCCTCATGAGCGTGGTGTGTCGATTGTCGGGGAAGCAACTGGAGCGGTTCCGCCGGCGTGGCTGCTAGTCCAGGGATCGTCCGACCGAGATTGAAGATGACCGTGTTTCCTAGCCGCAGGCCATGAGCAGTCCATACGTTCGGCGACCTACACGCCAGTAGCGGGCCGAGGAAGGTTGCGTCGAGAAGTCCGCCACCAGCGATCGCTTCACTGGAGGCAAAGAGGGATTCCTCTGAAACCGATTTCGCTACACCACGTTTGACTTCATCGTGCAGTGCCCCATCATGTTCAAATCGAAGCAGAATTGTTGGAAGCTTCGCTCGTGAGAAGAGCGCTCGATTCATCGATACCCACTGCACTGCGAGGTCGGGGAACAGCGTCTCGCGCGTGTCATCGAATCGCAGATCGGACAATTGCTTGTGAACGTCGCGGGTCACGTCGGTCAAGTGCGCATCAGGGGCGGTCGTCAGCTGGAGCTGAACCGGGTAGAGCTGACGCATCAACGAGGAAGGCCCCGCTATCGCGTTCAACCTGCGAATCTCTTCAGCGACGTCCGCCCGTGTCACCGTAGGCGCCACGATGTCCTGAGGATGGGGAGTGAGCATGTCGAACCGCTCCTCACGAAGCCACGGCGCGGCGAGAGTGGTGGCCGACACGAGGTCATCTGCTGCCCGTCCAGACGTCGACGTTCGTCTGCGGATCATCCATTCGTCCGGGTCTTGGCCGCGCTTGGCCTCAAGCCCCATCTCCGTAAACAACCCGACCAGATCGCCACCCGCTAATTCATGGGGAAGCACGAGCGACACATGGGATCTAACCGCGGGGCTCATCGGTTTCCCGATTCCGCTGCACCGCACGCTATGGACACGGGTTCAAGTTCGCGCATTCCACGGTCTGGATCCACCACCCATGATGTTTGGCGACCACCGATCGGGCCGTGTGTATTTTCGCAGTTCTCGGCTTGACGTCTCTGCAAGGCATCTACTGCCTCTCGAAGGAACCTTTCGGTGAGCACCTTTGGCACCGATGTCGTTCCACGATCGAGGGATAGTTCATGGATGGGTCCGAAACGGGCGTGGAGTTCCGTGTCGCCGACCAGCGCGAATACTCTGTCCTCGAGCGCCAGCGGTTCTGCATCATCTCCCCACTCCCGCAGGAGGGCTCCGACACCATCGGAGGGATTTACGCATATGCCAACCAGGGCAAATGCGTCGTGATCATCGCAGCTGTACTCGTCAAGATGGTTATGGAGTGGCGCGTTGGGGTCGTCAAAGCTGTGCGGGTTGTTGCCCTCAAGGCGCACCTGGGCGCATGCGCTGCAGTCGTACCACCGGGCAGCGATCGAGGACCATAGGGCATCCAAGAGTTCCGGGAGATCGGTGATCGGCGCGAGAGTGGACAAGTCCTGTTCCATCACGGACACCGCATCCACGTTTGATCCATCTGACTCCGCGAATTGGGCTCTGCCGTAGGTCATCACGATGGCGGCGAAGTCGCCCGTAGACCACCGTCCGGGATCCGCGGGATAGCTCAGGCCTTTCCGGGTGTTGTCGCCGACAAGCTCGACGAGTCGGGTTGATCGATCGGTACGAGTCGTCCGACTATCCGACAGGGTGACCCATACGCCACCGACCCGCCCGAACATGTGGAGTGTCACGAACTGCAACAGCCCCTTCTTACTGGGGGAAGGTTCTCGGTTGCTAGACAATACAGGCTATCTAGCAGGTAGAGCTGGGCTGCACATTCGCTGCGGCCGCAGACGCCACCGCCGGTGCCACCACAGTCAACGGAATCGCAGTCGCCGCGACAAGTGCCGCTCGTGTAGTCAGTCTCATCTGATGTCCCCTTCGTTCGAGTTGCGTGGCTTTCTCTCGCGATCCTGCACCACCGGCGACCGTTGCGGCGGTAGGCCGGACCGCGCTCGAGATCGCAGTCGAGACGAACTGGCGGTCAGATGGATCTCGCCTCACCGCATCTCGAGTCGGTCGCGAGGTGCGCTTCCGCAGCCGGCCTCAACCCGTCGCGATCGAGCAACTCCCGCTGCCCGACGACACCAGGCTGGCACGGTCCGTCCGCTGGCTTCGGGGCGTGCTGCGACGCTGACCCGGCCCCGCCCGAACAATCGGTAGGACTGGAGCCAGCGCCGCGCACTACGACGGACAACCCAGATCAACCAGAGCCGCCAACCGTGACTCCACTTCACCGGGCGACGCGGCCGCGCCGGTACTCGCGGCCGCCCCACACACCGGACTGGCCGGTGTCGGCCGCGTAGGCGCCGCACGCTCCGACGATGGGGCAGCGGGCGCAGACGCGGGCGGCGTAGTCGAAGTCCTCGCTCGGGTCCGGGAACCAGCGGTCGGGGTGTCGGTCGCCCCGGCAGGCGGCGACGTCCCAGTCGGTGGTGTCGTCAGTGGCCGGCAGCAAGTCGGCCAAGGTCATCGTGGCGGTCATCGGATCTGCCTCCCTTCAAGGCGGCTCACGGGGTGGGGGCCATGTCGCGCCAGATCGCGCGCTGGCGTTTGAAGTCGTCTCGGGGTGCCCGGGGGATCCACAGCAGCGGCATACCGGCTTCCTCGGGGCTGCGGTCGGCCTTGCGGCCGTTGCAGTCCCCGCAGGCGGCAACGAGGTTGCCGTACGACTCGCCCCCGCCTCGGCTTTTGGGAAAGACATGGTCCACGGTGCGGGCCCCGCGGCCGCAGTACGCGCACCGGTAGTGGTCGCGCGCCAGGATCGCGGGGAACGTGGCGCGTGAATCGTCGTCGACGACCGGCCGGGGCGGGGTGTGGACGTACTCGAGCAACCCGATGGTGCGAGGGAGCGGGATCGCGACGTGCTGGGAGCGCACCACGAACCGCGGCGTGTGCTCGACGAGCGTGACCGCGAGTTCTTCGGCGACCAGCACCACCGCGCGTGCGGCGGGTACGACATCGAAGTCCTCGTAGGTGGCGTTCAGCACCCGGACGCGGGTGTTCATCCAGGTGCGCGCGGTGATCGCGGTGGGGGATGTGTGGGCCATGACAATCGACAACCTCGTTCTCTCGCAAGGGGGAGTGGGGGTTCTCGAGGTGTGCATGGCCCGAGCCGGCCGCGGTGGGCCGACAGGTCACCGGAAGGTGGCCAGGGTTTCGGGGCGCGCACGCCCCGAGAGGAGGGGCGTCAGAGGACGCGGAATCCGGCTGCGATGCCGGGCTTTTCAGCGGTCCGGTCCATGCGCTGGATCAGCGGATGCTGCCTGCACAGTGAGTACGTGTAGGTGTTCATCCGACTGTTCCTTTCTGATCGCATGGGTCGGGTTCCGGCGCACCAGTGTGCCACGACTCGCCGCGGCCGCACCGGAATTGTTTCGACAGGCAGGTCGCTCCCCTTCCGGGGATGCTCGGGAACCTTTCTGCGCCCCAACGCATCTAACTCTTCGATCGGGTCACCACGGGCCCGGAACCAACGAGAAGGGAACGTCTGATGGGGAAGAAGATCACGCGAGGACTCGTGCTAGCTGCTGCCGCCGCCGGAGTGACGTTCGCATCGGTCGGCGTCGCGCAGGCCGCACCCACCTACTACTACGGCGTGTGCACCCCGATCCAGGGCGGTGTGACGACCCTGCAGCCCGGACAGACGCTGTGCACCACCGAGAACGGCCAGCCCGGCGCGAGGTGGGTCCTGACCAAGATCATGACCCAGGGTGGTGTCACCTCGAACTAGCCGATACCAGCGCACGGGCGCCACCAGTGGCGCCCTGGTGGCGCACCGATACGCGAAAGGGCCTGCGAGACGCGATGCTCGCAGGCCCTCCCGGCTGTCGGAATCAGCCGAGGCGCGCGAGCAGTTCGGCGCGCTGATTCGTCCCGAGACCGCCCATGCGGCGAGTCTCGGCGATACCGATGTCTGCGAGGATCTCGAGGGCGGTGACCTTCCCGACCTTCGGGAGCGACTCGAGCACGTAGAGGACCTTCGCGCGGCCTACGGTCTCGTCGGTGCCGGCGCGTCCGAGGACCTCAGCGAAGGTCGCCTTCCCGGTCTTGAGTTCTTCACGGAGCGCGGCCCGCGCGCGGCGCGAGGCTGCAGCCTTCTCGAGCGCCTGGGCGCGCTGTTCGGGGGTCAGGGTGGGCAGTGCCATGTATCGGTCCCTTCCATGATGTCTCGCCTGGTCGGCGTCGAATGCGACCGTAGTACGCACCGCCGACAAGCCCGGATTCACCGCCGGTGTCGAGGGGCGTGCAGGAAACGGCGGGGTGGCGCTCGCTCGGAGCCCCGGCCAGCGTGGAGGCGGCGCATCGGATTCTCATCCGAAGCCATTCGGTGGACACGCCACGGCGATGCCGGTGGTGCACGTACTGTCTGCGATCATGACCGCGACTGCCGCCCCCGACATTGAAGATCTGTACGACTTGCTCCAGGAGCAGACGGCCGCCGAGCGGACGAACGTCTCGGCTCAGATAGCGCTGTTCTCCGCGCTCGTCGGTCTGGCCCCCGTCGCGATCGTCTTCGGGGTCCTCGGATGTACGAGGCGGACCGGCGACCGAATGAGACTGGAAGCTGGATCGCCTTCGCGGCCACCATTCTGGGGTTCATCGAACTCGTCGTGGTCATCATCATCGCCATCCTGATGACCCGCTGAGCCCACGCCTCGTCCTTTGTCCAGCTGGTCTCGGCTCCAGATCGAGGGCTACACGGCGGTTGTCCTTAGACTGCCGTGCATGAAGCTGCGAAGTGTAGCGATGACAGCCACGACGATTTCGTTCTTCCTCGTCGCATGTGCGGCCGATCCCACGTCCTCGGAGCCGACAGCTGCGCCGTCGTCTGCCTCCACGGCCCCTACATCTAGTGCCGCTGTGCCGACGACGTCGGTGCCGTCCACAACAACACCACCGCCCACCTCTTCGCCCGAGCTAACACCGAAGGCCATCGCGCTGAGTCTCGACGCCACGGTCGACGGCAATACCGTGAAAGCAACAGGTGCGGTCGACCTTCCGGATGGAGCGTAACTGTTCGTCGGTCTGGACCGGACGATCCTCGACCCCTCTCGCCCGGAGGGACCCGGCTACTACACCGTCGATTTCGCCGAGACGGAAGTCCACAACGGCCGCTACTCCTACGAACTCGTCGACCAACGGGCGCATAGCGCCACAGAGTTCGTCGACGCATACAACATCGGGGAGCCCGCCGAACTTCGCCAGCACGTCGGACCCAACGTCCAGGTGACAGTCTCGTTCAGCCCTCGGACTGACGGGCAGACACCCGCGGCGATCGCCGCGGCCGGCGGCCGTGGCGGCGCAGCATTGGAAACCAGTCCGCAGGCCACGCGGATCGGCGGCTGGACCAACGACCCCTACTGGACGTTGAAGGTCGAGCAGGAGTTGGCCAAGCCCATCCCTTGAGCCGCTGGTTTCGCCGGACAGTCCAGAGCACTTCAGGCTCCCTGCATACCGACAAGCCTGCCCGCCCCAGCACGCCATGCGACGTCGAGCCGGCCGCTCATCTGATCGAACCGTTCCCCAGCGAAAGTAGGAGTTCACCGGCTTCGTTACGCCGTCGGTCCTGCACGCCCCGCGGACTGTCCACCCACCGTCGCGTGCGAGGGGTTCTTCTCGAGGATCCGGTAGACGGGATTCGAAGCGGATGCGGCCCGGGTTTCCTTGCCGGCGCCTTGGGTGTATCGCTGGGTGGTGGTCATCGACTCGTGCCCGAGGAGTCGCATCAGCGTGTAGACGTTGACGTCGGCGTCGGCGAGCGAGGTCGCGAAGGTGTGCCGCAGCTGGTGCACCAGGGCACCTTTCGCGCGTTGTCCGTTGATGCCGGCGCGCCGGTATGCGCGTTCGACGCGGTACTGGATCGTCGGGCCGGTGATGCGTTCGCCGTCAGTACCGACGAACAGCGGGTCGCGGGCCCGCAGCCGCCGCCACGGGGAATCGGTGGGGGAGGACCGGGTCTTCCCGCTGCCGGGGAACCGGTCGAGTCGGGATTGCAGGTAGTCGGTGAGGACGTCCACGAGCGCCGGCTCGGCGGTGAGAACCCGCTGCTTGTTGCCCTTGCCGTGCACGGTGATCGCCTTCACCGTACCGGTGGTGTCGGTGTCGCGGAGGTCGCCGATGTCCATCACCACGAGCTCGGAGAGCCGGCAGCCGGTGAGCAGCGCGGTCAGCACGATCGCGAGGTCGCGTTCCCGCCATGCGCGTGCGTTGTCCTCGTCGGGTTCGGTCAGGGTCGTGAAGAGGCGCTCGACAGCGTCGTCGTCGAAGGCTTTCGGGACCGTCTTGGGGACCTTCGGCCGCAGCACCGCTGACATCGGGTTGGCCACGATGACATCTGAGGTGAACAGGTAGTCGCACAACGTGTTCCACGTCGACCAGCACCGGCGAATCGATGCCGCTGAATGCGACTGCGCGTAGGTCGCGAACGCTGCTCGTATCCGGTCCTTGTCCACCACCGCACAGTTCAGTCCATCGACAGCAGTGCCGGCCGCGGCCGAGAGCAGTGCTGCGATCGCGTCGAAGTCCTGCCGGTAGGCCTTCACCGTCGCCGGTGATGGCTTGCTGGTGCTGCGGTAGACCAGGAACTCCTCGAACCTGCTCGCGAGGTCAGCGTGTGCGGTCATACGCGTAATTGTGCCGCAGCACCTTCGCCGATCCGCCTGCCAGCTGACGAGCGGGTGCGCGCTCAGCTGGTGCGCTTACGCACCTGATCGACGGCCGAGGCGATGGGCATGGACACCACGGGGCGTGTGGCCCGGCCGAATGGTGTCAGCGTCGAGAACAGCGAGGTGATGGAGGGCGGGCGGATGGCGATGGCCGACACGCTGATTGAATTCGCCCAGTCCCGTGGTGCACTCTGTCGGAGAGCGGTTCGGCAGAATAGATTCACGCACGGCGGCGCCCCGGGAGCTTCGGCTCGCGGGGCGCCGTCTCTTCTCGGGCGCCTGGCTACGGCGACACTGCAGTGCCCAGTGAATGACGGATGTACAGCTCCTACTGCGGCGACGAACTCTCCGCAGTACTTCTCGGAGTCCGGGGACACCGCCAGCCACGCCATGACGTCGCCCGGTACCTCCACTGGGGTGGAGACCACGCCGACCTCCTCGAACTGCTCGTACACGCCCGAGGCTCGCCTCTGGCCGGTGATCATGAACCCCGGATGGACCGTGAACGCCCGCAAACCTCGATCGAAATACTCCGCATGGAGGACGGGTCCGAAGCGTGGACCGCGTCCTTCGTCATCGCGTGCGCAACGCCCCAGCCCCCCCTCACCGGCCGACCGGTGAGGAGCCGCCTCGCCCGCGGACGACCCGGTGGAGATCACACAGGACCGCGGTTGACCCAGCAGGTGGGGAGTGCGCGCTGGATCAGCAGGAGCTGATGGCGTGCTCCGCGCAGTACGGCATCGAGGTCCTCGTATCGCAGGTCGAGGAAGCGGTCCATCAGGCCGACGGCTTCGTATGCCGCGTTGTTCACGAGGACGTCGATCCTGCGCGACCCGCGCTACCTCGTCGACCGGGGCGGTGACGGACTCCGCATCCAGCAGATCCGCCGGGACCGTCAGGGCGCGAACGCCGTATTCGCTCTCGACTTGGTGCGCCGTCGATTCCAGGCTCCCGGCCAGTACGTATTCGCGATCTTCCTCGGTGGTCGCGGTATCGTGCCCGCGGCCGTCCCCTTCCTTCACGGTACGAGCAGTCAGTGCCACGCCGTACCCGGAGCGCGGGGGCGAGGGCGGCCGCACGTCCGAACCCGCGGCTGGCACCTGTGACCAGTGCGACGGGGCGGTCCTGTTTCGTTGTCATGATGATTCCCTTCTCTCACGAGCCTGCGAGGAACGCTTGGTCGAGGAGGAGTACGCTCCTGCTGGTGGGGACGACGCCGTGAACCTTGTCGGACCAGAAGGTCGAATACGTGTAGGCGCCTGTGATCAGCATCGGCACGTCGTCGGTGAACACCGTCTGGATCTCGCTGAGGATCGGCCGTGCTTCGTCCTGCGTCGGTATGGCGCCGAGTCGGTCGAGCAAGCCGTCGATGGCCGGATTGTCGTAGCCTGCACCGTTTCCGGTCGAGCCGCCGTAGGAGTTCGGGTAGAGCGACGCCCACGGATCGTCGTCGTACATGGCGATGCCCCATTGGGTCATCTGGACGGCCTACTCGATCAACTCGACGTAGTGTCCGTCGGGATCCCTCACGAAAGACAGTTTCGTACCTATCACTTCCAAAATCTTCGGTGTGATGGTGATTCGACCTTCCTCGGCGATCGCCCAGGCCTTCTCGATATCGGACACGGTCACCGAGAAGCCGGCGGGCCTGAGCGAAAGCCGTGGGGGACGGGGTTCATCGGGACCTCGTCGTACTGCAACAGCTCCACGAGATGCCCGCAGACTCACCCCACGATCAGGCTCACGGGCACACCCGGCCCCACGAGAATGTCCGTTTCCTCGCTGCGGGTGGGCCCTGCCTCTGCGCCGACCTCGAAGTCGAAGTACTGCTCGTAGAAGGCATGTGATCGGCCGACGCGATGAGCAGGACTCCGAGAACTACCAGGAGGATAGATGAGAATCTCATGATGGACTCCGTTGGAGAAGGGTTGTTGCGTCGTGGTCAGGGCGATCCCGCACAGCGAACTGCCCCAATTCTTGGGCGGCGAGCGCGTCAAGGAGACGCAATGTTATTGCACACCAGCAGGATTAGGATTGCCGAATCCAGTCGATCCGATCGAGGGGCCGTCGAATCCATCGCGAACCGGCGCGCGTCGGCAGTCCTGCTGAACCGTGGCGCGGGCTGGGGCACGCCGCCACCCCACATCGGACGGGTGACGGGTCCCGGGAACTCGAATGTGCCGGAGTCTCCGGCGGTCTATGCGCGTTGCGCGGAGTCTTCTCGAACCTCCTTGCGGAGAATGTTTTTGAGGATCTTGCCCGATGGGTTGCGGGGGATGTCGCGGATGATCAG
>Ga0256908_1000878_pt1 | contig 10562 bp, 9 predicted proteins | sample MC6MC0761MT_FD_186331 | JGI IMG/M metagenome (GOLD analysis project Ga0256908, IMG submission 186331) | Metatranscriptome of enriched soil aggregate microbial communities from Iowa State University, Ames, United States - MC6-MC0761-MT... | ecosystem: Environmental > Terrestrial > Soil >... | reverse complement strand
CAAGTCGACGCTGCTGAAGATCCTGTCGGGCCTGCACGGCCACGACGGCGGCACGCTCGAGATCGGCGGCCCCGGTGGCACGGGCTTCAACCCGGGCCGCGACGTCGGCATGGTGTTCCAGCAGCCGCTGCTGCTGAAGTGGCGCACGATTCTCGAGAACGTGCTGCTGCCCGCCGACATCCTCGGGCTGGACCGCAAGGCCGCCAAGGCGCGCGCGCATGAACTGCTCGACATGGTCGGTCTCACCGGCTTTGCCGACAAGCTGCCCTACGAACTCTCGGGCGGCATGCAGCAGCGCGCGGCCATCGCGCGTGCGCTCATCCACGACCCGAAGCTGGTGCTCATGGACGAACCCTTCGGCGCGCTCGATGCGCTCACGCGCGAGAAGATGAACCTGGAGATGCTGCGCATCTGGGAGCGCAGCCGCAAGACCTTCATCGTGGTCACGCACAGCATCCAGGAGGCGGTGTTCCTGGGCTCGCACTGCGTCGTGCTCACGGCCGGGCCGGCGCGCATGGCCGACTTCTTCCGCATCGACCTGCCCGAGCCACGCAAGCTGCACGTGAAGACCAGCCCCGAGTTCGGCGAGTACGTGCGCCGCATCTACGACCTGCTGGGCGTGGACTGAGCCTCGCCCCGTCCTTCAGTTCAGCTGGGCTGCAGCTGCTGGATTTCCTTGGCGCGCGCCACTTCGACTTCGCGCGGCAAGGTCACCGCGTTCTTCACGGCCAAAATTTCCGCCATCACGCTCACCGCGATCTCGGGCGGCGTCTTGCTGCCGATGAAGATGCCGATGGGCCCGCGCAGGCGCGCGAGCGACTCGGCCGTCTGGTCGAAGTGCTCGATCATGCGGTCGCGCCGTGCGTCGGCGTTGCGGCGCGAACCGATGGCGCCCACGTAGAAGGCCTCGCTCTGCAACGCTTCGAGCAGCGCGAGGTCGTCCAGCTTGGGGTCGTGCGTGAGCGCGACCACGCAGCTGCGGCGGTCGGGCTTGAAGGCCAGCACGGCGTCGTCAGGCATCTCGGTGGTGATCGTCACGCCGGACAGCGTCCACGCGGTGCGGTACTCGGCGCGCGGGTCGCACAGCGTCACCGCGAAGCCGCTGAACTTGGCCATGGTCGCCAGGTACTCGGCGAGCTGGCCGGCGCCGATCAGCAGCATGCGGTACTCGGGGCCGAAGGTGTTGGTGAGCTCGGTGTCGTTCACCGTGAGCTCGTCGGGCGCGGTCGCCTCGGCCAGCCGCACCGCGCCGGTGACCAGCGTCACCGTGCGACGCATGAGCTTGCCGCGTTCGAGTTCGGCGACCAGCGTGTCGAGCGCGTCGGCGTCGGGCGCGTATTCGAGCAGCAGCTCGAGCGTGCCGCCGCAGGGCAGCCCGAAGCGGTGCGCCTCGTCGGCCGTGATGCCGTACTTGACGAGCGCGGGCGGCGCGCCCAGCGGTACGTCTTCGCCCTTGCCGTGGGCATGGCTGTAGCGCGCGATGAGGTCGTCCTCGATGCAGCCGCCCGAGACCGAGCCGACCACCGCGCCGTCCTCGGCCAGCGCCATGATCGAGCCCACGGGCCGCGGCGACGAGCCCCAGGTGCGCACCACGGTGGTCAGCAGCGCGCGCTTGCCGGCGCGCCGCCAGTCGCGCAGCGTGCGCAGCACCATGACGTCGAGGTTTTCCATGGCAGGACCCTGTGCGTCAGGCGGCGTCGCCCGGGGTGGCGGCGTCTTCGCTGTCCTTCTTGCCGAAGCCCATCTTCTTCATGAGGCCCGACATCACGCCGGCCTTCTCGGCGGGCGCCTCGGCCGCCGCTTCCGCGGGCGGTGCGGGCGGCGGGCCGTAGCGGCTTTGCATCTCGGCCTCGAAGCGCTTGAAGAAATCGTCGGCGGTGGACTTGGCAGCGCCGTCGATCAGGCGCTGGCCGAGCTGGGCGATCTTGCCGCCGACCTGGGCCTGCACGGTGTAGTCGAGTTCGCAGCCGGCGGCCGCGGGTGCGGCTTCTGCAGCAGGCGCGCCCTCTGCGGTGGGTGTGCTGTCGGCCTCAACGGGCGTCGCGTCCGAAGCGCCGGCCACCGGCTTGAGCGACACGCTCGACGAGCCCTTCGCAAACCCCGCCACGCCGCCCTGCCCCTCGAAAGTGAGCTTGTAGCCGTCGGGCGCGACGATGTCCGACAGCATCACCTTGCCGCTGAACTTGGCCGACACCGGGCCGATCTTCACGGCCAGCGCCACGCTGTAGGTGTTGTCGCCCGTGAGCTCGAACTTGTCGCAGCCGGGGATGCACTTCTTGAGCGTCTCGGGATCGTTGAGCGCGTCCCAGGCCTGTTGTTGGGTGACGCCGAGGCGGCGGTTTCCGAGCATTTCCATGGTGGGTTTCCTTTGTTCCTTCCTGAGTCCAGTCCTAGCGACTGGCGCGCATCAGCGCGGCCAGGCTGGCGGCCAGCTGTTCGAGTGCATTCAGATTGTGGACCGCCAGCATCGCGTCCGCATGGCGGTGCAGCACGGCGGCCCCACGCGCCAGAGGGGCGTAGCCCTCGAAGCGCAGCAGCGGGTTGAGCCACAGCAGCCGGCGCGAATGGCGCTTGAGCCACTGCAGCTCGGTCTCGAGCTGCGCGGGCTCGCCCGTGTCGAGGCCGTCGCTGATCACCAGCACCAGCGTGCGGCGGCCGATGAGCCGGCGCGCATGCGACTGGCGCAGCTCGGTCAGCGAACCGCCCAGCCGCGTGCCGCCCGCGAAATCGTCGATGGCCATGCTCGCGGCCCCCAGCATGGCGTCGGTGTCGGCCAGCCGGAAGGCGGGCGTGAGGTCGGTCAGCCGCGTGCCGAAGGCGAACACGTCGCGCCGGCCGGCCCGCCGCGTGGCGGCATGCAGAAAGGCCAGCAGCAGGCGCGCGTAGCGCTCCATCGAGCCCGACACATCGACCAGCACCAGCAGCGGCAAGGGCTGCTCGCGCCGCGCCAGCCGGGGCAGGCGCAGGATCTCGCCGCCGGTGCGTGCCGCCTCGTGCAGCACGCCGGGCCAGTGCATGCGGGCGTGCGCGCGGCCGGCGTCGCCCGCCGGGCGCAGGCGGCGCGCGGGCAGTTCGGGCACCGGCAAGCGGATGTCGCGCGCCAGCCGCTCGACCAGCCGGTACTCGGCCGCGCCCAGCGCGTTGAAGTCGGCATGCTGCAGCCGCTGGCGGTCGCTGGCCGTCATGGCGGCGTCGAACTTGATTTCCTCGTCGGGCTTCGTCGGTGCCGCGGGCTTCACGGCATCACGCGGCGGACTCAACGCTTCTCGCACACGCGGGCGGCGTTTGGAGGGCTCGGCCTTGCCCTCGGCGCTAGGCAGCATCTGGGCGAGCAGCTTGTTGGCCAGCTCGGGGTCGCGGAACCAGGCATCGAAGAGTTCGCGGAACACCAGCCGGTCCTGCTCGCGGCTGACCATCACGGCTTCCATCGCGGCGCCCAGGTCGAGCTTGTCTTCGACGCCGACCAACGTGGCCGCCTCGGTGGCGAGCGCGATGCGCATGGCGTCGGTGCGCACGCCGGCGCGGCGCAATGCGCGGCCGAAGGCGGCGATGTTGCCCGCCAGCTTGCCGCTGCGCACGTCGCCGAGTTGCTGGATGCCGGCCATGTAGGTGCCTCGGCCTCGCTCAGCTCGCGAGCGGTTCCTCGGGCCTCAGCAGATCGGAGGCCAGCTCGTGCGTCAGCGCCGCCACGTCGTCGCGCTGCTTGAACAGGATGCCGGCGGTGTCGACGACCACCTCGGGGTCGAGTTCGACGGTGTCGAGCGCAATGAGCGCCCGCGCCCACTCCACGCTTTCGGCGATGCCGGGCGCGCGCTGGAAGGCGTTGACGAACGGCGCCGAGCGCAGCCGCGCGACAAAGGCCGCCACCTGCGCCGACAGCGTCTCGCCGGCCTGCGGCACCTGCGCACGCACGATGGCCAGTTCGCGCTCGCGTTCGGGGTAGTCGAGCCAGTGGTAGAGACAGCGCCGCTTCACGGCGTCGTTGAGTTCGCGCGTGCGGTTGCTGGTGAGCAAGGTGACCGGCGGCACCACGGCGCGCACGGTGCCCAGCTCGGGAATGCTGACCTGGTACTCGCCCAGGTACTCGAGCAGGAAGGCTTCGAAGGGCTCGTCGGCGCGGTCGACCTCGTCGATCAGCAGCACCGAGCCGGGCGCCGGCGTCTGCAGCGCCTGCAGCAGCGGGCGGCGGATCAGGTAGTGCGGCTGGTAGACCTCGGCCTCGACGTCGCGCGCCGCCCCGGTGGCCTCGGCCGCGCGCATGTGCAGCAGCTGCGCGGCGTAGTTCCATTCATAGAGCGCCTCGCGCTGCTCCATGCCGTCGTAGCACTGCAGGCGCAGCAGCTCACGGTTCAGGGCCGTCGACAGCGCCTTGGCCAGCTCGGTCTTGCCGACGCCGGGCTCGCCTTCGAGCAGCAGCGGGCGCTGCAGCTTGAGCGCGAGGAACACCGCGGTGGCCAGGCGGCGGTCGGCAAAGTAGCCGGCCTGCCGCAAGCCGTCGGAAAGGGCGTCGATGGTCGGGAAGATCATGGGCAAGCGTAGCGGAAGACGCGAGGCTGTCGCGCCTTCCGGTGATCGGCGGCGCTGGGCTGCTTCAGCCGAGTGCTTTGGTCACGGCGCGCTGCGTCAGCACGCTGATCAGGTTCGCGCGGTAGGCGGCCGAGGCATGCAGGTCGCTGTTCAGGTCGCTCGCGTCGATCTTCACGGCCGCGGCAGACGCGGCGGTGAAGCTCTTGTTGAGCGCGTCTTCGAGCCCGGCATGGCGGAACACGCCGTTGCCCGCGCCGGTGACGGCCACGCGCACGCCGCTGTCGTACTGCGCCAGGAAGATGCCGACCAGCGGGAAGTTGGAGGCCTTCTGGCGCAGCTTCTCGTACACCGCACGCTTCGGAATCGGGAAGCGGATGGCGACGATCAACTCGTCTTCTTCAAGTGCCGTGGTGAACAGGCCCTGGAAGAAGTCGTCGGCCGCAATCTCGCGCTTCGAGGTGACGATGGTCGCGCCCGAGGCCAGCACCGCGCTCGGGTAGCACGCCGCCGGGTCGTTGTTGGCCACCGAGCCGCCGACGGTGCCCATCGCGCGCACCTGCCGGTCGCCGATGCGCGACGCGAGGTCGGCCAGCGCGGGGTACGCGGCCTTCACGTCAGCGTTGTTCGCCACGTCGAGGTGGCGCGACATGGCGCCGAGCGTGATCGCGCCGCCGTCCTTCTTGATGCCGGTGAGTTCCTTGATGCCGCCGAGGTCGACGAGCTGCTCGGGCGCCGAGAGCCGCAGTTTCATCGAGGCCAGCAGGGTCTGTCCGCCGGCCAGTGGCTTGCCGCCCGCAGCGATGAGCCGGGCCGCGTCCGCCACGCTGGCGGGCCGTTCGAGTGTGAAGGCATACATGGGGTGATTCCTTCTCTGTTATTTCTTGTGTCGTTCAGGGCTTGGCGGCGGCCTGCATCGCTTCCCAGACGCGGCTGGACGAAGCGGGCATGTCGAAATCCTTGACGCCCAGCGGCGCCAGCGCATCGAGCACGGCGTTGATGACGGCCGGCGGCGACCCGATGGCGCCCGCCTCGCCGCAGCCCTTGGTGCCCAGCGGGTTGTGGGTGCAGGGGGTGCAGACGGTGTCCAGCTTGAACTGCGGGAAGTCGCCGGCGCGCGGCATGGCGTAGTCCATGAAGCTGCCGGTGAGCAGCTGGCCGGTTTCGTTGTCGTACACGCAGTTCTCGAGCAGCGCCTGGCCGATGCCCTGCACCAGCCCGCCGTGCACCTGGCCCTCGACGATCATCGGGTTGATGATGGTGCCGAAATCGTCCACCGCGGTGAAGCGGTCGACCTTGACCTCGCCGGTCTCTTTGTCGATCTCGACCTCGCAGATGTAGGTGCCGCCCGGGAAGGTGAAGTTGGTCGGGTCGTAGAAGGCGGTTTCGTTCAGGCCGGGCTCGAGCTTGTCGAGCGGGTAGTTGTGCGGCACGTAGGCCGTGAGCGCCACCTGGCCGAACGGGATCTTCTTGTCGGTGCCCTTGACCGTGAACTCGCCGTTGGCGAACTCGATGTCGGCGTCGCTCGCCTCCATGAGGTGCGCGGCGATCTTCTTGGCCTTGGTCTCGATCTTGTCGAGCGCCTTCATGATGGCCGCGCCGCCCACCGAGATGGAGCGCGAGCCGTAGGTGCCCATGCCGAAGGGCACGCGGCCGGTGTCGCCGTGCACCACGTCGACGTTCTCGACCGGAATGCCCAGGCGCGCGGCCACGACCTGCGCGAAGGTGGTTTCGTGGCCCTGGCCGTGGCTGTGCGAGCCGGTGAACACCGTCACGCTGCCGGTCGGGTGCACGCGGATCTCGCCGCATTCGAACAGGCCCGCACGCGCACCGAGCGCCCCCGCGATGTTCGACGGCGCGATGCCGCAGGCCTCGATGTAGCTCGAATAGCCCATGCCGCGCAGCTTGCCCTTGGCCTCGGTCGCCGCCTTGCGCGCGGCATAACCGTCGACCTCGGCCAGCACCCGCGCCTTGTCCATGCAGGCATGGAAGTCGCCGGTGTCGTACTGCAGCGCCACGGGCGTCTGGTACGGGAAGCTGGTGATGAAGTTGCGCTTGCGGATCTCGTCCTGGCCCAGGTTCATTTCCCAGGCGCAGCGCGACACCAGGCGTTCCAGCAGGTAGGTGGCCTCGGGCCGTCCGGCCCCGCGGTACGCATCGACCGGCGAGGTGTTGGTGAACCAGGCATCGACCTCGACGTAGATCTGCGGGGTGGTGTACTGGCCCGCCAGCAGCGTGGCGTACAGGATGGTCGGCACCGCGGTCGAGAAGGTCGACAGGTAGGCGCCCAGGTTGGCGTCGGTGTGCACGCGCATGGCCAGGAACTTGCCGTCCTTGTCCATCGCCATCTCGGCGTGGCTCACGTGGTCGCGGCCGTGCGCGTCGGACAGGAAGCACTCCGAGCGTTCCGCCGTCCACTTGATGTTGCGGTTGAGCTGCTTGGCCGCCCAGGTCAAGCACACGTCTTCGGCGTACAAAAAGATCTTGGAGCCGAAGCCGCCGCCCACGTCGGGCGCGATCACGCGCACCTTGTGCTCGGGCAGGCCCAGCACGAAGGCCGTCATCAGGAGGCGCTCGACGTGCGGGTTCTGGTTCGACACGTAGAGCGTGTAGTCGTCGGTGCCGCGGCTGTAGCTGCCGATGGCCACGCGCGGCTCGATCGGGTTGGGAATCAAGCGGTTGTTGACGAGGTCGAGCTTGGTGACGTGCGCCGCCGTGGTGAACACGTTGTCGACCGCCGCCTTGTCGCCCAGCACCCACTTGTAGCACTGGTTGTCGGGCGCTTCGTCGTGCAGCGTGGTGCTGCCGGTTTTCTTCGCGGCGTCGGCCACGCTCACCAGGGCGGGCAGCACGTCGTAGTCGACCACCACGGCTTCGGCCGCGTTCTTGGCCTGCTCGACCGTCTCGGCCACCACCATGGCGACGTGGTCACCCACGTAACGCACCTTCTTGATCGCAAGGATCGGGTGCATCGGCTCCTTCATGGGGGTGCCGTCGGGGTTGTTGATGAGCCAGCCGCAGGGCAGCCCGCCCATCTTTCCTTCGATGTCCTTGCCGCTGAAGATGCCGACCACGCCGGGCATCTTCGAGGCCTCGGCGATGTCGATCGACTTGATGACGGCATGCGCGTGCGGCGAACGCACGAAGACCGCATGGCTCTGGTTGGCCAGCGTGATGTCGTCGGTGTAGTTGCCCGCGCCGGTCAGGAAGCGATAGTCTTCCTTGCGCCGCAATGCCTCGCCGATGTGCGGCAGGTTGGAGAAGTCGGAAGCGCCCATGTCGCTCTCCTCAGGCCGTGACCGTGGTTTGCTGGGTCGGCACCGGATTGCCCGATGCCATGGCCTCGCCGCCCATCTTCACGGCCTTGACGATGTTCTGGTAGCCCGTGCACCGGCACAGGTTGCCCTCGAGCAGCTCGCGGATTTCCGATTCGCTCGACTTGGGGTGGTGGGTGCACAGGTCGATGGCGCTCATGACCATGCCCGGGGTGCAGAAACCGCACTGCAGGCCGTGGCATTCCTTGAAGGCCGCCTGCATGGGGTGCATGGTGCCGTCGGCGGCGGCCACGCCCTCGATGGTGGTGACGTCGGCACCGGCCGCCTGCGCGACCAGGATGTTGCACGACTTGACCGCGCGGCCGTTCAGGTGGACCGTGCAGGCGCCGCACTGGGCGGTGTCGCAGCCGACGTGGGTGCCGGTGAGGTGGAGGTGCTCGCGGATCGCGTGCACAAGGAAGGTGTTGGGTGGGGCGTCGACCGTGACCGGCCGGCCGTTGACCTTGAAAGCGACCTGCATGTGGCTGTCTCCGTGAAAGGTGATGGCTGGTTCAGCGAGGCATCTTGGATGCCGCCCTTTCGCACTATCCTAGGCAAAAACCCTTGACACTTGCACAGAGCGCGGGAAATTCTCAAAATGAAACAGCTTGCCAACCGGCCGGCCCGCAAAAGCAGCCCTCCCCGCGCGAAGAAGAACTTTCACGATGATGTCCGCTTCCGCCGTCCCCCCTCCTGCTGAGCGCTCGCTGGCCATTGCGCAGGCGCGCCGCGAGCTGATCGACGGCGACGGCCCCCGCCCGCGCGGCAGCGTGCGGGTCGACCCGGGCATTACCCGCTCCTGGCAGCGCTGCCTGGAGGCCGGCCGCCGGCCCCAGCAGCGCGTGAGCTTCGAGCCCGTGAGCCGCACCGCCAGCCGCGAGGTCACGGAATGCAACCGGGCCCTGGTCACGGCGGCGCGTCCGGTGATCGAACGGCTCTCGCGCGCCATCGCCGACACCCGCTATTTCGCCATCCTGACCGACGCCCGCGGCATCGTGGTCGACGTGGGTACCTTGCCCGACGGCACCGACCCCGCCGCCCGCTATGCACGCGACATCGGGCGCATCGGCGTCGACCTGTCCGAAAGCGCCATCGGCACCAGCGCCATCGGCACGGCGCTGGCCGAGCAGGAATCGGTGTGGCTGCACCGGGGCGAACACTTCTTTGACGACACCAGTGTGTACAGCTGCGCCGGCGCCCCGCTCTTCGGGCCCCGGGGCGACTGCATCGGCATGCTCGACCTCACGGGCGTGCAGGTGGTCGAGCGGCCCGAGCTGCGCCACCTGGCCACCCTGTCGGCGCGCAGCATCGAGAACCTGCTGGTGCAGCGCGAGCCCTGCGAGCTGCTGCTGCGCCTGCTCTGGCCCGGCTGCCCGAGCAGCGAGACCACCGAGGGCCTGCTGTGCATCGACGCCGCCGGCCATGTCACCGGGGCCAACGCAGCGGCGCGGCAGATGCTGCACCAGCCGCTGGTCTGCCATGCCGGCGGCCTGCATTTCAACGACCTGTTCGCGCTGCCGCTGCACATGATGTTCGACGCCGCCCGGCGCGGCGACGCCATGCTCGAGGTGCCGCTGTGGTCGGGCCTGCGGGTGCAGGTGCGAGCCCAGCGCGGCGGCAGCGAGCATGGCGGCGTGCCCGGCATGCCCGGCGACGCCACCGATGGCCGCCCCCGCCTGCGCGACGTGGAAACCGCCCTGATCCGCAAGGCGGTGACCGACGCGCGCGGCAATGTGGCCGAGGCGGCGCGCACGCTGGGCATCAGCCGCGCCACGGTCTACCGCAAGCTCTGGCGCGGCCGGCCGGCGGGCGACTGACCCGCCTTATTCATCACGCGCCTGCGGGCACGCGGTCGAGAAAGCCCGTCACCGCGCGCAGCTTGCCTGCGTCGAGCTGGGCGAAGTCGGTGCCCTGGATCAGGTCGTCGGCGCCGCTCGGGCCCAGGGTCCACGAGAAGCGCAGGTTGTCGCCGTGCGCCTCGGCCTTGCCCAGCAGGTGGAAGCGAAAGCCCGGATAGCGCTGGTGCACCGCGCCGACCAGCGCGCTGATCTGCTCGTGGCCGCTGGCCTGCGCCATCGGGTCGACATAGCGGGCGTCGGCGGTCCAGCCGGCGTCGATGAGCGCGGCGCGGCGCGCGGCGTCGGTCTCGTTCCAGACGGCGATGTAGCCCGTGGCGATTGCATGGGCGTCGTGGGCGGCGGTGTTCATGGCGACTGTTCCTTTCGAGGGTTCGACCCGCAACAGCGCGGGGTGAAGGAATGGTCGCGGGGCACGCGCCGCGCGTCGATGACGTGGCAGGTTATGCCGGTGCGTCCATCGCCGCGTTCGCATCGAGCGGAAACACCGGCCGGCGCACCTGGCTGAACGGGAACAGGCTGTAGTCGGAACTGGTCACGCCCGGGCTGTCGCACTCCACCAGCGCCGCCGACAGCGGCTCGAACACCGGCCGGCAGTACATGCGCGACTTCAGCAGCAGGAAGCGCTCGGTGCGCGGATCGAGCCCCGCGCATTCGAAGACGCCGAGGTCCCACGGCTCCTGCGTGCGCTCGGTGACCACGATGCGCGCCGCGCCGATGTCGAACAGCACCGTGCGGCCCATGCGGCTGCGCTGGCCGGTGTAGGTGGGGCCGGTGATCAGGTACTCGCCGTCGCTGATGGCACGCACGGTGCCCGTGAGCCGCACCGGCGTCTTCGCGAGGCCGATGCCTGCGAGCGAGACCTTGT
>Ga0256908_1000875_pt1 | contig 10573 bp, 10 predicted proteins | sample MC6MC0761MT_FD_186331 | JGI IMG/M metagenome (GOLD analysis project Ga0256908, IMG submission 186331) | Metatranscriptome of enriched soil aggregate microbial communities from Iowa State University, Ames, United States - MC6-MC0761-MT... | ecosystem: Environmental > Terrestrial > Soil >... | reverse complement strand
CGCCGGTCGGGTGCGGGTGCATGCGGATACCCCGCAGGCGCCCCGCCCTCCACACTGAGCGCTCCGTTCGATTCACCGGAGACACCATGCTGCATCCCCAGGCGCGCGCCTTGCTGGATTTCATCGAAGCGCGCGGCATTCCGCCGACCCACACCCTGTCGCCCGCCGACGCGCGGGCCTACTACCGCGAGCGCCGCACCGCCACGCAGCCGCTGCCGGCCGAGGTCGCCGAGGTGCGCGACCTCGCTGCCGACGGGCCGCACGGCACCATTGCGGTGCGGCTGTACAAGCCGCTCGGCGCAGGCTCGGGCCCGCTGCCGGTGCTCGTGTACTACCACGGCGGCGGCTGGGTCATCGGCGACCTCGACACGCACGACGTGCTGTGCCGCGAGCTGGCCAACGGCGCAGGCTGCGCGGTGGTCGCGGTCGACTACCGCATGGGCCCCGAGCACCGCTTTCCCACCGCCGTGGACGACGTGCTCGCCGCCACCCGCTGGGTGCGCCGCGAAGCCGCCGCGCTGGGGCTCGATGCGAGCCGCCTTGCCGTGGGCGGCGACAGCGCGGGCGGCAACCTCGCCGCCGTGGCGTCGATCGCCGCGCGCGATGCGGGCGACCTGCCGATCGTGTTCCAGCTCCTGATCTACCCGGCCACCGACATGCGCCGCGGCCATCCGTCGCACCAGGCGAACGGGCAGGGCTACCTGCTCACGCGCGACACGATGACCTACTTCCACGACCACTACATCACCGACGCGAAGCACGACCTCGACTGGCGCGCCTCGCCGCTGCTGCACACCGACCTGGCGGGCCTGCCGCCGGCGCTCGTGCTCACGGCCGGCTACGACCCGCTGCGCGACGAAGGCGCGGCCTACGCCGAGGCGCTCACGGCCGCCGGCAACCGCGCGAACTACGTGTGCTTCGAGCGCCAGATCCATGGCTTCATCACCATGGGCAAGGTGCTCGACGAGGCCCACACCGCCGTCGCGCTGTGCGCGGCGGAACTGCGCCGCGCGTTCGCGTCGGCCTAGGGAAAGTCCCCGCGCAAATGGATGCCGCGCGCAAGGCCCCCGCCGCTACGATCCAGCGAACGCGGCGCCACCCCCCGGTCGGACGTCGTCGACCGATGCAGGAGACAGACACCATGCAGCGAACCAGGACGTCGACGCCTTCGGGCGGCGATGCACGGCAGGGCGAACGCCTCATGTGGCTCACGCCGCAGCGCGTCTTCTACGCCGGGCTGCTCGGCGCCGCGGCCGAGCGCGCCATGGGCGGGCACGGCGTGTACGTGTCGCCCGCCGGTGCGCCGCCCAACCGCATCCGCATCGGCGGCGGGGCCTGGCAAAGCGGCGAGTTCATCGTGGTGCCGCCGCACGTGCCGCACCAGGTCGAGAGCGCCTGCCCGCTGATCTTCAACCTGCTGATCGAATCGGAGTCGGTCGATCCCGCGCGCATGCCGGCCTTCCTGCAGCACTGCGGCCCGGTCGATGCGCCGGCCTTCGTGCAGCGCATGCGCGAGGTCCATGCCCACCTGCTGGCGGCCTCGGCGCGCGGCATCGACTTCGACGGCTTCGATTTCGACGCGCTGTTCTTCGACGGCCCGCTCACGCCGCGCCCGCTCGACGCGCGCATCCGCAAGGTGGTCGACATGCTCGTGGCCGACCCGGCCGCGCCCGCTTCGGCGGAAGACTGCGCGGCCTCGGTGCACCTGTCGTTCTCGCGCTTTTTGCACCTGTTCAAGCAGGAGACTGGCATGGCCTTTCGCGGCTTCCGGGCCTGGAAGCGTGCGCGCAGCCTGCTGCGCTACGTGCACCAGAGCGGCACGCTGACCGACATCGCGCTGGACACCGGCTACCCCGACTCCACGCACTTCAGCCATTCGATCCGCCAGGTCTACGGGCTCAAGCCCAGCGACATCGTGGCGGGCTCGCGCCGCCTCGCGCTGCACGACGCGGCCGGCGGGTTCCGGCAGTAGGCGCGGGCGGGACGGCATCGCATGCAGATCCTTCAACTCCTGCTCTCGGGCATCGCGCAAGGGTGCATCTACGGCCTCATCGCGCTGGGCTTCGTGCTGATCTACAAGGCCACCGAAACGGTGAGCTTCGCGCAGGGCGACCTGATGATGCTGGGTGCGTTCGGTGCCTTCGCGGGCATGTCGCTGTTCGGCATGCCGTTCTGGCTTGCGGCGCTGCTGGCCGTGGTGGCCATGGCGGCCTTCGGCGTGCTGCTCGAGCTGGTGGTGATCCGCCCGATCCTCGGGCAGCCGCAGTTCTCCATCGTGATGCTGACCATCGGCATCGCCTACGTGGCGCGCGGCCTCATCACCATGGTGCCGGGCATCGGCACCGACACCCACACGCTGGCCGTGCCCTACAAGGACCAGATCTGGAAGCTCGGCGAGCTGGTGGTGAACCTCGAGCAGTTCGTGATCATCGTCGCCACCGCGATCCTGTGCGGCCTGCTGTACGCCATGTTCCGCTACAGCAAGCTGGGCATCGCGATGCAGGCCTCGTCGCAGAACCAGCTCGCGGCCTACTACATGGGCATTCCGGTGAAGCGGCTCAACGGGCTGGTGTGGGGGCTCGCCGCCGCCGTGGCGGCCATTGCCGGCATGCTGCTCGCGCCCATCACCTTCGTGCACGCCAACATGGGCTTCATCGGACTGAAGGCCTTTCCGGCGGCGGTGGTGGGCGGCTTCGGCAGCCTGCCGGGCGCGATCGTCGGCGGGCTGGTGATCGGCATCGTCGAGTCGTTCGCGGGCTTTTACCTGCCCGACGGTTTCAAGGACACGGCGCCGTACATCGTGGTGCTGCTGATGCTCATGATCAAGCCGAACGGCCTGTTCGGCGAAAAGCTGCGCAAGAAGGTGTAAGTCTCATATGCGCTTCATCTTCAAGACCAGCTACGACCAGGACATCCGCCTCGCGCGGCACGGTGGCCACGTGCTCTGGTACAGCCTGCTCGTGGCCTTCCTGCTCGTCGCGCCGTGGGTCATCGACGAGTACTGGCTCGCGCAGCTGACCTTCGTGCTGATCTACGGCATCGTCGGCCTGGGGCTGATGCTGCTGGCGGGCTTCACGGGGCAGTTCTCCATCGGGCATGCGGCGTTCCTGGGAACTGGCGCGTACACGCAGGGCGTGCTGACGAACATGGGCGTGCCGTTCCCGCTCGCGCTGCTCGCATCGGCCGCGCTGTCGGCGGCGGTGGGCGTGGTGGTGGCGATGCCGGCGCTGCGCGTGAAGGGCATCTACCTGGGCATCGCGACGCTGTCCTTCGGCTTCATCGTCGAGGAGGTGTTCGCGCGCTGGGAAAGCGTGACGGGCGGCAACGCGGGCCTGCATGTGAAGTCGCCGCAGCTGTTCGGCTGGTCGCTGGGCTCGGGCGAAGGCTTCTACTTTCTCTGCCTGGTGGTGGCGGTGGTGTCCACGCTGGGCATCCTGAACCTGCTGCGTTCGCCGACGGGGCGCGCCTTCGTGGCGATCCGCGATTCGGAGATTTCGGCGCAGAGCATGGGCATCCACCTGGCGCGCTACAAGACGATGTCGTTCGCGATCTCGGCCGCGCTCGCGGGCTTGGGCGGTGCGCTGTACGCGCACAAGCTGAGCTTCATCTCGCCGGACCAGTTCAACATCCTGCAGTCGATCGACCTGCTGCTGATGGTGGTGATCGGCGGGCTGGGCTCGGTGCATGGCGCGTTCCTCGGTGCCATCTTTCTCATCGCGATGCCGCAGCTGATCTCGATGGGCAAGGACTGGCTGCCGGCGGTGGTCGGCCAGGCGCCCGGTCTGCAGGGGCTGGTGTACGGCCTGGTGCTGATCGCCTTCGTGCTGTTCGAGCCGCTGGGGCTGTACGGGCGCTGGCTCAAGATCCGCACCTGGCTGCAGCTCTTCCCGTTCTACCGCAAGGGTTTGTTCAAGCGGCAGAAGTCGTTCACCAAATCGGACCGGCTGAGATGAGCAACGACGTCCTTCTTTCCGCGAAAGACCTGAGCGTGCGCTTCGGCGGCGTGCTGGCGGTCAACAAGGTGAGCTTCGATGTGCGGCGCGGCGAGGTGTTCACGCTGATCGGCCCGAATGGCGCGGGCAAGACGACGGTGTTCAACCTGATCAGCCGCATCTACACGCCGACCACGGGCGAGATCACCTGGCATGGCGAGGCGGGCGGGGCGATCGCGCTCACGCAGCAGGCGCCGCACGCGATTGCCGCGCTGGGCATTGCGCGCACCTTCCAGAACATCGAGCTGTTCGAGCATGCGACGGTGCTGCACAACCTGCTGATCGGGCGTCACACGCATCGGCAGACAGGCTTCTGGAGCGAGGTGTTCTTCACGCCGGCCACGCGCCGCGCCGAAATCGCGGCGCGCGAGAAGGCGGAGCAGGTGATCGACCTGCTCGACCTGCAGCACTACCGCGACTCGATGGTGGCGGGGCTGCCCTACGGCGTTCGCAAGGTGGTGGAGCTGGCGCGCGCGCTGTGCACCGAGCCCAAGCTGCTGCTGCTCGACGAGCCTTCTTCGGGGCTCAATGTCGAGGAGACGGCGGACATGGCGTTCTGGATTCAGGACATCCAGCATGAGCTGGGGGTGTCGGTGTTGATGGTCGAGCACGACATGTCGCTTGTTTCCAAGGTGTCGGATCGCGTGCTTGCCATGAACCAAGGGGAGGTGCTGGCTACGGGGTCTCCGCGTGAGGTGCAGGCGGATTCGCGGGTGATCGAGGCTTACCTTGGGACTGTGGATGACGTGAGCAGTTTGCGGAGGGTGGTGGCGTGACTTGCTTCTTCGTTACCTCTTTGGAGACGCCCGGTGCGCGGCACGGCGCGGTCGCCCCCACTGCGCCGGCCGCTTCGCGGCTGCCCTGCGGTGCTCGCGTTTCGCGGGGTCTCGCAGAACTCGCTTCGCTCAGACAGCTGCGAGCCCTGATCCGCGAAACGCTGCGCTCCTCGGCGGCACAGAGGGGGCGCCCACGCCGCACCGCACACCGGGCTTCGTGGTGGCGTGATGGCTCTGCATGTTCCGTCTTGAATCAGGGAGCAGCGGCATGAGCGACGTCGTGCTTCAACTGCTGAACGTCGAAAGCGCCTATGGCCCGATCAAGGCCATCCGCGGTGTGAGCCTGAAGGTGCGCAAGGGCGAGATCGCGACGGTGCTCGGCTCCAACGGCGCGGGCAAGACGACGATCCTCAAGACCATCTCGGGGATCATCGATCCGCGCAAGGGCAGCATCGAGTTCCAGGGGCAGGACATCACGGCGAAAGACCCGGCCTTCATCGTGCAGCAGGGGCTGAGTCACGTGCCCGAAGGGCGCGAGGTGTTCCCGCTGCTGTCGGTGAAGGACAACCTGCTGATGGGCGCCTACACCCGCAAGGACCGCGACGGCGTGGCGCGGGACGTCGAGACCGTCTTCACCTACTTCCCGATCCTGCGCGAGCGCGCCACGCAGGACGCCGGGCTGCTCTCGGGCGGGCAGCAGCAGATGCTGGCGATCTCGCGCGCCATCATGGCGGCGCCGCACCTCATCCTGCTCGACGAACCCAGCCTCGGCCTGAGCCCCAAGCTCACGAAGGAAATCTTCGAGATCGTGGTGCGCATCAACCGCGAGCGCGGCACCACCATCCTGCTGGTGGAGCAGAACGCCAACATGGCGCTCAACGCCGCCGACCACGGCTATGTGCTGGAGAACGGGCGCATCGTGATGGAAGACTCGTGCGAACGCCTGCGCGAAAAGGACGACATCAAGGAGTTCTACCTCGGTGTCAAGGACGACGGCGTGCGCGGCGAGCGGCGCTGGAAAAAGAAGAAGACCTGGAGGTAGCCGTCGCCATGCAAGGACTCTGGGATCTTCGAACCATCGAACCCGGCCACGACATCCTCGTGCCCGGCGAGACGCTGTCGGCCATGTTCTGGAACGCCGTGCGCCAGCGCGGCGACAACATCTGGATGCGGCAGAAAGAGCTGGGCATCTGGCGCAGCTGGAGCTGGCGCCAGACCGCCGAGGCCGTGCGCGAGATCGCGGCCGGCCTGCAGGCCATCGGCTTCACGCGCGGCGAGTGCGCATCCATTCTTTCGAACACCGTCATCGAATGGGTGCTGGCCGACCTGGCCGTGCTCAGCTGCGGTGGTGTCTCCAACGGCATCTACCCGACCGACGCTGCTTCGCAGGTGCAATACCTGTGCGAAGACTCGCGCACCACCGTGCTCTTCGTGGAAGACGACGAGCAGCTCGACAAGGCGCTCGAGGTGCGCGCCAGCCTGCCCGGCCTGCGCCGCGTGGTCGTGTTCGACATGGAAGGCCTGCGCGAGCTCGACGACCCGGGCGTGATGAGCCTCGATGCGCTGCGCGCCCTCGGCCGCACGCACCTGGCGGGCGATCCGCAGGCGGTGGAGCGCAGCGTGGCGGCCTGCCGTCCCGAAGACCTGGCGATTCTGGTCTACACCTCGGGCACCACCGGCAAGCCCAAGGGCGCCATGCACAGCCACGCGGGGCTGGTGTACACCGCGCGCGGCTACAACACGCTCATCGCGCAGGACGAGAAAGACGAGCGCATGTGCTTCCTGCCGCTGTGCCACATCGCCGAGCGCATGGGCGGCGAGTACTTCGCGATGTACACGGGCTCGATCCTCAACTTCGTCGAGAACCCCGAGACGGTGCCCGAGAACGTGCGCGAGATCGCGCCCACGGTGTTCACGGGCGTGCCGCGCGTGTGGGAGAAGTTCTATTCGGGCGTGATGATCGCGCTGAAGGAGGCCAGCCCGCTGCAGCAGGCCGCCTACCACTGGAGCATCGGCGTGGGCGAGACCATCGCCAACAAGGTGCTCGCGGGGCAGGAGATCGGCACGGGGCTGCGCCTGAAGTTCCGGCTGGCGCGGCTGCTGGCGCTGGACAACGCGCGCAAGCTCATCGGCATCCACCGCGCGCGCTTTCTCGTGACCGGCGCGGCGCCCATCTCGCCTGAGCTGGTCAAGTGGTACCTCGCGCTGGGCGTGCCCATGCTCGAGGTGTGGGGCATGACGGAGTCGTGCGGTGCTTCCACGGCCGTGCCCGTCACCCGCATCAAGCCCGGCTCCATCGGCCCGGCCACGGGCTACAACGAGGTGCGCATCGATCCGGCCACCAGCGAGATCCTGGTGCGCGGCCCCAATGTCTTCATGGGCTATTTGAATCTGCCGGAGAAGACCGCCGAGACCATCGACGCCGACGGCTGGCTGCACACGGGCGACGTGGGCGTGATGGACGAGGACGGGTATTTCCGCATCACCGACCGGATGAAAGACATCATCATCACGGCAGGCGGCAAGAACGTGACCCCGAGCGAGCTGGAGAACGAGCTCAAGTTCAGCCTCTACATCACCGATGCCGTGGTGATCGGCGACAAGAGGCCCTACCTCACGGTGATCGTCATGATCGACCAGGAGAACGTCGAGAAATTCGCGCAGGACCACGACGTGCCGTTCAGCAACTACGAGAGCCTGACACGCACGCAGGAAGTGCAGGACCTGATCCAGGGCGAGATCGATCGCGTCAACGCCAAGTTCGCGCGTGTCGAGCAGATCAAGAAGTTCTTCCTGCTCGAGACGCAGCTCAGCGCCGAGGACGAGGAGCTCACGCCCACGATGAAGCTCAAGCGCAAGCTGGTGCAGACCAAGTACGCGCAGCGCATCGACGCCATGTACCGCTGACCTCTTTTTTGCCAACCCGAGGAGACAACGCTATGACGAAGCTCAAGACATTGACGACGCTGGCCGTGCTGGGCTTGATCGCGACGCTCGCGTCCGCGCAGCAGCAGGGCGTGAGCAAGGACGAGATCCGCATCGGCACGATCCAGGACCTGTCGGGTCCGCTCGCGGGCTTCGGCAAGCAGGCGCGCAACGGCATGCAGCTGCGCGTGGACGAACTCAACGAGCAGGGCACGCTGAACGGCCGCAAGCTCAAGCTCTTCGTCGAAGACTCGGGCTACGACCCGAAGAAGGCGGTGCTGGCGGCGCAGAAGCTGGTCAACCAGGAAAAGATCTTCATCATGGCCGGCCACATCGGCACGGCACAGAACATGGCGGCGATGCCGGTGCAGTTCGACAAGAACGTCGTCAACTACATGCCGATCACCGCGGCGCGCGAAATGTACGAGCCGCTGAACCGGCTGAAGTATTCGTTCGCGGCCACCTACTACGACCAGATCCGCCTGGCGCTGCCCAAGATGATCAAGGACAAGGGCGCCAAGAAGGTCTGCACGATCTACCAGGACGACGAGTTCGGCCTGGAAGTGCAGCGCGGCGCCGAGGCCGGCCTGAAGGCCGCGGGCATGGAGCTGGCCGAGAAGACCTCGTTCAAGCGCGGCGCCACCGACTTCAGCTCGCAGGTCGCCAAGATGAAGGCCGCCAACTGCGACCTCGTGGTGCTCGGCACCATCATCCGCGAGACCATCGGCACCGTGGGCGAGTCGCGCAAGACCGGCTTCAACCCGACCTTCCTGGGTTCGAGCGCGGCCTACACCGACCTGATCCACAAGCTGGGCGGCAAGGCCATGGACGGCGTGTACGCCACCATGACGGTGCAGAACCCCTACACCGACGAGCAGTCGCAGCCGCTGCGCTTCTGGGCCAACAAGTACAAGACCAAGTTCAACGAAGACCCGACCGTGTTCTCGGTGTACGGCTACGTGATCATCGACTCGTTCATCAAGGCCGCCACCAAGGCCGGCCCGAACCTGACGACCGACAGCTTCATCAAGGCGATGGACAGCATCACCTTCGAGCCCGACATGTTCGGCAGCCCGAAGAGCACCTACACCGCCACCAAGCGCCTGGGCAACGACCAGTCGCGGCTGTCGCAGATCAAGGACGGGAAGTGGGTGGTCGTCTCTGACTACGTGACGCCGTAAGCGAGGGCCGCCCCGGAATGGGGCGAGCGGCTATATTCCGCGAAATCCCCTTCGCGAGACCGCCGCCATGCCCCAGTACTGGTTGATGAAATCCGAGCCCGACGAGGTCTCGATCGACGATGCCCTCGCCGCGCCCGATGCCACCGTGGCGTGGACCGGCGTGCGCAACTACCAGGCACGCAACTTCATGCGCGACGGCATGAAGGTCGGCGACGGCGTGCTGTTCTATCACTCGAGCTGCCCCGAGCCCGGCATCGCCGGCATCGCGCGCGTGGCCTCGGGCATCCAACCCGATCCGACGCAGTTCGACCCGAAGTCGCCGTACTACGACGCCGGCGCGAAGAAGGAAGACCCGCGCTGGCTGCTGGTCGACGTGCAGGCGCTGCGCAAGACGCGGCTGCTGGCGTTGCCCGAGCTGCGCGCCAAGCCCGAGCTGGCCGATCTGGTCATCCTGCGCAAGGGCAACCGGCTGTCGATCACGCCGGTGGAGCCGGCGCACTGGAAGGTCATCGAGAAGATGCTGGCCTGAACGAACCTGTTCAGGCGACTTTCGACAGGATCGGGAACAGCTTGCCGAGCCCGTCGGCCATCACCTCGACGGCGAGCGCCGCGAGGATCAGGCCCATCAGCCGCGTCATGATGTTGATGCCGGTCTTGCCGAGCACCCGCGCGATCGGCTGCGCGAGCGAAAAGGCCAGCGCGGTCGCCAGCGCCACCACCACGCCATAGCCGACCAGCAGCCCCAGCTCCCACAGGTGCTGTGTCTTGTCGGCGTAGATCACCACGGTGGAGATGGCGGCCGGGCCGGTGAGCAGCGGAATCGTGAGCGGCACCACCGCGATGGAGGCGCCCATCGACGCCTTCACTTCGGGGGCGCGCAACTCGTCGACGTTGGTCTTGCTCTCGGCCGGTTGCGCGTTGAGCATCGAGATCGAGCTCATGAGCAGCAGCAGCCCGCCGCCGACCTGGAAGCTCGCGATCGAGATGCCGAAGAAGGACAGCAGCTGCAGCCCGATGAGCGCGCTCACGGCAATGACCACGAAGGCGCTGAAGGCCGACATGCGCACCGTGCGCTTGCGCTGGGCGTCGGAGTAGTCCTGCGTGTAGTGGATGAAGAAGGGCACGATGGCCAGCGGGTTGACGATGGCCACCAGCGTGACCAGCGGCTTGATGAGGTCCATGGAGGTGCTCATCGTTATCGTCCTCCGGTCACGTCGAGCAGGGCCATGGTGGTGTAGCTGGCTTCGGGCGAGAGCAGCCACAGGACGGCACCGGCAATTTCTTCGGCGGTGCCGCTGCGCTTCATCGGCACGCCTGGGCCCATCTCGGCGGCGCGGCCAGGCTGGCCGCCGGAGGCGTGGATGTCGGTGTCGATCACGCCGGGGCGCACCGCGTTCACGCGGATGCCTTCGTCGGCCACTTCCTTGGCCAGGCCGATGGTGAAGGTGTCGATGGCCGCCTTGCTGGCCGCGTAGTCGACGTACTGGCCGGGCGAGCCGATGCGCGCGGCACCGCTGGAGATGTTGACGATGGCGCCGCCTTCGCCGCCGTGCTTCGTGCTCATGCGCTTCACCGCCTCGCGCGCGCAGACGAAGCTGCCGATCACGTTGATGCGGAACATGCGCTCCAGCCGCGCCACGCTCATCTCGTCGACGCGCGCCTGCACGTCGACCACGCCGGCGTTGTTCACGAGCGCCGT
>Ga0256908_1000867_pt1 | contig 10660 bp, 7 predicted proteins | sample MC6MC0761MT_FD_186331 | JGI IMG/M metagenome (GOLD analysis project Ga0256908, IMG submission 186331) | Metatranscriptome of enriched soil aggregate microbial communities from Iowa State University, Ames, United States - MC6-MC0761-MT... | ecosystem: Environmental > Terrestrial > Soil >... | reverse complement strand
TCAGCCCCGACGAATGATGCAGCGGCGCAAGACAGTAGACGGTGTCGCTACGACTGAGCGAAGCCGCCGACGCGGTGCCGAACGCCGACAATGCCCACCGGTAGTTGGTGATGTACTTGGCTTCGAGGTTGCCGCAGGACCCACTGAAGATCACGAACGCCAACTCCCGGGCGAGTCCCGGGTCCGGGCGATACCACCCGGGCAGCGTCACCGCGTCCGGGTCGATCTGCTCGAGATCGACGACGTCGGGTCCGAGTTCGACCGCGAGGCCGCGGAACTCGCCGCCGCCGAGGACGAGGACCTTCTTGCCCGTGGCGACCGCGTCCTCGACGTTGTCGGGGTCGACGACGATCCGGTCGACCCGGCCCAGCCGCACCGCCTCGTCGAGGTCACCGCCGGGGGGCAGCAGCACCGCCACCGCTCCCAGTCGGGACAACGCGGCGATCGCGACCAGCGCGCTCGGTCGCGTCTCCATCAGCACACCGACATGGGTGGCGGGTCGGATTCCGGCGTGCACGAGCCCGCGCACGACATTGTCGATGCGGGTATTGACCGCCGCATTGGTGTGCACGCGGTCGTCGAACAGGAAACACGCGCCGCCGGGCGCCTGCCGGCCCTGCTCGGCGAGGAGCAGACCCAGCGAGATCCGCGAGTGCGGCTGCAACTGTCCGAGCCGGGCCAGCCGGGGCAGCGCCCGGGCGGCCTCGATCGAGATCTCACGGGTGCCGCGCACGGTGTCGGTCGCGAAGTCGGCGATACCCTTCCCGACGCCCACACCCACTTCCGCGATCGACGCGACGGTGTGCGTGATGCGGTTGGTGATGCTGACGCCGCTGTCGTGACCGGACGGCTCGTCGTGAATCATCACGTCCACCGCGTCCGGACGCGGGCCCACACCCTCCCGCCAGCGCACCCATTCGCCGGTGGTGGGCCAGGTCCGCGATGCGGCCGCAGAGCCGACCACGAGGCCGAAATGTCCTGCACGCAGGGTCGACTCGAACACCTCGGCACGGGGGGCCGCCCGCTTGATGCCCCGCACCGCGAGAGGCTGACCGATGTCGTCGACCTCGCCGACGAACGCCAGGATCGGGCACGACAGCTCGGCGAGGCTCACGGCGGTGTCCCTGATGACGAAGCCGCCGGTCATCATCCGGTTGTGCACGATGAACTGCTTGAGCAATTCCGCGACGGCCGGCCCGGACCACGCGACCCAGCCGTCCTGCGCGAGGAAGCGGCGCTGCTGTTCCCGCGGGAGCAGGGCGTCGCGGTCGTGCAACTGTCGCAGGAAGTCGAAGCGGGACTTCGCGGTCTTGACCGGGTCGAGCAGCTGGAACCCGGTGCGCGCCATCCATCCTGCGATGGAGAGCCGGTTGAAGACGTGATCGGCGAGCAGGTCCGCGCCCCTCGTCGCGAGCCCCGCCGGAATGTTGAACGGCAGCGCCGCCAAGGTGTCGACGGGAGCACCGAACGTGATGAGGCTGGCGATGTTCCGGCAGCGTCGGTACGCCGCGGCCTGATAGCAGAACATGCCGCCCTGCGAGTACCCGGTGAGATGGACGTCGCGACCGGTGTGCTCGTGCACCCGGTCGACGATCTCGCTGATCGCGACGATGTGATCGGCGAGCGTGCGGCTCCAGCCGCCCTCCTCCGCGTCGGGTGACCCGAAGTCGACCACCCACGGATCGAGGCCCATCTCGTGGAGGATGCCGACCGCACCCTGATCCCGCGTGACGTCGTACACGTCCGCGGACATCATCATCGGCGGGACGAGCACGACCGGGGCGCCGACCTCCGAGGGGTCCGCGTCCGCGAAGTAGCGACGCAGCCGATACATCGGGGCGCGCTCGACGATCTGGAACGGAGACGGAGTCGCCCCCGTTTCCAGACCGCCGAGTCGAACCACCTCGAGGCCGTTCTGTGCCGTGGCCACGGCCCGCCGCAGCGAACCCACCACGTAGTCGGAGCTCAGACTCACCAGCGCACTCCCCCAGCAACTCATCGTGACCTTCATCACATCATGTTCGATGAGCCTTCCACATTACTGCGTTCGTGGACGCGGAGTTACACCGAGTCGATCTTCGATTCCGCTCAGGCGCGGGTCCACTCGCGGAGCGCGTTCGCCGAGGCCCGCACCCCGCCCAACTGCTCGGCGACACGGACGCCGGCCGTCCCACCGCGTGCACTGCGCGACGCGATCGAACCGTGCACCGTCAGTACCTCGCGCACCGCGGGAGTGAGCGCCGAGTCGACCCCGGCGAGCTCGTCGTCGGTGAGCTCGTCGAGACCGACTCCCCGCGCCTCCGCGACTCGGACGCACGCACCCGCCGCCTCGTGCGCCACCCGGAACGGAACGCCTTGACGCACCATCCATTCCGCGATGTCGGTGGCGAGGGTGAATCCGGCCGGAGCCAGCTCCGCCATCCGGTCGGCGTGGAACTCGAGAGTGGACACCAGACCGGTGATCGCGGGCAGCAGCAGCTCGAGCTGGGCAACCGAGTCGAAGACCGGCTCCTTGTCCTCCTGCAGATCGCGGTTGTATGCGAGCGGCTGAGCCTTGAGCGTGGCCAGCAGGCCGGTCACGTTGCCGATCAGACGTCCGGCCTTGCCGCGGGTGAGCTCGGAGACGTCCGGGTTCTTCTTCTGCGGCATGATCGACGACCCCGTGGACCACGCGTCGGCCAGCGTGATGTAACCGAATTCGGGTGTGCTCCAGATGATGACCTCTTCGGCCATCCGCGACAGGTCGACCGCGATCATCGCGAGGACGAACGCGGCCTCGGCCGCGAAGTCGCGCGACGACGTCGCGTCGATCGAGTTCTCCGCAGCCGAGTCGAAGTTCAGCTCGGCGGCGATGGCGTCGGGGTCGAGCCCCAGCGACGAACCTGCAAGGGCACCGGACCCGTACGGCGACACCGCGGCCCGCTTGTCGAAGTCCCGCAGACGCTGGACGTCGCGCAGTAGCGGATGCGTGTGCGCGAGCAGATGATGCGCCAGCAGCACCGGCTGCGCCGCCTGCAGATGCGTCTTGCCCGGCATCACGGCATCCGGGTGTGCCGCGGCCTGGGTGGCGAGCGCGTCGACCACGTCGAGCACGCCGTCCGCGATCCGCCGGACCGCGTCACGCAGCCACATGCGGAACAGCGTGGCCACCTGGTCGTTGCGAGAACGACCCGCGCGCAGCCGCCCACCGACTTCCGGACCCACGCGCTCGATCAGACCGCGCTCGAGGGCGCCGTGGACGTCCTCGTCGGACTCGGCGGGCCCGAAGGCGCCGGAGGCGACGTCGTCACCGAGCCGGGTGAGGCCGTCGAGCATCGTCGCCAGGTCCGCCTCGCTGAGCAGGCCGGCCTTGTGCAGAACCTTGGCGTGCGCCTGCGAGGCCCGCACGTCGTACGGGGCCAGGACCCAGTCGAAGTGCGTCGACTTGCTCAGCGCCGCCATGGCGGCGGCCGGTCCGGATTCGAACCGGCCGCCCCAGAGGGCGCCCTCGTTTGTTCCGTGGGCGTCGGTCATGGCCTACAGACCCAGGTCGCGCTTCGCGGCGACCTTGGAGGACAGGCCGTGGATGTTGACGAAGCCCTTCGCGTACGACTGGTCGAACGTGTCGCCCTCGTCGTAGGTGGCGAGGTTGAAGTCGTACAGCGACTCCGGGCTGCGGCGGCCGTTGACGGTGATCGCGCCGCCGTGCAGGAACAGCCGGATGTCGCCCGTGACCCGCTCCTGGGTCTTCGCGACGAACGAATCCAGCGCATCCTTGAGGGGCGAGAACCACAGGCCGTCGTAGACCAGCTCGCTCCAGCGCTGCTCCATCTGCCGCTTGTAGCGGCCCAGCTCGCGCTCGAGGGTGACGTGCTCGAGCTCCTGGTGCGCGTTGATGAGCACCATCGCGCCCGGGGCCTCGTAGATCTCCCGGCTCTTGATGCCCACGAGGCGGTCCTCGACGACGTCGAGGCGGCCGACGCCCTGCGCGCCCGCCCGCTTGTTGAGCTCCTGGATGGCCTCGAGCACGGTGACGGGCTTGCCGTCGATCGCGACCGGCTTGCCGGCCTCGAAGCTGATGATCAGCTCGTCGGGGCTGTTCCAGTTGAGCGTGGGGTCCTGCGTGTAGTCGTAGACGTCCTTGGTGGGGGCGTTCCACAGATCCTCGAGGAAGCCCGTCTCCACGGCGCGGCCCCACACGTTCTGGTCGATCGAGAACGGCGAGCGCTTGGTGACGTTGATCGGGATGTTGTTCTCCTCGGCGAAGGCGATCGCCTTCTCGCGGGTCCACGCGTAGTCGCGGACCGGCGCGATGACCTCGAGGTCGGGAGCCAGAGCACCGAAGCCCACCTCGAAGCGAACCTGGTCGTTGCCCTTGCCGGTGCAGCCGTGCGAGACGACGGTGCCGCCGTGCGCACGCGCGGCCTCGACGATGTGCTTGACGATCAGCGGGCGGCTGATGGCCGAGACCAGCGGGTAGCGGTCCATGTACAGCGCGTTGGCCTGGATCGTCGGCAGGCAGTACTCGTCGGCGAACTCGTCACGGGCATCCACCACGACCGACTCGACGGCGCCGCAGTCGAGGGCACGCTGACGCACGACCTCCATGTCCTCGCCGCCCTGGCCGAGGTCGATGGCCACGGCAACGACCTCTTTGCCGGTCTCCTTGCCGATCCAGCTGATGGCCACCGAGGTGTCCAGCCCGCCGGAGTAGGCGAGTACGACGCGTTCAGCCATGGTGTGTGTGCTCCTTAGAAATCGAAGTGTTCGAGAAAGAGTCTAGTGGTCAGGCCAGGCGCTCTATCGCCGCGGCAAGGTCCGCTCCGGTGAGCGGCTCCCGCGCCACGACGACGATGGTGTCGTCGCCCGCGATCGTGCCGACGACGTCGGGCAACGAGGCCCGATCGAGCGCGCTGGCCAGGTAGTGCGCAGCCCCGGGCGGGGTGCGGAGCACCGCGAGGTTCCCGCTGGCATCGGTGGACACCAGCAGCTCCCCGAGCAGCCGGGACAACCGGTCGGTGCCGCCGGACACGCCCCGCACGGGCGAGCCGTCCTCCGGCACCACGTACACCCCGGCCCCGCCGTCGGCGGCTCGCAGCTTCACCGCGCCGAGCTCCTCGAGGTCACGCGAGAGCGTCGCGTTCGATACCTCCATGCCCTCGGCGGCGAGCAACGCCGCGAGCTCGGCCTGACTGGGGTTGTGGCGCTCGGCGACGAGCGCGGTGATCCTGGCCTGCCGGCCGGCACGCGTGTGCGCGACGGCGGCGGCAGACGGCGCAGTATCCGGGCCCGGGGCGGAGGTCATGGCCGGGGCTCGGTTCGTTCGAGGAGCCACACGAGCAGAGCCTTCTGCGCGTGCAGACGGTTCTCGGCCTCGTCCCACGCCGCCGACTGCGGACCGTCGAGCACCTCGTCGGTGATCTCCTCGCCACGGTGCGCGGGCAGGCAGTGCAGCACCATCGCGTCCGGTGCCGCCGTCGCCAGCAGATCGGCGTCGATCCGGAACGGGCGGAACGGCCCGACGCGGTCGAGACCGTCCTCCTCCTGCCCCATCGACGTCCAGGTGTCCGTCACCAGCACGTCGGCGCCGGCCACCGCGGCCTGGGGGTCGTCGACGAGCGTGACCATCGCGCCGGTCTGCTCGGCCCGGACACGGGCCGCGTCGACGACCACCGGGTCGGGTGCGAACCCGAGCGGCGCGGCGATCGTCACGTGCATGCCGGCGGTGACGCCGCCCAGCAACAGCGAGTGCGCCATGTTGTTGGCACCGTCACCGAGGTACGTCAGTCTCAGACCGGCCAACTCACCCTTGCGTTCGGCGATGGTCTGCAGGTCCGCGAGCACCTGGCACGGGTGGAACTGGTCCGACAGCGCGTTGACGATCGGCACCGTCGCACCCTCGGCCATCTGCTCGAGCCGCTCCTGGCCGAACGTGCGCCACACGACGGCATCGACGAAGCGGGACAGCACCCGTCCGGTGTCCTGCAGTGTCTCGTCACGACCCAGCTGGGTCTTGCTGCCGTCGACGACCACCGCGTGGCCGCCGAGCTGTGCGATACCCATCTCGAAGGAGAACCGCGTGCGGGTCGAGTTCTTGTCGAAGATGACGCCGACGCCCCGCGGACCGTCGAGCGGCCGTCGCGAGAACGGGTTCGCCTTGAGCTCGCGGGCGAGCGCGAGCACCTCGGCCTGCTCCGCCGGGGTGAGGTCGTCGTCCCTCAAGAAGTGTCGAACGGTCATGTAACTACTTGCCTCCTGCCGGTTCCACCGCGGCCGTATCGAGAATTCCCGGCAGCGCCGCGACGAATCCTTCCGCCTGCTCCTCGGTCAAGATCAGCGGGGGTGCCAACCGGACCACGCCGGGCTGCGCCGCGTTGACGAGGTAGCCGGCCTCGCGGGCGGCGGTCTCGACCGCCGGCGCGACATCGTCGGTGAGCACGACACCCAGCAGCAGCCCCGAGCCGCGGACGTGGTCGACGAGCGGATGCCCGAGACCCTCGATGCCCGCGGAGAGCACCTTGCCCAGGTTGTCGGCGTGCGACAGAAGATCCTCCGCGGCGATCGTCTTCAGCACCGCCAGCGCCGCCGACGCGCACACCGGGTTGCCGCCGAACGTGGTGCCGTGCTTGCCCGGTCCGAACAGTTCCGCGGCCGCGCCGGTCGCGATGCACGCGCCGATCGGCATGCCGCCGCCGAGGCCCTTCGCGAGCGTCATGACGTCGGGCACGATGCCCGCGGCCTGATGCGCGTAGAACCAGCCGGTGCGGCCGATACCGGTCTGCACCTCGTCGAGGACGAGTAGCGCACCCCGCTCGGCGGTGATCTTCCGGGCGCCCGCCAGGTAGCCCTCGGGCGGCACGACGACGCCGCCCTCACCCATGATCGGCTCGAGGAACACCGCGGCGGTGTCCTCGTCGACGGCCCGGTCGAGCGCCGCGAGGTCGCCGTAGGGCACGTGCTCGACGCCCGGTGGCATCGGCTCGAACGGAGCGCGCTTGTCGGGCTGGCCGGTGAGCGCCAGGGCGCCCATCGTCCGGCCGTGGAACGCCCTCTCGGCCGCGATGATCTTGCGCCGCCCGGTGGCCCGGGCCAGCTTGAAGGCGGCCTCGTTGGCTTCGGTGCCCGAGTTGCACAGGAACACCCGGCCCGTCACCGAGCCGGCGTTGTCGCCCACACCCAGGTGCGCGAGCAGGTGCTCGGCCAGCTCGACGGCAGGCTCGCTCGCGTACAGGTTCGACACGTGCCCGAGCGTCGACAGCTGCGTCGTGACCGCCTCGACGATCGCCGGGTGCGCATGCCCCAGGATGTTCACGGCGATACCCGCGAGCAGATCCAGGTACTGCTTGCCGTCCGCGTCGGTGACGACCGCGCCCTCACCACGGACCAGCGCCACCCGCGGCACGCCGTAGGTGTTCATCAGTGCGCCGGACCAGCGCTGCTGGAGATCCGTCGTGGCAGTCATGCCAGTCCTTCCGTGAGTGCGATCTGGGGTTCGGAGGCGGGAACGACCATCGTGCCGATGCCCTCCCCGGTGAAGAGTTCGAGCAGAACCGCGTGCGCGACGCGGCCGTCGATGACGTGTGCGGTCGGCACGCCACCCTCGACGGCGCGCAGGCAGGCCTCCATCTTGGGGACCATGCCCGCGTCGAGGCTCGGCAGCAGCTGACGCAGTGCGGCCGTGTCGATCTCGGTCGCGAGCGACGAGCGGTCGGGCCAGTCGGTGTACAGCCCCTCGACGTCGGTGAGGACGACGAGCTTCTCGGCACCGATCGCCTCCGCCAGGGCCGCGGCGGCAGTGTCGGCGTTGATGTTGTGGACGACGCCGTCCTCGTCGGGCGCGATCGTCGACACGACCGGAATGCGTCCGGCCGCAATGAGATCGAGCACCGCCGCCGGGTTGACGGTGGTGACGTCACCGACCAGTCCGATGTCGGTGGCCGCGCCGTCGACCTGCACGGTCCGGCGCGTCGCCGTGAACAGCCGCGCGTCCTCACCGGAGATGCCGACGGCGAACGGGCCGTGCGCATTGATCAGGCCGACGAGTTCGCGGCCGACCTGACCGAACAGCACCATGCGGACGACGTCCATGACCTCGGGCGTCGTGACGCGGAAGCCCCCGCGGAATTCGCCCTCCATGCCGAGGCGTTTCAGCATCGCGTTGATCTGCGGGCCGCCGCCGTGCACGACGACCGGGTGGATGCCGATGGTGCGCAGGAAGGCCATGTCGGCCGCGAACGCGCTCTTGAGCTCGTCGTCGATCATCGCGTTGCCGCCGTACTTGATCACGACGATCTTGTCGTGGAAACGCTGCAGCCACGGCAGCGCCTCGGCGAGGACGTACGCCTTCTGGCTCGACGTCAGGTTCTGGATGCTCGCGCTCATGACGAGTACGCCGAGTTCTCTTCGACGTACGCGTGCGAGAGGTCGGTGGTCCGGATGGACGCGCTGTGCTCACCGACCCCGAGTGCGATCGTCAGGTCGATGTCCATTCCGGACAGGTCCACCTCCCGGGCGCCGGGCGCGCCGACGCCGTCGATGCAGACGGGATTGCCGTTGAACGACACCGCGATCCGGTCCGGATCCAGTTCGATCGGTGCGATGCCGACGGCGGCCAGCACCCGGCCCCAGTTGGGGTCGGAGCCGAACAGCGCCGTCTTGACCAGGCTGTCGCGGGCGACGGTGCGGGCCGCGACGAGCGCGTCCTGCTCGGACGCGGCACCGCTGACGGTGACGCGGACCCGCTTGGTGACACCCTCCGCGTCGGCCATCATCTGCTCGGCCAGGTCGTCGCACACCGCGAGGACGGCGGCGTTGAGCTCGTCCTGCGAGGGCGTGACGGAGCTGGCGCCGGACGACAGCAGCAGCACGGTGTCGTTGGTGGAGGTGGCGCCGTCGACGTCGAGCCGGTCGAACGTCATCCGCGTCGCGTGCCGCAGTGCCTCGTCGAGCTGCTGCGCGGAGGCGGCGGCGTCGGTGGTGACGACGCACAGCATCGTCGCGAGCGACGGCGCGAGCATGCCCGCGCCCTTGGCCATACCGCCGACGTTCCACTTGTCGGCGTGGTGCAGCGCCGCCTGCTTCGGCACGGTGTCGGTGGTCATGATGGCGTGAGCGGCGTCGGTACCACCGGAGATACCGCCGGCCAGTTCGTGCACGATCTCGGTGACGCCGGCGAGGATCTTGTCCATCGGCAGCCGGTCGCCGATCAGGCCGGTCGAGCACACCGCGACCTCGATCGCGCCGGTCTCGGTGCCCCAGTCGCTGAGCGATGCAGCCACGTGCTCGGCCGTCTTGTGGGTGTCCTGGAAGCCGGGGGCACCGGTGCAGGCGTTGGCACCGCCCGAGTTCAGGACGACGGCCCGCAGCCGCCCGGTGGTGAGTACCTGCTGCGACCACAGCACGGGGGCGGCCTTGACCTTGTTGGCGGTGAACACGCCCGCCGCCGCAAGCTCGGGCCCCTCGTTGAACACCAGCGCGAGGTCGGAGCGGCCGCTGGCCTTGATCCCGGCCTTGATGCCCGCGGCCCGGAAACCGGCGGGTGCGGTGACGCCCTGGCTGCGGATCAGCCGGCCACCGGCGGTCTCGACCGCGTCGGGTGCAGCGAACTCGGATTCGGATGTCACGGAGCAACTCCCACAGTCGAGAGACCATCGGTCTCGGGTAGGCCCAGGGCCAGGTTCATGGATTGGACGGCACCGCCGGCGGTGCCCTTGGTGAGGTTGTCCATCGCGGCGACCACGACGAGGAGTCCGGCGTCGGCGTCCACTGCGACCGCAATCTGGACGGCGTTCGAGCCGACGACGGCACCGGTCTGCGGCAGCTGCCCCTCCGGGAGCACGTGCAGGAACGGCTCGTCCTTGTAGGCCTTCTCGTAGACGGCGCGGATCTCGTCCGCGCTCGCGGTGGTCGGTGCCGTGCACGTCGCGAGGATGCCGCGCGGCATGGGCGCGAGCACCGGCGTGAACGACACCGTCACCTCGGTGCCCGCGGCAGCGGAGAGGTTCTGCTTGATCTCGGGGGTGTGCCGGTGCGCACCACCGATGCCGTAGGCCCGGACCGACCCCATGATCTCGGCGCCGAGAAGATCCGCCTTGGGCGCCCGGCCGGCGCCGGACGCACCGCTGACGGCGACCACATTGACCCGCGGCTCGACGACGCCCGCGGCGACGGCCGGAGCCATCGCCAGCGAAGACACCGTCGGGTAGCAGCCGGGCACCGCGATCCGGGTGGCGCCGACGAGCTTGTCCCGGCCGCCCGGCAGTTCCGGCAGACCGTACGGCCAGCTACCCGCGTGCGGGCTGCCGTAGTACTTCTCCCACGCGGCGGCATCGGTGAGCCGGAAGTCCGCACCGCAGTCGATGATCACGGTGGACTCGGGGAGCTGCTCCGCGATCTCGGCGGACTTGCCGTGCGGCAGGCCCAGGAAGACCACGTCGTGCCCGGACAGGCTCTCGATGTCGGTGGGGCCGAGCACGCGGTCGGCCAGCGGCAACAGGTGCGGATGGTGCGAGCCCAGCGTGGTCCCGGCGTTGCCGCCTGCGGTGAGCGCGCCGATCACGAGCGAGCCGTCACGGTAGGCGGGATGCCCGAGGAGCAGGCGCAGGACCTCGCCGCCCGCGTACCCGCTGGCGCCGGCGATCGCGACCTTGATCGTCGGCCGGCTACCGGCCGTCGAAGCTTC
>Ga0256908_1000864_pt1 | contig 10662 bp, 10 predicted proteins | sample MC6MC0761MT_FD_186331 | JGI IMG/M metagenome (GOLD analysis project Ga0256908, IMG submission 186331) | Metatranscriptome of enriched soil aggregate microbial communities from Iowa State University, Ames, United States - MC6-MC0761-MT... | ecosystem: Environmental > Terrestrial > Soil >... | reverse complement strand
TTTTTAAACTTGGTAAAAAGCTTTTCGAAAGAATTAAACATATCCGGAACGGATCTTTTGCTTTCAGGAAGAAATACGCCGTTCGCATCATGCATTCTTACACCAAGACAGCCAAAATTTGTTTTTGAATCGGCAAAATCTAAAATTTCATTCATATAAAACCCTTCGATTTCGGTGTCGGGATTTAAAATCAAAAGATATTCACCATTTGCAATCTGAATGGCTTTATTATTTGCTTTGGCAAAACCATCGTTTGTTTCAGAAGTGATAAAATGAAATTCCGGAAATTCAGAGATAAGATCTTTCCATGAAGTATCAGTTGAATTATTATCAATCACAATTACTTCATAGCTACTATTTCCCAGGTATTTTTTAATGGAAAACAAACAGTTTTTCAGAAGATGTGTAACATTATAATTAACTATAACAATAGAAAGCTTTATCATCATTTAATCCTTTTCGTTGTAAGGTAATCTGTTGATAATCGATCTTCCCAAAGAAATTTCATCCGCATACTCAAGTTCATCCCCTACAGAAATGCCTCTTGCGATACTGGAAAATTTAATATCGAAATTCTTGAACTTTTTATAGATATAATAAGCCGTTGTATCACCTTCCATGGTTGCACTCAATGCAAAAATCAGCTCTTTTGCGTTACCTTCATTCAGTTTTCTCTCAATACTCGGAATATTCAATTGGTTGGGTCCTACTCCTTCCATAGGAGAAATTTTTCCGCCCAGAATAAGATATTTTCCTGTGTATTTTCCTGTATTTTCAATGGCAATCACATCACGAACATCCTCTACAATACAAACCACCTCATCATTACGTTTATGGTTGCTGCAAATTTCACAAACATCAAAATCCGAAAAATTATGACATTCTTTGCAATACTTTATTTCGTTAACCAGATTGATGATCGATGTTCCGAGATTCGTTGCTCTCGAATTGGGCTGTTTCAGTAAATGAAGTGCTAAACGTAAAGCGGTTTTCTTCCCAATCCCCGGAAGCCCGGAAATTTCTTCTACTGCTTTTGCCAATACTTTACTTGGATAATCCATAAACACAAAAATAAGCATTCTAACCGAAAAATTAATCTAAAAACAATCTTTGAGGTATGGTTTTTGATAACTATTGATTTTTTGAAAAACTCACCTGTAAATGATTTTAAAGATTTGGAAAAAGCCTAAAAAAATTAATTACATTTACTCCACAAAATATAAACTTGAAATAAAATAAACGAATGGTACTTAACAACCTAAACTATCCGCTGGATTTTAAATTTAAAATCACAACGCTTGCCAGCGATTTCAACATTACAGACAGAAACGGGAACTATGTTGCGTACGTACGTCAAAAAATGTTTAAACTGAAAGAAGACGTAGTTGTTTTTAATGACGAAAGCAAAACAAAGGAATTGTTCAGAATTCAGGCAAACCAGTGGATCGATTTTAATGCATCATATTCTATTAAAGATGCGATCAATACAAAGAACTTTGGAAGATTGGCAAGAAAAGGAATGCGTTCTATCTGGAAATCATCTTACAATGTTTTGGATGAAGCAGATCAGCAGAAATTCACCATTACAGAAGATAATGCATGGGTGAAGTTTTTTGACGGAATGGTGGGTGAAATTCCGATTATCGGGATGTTTACAGGATATTTTCTGAATCCTTCTTACACTGTAAAAGGAATTGACGGAAAAGACTATTTCAGACTAAAAAAAATGCCTTCATTCTTTGGAAGAAGATTTCAATTGGATCGATTGATTGATATTGATGACGAAGACGAAAGTTTGGTTGTTTTATCTTTATTGATGATGGTTCTTTTGGAAAGAGCAAGAGGGTAAATTGCTTTTTGGCAATTGGCTTAAAATTCGAAGCAATAATTTAAATTACTGACAAATGAAATATTTAATCATTTTCTTTTCAGCATTCATGTTGATTGCATGTAAAAAAGAGAAAGAAACCGTTTCCGATTCTACTAAAACTGATTCTATAAACATTGTTCAGGACTCAGCAAAGACTGATGTTCAGAATGCGAATATTACAGTTGACACATTTGATTTTCCGAAAGAAATCAAAGAATGTTCTTGTTATTTTGCTAAAAGCAAAGCAGACTTCGTGAACGAAAAGTACATTTACGCCGATGATGCAGGAAAAACAGCTTACATGATGTTAGATGGAAAGAGATTGGCAATGAACCTGATTTCATCAAGCGACATGGAAGTTGATGAAGAGCTCACAAAGGAAATAGAAAATGATAATTATAAAATTTCAGTAAAAGGTAAGAAAATAAAGCATGAAGAAGCGCTGCTTTTTGAAGGTACTTTAACCATTGAAAAACCGGACGGAAGTAAAACCACCATGCCAATTTATGGCGAGTGCGGATGCTAAAGCAATAAGCAATAAGCAATAAGCAATAAGCAAAAATACTGCTCCTGAATTTCGGGAGCATTTTTTATTTCGTAATTTTGAGAAAAATAAATTTTATGGAACTATCCAACATAGAACCGCAAATTATCTGGAAAAATTTTTCCAAGTTAAATGCAGTTCCAAGACCTTCTAAAAAAGAAGAAAAAGTAATCGCTTTCATCAAAGAATTCGGAGAAAATTTAGGACTGGAAACGACAGTTGATGAAGTAGGAAACGTGATCATTAAAAAACCGGCAACTCCCGGAATGGAAAACCGTAAATCGATTGTAATGCAGTCGCATCTGGATATGGTTTGTCAGAAAAATAACGACGTCAATTTTGATTTTGAAACTCAGGGAATCCAAATGGAAATCGATGGAGACTGGGTAAAAGCAAAAGGAACGACTTTAGGTGCAGATAATGGTTTAGGTGTAGCTACAATTATGTCTGTCTTAGAAAGTACAGATATTCCGCATCCTGATCTGGAAGCTTTATTCACTATTGATGAAGAAACGGGAATGACAGGAGCTTTAGGCTTAAAACCAGGACAATTAACCGGACAAATTTTATTAAATCTTGATACGGAAGAAGACGATGAAATTGACATCGGTTGTGCAGGTGGAATTGATGTGACCATCACTCAAAACTATGAAACTGCAACTGCAAACGGACAATTTGTAAGAATTGAAGTAAAAGGTTTACAGGGAGGACATTCAGGAATGGATATTCACAAAGGTTTTGGGAATTCCAACATTATTTTAGGCCGATTTTTATATACAGGTTTAGAAAATCAACATCTTCAACTGGTTTCTATCGATGGCGGAAGTTTGAGAAATGCAATCCCGAGAGAAGCTTTTGCCATTATTTCGGTAAGAAATGCTCAGGAATATATTGAGAATGTAACCAACGGACTTAAAAAACAGATTTTAGAAGAATTTGCATCCATCGAGCCTGCTCTTCAAATCAACATAGAAAACGCTACAAGTTCTGAAAAGGCACTTTCTGAAGCAGATTCAAAGAAAGTTATTTTGGTTTTAAAATCTCTTCACAACGGCGTTTACAGAATGAGCCCGGATGTACAGGATTTGGTAGAATCATCAAATAATGTTGCGAGAGTTGAATTAAAAGAAGGTGGTTTAAAAATATTAAACCTTTCAAGGTCGTCAGTAGAATCATCAAAAGATTCTGTTGCAGAACAATTGAAATCTGTAGCCGAATTAGCAGGGATGAATACTGTTTTCAGTGGTTCTTATCCGGGCTGGAAACCAAAACCGGGTTCTGAAATCGTTCAGCTGATGGAGAAAATCTATATTGAAAAATTCAACGAAAAACCTCACGTTGTAGCTTGTCACGCCGGTTTGGAGTGCGGAATTATAGGAGCCCATTATCCTGAAATGGAAATGGTAAGCTTCGGACCGACTATTCGAGGAGCTCACTCTCCGGATGAAAAAGCCAATATCAGTTCGACACAGAAATTTTGGAGTTTTACAAAAGATATTTTAGCGAATATTCCTTTGAAATAGAAATATTAAATATTTTTAAATATCCAAAGTCAAAAGATTTTGGATATTTTTAATTTTAAACTAATATTTGTGTTAAAAAAAATTAAATTATGAAAAGTATCACCGTATTCTGTGGCTCGAGTTTTGGCACAGAAGAAATCTATAAAGAACAGGCATATTTAGTCGGAAAAACATTCGCTAAAGAAAATATTCGTTTAATTTACGGAGGAGCAAATGTAGGTTTGATGGGCGCTGTCGCAGATGGAGTCATTGAAAACGAAGGAAAGGCAATCGGCGTTCTCCCTCATTTTTTACAATCTAAAGAAATTGCGCATACCAATCTTACTGAACTTATTTTGGTAGAAACCATGCACGAAAGAAAAACCAAAATGAATGAACTTTCAGATGGAGTGATTGTTCTTCCCGGTGGTTATGGAACTTTGGAAGAATTTTTCGAAATGATTACGTGGGCACAACTCGGGCTTCACAAAAAACCAATTGCCATTCTGAACATCAATGGTTTTTATGATGATTTAATAAAATTGGTTCAGACTATGGTTGATAAAGGATTTTTAAAACAGATCAATCAGGAAATGCTTTTGGTGAGTGATGCTATCGATGAACTTTTAGAAAAAATGAGAACTTACAAAGCTCCGACGGTAGGAAAATGGATTTCTAAGGAGGAAGTTTAATTATCGTGAAATTTTGGAGTATTTTTAAGATCAATAATAATTAGGCCACGATTATTAAAAAGTTTGTACATTTAAATAATGACTAATTATTATGACAAAGGACGATTTAAATAAAATATTAACTCAATATGAGGAAAAATCTCCTTTATATACTTCTTTTAGTTTTAAAGTTGAAAAAATATTAAGGAAATTATGTAAAAATTTTTCGATACATCAGATCGTAAGCAGGATAAAAACCAAAGAAAGCCTTGCCCAGAAAGTCATCAAGAAGAATAAATATGAAAAACTTGATGATATTACAGATATTTTGGCATTAAGAATCATTACTTATTTCGAAGACGATATTTCAAAAATAGAAGAACTCCTTAATAAAGAATTTAAAATTGATAGGGAAAATTCTACCGATAAAAGAAATATTGAAATTGATAAATTCGGGTACAGAAGCGTTCATTATATCCTTCAGCTTAATGATTATAAAAAAGAATTATCTGAATATGCAGAATATAAAGACATTAAGTTTGAAATTCAGATCAGGAGCATTCTTCAGCATTCATGGGCAGAAATAGAGCATGATTTGGGCTATAAATCTTTTACCGAAATTCCTCAAAAAGCAAAACGTACATTTTACAGAGTTGCAGCTTTGCTTGAGCAGGCAGATATTGAATTTACAAAACTGAAAAAAGAAATTCAGGATTTTGAAAACTCCATCAGCAAGAATTTAAAAAGTAAAGAGAAATTTATAGAAATCAACGAATCAACAATTATTGCATTTGTGAAAAGAGATCAGCTTCTAAGGGAGATTGAAAATGACATTAAAAAAGCATTAAAACTTACTGAAAATCCCAAGTTTGATTCTACCTACTTGTCTGCGAATAATTTTTCATCACAATTAAAAAATTTAAAAATATTTGATTTAACACAGCTTGAAGAAAACCTTATCAATTACAAACAGGAAATTACGACCAGACAAATAGATTATTTACAATCTTTAAATGAAAATTTCAATAATAGTAAAATAAAAATTTCCTTGATACAAGGCGCTCCAATACTCTGGTTAATTAATTATCTGGAAAGTAAATGATAATGCATATTAAAACACCCCTCAAATTAGATTTGAGGGGTGTTTAAAATTATTCATTTAAATTTCTCTAAGGATATGGAGCAATTGCTACAGCAAGTCCTTCCATTGCAGGAACCATATGCAACTGACAACCCAATCTGCTATTGCTTTCCACATGATAAGCTTCTGCCAGCATCGCATCTTCCTCATCGCCCATCGGCTCAAGTCCCGGATCATTGATCACATAAACCTGACAAGAAGCACACATTGCCATTCCGCCACAAACTCCGATGGTTCCTTCTTCCGCCAATTCATAAGAACGGATGATTTCCATTAAATTCATGGACATATCCGTCGGTGCAACTACATCATGAGTAACTCCCTCTCTATCGGTGATTTTAATATTTATATCGCTCATCTTAGTTGATGGTTATTGGTTGATGGTTGATGGCTTTGTTTTACTAACAACAGAGCCAAAAACGAACAACGAGATTAATCTATTTTCTTTACAACTGCTTTTTCAGCTTCCTTACGGCTTCCGTCGAAACCATCTACTCCACTTACGGTTGTATATTTTAAAACGAATTTTTTACCGGGATTCAGTCTGTTGTAAACGCTCTGACACATCAAAGTCGCTTCGTGGAAGCCACAAAGAATCAATTTTAATTTTCCAGGATACGTATTGATATCACCGATTGCATAAATACCGTCGATGTTGGTTTGATAATCCAATGCATTGTTTACTACGATTGCATTTTTTTCGATATTCAGCCCCCAGTTTCCGATTTCTCCCAATTTTGGAGTTAAACCGAATAACGGAATAAAATAATCTGTTTCAATATCATAAGGATCTTGACCGTCAATTGCTACAGTGATTGCTTCTACTTTTCCGTCACCTTTAATAGCGGTAACTTCAGCAGGAGTAACCAATTTAATTTTACCTTGATTCTTTAAATCCTGAACTTTTTCTACAGAATCCAAAGCTCCACGGAATTCGTTTCTTCTGTGAATCAAAGTTACTTCGCTCGCAACATTTGATAAGAAAACACTCCAATCTAAAGCAGAATCTCCTCCACCTGCGATAACCACTTTTTTATTTCTGAAATGTTCAGGTTCTTTCACAAAATATTCAAGACCTTTTTCTTCATAATCAGCGATATTATCCATGGTAGGTTTTCTAGGTTCAAAAGTACCTAAACCACCTGCAATAGCAATTGCTTTACATCTGTGAACCGTTCCTTTATTGGTAATCACTTCAAACCATTCATCATCAACTTTCGTATATGATACTGCGGTCTCTCCCAAAGTAAATCCCGGTTGGAATTGTTTGATTTGTTCCATTAAATTATCTACCAATTCACCTGCATTTACAGAAGGATAACCCGGAATATCAAAAATCGGTTTTTTAGGATACAACTCTGCCAACTGACCTCCAGGTTGTGGAAGTGCGTCGATGATATGGCATTTCATTTTTAGCAAACCTGCTTCAAATACGGCAAAAAGCCCTGTTGGTCCCGCTCCGATAATTAATATATCTGTAGTAATCATAATATGACGATAATTTAATAATTTGTAGCTGCAAATTTACTAATTTTAATGCGAAGCATATTTAATTATGCCCAAATAAAAAACTGAGATTTATCAAAGACACGCAAAAAACTGACAATGAAAAAGTTGGCAACGTTTTTGTAAAAATGTACTGTATGAAGAAGATAATTAATATCATTGCAATATTTGCTTTCTTTCTTGGCTATTCGCAATTGAGCAATGTTGCAGACGGCGAATCTCTTACTTTAAGAATCCATTACGGATTTTTGAATGCCGGAACTGCTAATCTTACCACAAAAAAGGTAAATTATAGAGGTGAACCCCATTTATATGTAAAAGGAACCGGGCAAACAACAGGCGCTGTACGTGCATTTTTCAAAGTGGAAGATTTGTATGAAAGCTATATCAATATGCAAACGGAGTTACCCAGCTTCTATGTGAGAAATGTAAAAGAAGGGAGTTACAGACAGCATTTGCAAACCGTTTTCAACCACGATAATCATACTTTGGTTTTAACAGATAAAAAGACTCCTGCAAATGGTTCCAAAACAATCAAATCGGTAAAAGGAGTTCAGGATATGCTTTCCTGCTTTTATTTTTTAAGAAGTAAAAGTCCTGCCGAGCTAAAAACAGGTACAATTATCAATATGAATGTCTGGATTGATGATGAGATGTTTCCTTTTCAACTAAAAGTGGTTGGGACTGAGAATTTAAAGACCAAGTTCGGAACAATCAATGCCTTGAAAATCATTCCTTCTGTGAAAAGCGGAAGAGTTTTTAAAGAAAAAGAAGGTGTTACGATGTGGGTTTCTAATGATGCGAATCATATTCCGCTACTGTTAAAAGCTGAATTAGCCGTTGGATCATTAAAGGCAAGTATTGACGATTATAAGAATGTAAAATATCCTTTAAAATTTAGCAAATAAAAATAAAGCCTCCGATAAATCTCGGAGGCTTCCTGTAAACCTAAATTAACATAAATTCTGGAATCATTCCCAGGATAATTATGAATCTTTTTTTCCTGTATCTGTTACAGAGCCGTCAAGCTCTGTAAGTATACTAAGGATTTCAATCATTTGTGTTTAATATTGAATATTTCTTTTTTCAAGCATCTCTTACAGAGCTTTTTACAGCTCTGCAATGATGATACTTTAGGTTAATCAATTGTGTTTTTATTATGTTTTTTCTAAACGGTCTTAAATTTTGTATCTTATACAGAGCCTAAAAAGGCTCTGCTTCAGATACGTTTATATTTCCGTCATTTGTGTTTTCAATCCTCCTTCAAAATCCCATTTGTCTAGTTCACACACCACCACTGAACTTAGAGCAAATTTTACTAAATTTCTTTAGTCGAAAGAAGCAATTTTTTCGCTTAACTTTCATGTTGTAAAATTACTACGTCCCGAGTTATCATAATAATTTTTTCTGTAGATATATTTCGACCTGTCTGTAGATATTTATCTACAAAAATGAATACTCCCGAAAAAGGTTTTGTTTAATAATTAATGACCGGCTTTCATTAATTCAATGAGTTCCACAAGGTTTTCGATATTAAGTTTATCAAAAATTCTTTTCTTAATCGTGCTTACCGTATTTTGTTTAATATTGAGATAGGCTGCAATTTCCAGATTTCCCAAACCTTTTGCATACAACCCGGCAATCTGAATTTCTCTTTCGGTAAGACTTTGAAGTGGATTTATCAGGCTTTTATTGGTAACAGAATTCAATAATGCGTTCTGCGTGATTTCTGAAATATATTTTCCCTGCAGATGAATTTTCAGAATGGCATTCTTAATTTCGTCTTCTTCGCTAAGTTTGGTCAGAAAACCATTTGCACCCGCCTGAATGTATTTTACAGATTGAGTATTTTCGTCTACTCCTGAGAAAACAAGAATTTTAATTTCAGGTTTCAGCTGTTTTATTTGCGACAAAATAGTAAGACTGTTTCCATCCGGAAAAATAGCATCGATGACTACAATATCAATGGACTGAGTTTCGGTAATCTCTAAAACTTTATTCAAAGTTGATGCATGAAAAATTTCACCATCAAACTCCAATTCTTCAATCAGAAATTCTACTCCCTGTCTTATAAGGCTGTGATCGTCTGCAAGCAGAAAATTGATGCTTTTAGAATCTAAACTATTCATTGGTTAAGATTAAGATTAATGGTAAAACTTACTGTTGTCCCCACATTCTTTTCACTGTCTACACTAATATTTCCCGAATAAAGTTCTATGATTTCCTTGCAAAGACTTAAACCAAGACCTGCACCAAGATTTTCGACATCTTCAGATAAAACACCCTGATAATAAGGCTCAAATATCTTCTCAAGATCCGATTTAGAAATTCCAGCACCAGTATCACTGATTTTTGTTGACAATGAAACTGTATTATCATCTATTTTATCTGCTTTTGTTGTCACCGAAATCTGACCGTTCTCTGTAAATTTATTAGCATTACCAAGAATATTCATAAAAACCTGATTGATCTTGGTGTTATCGGAATATACTTCAATGGAAGGATCAATATTTTCGTTAACTACAAATTTATTATTTCTTGTTTCTATATAAGGCTCTATGGAGTTAAATATTGAAGTAAGCTCATTTTTAAGATTAAAAACTACTGGGACAAGCTTATTTTCCACATGCTGGTTTTTGGTATATTCCAGAATCTGATTGGCCTGCATCAAGAGTGTATTGTTTGTAAAGCTGATTGATTTCAAATATTCTTTAATACTTTCATCCGACGTTTTTTTATTGATTTTTCTGATAAAAATACCGATGATTTTCAATGGAGATCTCAGTTCATGACTCAGCATTCCCAAAATCCTGTTTTTGAAATTCAGGTTTTCCTTGATCTGTTTGTTGGCATCATTCAGTCTCCATTCGTAGATAAATGCCATTCTTGTAAAATACATAATAAGTACAGAAACAATGAACATCAAAATCATCGCTCCGAAAACAAGATACGTTCTGATCTTATTACTTTCTGAATTGAGCTTGGCATATTCTTGTTCAAGATCTTTCTTTGAATCTTTGATGGCAAATTCATAAATATTCATCACTCCGTTACTGTAAGCGAGCAGATTATTAAATATGGTATAAAATTTTCCGCTGTTATTTTCTCTTTCGACTACATTTACCTGTATTTTTTTTACCTGTCCGGAATAATGATTCTGCACGAGATTCATAATACTGTCCATATCCGCTTTTATTGCCGATACTTCAGGAACTTTACCTTGTTTCACGGTAATAACCGTACTTTCTTTACGCACAATTTCTTTTCCTGAAATAGCATCTCCTAAACGACCAAATAAACCTTTTTTCTTCACGGTATCTGAATACGTTTTGGTTTCTATATTAAAATCGTATTTGTCTAAATTATAATCTACATTGAGTTTTTTAATCTGAGGAAAAGCAGTCGGAGCTTTAAAACCGGAATTTGTC
>Ga0256908_1000863_pt1 | contig 10670 bp, 8 predicted proteins | sample MC6MC0761MT_FD_186331 | JGI IMG/M metagenome (GOLD analysis project Ga0256908, IMG submission 186331) | Metatranscriptome of enriched soil aggregate microbial communities from Iowa State University, Ames, United States - MC6-MC0761-MT... | ecosystem: Environmental > Terrestrial > Soil >... | reverse complement strand
GGAAAGTCGGACGGTCCTAACAAGGACCGCCCGGATGGAGCGGACGCGACACCGCGCGTCCCACCACAATGAGGAGCACACCTTGTCAGACCTGATCCAGGGGCCCGCGTCTCAACCGAACGCCGACACACCGGGCGTTTCCGGAGCGGTCCAGCCACCTGCCGCGAATGCACAGCCCGGAGCCGACGGCCGGGTTCGCGTCATCCGCGAGGGCGTGGCGTCCTACCTGCCGGACATCGATCCGGACGAGACCACCGAGTGGCTCGAATCGTTCGACGGTCTGCTCGACCGTTCGGGATCGGCCCGCGCCCGCTACCTGATGCTGCGCCTGCTCGAGCGCGCCGGGGAGAAGCACGTGGCCATCCCCGCACTGACGTCCACCGACTACGTCAACACCATTCCGACCGAGAACGAGCCGTGGTTTCCCGGCGACGAGGACGTCGAGCGCCGGTACCGCGCCTGGATCCGCTGGAACGCCGCGATCATGGTGCACCGCGCGCAGCGGCCCGGCGTCGGCGTCGGTGGCCACATCTCGACGTACGCGTCGTCGGCCGCGCTCTACGAGGTCGGCTTCAACCACTTCTTCCGCGGCAAGGACCATCCGGGCGGCGGCGACCACATCTTCGTCCAGGGTCACGCGTCCCCGGGCATCTACGCTCGCGCGTTCCTCGAGGGCCGCATCCCTGCCGAGCAGATGGACGGCTTCCGCCAGGAGGCCAGCCACGCGCAGGCCGGCGGCGGTCTGCCCTCGTACCCGCATCCGCGCCTGCTCCCGGACTTCTGGGAGTTCCCGACGGTGTCGATGGGCCTGGGCCCGATGAACGCCATCTACCAGGCGCGCTTCAACCACTACCTGCACGATCGCGGTGTCAAGGACACCTCCGAGCAGCACGTGTGGGCGTTCCTCGGCGACGGCGAGATGGACGAGCCGGAGTCGCGCGGTCTCGCGCACGTCGCAGCCACCGAGGGCCTCGACAACCTGACCTTCGTCATCAACTGCAATCTGCAGCGTCTGGACGGCCCGGTCCGCGGCAACGGCAAGATCATCCAGGAGCTGGAGTCGTTCTTCCGCGGCGCCGGCTGGAACGTCATCAAGGTCGTGTGGGGCCGCGAGTGGGACTCGCTGCTGCATGCCGACAAGGACGGCGCGCTGGTCAACCTCATGAACGAGACGCCGGACGGCGACTTCCAGACGTACAAGGCCAACGACGGCGCGTTCGTCCGTGAGCACTTCTTCGGACGCGACCCGCGCACCAAGGCGCTCGTCGCGGACATGACCGACCAGGAGATCTGGAACCTCAAGCGCGGCGGCCACGACTACCGCAAGATCCACGCGGCGTACGCGGCCGCGATGTCGCACAAGGGCCAGCCGACGGTGATCCTGGCGCACACCATCAAGGGCTACACCCTCGGCAAGCACTTCGAGGGCCGCAACGCCACACACCAGATGAAGAAGCTGACGCTCGACGACCTCAAGCGCTTCCGCGACATCCAGCGCATCCCGATCTCCGACGCGGAGCTCGAGAAGGATCCGTACCTGCCCCCGTACTACCACCCCGGTACGGACTCCCCGGAGATCCAGTACATGCTGCAGCGTCGCAAGGCGCTCGGCGGGTTCCTGCCGTCGCGCCGCACCGACGCCGCACCGCTCCCGCAGCCCGCGGACAAGACCTACGACGTCGTCCGCAAGGGCTCCGGCAAGCAGGAGGTCGCGACCACGATGGCGGTCGTGCGCATCCTCAAGGAGCTGTTGCGGGACAAGGAGATCGGCAAGCGCATCGTGCCGATCATCCCCGACGAGGCCCGCACCTTCGGCATGGACTCGTGGTTCCCGTCGCTGAAGATCTACAACCGCAACGGCCAGCTGTACACGTCGGTCGACGCCGAACTGATGCTCGCCTACAAGGAGAGTACCGTCGGCCAGATCCTCCACGAGGGCATCAACGAGGCCGGCTCGACGTCGTCGTTCACCGCGGTCGGTACGTCGTACGCGACGCACGGCGAGCCGATGATCCCGGTCTACATCTTCTACTCGATGTTCGGCTTCCAGCGGACCGGCGACGGCCTGTGGGCAGCGGCGGACCAGATGGCCCGCGGCTTCGTGCTCGGCGCCACCGCCGGGCGCACCACCCTCACCGGTGAGGGTCTGCAGCACGCCGACGGTCACTCGCTGCTGCTGGCGTCGACCAACCCGGCGGCGGTGTCCTACGATCCGTCGTTCTCGTACGAGATCGCGCACATCGTCAAGGACGGTCTGCGCCGGATGTACGGCGGCACCCCGGGCGTGGACGGCTTCGGTGGCGAGAACATCTTCTACTACCTGACCGTCTACAACGAGCCGTACCAGCAGCCCGCCGAGCCGGAGAACCTCGACGTCGACGGCCTGCTCAAGGGCATCTACCTGTACAAGCCGGCCGAGAATTCGGGGCCGCGCGCCCAGATCCTCGTCTCCGGCGTCACGATGCCGGACGGTGTGCGCGCGCAGCAGCTGCTCGCGGACGAGTGGGGCGTGGCCGCGGACCTGTGGTCGGTGACGTCGTGGGGCGAGCTGCGCCGCGACGGCGTCGAATGCGAGCGTCAGGCGCTGCACAACCCCGGCGCCGACGCTCCGACCCCGTACGTGACGAAGGCGCTCTCGCAGGCGCAGGGCCCGTTCGTCGCCGCCTCCGACTGGATGCGCGCGGTGCCGGACCAGATCCGCCAGTGGGTCCCGGGCTCGTACACGACGCTCGGCACCGACGGGTTCGGCTTCTCCGACACCCGCCCGGCCGCGCGCCGCTTCTTCAACGTCGATGCCGAGTCGATCGTCGTCGCGGTGCTCTCCGCGTTGGCGAAGTCCGGTGAGATCGACCGGTCGAAGGCCGTCGAGGCCGCTGCCCGATACCGGATCGACGACGTGCTGGCCGCGCCGGTGTCGACGTCGGATCCCGGCGTCGCCTGAGCAGACCCGACCACGCGGCCTCGCCGCCGCTGAACACGCCCGTCGCCGGCTCGAGTGTCCCCGAGACCTCGTACCGGCGGCGGGCGTAAGTTCCTTTCATGGCCGAGGATCAGCCCGAGACGTCGAACAGCTCGTCGGAGCTGCCCGCGCTGCACGAGGCGCCGGCGCCGACCCCGGCGCGACGGGTCCGCTTCCAGCCCCCGCCCCCCGGTACCGGCGGACGGCCCACCCGCGATTCGCTGCCGGACGCACTGTTGCGCCGGGTCAAGCAGTTCTCGGGGCGACTGTCCACCGAGGCGATCGCCTCGTTGCAGGACCAGCTGCCGTTCTTCGCCGACCTCGACGCCGAGCAACGCGCGAGCGTCCAGATGATCGTCCAGAAGTCGGTCGTGAACTTCCTCGAGTGGCTCACCGACTCGGAGAGCGACATCCGCTTCACCATCGACGCCTACCAGGTGATTCCGCAGGACCTCGCCCGCCGACTGACACTGCGCCAGACCGTCGACATGGTGCGTGTGGCGATGGAGTTCTTCGAGCAGCGGCTGCCCGCACTCGCCCGTAACGACCGCCAACTGGTGGCGCTCACCGAGGCGATCCTGCGGTACGGCCGCGAGTTGGGCTTCGCCGCCGCCTCCGTGTACGCCAGCGCGGCCGAGTCCCGTGGCGCGTGGGACACCCGGCTCGAGGCCCTGGTCGTCGATGCGGTGGTGCGCGGTGACACCGGCGCCGATCTGCAGTCCCGCGCCGCGACCCTCAACTGGGACGCCACCGCCCCCGCGACGGTCATCGTGGGCACTCCCCCGCCCGAGGAGAGCGTGTCGGTGATCAGCACCGTGCACAGCACGGCGCAGCGGCACGGCCGCGGCGCGCTGGCGGTGATCCAGGGCGACCGTCTCGTCCTCGTCGTCAGCGGCGAGTTGCACGGCAGCAAGGCGGCCCGGGAGTTCATGACGGATCTGATGGACAAGTTCTCCGAGGGACCCGTGGTGATCGGACCCACCACCCCGAGCCTGGGCGCCGCACACTTCAGTGCGGTCGAGGCGCTGGCGGGGATGGAGGCCGTCGTGGGGTGGCGGGGCGCGCCCCGGCCGGTGTTCGCAGCGGAGCTCCTGCCCGAACGTGCCCTGCTCGGGGACACCGCGGCGGTCGTCGCTCTGAACGAGCGTTTGATCCACCCGCTGTCCGTCTCGGGAACCGCCCTCGCGGACACCCTCGACGCCTATCTGGACTCCGGCGGTGCCGTCGAGGCGTGTGCCCGTCAGCTGTTTGTTCATCCAAATACGGTTCGGTACCGCTTGAAGCGAATTTCAGAAATCACGGGACGGGATCCCACCAATCCGCGCGACGCGTATGTGCTCCGCGTCGCAGCGACGGTCGGTCGACTTGCCCAAACGCCCGTTCAAACGTCGACTTCCGACACATCCGTCACAAATTTCACAATCCGGAACGTTGGCACGTAACGCGAGGGCGCCCGATTTCGATAGCGGCCGGCGACGTGCATTTTTGTAGGGAACCTACAAAACACGTGTCCGGGATTCATCCCCGACAACATCTCGCGTCGCGGTGCGAGGGTGTTCCCTGGAATGCGTGATTTCGTTGCTAGCCCCGGGTCAGGGCTCTCAGACACCCGGCATGCTCAGCCCCTGGCTGGACCTGCCGGGCGCGCACGATCGCGTGACACTGTGGTCGAAGGCTGCCGGCCTCGATCTCGTCCGGCTCGGCACCACCGCCACGGCCGAGGAGATCACCGACACGGCAGTTACTCAGCCGCTGGTCGTCGCCGCCGCGCTCCTCGCCTACGAGGAACTCGAACGGCGCGACCTGATTCCCGCCGACACGATCGCCGCCGGACATTCGGTCGGCGAACTCGCTGCGGCGGCAGTCGCCGGGGTGCTCTCGCCCGACGACGCCGTGACCCTCGCCGCGATCCGCGGCGCGGAGATGGCGAAGGCCTGTGCCCTCGAGCCCACCGGAATGTCGGCGGTCCTCGGCGGGGACGAGGCCGCGGTGCTGTCCCGGCTCGAGGAACTCGACCTCACGCCGGCCAACCGCAACGCGGCCGGGCAGATCGTCGCGGCCGGGCGGCTCGATGCTCTCGAGCAGCTCGCCGCGAATCCTCCGGAGAAGGCCCGCGTGCGCGCCCTCCCGGTCGCCGGGGCGTTCCACACCCGGTTCATGGCACCGGCGCAGGACGCCGTCGCCGCCGCGGCCGCACGGATCACCCCCGGGGATCCGACGCGAACGCTGCTGTCCAATTCGGACGGCGCGCCGGTCACTTCCGGCGCGGACGCCCTGACTAAGCTGGCCGCGCAGGTGACCCGACCTGTGCGCTGGGACCTGTGCACCGCGACGCTGCGGACCGCCCAGGTCGCGGCCATCACGGAACTCCCTCCGGCAGGCACCCTGATCGGGATCGCCAAGCGTGAGATGCGTGGCACCCCGACGGTGGCGCTGAAATCTCCCGGAGACATTCCCGCCCTGACCGAACTCACCGAAATCGGTTAGCTCCGTGCGCGCGCACCACGCACGCACCGGTCCGGCCGCGGTCGGACCGAACACCGAGACACGAACATCGAACAAGAAGGGAGCCACCTAGTGGCCGCCAACCAGGAAGACATCATCGCCAACCTCGCCGAGATCATCGAAGAGGTCACCGGCATCGAGCCGTCCGAGGTCACCATCGAGAAGTCGTTCGTCGACGACCTCGACATCGACTCGCTGTCCATGGTCGAGATCGCGGTCCAGACCGAGGACAAGTACGGCGTGAAGATCCCGGACGAGGATCTGGCCGGTCTGCGCACCGTCGGCGATGTCGTCGCCTACATCCAGAAGGTCGAGGCCCAGGGTGGCGAGGCCGCCGAGACCGTCAAGGCCAAGCTCGAGGCCGCCAAGAACGACGACGAGTGAGCCAACCGTGACTTCCGCTTCTGCCCGAGGGCGATTACCGAACATCGTCGTCACCAGCCTTGCGGCTACGACGTCGGTTGCCGGAGATGTGGATGGCACATGGAAGGGCCTGCTGGCCGGTGAGAGCGGCATCGACGTTCTCCACGGCTCGTTCGTCGAGGAATTCGATCTGCCGGTGCGTTTCGGTGGCCAACTCAAGGTCCCGTTCGACGATGCACTGAGCCGGGTCGAGATCCGACGGATGAGCTTCGTGGAGCGGCTCGCACTCGTTCTCGGTCGACAGGTCTGGCAGAACGCCGGCAGCCCCGAGGTCGACAAGGATCGTCTCGGGGTTGTCATCGGCACCGGACTCGGCGGCGGCGAAGCTCTCATCGACGCCGTCGACAAGCTGCGCGAGGGCGGATACCGCAAGGTGTCGCCGTTCGCGGTCCAGATGGTGATGCCGAACGGTCCCTCGGCAACCGTCGGTCTCGAGCTCGGCGCGCGCGCCGGTGTCATCACGCCGGTCTCGGCGTGTTCGTCCGGGTCGGAGGCCATCGCTCATGCGTTCCGCATGATCGCGCTGGGCGACGCGGACATCGTCGTCACGGGTGGTGTGGAGGGCGCTATCGGCTCGGTTCCGATCGCGAGCTTCGCCATGATGCGCGCGCTCAGCACCCGGAACGACGACCCGAAGGCGGCCTCGCGCCCCTTCGACAAGGACCGGGACGGGTTCGTCTTCGGTGAGGCCGGAGCCTTGATGATCCTCGAGACGGAGGAACATGCGAAGGCACGTGGGGCGACGATCCACGCGCGCGTGCTGGGCGCCGGCATCACCTCGGACGGTTTCCACATCGTGGCGCCCGATCCGGAAGGCACGGGCGCGGCACGCGCCATGTCCCGGGCCATCGAGACCGCAGGTCTCACCAAGTCCGACATCAAGCACGTCAACGCGCATGCGACCGCCACCCCGATCGGCGACATCGCCGAGAGCATCGCCATCAAGGCAGCGGTCGGCACGCATCCCGCGGTGTACGCGCCCAAGTCGGCCCTGGGCCACTCGATCGGCGCCGTCGGCGCCCTCGAGGCTGTGCTCACGGTCCTCAGCGTGCGGGAGGGTGTCATTCCTCCCACACTGAATGTGGACAACCAGGATCCGGAGATCGATCTCGACGTCGTGAAGGGTGAACCCCGCTACGGCGACATCGATTTCGCGATCAACAATTCGTTCGGTTTCGGTGGGCACAACGTCGCGCTCGCCTTCGGCCGGGCATAACCCAGCCGAACCTTGCTGGATCGCCAGGTGGGGACCCGCACCCGGGTCCCCACCCCCGAACCTTCGCCCCAGGTGGGCGTGCTCAGGAGGACATCATGACCGTCTTGGCTCCCGCGACGCAGTCCGAAGCATCGACCGATCCGCGCGATCCGCTCGCGCGTCTCGCCAAGTTGTTCGATGCCGGCACCGTCGTACCGCTACACGACCGCGACAAGTCCGGTGTGCTTGCCGCATCGGGTGAGATCGACGGTGTTCGCACCATCGCCTACTGCTCCGACGCCACCGTCATGGGCGGCGCGATGGGCGTCGACGGCTGCAAGCACATCGTCGCCGCGATCGACACCGCCATCGCCGAGAAGGCCCCCGTCATCGGCCTGTGGCACTCCGGCGGTGCGCGCCTCGCCGAGGGCGTCGAGGCCCTGCACGCCGTCGGACTCGTCTTCGAGGCCATGGTCCGCGCGTCCGGTCTCGTCCCGCAGATCTCCGTCGTGCTCGGCTTCGCTGCCGGCGGCGCCGCGTACGGCCCCGCGCTCACCGACGTCGTGATCATGGCCCCCGAGGGTCGTGTGTTCGTCACCGGACCGGACGTCGTCAAGAGCGTGACCGGCGAGCAGGTCGACATGGCAACCCTCGGTGGACCCGACACCCACAGCAAGAAGTCCGGCGTCGCGCACATCGCCGCGCGCGACGAGGACGACGCCTACCACCGCGCACGCCGCCTGGTGTCGATGTTCTGCGAGCAGGGCGAGTTCGATCTCGCGGCCGCCGAGCACGGCGACACCGACCTGCGTGCGCTGATGCCGGAGTCGGCCAAGCGCGCCTACGACGTGCGTCCGATCGTGCACGAGTTCCTCGACAACGTCGAGGGCGAGTCGAGTTTCGAGGAGCTGCAGGGCAATTGGGCCCGCAGCATCGTCACCGGTGTCGGTCGCCTCGGTGGCCGGACGGTCGGCGTCATCGCGAACAACCCGCTGCGCCTCGGCGGTTGCCTCAACTCGGAGAGCGCCGAGAAGTCGGCCCGCTTCGTGCGTCTGTGCGACGCGTTCGGCATCCCGCTGGTCGTGATCGTCGACGTTCCCGGCTACCTGCCCGGCGTCGGCCAGGAGTGGGAGGGCGTCGTGCGCCGCGGCGCGAAGCTGCTGCACGCGTTCGCCGAGGCGGCGGTCCCCCGTGTCACGCTGGTCACCCGGAAGATCTACGGCGGCGCCTACATCGCGATGAACTCTCGGGCGCTCGGTGCGACCGCGGTCTACGCGTGGCCCGATTCCGAGGTTGCCGTCATGGGCGCCAAGGCCGCTGTCGGCATCCTGCACAAGCGTGCTCTCGCGGCAGCACCCGAAGAGGAGCGCGAGGCCCTGCACGATCGCCTCGCCGAGGAGCACGAAGCCCTCGCCGGTGGCGTCGGCCGTGCGATCTCGATCGGCGTCGTCGACGAGACGATCGATCCCGCCAAGACGCGCAGCATGATCACTCGCGCACTCGCCGCGGCGCCCGCGAACCGCGGACAGCACAAGAACATCCCGCTGTAAGCCGCTCCGGCACAGTCGAACACCGAGAGGACGAGGCCTCCCGCACCTGCGGGAGGCCTCGGCTTCGTCTGCGGCGGACGTCCCCGGACCGATCACTCGGAACGCGGTTCGCCCGTCAGCCTTCGAGGCTGCCGGTCACGTCGACCGACGAACCACCCGCGCTCCCGGCGACGCTACCGACCGAGCTGCCGAGACTGCTCGTCGAGCTTCCCAGGCTCCCCGAACTGCCCAGACTTCCGGAGCTGCCCAGACTTCCCGGTTCCGGATCCGGCGCGAAATTCCAATGGGTGCACCCGAACTGGAGGCTGTCGACGTAGGAGGTCGACCCGCCCGCGCCGGTCCCGACGTTGACCCCGTACGCGTAGATCTGCGCCCTCGGGTTCGCCGCCTTGATCTGGGACAGCGACACCGGGTTCGCCTGCCCGCCGGTGGCACCGGCGATCGACTGGGTGCTCCACCACTGCCCGTTCTCGAGCCCGGGCTCGTCCACCCAGCCCGCTGTGGGTCCGTTCGGGATGCGGTCCCAGACCAACGAGGTGAAGCCGAGGGGGCTGCCGTCGGTTCGGTTCGCTCCGATCACCTTGAACTGGTACGACGCGGACGCGCCGGCCGACGTGTTCACCCGGAACCCGAGATCGGTCGCGTCCGCCAGGGGCGTCAGCCCGAACTGGTAGTAGTCGACCTTCTGGGAGTTGTCCGCCGCACTCAACTCGATCGAGCCGTCGTCGGTCGCCCCCGCCGGCCCGTCCACGAACTCGGGTGCAGTTCCGTCCAACGGAGCCCAGCCCTGCTGGTCCGACGGATGCACCGCACGATCCCCGCAACCCGGCGCCTGTGCGGTCGCCGTGCCCGGGAGTAGACTCGTCGCCACCGCAGCGACGACGATGGATCCCGCGAAAACTCCACGCATTCTGGTCATTCCACGCCCTCCGAATGTCGTCGAAAAGTCATCGAAACGGTCATTTCGCAGTCGCCGACCCGACTCTCCTGAACTACGGGTTGCGACGTTTCACGTTCTTTCGACCACGCGCACAAAGGACGCTATCGGCGACAACCGGTCCACCGGATGGAAACTGCGAAACGAGCCCGTTTCGGATCGACTCTCGCGCTCCCGAAAGGGCAGTACCCCAACATCTTTCGAGAGGAACTCAGACGGCCGTCCGTTTGAGAGAAATTCGTTGCACCGCAACCGAATTCGCCTCGGACTTCGAGAGGTGGAGCAACAGAGGTCAACCCACGTCGCGACGCAGCCAGGTCACCTCGGCACCCTCACCACCACTGCGGTACGGTTCGAGCACATCGTCCCATTCGGTGCCGAGCGCGTGCGCAAGTGCGTCCGCCAGATCATCTTCTCGATCCATCAGCAGGGACCGCAGCCGCATCTCCCCCACCACCACGTCGCCGCACGCGCTCGTCGCACCGTGCCACAGGCCGAGGCCGGGGACGTGGCTGTACCGCTCACCGTCGACGCCGTCGCTCGGATTCTCGGTCACCTCGAAGTACAACATCGGCCACGCCCGCAACGCCGCGGCGACGCGGGACGCGGTGCCCACCGGCCCGATCCAGTCGCAGGTTGCCCGCAGTGTGCCGGCAGCGGCCGGCTGGGCGGTCCACCTCAGGTTGGGCCGGGCATCGAGGATCGAGGTGAGTGCCCACTCGACATGCGGGCACAGCGCGGCGGGCGACGCGTGGACGTAGACAACTCCGGCCGTCGCATCCGCGAACTGGTTCAACGAGCGCACTGCAACACCTCCAGCTTCGACGAGGGACGTCTTCCCCAACGACCTCTGTCGAGTTCGTGCAGCACGCTCGATTGAACAGTGTGCCTTGTGTTACCCGTGTTGCGCCAGTGGAAGGAGAGAAATTTGTGCTCTACCGCGAAACTTCACCGACCACGCCATCCGACAATTCGGTCCACAAAGGCTTGGCCCAATCACCGAAATCGCGATCGGTAAGCACGACGCACGCAGTATCGATCGTGGGATCGACCCACAGGAACGTCCCGGACTGGCCGAAATGACCGAAGGTAGCGGCCGAG